>Ga0310811_10005594_pt1 | contig 15936 bp, 13 predicted proteins | sample YCmetagenome_FD_207642 | JGI IMG/M metagenome (GOLD analysis project Ga0310811, IMG submission 207642) | Soil microbial communities from experimental microcosm in Duke University, North Carolina, United States - YC | ecosystem: Engineered > Artificial ecosystem > Soil microcosm > Unclassified ...
ACTCCGCCGAAGGCACGCAGCTCTTTGCATCGGGCAGCGCGGAGCTCGACGCGCACTTCGCGCCGTTGATGCAGCGCATCGCGCAGGCCTTGCAGGACAAGCCCGGCAACGTCGTCGTGATTGGGCACACGGACAACCAACGCATCGTGTCGGCGCGCTTCCCGTCCAACGTTGCGCTGTCACAGGCGCGCGCGGACACGGTGCGGGCCATCATCGCCGCGAAGCTCGACACGCCCGCGCGCGTCACCGCAGAAGGCCGCGGCGACACCGAGCCGGTTGCATCGAACGACAGCCCGGCCGGACGCGCGAGGAACCGGCGCGTGACCATCGACATTCTTTCCCCAGGAGCGGCGCCATGAAGTGGTTGAGCGGATTGAAGAGACCGGTCGTCGTATCGCTTGCCGGCGTGTCGGCGCTGTCGGCGCTCGTGTGGTTCGAAGGTCCACTATTCGCATTCGACGGCCACGCGCCGCTTGAAAGCGAGTCCCGCCGCTGGATGGCCGTCGCGCTCATCTTCGCGTGCTGGGCGCTCTGGTGGGGGGCGCGCTTCGTGAAGACGCGCATCGCGAGCTCGAACTTCGTGCGCAGCCTCGTCGCCGATGCGCTCGATCCGGCGAATCGCGAGCCGAGTCCGGCGCGCAAGGCCGCGGCCGCCGACCTGGCGGTTTTGCGCACGCGCTTCGAGGAGGCCATGAAAACACTGCGACAGGTGCGCGGCCCATCGGAAGGCAAAGGCCAGACGCGCGGCGTTTTTTCATGGCTGAACCTGCGCCGTCGGACGCTCTACGATCTGCCCTGGTACATGTTCGTCGGCGCGCCGGGCGCGGGCAAGACGACCGCGCTCGTGCACTCGGGCCTGCGCTTTCCGCTCGCGGACCGGCTCGGCACGCAGGCGATCGGCGGCGTCGGCGGCACGCGCCACTGCGATTGGTGGTTCGCCGACGACGCCGTGCTCCTCGACACCGCGGGCCGCTTCACGACGCAGGACAGTCACGAGGAAGCCGATCGCGGCGCATGGCTCGGCTTTCTCGCCTTGCTGCGCAAGTACCGCCCGCGCCGTCCGCTGAACGGCGTGATGGCCGTCGTGTCGGCGTCCGATCTGTTGCAGCAGTCCGACCGGGCGCGCGCCGCGCATGCCGCGTCCGTGCGCGAACGCCTCGCCGAATTGAACCGGCAACTGGGCGTGCAATTGCCGGTTTATGTCGTCGTCACGAAAAGCGACCTGCTCGCCGGCTTCTCCGAATTCTTCGACGATCTCGGCCGCGACGAGCGCGAGCAGGTCTGGGGTGTGACATTCCCGCTCGCGGATCGTGACGACGCCGCGCAGGGCGACTCCCCGCTGCAGCGCTTTCCCGATGAATTCCGTTTGCTGCACCGGCAGTTGCAGGATCGCGTGCTGCAGCGCATGCAGCAGGAGACCGACGTTCGCCGGCGCGCGCTGATCTACGCCTTCCCGCAGCAGTTCGCGGGCATCGAAGGGGCGTTGCAGCGCTTCCTCGACGATGCGTTCGGCGAGTCGCGTTTCGCTCGCGCCGCGATGCTTCGCGGCGTCTACTTTACGAGCGGGACGCAGACCGGCAGGCCGCTCGACCGGATGATGAGCGCGATGGCGGCATCGCTCGGACTTCAGCACGAGGTGCTGCTGACGGATTCGTCGAGCGGGCGCGCTTACTTCGTCAAGCGTCTGCTGCGCGACGTGATCTTCGAAGAGGCGGGCATTGCGGGCAGCAATCCGCGCGTGGAGCGCCGCCGCGCGCGTTTCCAGCAGGTGGCGATCGGTGTGATCGGCGTGTTGCTGGCGGCGGGGCTGATCGGCCTTTTCGCGAGCGACCGGGCGAACCGCCGCTTCGTCGAAGAAAGCCGCCAGCAGATCGCCGCGCTAACCCAGCGCGCGCAGCAGACGACGGCCGGCGACAATCCGCTCGCGGTGTTGCCGCTGCTCGACGCCGCGCGCGATCTGCCCGGCGGCGAGGCCGAGCGCTCGGCGGACCGTGACCCGTGGTGGGCGAGGCTCGGCCTCGACCAGCGGCAGAAGCTCGGGCTGGAAGCGCAGCGCGTGTATCAGCGCCTGTTGCGCCAGACGCTGCTGCCGATCGTCGTGCAGCGCATGGAAGAGCAACTGCGTCGCGGCGACGCCGACAGCGCGGCCACGCAATACGAGGCGCTGCGGGCGTATCTGATGCTCGGCGATCCGGCGCATTTCGATCCTGCCGCGCTGCGCGTCTGGGCGCTGCGCGCCTGGCAGCGCGGCGCGCTTCAGAACGCGACGGACGCGCAGCGCGCCAGCATCGACCGGCATCTGGAAGCCTTGTTCCGCCGCGGGCAATTCGATTCGACCCTGCCGCTCGACCAGAACCTGATCGCGCAGGCGCGGGCCACGCTGAATCGCGTGCCGCTCGCGCAGCGTCTCGATGGCCGCATCGAGCAACAACTCGCGCAGCTTCGCCTGCCGGACTTCTCGATCGCGAAAGCCGCCGGACCGAGCGGCCTGCTGGTGTTCGTGAGGAAGAGCGGAGCGCCGCTCACGCAAGGAGTCGACGGGGCTTACACGCGCGCGGGCTTCGACGCGTTCGTGCGTTTGCGCGAGGCCGCGCTCGCCGACTTGTCGAAGGACGACTGGGTGCTCGGCCGTGCCCAGGCGCGTCCCGATCCCGCCGGCACGGATGCGCTGCGCGCCGCGCTGACCCGGCTCTATAGCGAGGAGACGATTCGCCAATGGGATGGCCTGCTCGCCGATGTGGGCGTGGTGCCGTTTTCCGCGCCGGATCAGGGCGCGCGCGTCGCGAATTTGCTGGGATCGCCGGCCTCGCCGTTGCGCGGGCTGATTCAGGGCGCCGCGCGCGAGACGACGTTCACCCCGGCGCCCGCGCCGCCGGGCAAGCTGGATGCGCTCAAGCAGAACATCGGCAAGACGCTGGCGACGGGAGCGGAGCAAGCGCCGGCGCCCACGCTCGTCGACACGCATTTTCAGCCGCTGCACGAGCTGGCCGGTCCGCCGCTCGATGAAGCCATCAGCGCTTTCAAGGATGCGGCCGCCACGCTGCAGGCCGATGACACCGCGCGCAAGCAGTCGTTACCGCTGCCCGCGACCGGCCCGCTCGATCGCCTGAAGCTGCTTGCGCAGAACGCGCCCGCGCCGCTCGCGGCAGTGCTGCAAGGCGTGGCCGGCAATGCCGACACCGTCCAGCTTCAGAGCCAGCGCGCGCAACTACGTGCGCTCTGGGCGGCAAGCGTGGCGCCCGCGTGCAGGCAGGCGCTCGACGGGCGCTTTCCGCTCGTGAGGACGTCGACGCGCGACGCCGCGCCGGACGACTTCGCGCGCATCCTGGCGCCGGGCGGCCTCATCGACGACTTCTTCCAGAAGAATCTGCAAAATCGCGTGGATACCTCCGGCGCGGTGTGGAAATGGCGGCCGGAAGCAACCTCGCTCGGCATTCCGGACGATGTTCCCGTGCAATTCCAGAACGCGGCAATGCTGCGCGATGCATTGTTCCGCGACGGCGGCCGGGATGTCTCGGTGCGCTTCACGGTGAAGGTCGCGTCGGTCGATCCGTCGCTCAAGCGTTTCGTGCTCGATATCGACGGTCAGCAGCTCATCGCGACGAGCGATGCGCCGAACGCCACCGCCGCGTTCCAGTGGCCGAGCGGAAAAGGCACGGCGCAGGCGCATGTCGAACTCGAACCGGCGCAATCCACGCCGCCGCGCGCGGACGGGCCGTGGGCGCTGTTTCATCTCTTCAATGCCGCGCGCGTCCAGCAGTCCGGTCAAGCCGATCACTTCAACGTGTCCTTCGATGGGGGCCGCGTGTCGCTCGCGCTCGTCGCGAACAGCGTGAACAATCCGTTTCGCGCGGGCGTGCTGGACCGCTTCCGTTGCCCTGCGTCGCTATGAAACCTGACGATCGGACTGGCGCGGGTTTCTACGGCAAAGTCCGCACGCACGGTGATTTCGTCGGACGGGGCTTGTCGGCCGAGTTCGTCGCTCAATGGGATGCATGGCTGCAGCGCGGCCTCGTTGCCGCGCGCGAGCGCTATGGCGACGACTGGCTGAACCGCTATCTCGCCATGCCCGTGTGGCGCTTCGCGGCGCGGCGCGGCGCGATCGCCGAAGACGCGCACACCGGCGTGCTGCTGCCGGGCATTGATGCGGTCGGACGTTACTTCCCATTCGCGATCGCGCGGCCGGTCGACGGCGACGCGTGCGTGCCCGCTTCGTCGTGGCATGCCGATGCCGCGGCATTGGCGCTATCCACCCTGAAGCCGGCCTTTTCGCTCGCGGAATTCGAGGTCTCGTTGACGACATTGCGGGTGCAGTCATTCGGCACCGCGTCGCAAGCGGCGGACAGCGAATGGTGGACCGAGGCGGGCGGGGTCGTGCATCGGCATGACGGGCCACTCGATGCCGCTTTGTTCCTGCACCTGCTCGATGCCGATTAGTCGGGTTCGGTGTCCCACTCGCGGCGCAGTGCGTCGCGGTCTTTCTGCTGCGGCACCGCGTCGAGCAGACGCGCATGGAACGTCTGCAGATCGGGGGCGCTCGCGGCCGCGCGGCGCGCGATGACGCGCGCGATGGGGCCCAGGTAAGTCGTGAGCCGGCGCGTGGCGTCGCTCACCTGCTCGACGCTGATCTTTTGCGCCGGCAACGCGCGCGAAGAGCTGGTCTCCAGTTGCGACAAAAGCGAATCGAAGTCGCGGCGCGCGGTGTCGTCGGGAAGGTAGGCGGTGAGCCGCTCGCGCAGCGCGTTGACGTCCGTGGCGCTCGCTGACGCACGCCGCAACAGCAAGGTCGCCACCGGGCCGACGTGACTGGCTAGCCGCTCCTCCAGTTGCGCGATCAATTCGGGCGGCCAGTTTCTCGATACGCTCGATGTGCTCGATGTGCTCGATGCGCTTGTGGCGGGCGCCGCGTCCAGCGTGGCGGCGGGACTCGGAAAGGCGAGCATGGTGCGCTCGGCATCCTCGTTGTCGGCAGCCAGTTCGGCAAGCAGCTTGTCGCGCCACTCGCGCGCGGAAGGGAAGCGGTCTTGCGGCCGCTTCGACAACGCCTTCATCAGCATGGCGTCGATATAGCCGGGTACCTCGGGCGCAAGGGCGCTTGGCGCAGGCGGCGTATCGTTGAGGATCTTTTGCATGACCACGCTCGGCGTTCCAGTGAACGGGCACACGCAGGTCAGCATCTCGTACAGGACGACGGCGGCCGAGAAGAGGTCGGCGCGCGCGTCGACGGCGTCGCCGGTAAATTGCTCCGGGGACATATAGCTCGGCGTGCCGAGCATCGTGCCCGAGTGCGTCAGATACGACGTGTCGAGATGCGCAATGCCGAAGTCCGCGATCTTGCATTCGCCGCGCTGCGCGATGAGCAGATTGGCGGGCTTGATGTCGCGATGAACGATCCCCGCGCCGTGCGCGTAGTCGAGCGCATCGAGAAGTTGTACGAACCATCGCAGCGCACGCGATGCACCCATGCGCGAGCCGGCGCGCACGTGCTGCGCGAGACGCGCCGCCAGGCTTTCGCCGCGCACGTATTCCATCGTGATGAAAGCGGTGTCGCCGGCTTCGCCGTAGTCGTACACCGCCACGATGTTCGGATGAACGAGCCGGCCCGCCGCCCGCGCTTCATTCCGGAAACGGGCGGTGAGATCTTGCGTGGATTCGTCCGGTGGTTCGCCCGGCATCGGCTCGCGCCGGATGGTCTTCAGCGCCACCTGTCGCTCGATATGCGGATCGAAGGCCAGATACACGACGCCCATCGCGCCGCGTCCGAGTATCCGTTCGATGACGTAGCGGCCAAGCCGGGTGGGGAAGTCGGCCGGGGAGGGCATGGCCCTAGGCCCCTTCTTCGTCGAGGATTCTGAACGCCTCGACGAGACTCGTCTGCATGCGTCCGAACGAGACGGCGAGCGATGCGATCTCGTCCGATCCGCTCGTCGGCAACGGCGTCGCGCCGAGCTTACCGAGGCTCATTTCATCGGCGGCGCGTGACAGCGCCTGGATCGGCCGCGTGATCAGCAGATGCATCATCACGTTCATCACGATCAGTACGACCGCGAACACGCCACCAAGCGACAGCATGAACGTGCGCCAGATCGCACGGCCGCGCTCGATCGGCTGCGCCATCGGAACCGACACGAACTCCGCGCCGATCACTTCGTTCATCGGCCAGCCGAAGCCGTTCGCGCTGCCGTACTTGTCGAGCATGGTGGCGGGCGCCGCGCTCGGGGTGCTGTGACATTGCATGCAGGCGGAATCGGTGATGCGGCTCGGGCGCGCGAGAAACAGCGTGCGGCCGCCGGGCGAGTCGCGTTGGCCAGTCAGTTCCTTGAGTTCGGGCCGGTCATGCAACTGGCGGATGACATCGGTTTCCCAGTCGGTCGGCCGGTCGCGCGGATTGGTTGGATTGACCATCGTCGACCTGTACGAGAAATTCGGGAAATCCTTCAACTGTCTGAGCATTTCTATCGCCGAGAAGGCAGGTATGGATTCCGGCACGAACCGATATTTGATTTGCGTCGCGAGAAGCGGCGTGATGTGCGCGGCCGTATAGTTCTGCATCGATGCCGCCGCGCTGATGAGCACGTTGGCGTCGTGAACGGTCTCTTCGAGGGCCTGCTTTTGCAATAGGCGATCCGACACGATGCCGGCCGCGACGAGCCCGATCGAAAAGATGATCAGAAACACGAGATTGAATTTGACGCTGAGCGAGAGCTTGAGTTTCATGGCGCGTTTCTGGCGAGTTTGGCGCGACGTTTCATTGATAACGAACCTTGCTGCTGGCGGCACGCGTGGGCGGATAAAGGTAGGCGCGCCAGTCGGGCAGCGCGTCCAGATGGCGCTCCACCGATCCGCGGAACGCAGTGTCGGCGAGCCGGGTGTGGAAGCGCGCGGCAAAGCGCTTGCGCGCGGGCAGTGCGCTCGTGAGCCAAGGCGCGACGTCGTCGTAGGCGGCTGGGCGTAGTGGCTTCAAGGCGGCGCTGGACGATGCGGCGGGGACGACGAGCGGCTCCAACGCATCGCGAAACGCGACCGGCATCGCTGCAAGGAATGCGCTCGATGGCCGCCGCAGAACACGGGCGGGTGCATTGTCGGAGATTTCGGCGAGGCTTCCGGCGTCGATCGTCACGGGCGGTTGGAGGGCGAGCGTTTGCACGCCGCTTTCGCTGAACGCGGCAATACCGTTTGCATCATCGGACGTGGCGACGATTACCGCGGCGTTCGCGCTCAGGCGGATAACGCCGCGCTCTGTGTCCACGGCCCGCTGTGGGCACGACGCAGCCCCGCACGCATGAGCGATCTTCATCCAGCCATGCAGCAAGGCGATGCGCGGCTCGGCCTGCAGCATCAAGCGTGATTGCGCACCGAGCGCGACGAGCGTGCCGTCGTCATCCTGCATCTGGACGACGCCTTGTCGCGGCGACAGAATCAGATCGTCAGCGTGCAACGACTCGCCCGGGCCGAGCGCGAACACGTTGGTCGCGCGCACCACCGTGACGGGAGAATCGGCGCTGGCGAGCGTCCAGCCTGCGCGCGCGGGCGAGGACAGCGCGGCCAGCAGGACGATACCCAGGGTCCATGCCCACAGTCGATAAACCATGTGCTTTGCTCGAAGGTTGACGATGCCGGCCAAACGCCGGTCTCTTCAACACAACAGCGAAGCGCCCGAATTATTCCGTGGCTCGCAGAACCGGCGTCTCCGCGGCGGCAAGCGAAATTGGCGCGGGCAAGGAACCGAAGAGCGGCGCGGCGCGCCGGGCGGAAATGCTGTCGCCCAGCGCATTCAGATCAATGCCCTCGGGCGAGCCGATCAGCGCGTAGCCGAGTTCGGACTGACGCCAGGTGACGACCGTCATCGATGCAACATGGTGTGTCGCGAGGCTAGCGTCGGGCCTGGGCTCCTTCATCACGCACAATGCGACGGGCGCCCCCCGTTCGGGCAGATAGACGATCTGAACGAGCGGCTTGTCGTTGAAACGCAGGCGCTGCACGCGCTTGAACGTGAGGCCGAAGGCGCTGAGGTCCGGAATACGAACTGCGAGCCCGTCGTCGTCGCGAATCTGCGCGGCGGTTTTCGCCGTCAAGACGGGATCGGCTGCGACGTTCGCGAGCGTGTCGCGTGAATAGAGTCGCTGATAACTGGCGGCGGCGGCGACCCAAGGCGACACGCCTGTTCCCACCGACGCCACCGATGCGCCTGCCGTCGACGCGGGCCCCACGCCGCTGCCGAGGCGCAGCACGAGCCCGCAGGCGAACCCACCCGCGACGAACGCGACGGCGAGCCACGCGGGCGCGATGCGCAAACGCGAGCGGAGCGTCGCCGATGCCGCGGCGCCGGCAGGATGCGGCACGACGGCATCGTTGGCGCTCGCATCGTACCCGGCCGGCGTGGCCGCGCGTTGCCGGCCCGGCGGCTCATACCGCGCGAGATCTTGCGCCGCGCGCGCCATGTCGCCGACCCACGCCCTCAGGCTTTCAGGCATCGGCGGCAAAGCCTGTTGCGCGAACGCTTGCGCGTAGGGCAGAGACGACGCCCTCAGCCTCGCGACGCGTCGCGTGGCGTCGGCCGAGCCGCTCAGCGCGTGCTCCACGGCTTCGCGCTCGCGGGTGGGCAGTGTGCCGTCCACATAGGCCAGCAATTCGATGTCGTCCGGGTTCATAAGGCCTGTCTTCGCTCTTCGCGGAATGGGACGCCTCGCCCAAACCTGCATGACGCCATAAGGGCTAATGACATAACACCTGTGGCTCGGCATTATTCCAACGGGCCCTCGAATCAGGTTCGAGCCCGCGTGAGCGCGTTCGACATTGAGCGGCGTGGTGTTGGCCTGCGTTTTGGCGGCGCCTGAGTATTTCGTCTAACGCGCGCCTCGTCACAGTAAAGGCTTACTGATTGGCCGTGCCACGATCCGAGGCGCCGCTGTCGCGCGGCGCGCCCGGGCATGCCGTCATCAGGACGTGGTGTGGGCGATCGGCGAGGCCTCGCTGAAAAGCGGAGCCATTTCGAGGTTGGAGATACGCTTGCCGAGCGCGGCGAGATCGGCGTCGCCCGATTGCCCGATGAGCGCATAGGTCAGCTCTGCTTGCCGCCACGTCGCGACGTCCATTGCATCCACCGTCTTCGTCGCGACCGGCCGGTCCGGCTTCGCGTCTTTCATCACGCACAGCGCAATGGGCGGGCCATTTTGCGGCAGGTAGACGATCTGCACGAGCGGCTTGTTGTTAAAGCGCAGGCGTTGCACCGATTTGAACGTCAGCCCGGCGCTCGTCAGGTCCGGAACGCGCAGGGCGAGCCGGTCTTCGCTGCGGATATCCCTGACGATCTGCGCGGCGGCCGCCGGATCTTGCCGCATGTACGCGACCGTGTCGCGCGTGTACAGCTTCTGATAACTGACCGCGGCCGCCACCCACGGCGACACCTCGGCGCTGGCGGCCATCTGCGCACCGCCGCTTGCAAGCGGGCCGAGCCGCACGAACAGGCCACAGGCGAAAGCGCCAGCCACGCAGGCTGCGGCGAGCCAGACCGGCATGCTGCGCAGGCGCGAGCGCACGGGTTCGGAGGGCGCTTTTTCGCCGGGAGGCAGGGCCGAGTCGTTCGATTCCCGCGCGCGATGCGCGCGAACCATCTCGTCGACCTTGAGCTTCAGCGAATCGGGCACCGGCGGGAGATTCTGTTGCGCGAAAGCGTGCTGGAAATCGAGTCGCGAAGCGCGCAACAGCGCGACCTTTGCCCTTGCTTCGGCGGACTCGCGCAGGCGCGCTTCGACCGCGCTGCGATCCTCGGGCGACAGGGCGCCATCCACGTAAGCGAGAAGTTCAGCGTCGTCAGCCATCATGCGATTGAATCCTTTTGTGTCTTCGAGGGCCGGGCTTTCGGCGTCTCGCCGCCAAGCAGCGCGCCGACCGCCTGGCGGGCGCGCGACAGGCGGCTCATGACCGTGCCGATGGGCACTTCGAGCACTTCGGCGGCTTGCTGATAGCTCAGCCCTTCCACGGCGACGAGCAGCATCACGACGCGCTGCGCCTCCGGCAAGCGTTCGACAGCGTCGATGATCTGCGTGTGCATCAATTGGGTTTCCGGACCCTTGTCGACGGGGTCGGGAAGATTTTCGAGGAAGTCGTCATCCCAATCGAAGCTGGACCGCCTGCGTACGCTGCGGGCGCGCAGCTCGTTGATCCAGGTCGAATGGACAATCGAGAACATCCAGCTCAACGCAGCCGTGCCGGGCTGAAGCTGATGAGCGCGTTCGAGCCCGCGCAGGCAGGCGCGTTGCACGAGATCCTCGGCGTCATGCTGGTCTCCGGACAGACGAAGCGCGAACGCCCACAAGCGCGGCAGCATTTCGGGAAGCATGCTTGGTAAATCTGCACCGTTCATTGAACGAATATCTCCGATGTTCCCCGAGACGTGTTCGCAAGCACTGCAAACACGTCGACCTCGCACAAAAAATTGAATTAGCGTTCGCTACCGTTTTTTTCGCTACGAAGTTCGAACGGTATAGTTTAACTTGAGACCGAACAACGTGTGAAAGCTGACTTTACTGCGTCGGAGGAGATCTCGATGCCGCCCTTTCTAGCGGCGATGCGTGCCGGCTTCCGCCTCTTCGCGCGTTCGCCGGTTGAACGAAACCGCGTAGGCCGCCGAGCGCGCGGCGAGCAGCGGATCGTCCGAGGGCGCGATGCCGTAGGGGAGGATCAGCGGATCGAAATTGATGTCCCGGCAGGCTCCGTCGATCTGGCTCTGCGCGCGCTCGATCACGATCGTGCCGGCGTCGACCCGATGCAATTCGCGCTCGGGCGGCCATGCGCGCGTCGCGTCGTCGACCGGGTCTGCCGGGCCTGCCGGCGTCAACATGAGGTGCCAGGAAACGGGGCCAGTCTGCAAGCGAAGCTCAAGATCGTGCGCGAGAAAGTCGGGGTCGCGCGCCGGGTTTGTGCGCTCGTTCGACGGCGCATAGGGGGTGTCGGGAACGACACTCCAGCGGACGAAGCGCGCGTTGCCATTGGCATCGATGAAACGGAACGCGTCGATGCCGAAGTAACTCGCGTTATAGAAAGCCGAGGAAGGCGGATGGCTATCGATCCACTGGCGAAAGGCCGTTGTTTCGGGGTGCCTGGCAAGGAACGCGCCCAGTTTCGCGGGATCCGGCCGGCCGGTTCGCGCATCCGGGCGCAGAGCCGCCAGTTGCTCGTAAAGCGCCTGTGGCGTGGAGACCTGGAAAATCGGCGCGGAGTTCATTGCGGTGCGCCACTGTTCTCCGTTGCGCAGCGAGAAGAGCAGTGCGAAGCTGCGCACCGACGTCTCGGTGTCGTTCTGGGCGGGATCGCCGCCCGGCGCGGAGAGGCGACCGATCACGGGCGTGCGGCCGCGCTCGAACACGCTCGCGCGCGAAAGCGCGGTGCCGCTTCCGTTGCTGTCGAAATAGCCGCTCACGCAGACGCCCTTGGCATGATTGCGGCGGAAGCCGGCGTGCCTGCCCATGCTCTCTTCGAATGCGTCGATCATCCGGGCGGGCGTCAGCGGGGGCTCGCTGCCCGGCCAATGAATCCAGCCCGCGACCCACCCGAACGCTCCTGCGAGAACAGCAGGGACGATCAGGATGAGGGCGAATCGGAGGACAAGCGACGACGGCCGGGGTGGGGACATGATGCTGCGTGAAAGCGAAACGCGCCAATCCGAAAAGCTAAGGAGTATAGAGCAGGGTGCGTTTCGATGCATGGCCGCGCAATGGAATCTATTCGCGGCTCGACGGGCGCGTCCGCGGAAACGCATGAACAGCCCAGGCATACGGAGGCCCCAGGCGAACCCGGCCCGCGGACTTGAACGATTCTTCCTGCGGGACACGAAATCGTTCATTCGGCCGACTGCATGACCGTTGCCTGAGCTGACGAATAGCTCGACGAACCGGTGCGTGTGGACTTGCGGCGCGACCCGGGGGTCTTGCTATCTCGTCGCGGAATAAAGGCTCCTCGGATGATGTACGAAAACGCACTGGCCGAGGATCAATGGAACAATGTTCAGGCCGGGCAGGCACTCGTCGCAGGCAAGCACATATTTCAGGCGTTCAGTCCGGAACTTGAAGCAACGGCAAGAGGCGCCGGACTGTAAGCCAGAAATTCGACGAGATACCCGACTACCCCTGGCACCAGGATCTGCTTCATCCCAGTCGTACGTCTGAAGCACGGGCTCTGAGGCCGTTCGTTGTTGCGATGCTGTTCACCGACATCGGCATAGCGGCGGCGATATGCTGATGCATCAGGTTTAGCTCCCGTGTTCAGAGTGGGCGTTCGCGGCGCCTGCGGTTCGTGACAGTGTCCTATGCCCGCGCCGCGTCCGCCGACTCGTCATTGAGCGACGTCGAGCCGACCATAGACGCCAGTCGTCGGTGTCGGACCGGCGGCGAAGAACAGGGTATTGAGCGGTTGATTGGCAGCGTTGTTGCCGAACGAGATGCCCCAGATACCAGGCTGCCTGAAAGTCGATCCATCGGCTTGTGTCATTGCACCAATGAACGACCCGGTATTGGGATCGAACGCGTCGATCGTGCCGTCGCCGAAATTTCCGACCAGAAGATCATTGCTAAGCGCACCGAAATTCGCCGGCGCCACCGCAAGACCCCAAGGCGAATTCAACGATCCACCCTGGGCTATGCGCTTCGTGAGGTGCCCGGCTGTATCGAACGCGTCGACGGCGCCGTTGCCTGGGCCGTTCACCTGGGTGTGTCCATCCGGACCGAGCTTCGCAAACGTCACATATACGGTCGCCCCGACCACACGTATCCCGAAAGGGGAAAAACCGGCAGGCAAGCTGGGATCCTTGAATTGCCCGTCGAGTTGAATCTTGTTGAACGACTTGTCGAACACATCGACCTTGCCGTTATGGAAATCCGCCGCGTAGAGCAGGTTCTGACCGGCATTCGTGCCGATGGCAAGGCCTTTGTACACGGCGCCGCCGGTACCGTCGTCGTGCGCGGTGACCGCTTGGGTCGGCAACACCTTCGGTGACCAGCCGGCGATTGTGCCGGCGTCGGTGGCCCAGAGAAAGAGCGCGTTGCTCGTGAGGCCGTTTGCGCTGATCGCGAAGTCGGTGCTGGTATTGAACACGATGCCCGTCGGACCGGCAGCCTGTCCACTCGCCGCGGGCGGGATCGTCACGACGAGCGACTGCACGACGCCATTCCCGTCATAGAGCGTCGATTTTTTCGTATTGTTGTCGGACACCCACATGACGCCGGTTGGGTTGAAGGCGACTCCCCAGCCGTTCTTGAGATTGGCGTCCGTGTTCGGCGCGCTCACGCTGCCGTCGGAAACCAGGATGGTGGACTTGAAAGGGCCGGTGGCCGCGGCCGGCGGCGTGGCATTGTTGCTGCTGCCGCCACACGCGGTGAACGTTGCCGTGCAAGCGGCGAATGACCAGGCAATGACTGCCTTTTGACGCAGTTTCATTTTCGCTGATTCCTTTTGTGTTCGGAGTAGCGCCCGCCGCAATCGGCTCTCTGTTTGCGATGCACGCGAACGAACGATTCCGGAGTTCGCGCAAAGGAATGGGCTGGCAACCAGGCAACATTCATTGCGCGGATTGAATTGCCCGATCCCTTTGGCTATGAATCGTCCTTCTCCGAACGCCCCTGGTCGCGTTTTTATTCCGCGACGGCAAACAGCCTCGGGCGAAGAAGCGTTGCGCTGCTCTGGAATACCTCGCCGACGTGGGTGTTATGCAAATGACAGAACCGCCGCAAACCCCTTTGTCGCCCACTTCGAGGAAGCCATGCCTAACCACTTCAATCTGCTCGTCTATTACGATGGATCGCCCGAATCCAGATCGGCATTGCTGCGTGTGACCCGTTTGGGGTTTGCGCTGGCCGCTACAGTTCATGTGCTGTCGGTAGTGGATATTGGCTCGGCCGTGGGCAGCAGTTGCGGATACATATCTGACGTGACGTGTTTGCAGATGGAGGGCGCGGCCAAGGAGACCTTAAAGGAAGCCCTGGATCATTTGAGAGCGAGCGGAACGGTTGCACGCGGGCATGTCGCGCTAGGTAACGTGGTCGATAGCATGGCCAGGTACGCAGGCTTGCTCAACGCGGACCTGCTAGTGCTGGGTCATCGCAATCCGCGTGGACTGGCGAGATGGTTAGGCCAGCCATCCAACCACGCGGAGCTTGTGAAACGCGCCGCGGGGCGTGCTGTCGTTACCGTTCCGTTGGACTAGATGATGGCGCCATGGATCGACACGTCGTTGTCATTGGCGCGGGGAAAGGGGATGGGCCGCAGCACGAGCGCCGGAATAATCCGGGGGCGTTGCCTGTTGTCAGGGTAGACCTGTCATCGACAGTCAACCGACCTTTGGAGCAAGCGCCATGTCTCGTCCCGGAACACGTCCGCAACCCATACAGACGTCGCAACTCATTACGTTGCACGAACGCCTGTTCGACTCCGCGGCAGCCCGCCCTCACGCCGTTGCGCTGATCGCAGGAGACGACACGTGGACCTACGATCGTCTGACACGGTATATCAGAAGGCTTTCACAAGGCCTGCTCGCTCACGGTCTGAGACCAGGCGATCGCGTGGCGCTGCACATGACAAACAAACCAGAAGCCGTCGCCGCCTTTTACGCGTGCATGTTGACAGGCATGGCTGCGGTGCCGCTGAACACCCGGCTCACGCGCGCGGAACTCGAGCCGCAACTGCGGCGGCTGCGGGTTTCGTTGTATCTGGGCCAGATCGATTTATACGGTGCGATCGCCGGCATGGATGCTTCGATTCTCGCGGCGGACAAGCGCTTTCTTGTCGACGGCTCGCCGCAGGACACGGGCGCCAGAGCCTGGCGCGAATTGATCGATCACCAGGTAGACGAGCTGTGGTTCGAGTCGGTGCGCGTCGATGAACCTGCGATTCTGCTGTCGACGTCCGGCACCACGGCAGAACCGAAGTTCGTCACACACACGCCGCGCACCCTGTGCGCGATGACGCAGGCTTGCCAGGCCATAGCGTCGAGGCCATACGACGTCGCGCTGATCGCCACACCCATGATGCACGCTGCAGGGCTGTTCACTGCGCTGGCGACGCTAGCTACCGACGGCACTTGTGTCCTGATGGACCGCTTCGAGCCTGGGGCCGCGCTCGACCTGATCGAACTGCATCGTTGCACGATGATGATGTGGTTGCCGTTCATGTATGCGGGGGCGATCGCCCAGCAGATTGCGCGGCCACGCAACGTCACGTCACTGGGCACTTGCCTAGTCGGAGGCGACACGACGCCGCCGAATCTGCAGGAGGAGTTTTTGCGGGTGTTCGGCGTCAGGATGCGCAACATGCTCGCGATGAGCGAAAGCGCGGGCACGTTCACCTACGGATTCGATATCGGGCCCGTGTGCCGCGCGGTCGACATGGACCGGGTCCGTCTCGCCGACGCAGACGGCAACACCGTCAGGCGCGGCGAAGCGGGCGAACTGTTGCTGCGCGGACCGAACCTGTTCGTCGGCTATTGGCTCGGCCCCGGACGCATCGACGACGCTCGCAAGGATGGCTGGTGGGCCACCGGCGACGTGCTGCGCCAGGACGAGGCCGGCGATTTCTGGTACGTCGCCAGAAAGAAAAACCTGATCATTCGTGGCGGTTCGAACATCTCGCCGACCGAAGTTGAGCATGCGCTCACTGTCCATCGCGGCGTGCGCGAGGCAGCGATCGTCGGCGTGCCTGACTCCGTCCTCGGTCAGCGGGTGATTGGTTTCGTTGAACTGAACGAATCCGCGACGCAGGTCGAGGACGTGTTGCGCGATCTGTCCACCAGAGTGGCGAGCTACAAGATGCCCGAGCGACTCATCGTAGTTGATCAGTTGCCGCGCAATTCGTTAGGCAAAGTGGACCGGGCCAAGCTGAAAACAATCGGTGCGGGTCTGGACGGTTGGCGCGCGGCGTGAGCGCGCAACCTATGTCCGCTACCGA
>Ga0310811_10005595_pt1 | contig 15936 bp, 20 predicted proteins | sample YCmetagenome_FD_207642 | JGI IMG/M metagenome (GOLD analysis project Ga0310811, IMG submission 207642) | Soil microbial communities from experimental microcosm in Duke University, North Carolina, United States - YC | ecosystem: Engineered > Artificial ecosystem > Soil microcosm > Unclassified ...
TGCGATGGCGAGCTGGATCGACCCGGCCCACGACGAGGAGAGCATCGCCTGGGCGCGTGAGACGGCGGCCGCGATCGAGCCCTGGTCGGTCAGCGGCGGCTACGCCAACTACATGCAGGCGGACGAGCCCATCGACCGCGTCCGCGCGGCCTTCGGGCCCGACGCATTCGCGCGCCTCCAGGCTTTGAAGTCCCGCTACGACCCGAACAACGCCCTCCGCCGCAACCAGAACATTCCGCCAGCGGGATAGCCTTCGGTGCCGTGGATCTCATCGCGCTCGCGATTTCGAGCTGATGACCTTACAAGCGACGACCGCCAACACGTCGTTGCTCCCAGCCAGGCCGGCGATTGACCGCGCTCGTCGCACTTGCCCAGGCCGACGGGGTTTTCGTCTGGGACCCGGCCGACCGAAAGCTGATTGCCGCCAACCTGCGAGGGACGATGCCCTGGACGGAAGACCCAGCCACGCCTGGTACCTGACAGCTCGTCTACGACCGAGCGTAGGTGAGCCTCGCGGCCCCCGGCGGGGGTAGCTGACAACGCCAACGAAGGGAGAACCTGAATGGGGAAGATCGTCGTCAGTGAGAACGTCACGCTCGACGGAGTCGTCCAGGATCCGGCCGGTGCAGAAGGCTTCGGGCGCGGCGGCTGGGTCGGTCGTGTGGGTGAGCGGGGTCGCGAAGAGGCTGCCAAGGTCCTGCTCGACGAGGCGCTGGGCGCCGAGGCCCAGCTGTTCGGCCGGCGAACCTACGAGTTCCTCGCCGCGCGGTGGCCATCCCGGAGCGGCGAACTGGCGGACAGGTTGAATGACATGCCCAAGTACGTCGTGTCCTCGACTCTGAAGGATCCCGACTGGAACAACTCGACGGTGCTTGCGGGCGACGTCATACAGGAGGTCTCGAAGCTGAAGGAGCAGCTAGACGGGGAGATCGTCGTCGCCGGCAGCATTCAGCTCGTCCGTGCGCTGATGGAGAACGGCCTGGTCGACGAGCTGCGGCTGATGATCTACCCGGTCGTGCTCGGGGCCGGCGAGCGCCTCTTCGGCGAGACCAGGGAGCAAAGGCCGGTGCGCCTCGTCGAGACCCGGACCATCGCCGACCTCGCGTACCTCACCTACGAGGTCGTCCGAGAGGCTGCATGAACTACGACGACATGTTGATTTGAGATCGCCGACGACTGTCCGGCTACTGAGGCTCAAGTGGCGCAAGCCAGAGGTGGCAAGAAGACGAAGGCCGTGGTCGAGTACGAGCTGCTCGTCAGCCATCCGTACGCGTACACCGAAGAAGACATTGCCTTTGCGGTGTACGCCGTCCTCCATGACATCCCGAAGGCCAGCTGGCCGAAAGAACGCGAGAAGTTCTTGAGCAAGGGACACCCGCACCTGCGGGTGTCGGCGCTGGCCAAGCGCTACGGCTGGGGCATTCACAACAACGGCGAAGGCAAGATCGCGCTGATCGCTGTTGAATCGCACGACTACAAGCGACTGATGAAGGATCCAGGCACCACCAAAGTGAAAGCGTTTCGCTCTGCGCGCGCCTAATGGAGGCACGTCCTCCCGACGCCCGCCCAGGCGGCGAATAGCAGGACAGCTCCAGAGAGCGGCCTGGAACTAGCGACGCGGTTCATGCCGATACCCGGTACTTGAGGTGCGTGACGCCGGGGGCCTCGACCGCCCGCACCTGCTCGAGCTGCACCTCCGCGTCCCCGAACTCGGGGAAGGGACGAGCACCGCCGCCGAGCAACACGGGAACGATGTGGAGCTCAAGCTCGTCCAGCAGCCCCGCTGCCAGGTACTGCTGAACGATGTTGCCGCCGCCCCAAAGCATGACGTCTTTGCCGCCGGCGGCCTCGCGTGCCTGTTCAAGTGCGGACGCGATTCCGTCGGTGACGAAGTGGAACGTCGTCCCTCCCTCCATCTCCACGGGATCACGCGGGTGATGGGTGACGACGAACACGGGGTAGTGGTAGGGCGGGTTGTCGCCCCACCAGCCCGTCCACTGCTCGTCGCCCCAGGGGCCGCCGCCGACGGGCCCGAACATGTTCCGGCCCATCACCCCGGCGCCGATGTTCTCGCGCGATTCCTCGACTATCCGTGTGCTCGCGTTGGTCTCGCCACCTTGAGCGCCGTGAGCTTGGCGCCAAGCGGACAGCTGAACTACCCAGTCGTGGAGCCGCTCGCCGCCCTCGCCGAGCGGGTTCTCCTCGCTCTGGTTCCGGCCGGCGACGAAGCCGTCCGCCGAGATCGAGATGTCACACCTGAGCTTGCTCATCTTGCCTCCTCAGTAGGCGGCCGCTGCGGCCGCGGACTTTGCGTCGGGCGCCGTCAGACATCAGAGCCACTCGGTCTCGAAGCGCGCGTGCTCGTGGATGTCGACCTGGCGTAGGCGTTCCTGTCCGGTGTTGACGAACCGATGCGCGACACCGGCAGGAGCGACCACGACTTCGCCTGCGCGAGCGACGCGCTGGTCGGCTCCGAGGGTGAATGTCGCCTCGCCCTCAAGCACGACGAAGACTTCGCGGTAGCGGTGCCGGTGCAGGCGCGGCCCTTCTCCCGGCGCGGCATCGACGACGATCACCGATACGCCGGCGCCGATCTCCTCGCCGGTCAGCTCGAAGCCGCTCATCACTCAGGTGTCGACGCCGACGGTGCCGTACGTCGGCTCTCCGGCTCCAGGATCAGCGTCTGGATCAGGCTGCCGCTCCCGTGCACCTGCAGCTCGCCGCCCAGCTGTTCCTTCAGCGCCGCCACCTCCGACGGGACGTCGCGGATGACCGTTGAGTGCTGCCAGTCGGCCTTCTCCAGCGAGCGCGACGCCACGTACTTGGGCAGTCGGTTGAGGGCCGACGCGCCCTGCTCGAAACCGCCGCTTCGATCCTCCTCCGGACCGCCCGGCGCCTGGTAGATGCCGTCCAGGGTCACGAAGGTCGTCACGACGAGTTTGCTCACGATCGCCTCCTTCCGTCGCCGGTTACATGCTCGTTCGACGAGAGCGCTTGCAGCTAAGACCGTGGGGCGCGCGGAGACTCATCGCCATGAATCGGCGGACGCTGCTGCCCCGTTTCAAGGTGGTCACCGCTCGCCGAGGAGCACGCTTCCGTCGGCTGCGAGGCCGAACCCAGGGTTGTGAGCGACCTCCCAGGCGTGGCCGTCGAGGTCGCGGAAGACGCCGGCGTAGCCTCCGTAGAACGTGTCGCTCGGCTCGCGCGCGATCGTGGCGGCGGCCCTCCGCGCTTGTTCGATCAGGTCGTCGACCTCTTGTCTCGAGCCGACGTTGTGCGCGAGCGTGATCCCGCTCCAGCTGGCGCCGTCGTCGGCGATGCCCGAGTCCGCGGCCAGCTTCTCTCTTGCCCAGAGTACGAGAACGACGCCGTTCGCCTGGAAGAAGGCCGTCTCTTCGATCTCGAGCGCCGGCGACCAGCCGAGCGCCGCGTAGAACGACTTCGCGCGCTCGTAGTCGGAGACGCCGAGCGTGATCAGGGAGACGCTCTGCTTCACGCGAGGTACTCGTCGTGCCGGCGTACCCAGGTCCCGATCGCGTCGGCCTGCTCGCGCCCCTTCGGCGTCCGGTCGAGGATCGCGTAGTAGCCCATCAGGAACTCGGTGCCGCGGGCGTAGCTGGAGTAGCAGTGGTAGACGCCCTCGCCCTCGCGCGCGAAGGTGCTGACGCCGTGCCCCTCGGAGAAGTAGCCGACCGCGTCGGTTCCGGTTGCGCTGGCGTTGTACTTGGCGACCGGCGGCAGGTTCTCGCGGACGCGCTGGTCGCTCAGCAGCGGACGCGCCGCAACCTCGTTGGCCTGTAGCAGCGGCGCGCCGTCGTGTGGCGCATTCTCGGCGGCGGAGACGCCGAAGTCGAAGTTGAAGTCGCTCTCGTAGCTGGAGGCCCAGTTGAAGCTCCAGCCCATCCGCCGGCGGTAGGCGAGCAGCTGCTCGAGCGGGGCGCGTGAGATGCAGATCATCGTCACGTCGGCGGCCTCGAGGTGCGGGAGCACGCCGTTGAAGCTGTCGGCCGTCGCCGAGCAGGTCGGACAGCCGGCCGTGTAGCCGGGCCCGAACATGAAGTGGTAGACGATGAGCTGCGAGCGGCCCTCGAACAGCTCCGCCAGCGTGCGCGTGCCGTCCTCGGTGTCGAAGCGGTACTCCTTCTCGAGCGGCAGCCAGGGGAGCTCGCGCCGCTGCTGCGCGAGCGCGTCAGCGAGCCGGGTGAGCTCCTTCTCCCGCACGAGTAGCGCCTCGCGTGCGGCGAGCCACTCTTCGCGTGTTCCGATCTTGTGCGTCATGCGCGTTCTCCTTCCTCGTTCAGATCGCTGGCGTCATGTCAAGCATCGATGGGGCTCGGCGGCGACGGCGATTCGAAGCGCCACGATCGCCAACGCGGCCGGTACGCCGTCGGCGTTGGCTGCTCCCGTAACGATGCCGTTTGGTCATGCTTTCTCTCTTCTTCGAGGGCTGCGGGCAGCGCGGGGCAGTGGCGCGATTCGGCTCGAATTCACCTCGTAGAAACGCACTTGGGTCTCCGTGATGGCGACGGCGGCCAACACCAGCGCGAGTCCGACGTCGAAGCCGGCCCAGCCGACGTACCAGCGCGCGACTCGATGCTCGGACGGCAAAGCAACCGCGAGCACGGCGATCCACGGTAGGAGCGTGAGCGCGCTGAGCGCGAACAGCAGCACGATCCATCGCCCCGGACGCCACGTAATTGCACCTCGATTCGGGAAGGACTCCACCGGACTGTTCAATGAGTTTGTCGGGCGGTAGATTTCGGAAAGCCTCGGGAGACGCTGACTGAGGTCGCGGAACCGATCGACTCGGGCAGATCGAACTGCCGTAGAGCTCCGGGATCGAGGAAGGCGGTGAGCTCCTCGATCTCCGAGCCGCGGAGCGTGAGCACGATCACGTCGTGGAGCGAGAAGATTCCTGCCGCCTCGTCCCAGAGGTAGGCGCCGAAGGCGGGTTGCGCGTTTGCGCTTGTGGGCACGAGACGCCAGCGCTTGGCAGCGGAGAGCGGTAGAGCCCGCAGGAAGGTCGCCACAGCCTCCCGGCCGCTGTACCAGCTCGGCAGCGGCGGCATCGTGATCCTCGCGTCCTCGGTCAGCATCGAGACCACGGCGCCGACGTCGTTTCGCTCCCAGGCGTCGACGTAGCGCTCCACGATCGCGCCCAGCCCGTCGTCGCCCAGGCTACGCAAGTTCTCCTGCTGGCTCTGCTCGGGAAGGCGCTCATCGACGGTCTTGTGCGCCCGCTGCAGCGCGCTGTCCACCGCGGCCGAGGTCGTCTCGAGCGCGTTCGCGGTCTCCGCCGCCGAGAAGCCGAGGACGTCCCTGAGGATCAGCACAGCGCGCTGCCTCGCGGGCACCAGCTGGAGCGCCGCGGTGAAGGCGAGCTCGACGCTCTCGCGCTGTTCGTAGCGCGCCTCCGGACCGAGGAGCGCGCCATCGAGGCCGAGGCCCTCGTCCGGGTATGGCTCGAGCCAGACGGATTCGACCAGCGGTTCGGCTGGGCCGTCGTGCGGGTCTGCCGGGGGCCCGTAGTCGATGGGAAGCACGCGGTTCGGGCGGCGCTCGATCGCCCTGAGGCAGCTGTTGGTCGCGATCGTGTACAGCCAGGAACGGAGCGAGCTTCGCCCCTCGAAGCGCTGTAGCCCGCGCCAGGCGCGGAGCAGCGTCTCCTGCAGCGCGTCCTCTGCGTCCGGCACGGAGCCGAGCATCCGGTAGCAGTGCGCGCGCAGCTCGACGCGGTATCGCTCGACCAGCCGTCCGAACGAGCCGTGGTCACCGTCGCGGGCGGCCCTCAGAAGCTCTCGTTCGTTCAAGGAGACGGTCATGGCTTCGGCTGCCAGAAGGCGACCTCGCCTCCTTCCGGGCTCGAGATGACACTGCGCCAGCCCGCCGGCCCTTCGCGCGGCTCGAGCAGCACGGACGCGCCGAGCCTGCGTGCGCGCTCGGAGACCTCGTCCAGGCAGTCGACCTCGACGTACGGCAGCCACAGGGCCCGTCGGGTGGCGCACTGGACGATCCCGCCGCCGACCTGAGTGCCGAGGTCGAGCGAGAGGTATGACCGAGACTCAGCCCCGATCGCCCGGGCTCGCCAGCCGAGAAGGTGCGCGTAGAAGGCGCTCGCGCCTGCCGAGTCACCGGTGTGCAGCTCCAGGTGGACCACCTTTTCTTGCCGCGGTGCTTTCGTGGTCATAGCTATTGGACCCCTACCAAGTCGGAAAGCCATCGGTACGAGCCGACCTCGACCGCGGAGCTGACGACGGGGCGTTCGTCGCAACGCTCGTCGATGTTCGCCTGGAAACGCTTGAACGCTGCGAGCTGCGGTAGTGGGCTCTGCCCATCGGCGGCATCGCTCGTCGAGACGTGAACGAAGCTGACACCGTCGGCGAGCTTGAACGTCGCGTAGTGGAACGTCCTAGGCCCCTTCTCGTCGAGCTCGGCGTAGACGGCGCGGACGAGCTCCTCGTTCTCCTCGACCCGTTCCGGCTTGACCTTGTAGCGAACGATGACCTGTTCCATCGGGAACCTCCAATCTCGTGGTCGTTAGCTGCCGCCATCGGCTTCCATCGCCGGGACATGCGCCTCGAGAGGCCTGCGGCCTCTGCGGGCGAAGAGCAGCGCGATTGTCGGCAGCGCCAGGAGGGCAATCGTCCCGCAGACCCAGATCGCCCACTGGAACCCGCCCGTGAGCGCGGCGTTCGTGGCGGCCCCGTCGCCGACCAGCGTCTTGAAGTGCGTGGCGGCGACCGTCGAGGCGATCGCCACGCCGATCGCGCCGCCGAGCTGCTGCGAGGTGTTGAGCAGCCCCGAGGCGAGGCCGCCGTCCCGTTGCTCGACCCCGGCCAGGCCGGCGATGGAGATCGGGATGAAACTGAAGGCCGTCCCGGCGCCGGCGACGAAGAACGGTCCGGCGAGGGCGCTCCAGAAGTGCCCGCCCACCGGGACTGCTGTCGCCCAGAGGATGCCTCCTCCGATCAGCGCCATCCCCACCGCCATCACCGGCCCCGGCGAGATGCGGGTCACGAGCAGCTGTGAGATCCCGGCCATGGCAACCGAGGTAAGCGAGGCAGCCAGCCACGCGACTCCGGTCTGGAGCGCCGAGTAGCCCAGCACCTGCTGCATGTACAGCGTGCCGACGAAGATGAACCCGAAGAAGCTCGCGCCCAGCAGCAGTCCGACCGCGTTGGCGGCGGCCACGGTGCGGATCCGGAAGATCCTGAGGGGCATCAGCGGCGCCTCGACGCGCGCCTCGATGACCAGGAACGCAACCAGCAGCGCAGCCGACGCGCCGAGAAGCCCGATCGTCCGAGCCGCGCTCCAACCGACGTCCGGCGCCTTCGAGAGCGCGTAGACGAGCAGCAGCAGCCCGCCGGTCACCGTGATCGCGCCGAGCGGATCGAACCGGCGACGCACGCCCTCGAGGCGGCTCTCCGGGACGATCCGCGGTGCGAGCGCGAGCGCCGCGAGCCCGATCGGAACGTTGAGGAAGAAGATGTACTCCCAGCCCGCGTACCGCGCGAGCAGTCCGCCGGTGATCAGCCCGACCGTCGCTCCCGCGGCGCCGATGCCGCCCCAGAGGCCGAGCGCCTTGTTGCGCTCCGCGCCTTCGGCGAACAGGTTCATCACGATCGAAAGCGCTGCCGGCAGAACGATCGCCGCTCCGAGCCCCTGCAGCCCGCGCATGACGATCAGCACGCGGTCGGTCGTCGCGAGCCCGGCGCCGAGCGAGGCGGCCGTGAAAACCGCCAGGCCGACCATCAGGATCCGCCTCCGACCGAGCAGGTCCGCGGCCCGGCCGCCGAGCAACAGGAACCCGCCGAAGGTCAGCCCGTAGGCGGTTACGACCCACTGCAGGTTGGACTCGGAGAAGTGGAGGTCGCGCCCGATCGTCGGCAGCGCGACGTTCACGATCGTGAGATCGACGATCGTCATGAAGTAGCACACCACCAGTACGGCGAAGGCGCGCCAGCGATGGATCTCGGCGTTCGGCGGACCGGTCATCGTCATCTCCTCTTTCGTTGGGCGGCGAGTCGATCTCGTCGCTGCACAGGTGGAGATCCGGCAACCAGCCGCGATCCATCGGTCACAAACGCTGTCCAGCTCCTGACGAAGACCGAGCCCGGCCACCGCAGCAGGCGGACGATCGATTCCGTGACCTCGCGCATTGGAAACGCGATGGGTGCGGTTCTAACCGCCGGTCGGGTCAGGAGGGACGCAGCGGCCATTGCGAGCCCGGCGACGAGCGCACCGGCGGCGGCGTCGAGGAAGAAGTGGTTGCCGGTGGCGACGACCACGAGCAGAACGAACGCCGGGTAGACGGCCCCAACCGTGCGAACGAGCCGTCCTCCTCCGTAGCGGAGCAGGCTGGTGGCGACGATGAACGCGTAGCCGAAGTGCATGCTCGGGACGGCCGCGTACGGGTTGTAGAGCGAGCTGACGAGCCCGTGGTTGAGGTCGACGTGCCCGCTCGAGACGGTGTCGGCTATTCCGATTCCGGCCAGCCGCGGCGGCGCGGCCGGGTAAGCGAGGAAGCCGACGAGAGCGAGCGCGCTCGCGACGAGGAGTGTGGTGCGGACGAACGGAAAGGCGGCCGGCCGACGCCGGTTCAGCCAGAGAAGGACGACGGCCGTAACCGCCAGGTGGAGCGTCAGGTAGGCAATGCCAAGCAGGCCGGCGAGACCCGGCAGCGCATCGACAGCGTGCTGCACCCTCCCCTCCACGAACAGATGCAACGACCGCTCGACCGCAACGAGCTGCTCGGCGTGACGGTCCGCTTTCGTGGTGTTGCCGACGACTAGCCCGCGCGCCAGCTCGTAGACGCCGTACAGGCTGAGGACGAGCGCTGCTTCGAGGCCCAGCGAGTGGCGCACCGACAGCCAGCGTCGAAGCCGGACGGTGGTTGATGCTGCTGCGGCCGTCGCGGTCATGCGGCGTTGCCGAGGTCGTCGGTTGCGATTCGCCGGGCGATGGCCGCGAACCGCCAGCGCAGCTGCTCGAGCTCGCGCTCCTTCGCGTGGATCTCGGGCCGGCGTTCTTCCTGCCGCCTGAGCTCCCGCAGCTCCGACGTCAGTTCCTTAAGCCGGCGAACGAGCCGGGCGAGGTCTGCCTGTTCGCTCATCGTCTTGGGCGGGGGTCCTGTGAGCACGAGCGATCCTCCTTTCGGCGCTGGTCGGGGGAGCCACGCGCACCGCGCGGCTCCCCCGGTGCCTATGCCGCCAGGTCGAGCGCCGGCTCTTCCTCGACGACCGCGGCGGGGCTCTCACGGCGGTTGGGCGTCAGGAGCGCCACGACGGTCGCTGCAAGCACGATGAACGCGCCGACCAGGAGTGCGCGCTGGTAGCCGTGGGTCGCAGCCTGAGCGAGGCCGTCGCCGGCGCTCAGGACGGACTTCGTCTGTGCAGTGGCGACCGCCGAGAGGACCGCCAGGCCGAGTGCGGCGCCGAGCTGCTGGCCGGTGTTGAGCAGCCCGGCGGCGAGGCCGGCCTTATCCTGGTCGACACCGGCGTTGGCCGCGGTCGTCAGCCCGGTGAAGACGCCACCCATCCCGATCGAGACGGTCAGCAGGCCGGGCAGGATGTCCGAGAGGTAGGAGCCGTCGACCGGAACCCGTGACAGCCAGTAAAGGCCGCCTGCTGCGATCACGGTGCCGAGCACCACGACCGGCTTTGTGCCGATGCGCGTGAACAGCTGCGAGCTGATGCTCGCCGCGATGATGAAGCCACCCGTCAGCGGCAGGTAGGCGACGCCGGTCTGGATCGGCGAGTAGCCGAGCACGGTCTGCATGTAGAGCGTCAGGAAGAAGAACATCGGGAGGAACCCGGCCAGGGCCACCATCTGCGTGGCGTCGGCGGCGGCGACTCCCTTGACGCGCAGGATCGACATCGGCACGAGCGGGTTGCGCGCGCGCAGCTCGTTCACGACGAACGCAGCCAGGATGACTGCCGCGCCGGCGAGCCCGGCGATCGTGCGCCCCGCCCCCCAGCCGACGTCCGGTGCCTTCACCAGCGAGTAGACGAGGAGCAGCATGCCGCCGGTGACGAGGAAGGCTCCGAGGGCGTCGAAGTTCGCCAGCCGTGCGCGGATCCGGTCGCCCTTGAGCAGGACGAAAGCACCGGCGAGACCAATGGCGCTGAAGGGGACGTTGACGAACAGCACCCAGCGCCAGCCCGGCCCCTCGGTGAGCAGGCCGCCGAAGAGGACGCCGGCGGCGCCGCCGATCCCGGAGACTGCAGCCCAGACGCCAAGGGCGGTGTTGCGGTCGCGGGCGGAACGGAACGTGCTCGTCAGCGTCGACAGCGCGGCCGGTGAGAGCATGGCGGCACCGAGTCCCTGGGCGAAACGCGCGCCAATCAGGAGCGACTCGGTGTGGGCCAGGCCGCCGACCAGCGACGCGCCGGCGAACACGATCAGTCCCGTGATCAGCACCCGCCGGCGCCCCAGCAGATCGGCCATGCGGCCGCCGAGGAGCAGGAAACCGCCGTAGGTGAGGATGTAGCCGTTGATCACCCACTGCAGGCTCTGTTGGCTGAAGCCGAGGTCGCTCTTGATCGACGGCAGGGCGATGTTCAGGATCGAGGCGTCGAGCACGTCCATGAACTGGACGAGGCTGAGCAAAAGCAGGATCGCGACGCCGCGTCTCGACGCCAGCGACGACGCAACGGGCGCCTGATCGGTTGACACACCTACGGACTGGGGCTCTGCGCTCATTGGGCGGGCCTCGCTTTCTCAGATCGACTTCGTGGCATGCAGTCGATGGTGCAGAGGCGAGCGAGGGGCTCGCGTCGTAGGCGCACCCAGATCCGCACCACAGTGTTTGGAGCAGTGCACCACTAGAGGACGGCGGCATAAGCGCGTGGGCCGGTGCGTTCCTCTTGGGGTGCGCCTAGAGTCGGCCGTGGAGCCCCGCCCAGTGACGACCGGTTACCGATCCGCCCCGGAGCGCGGGCAGTCGCCCGTGGGTCAGCTCGACCTACTCGAGCGTGACGCCGAGGTGGCGAACGTTGTCGATCTACTTGGCGGGATCGGCGACGGTGGCCGGCTTCTCGCGATCGAGGGGCCTCCGGGAATCGGCAAGACGGCGCTGCTGGCGGAAGCGAAGGGCCTCGGTCAGGAGGCCGGTTTGCAGGTGCTGAGTGCGCGCGGCTCCGAGCTCGAGCGCTCGTTCTCCTATGGGGTGGTGCGGCAGCTGTTCGAACCGTTGCTTGTCTCGCTCCCTCCAGAGGAGCGGGCCGAGCTGCTTACGGGGGCCGCCGCACTCGCGGCGCCGCTCTTCGAGCCTGCGGGGGTCGCCGTCGATCCGGGCGGCGACGCGTCGCTGGCGACACTGCACGGTCTCTACTGGCTGACCGCGAACCTCGCCACGCGCCGGCCGCTCCTGCTCGTGCTCGACGACCTGCACTGGTCCGATTTGCCGTCGCTGCGCTGGCTCGCCTACCTGCTGCCGCGGATCGAGGGGCTGCCCGTTTCGGTGGTGGGAGGCCTGCAGTCGGAGGAGCCAGGCGAGGACGGGACGCTGCTCGCCCAGATCGTCTCCGACCCGATGGCCGTCGTGATCCGGCCCGCGCCGCTGAGCGTCGAGGCGGCCACCGCATTTTTGCGCGAGCGCCTCACGGCCAATGCCGACGAAACCTTCTGCGCCGCCTGCCACGCGGAGACGGCGGGCAATCCGCTGCTCCTGCGCGAACTCGTGCGCGCGATCGCCGACGAAGGCCTCGTTCCGATCGAGGCCAACGTGCCCCGTCTCCACGCGCTCGCGGCGCGGGCCGGTTCGCGCGCCGTCTCGCTGCGCCTATCGCGGCTGCCGGCCGCGGCGACGGCGCTCGCGCGCGCGGTCGCGGTCCTGGGCGACGACGCCGACCCGCACCAAGCGGCCGCGCTGGCCGATCTGGACGAGCCGACCGCCGCCGAGGCGACAGATGCGCTCGCGCGAGTCGACATCCTGCGCCCGCAGGCGCCCCTCGGCTTCGTTCACCCGCTGATCGGGACGGCGGTTTACGAGACGCTCACCTCGATCGACCGTGACGCCGGCCACGCGCGCGCTGCGCGACTGCTCTCCGACGCCGGCGCCGAGCCGGAACGCGTCGCCGCACACCTGCTGCGGACTCCTCCAGCTGGCGACTCACAGGTCGTGGCGACGCTGCGGGACGCTGCGCGTCGGGCGGGTTCTCGCGGTGCGTCGGAGAGCGCCGTCGCCTACCTACGGCGCGCGCTTGCCGAGCCGCCGAACCCGGACGAGCGTGCCGAGTTGCTGCTCGAGCTCGGCTCGGCGGAGACGCAGGTCGACGGCGACGCCGCAATCGAGCACCTGCAGGAAGCACACGAGCTGAGCGCGACTCCGATAGAGAGGGCCCGAGTTGCGCTTCTGCTCGGCCGCCAGCTCTTCCTCCTCCGTGGTGACGAGGCGGACGCGGTCTTTATCGAGGCGCTGGACGAGCTCAGCGGCGCTGACGCAGAGCTCGAGCGCCTGCTCGAGGCGGGTCTGATCACGAACGACCTGTTCTCGCCGTCGCTCCACGGCTCCGCGCTCGAGCGGCTCGAGCGCGTCCGCAGGCGTCCCGCGGCGGAGACGATCGGCGAGAAGCTGTTGCTCTCCCTACTCGCCTACAACGACGCGCGGGCCGGCGCGCCGGCAGACGAGGTCGTGCCACTCGTCCGCCGCGTGCTTGCGGACGGGAAGCTCGTGCGGGCGAATGTCTCGGGCCTCTTCCCGATCTGCACCGTGCTGGCGATGGCCGATCTGAACGAGGTGCTGAATGTCTACGACGACCTGCTCGCCGAGGCGCATCGGCGCGGTTCGGTCTTCGCCTTCGCCGCGGTGAAGGTGTTTCGGTCGCAGGCGCTGGTGTGGCGCGGCGACTTGGCGGGGGCAGAGACCGACGCCCGCGAGGCGCTTGCAGCCGCCGCCGCGTGGGGGGCGTCTGCCCGGTTCTCGGGGCACGGAGCCGCCTTCCTTGCCGACGCCCTGATGGAGCAGGGGAAGCTGGACGAGGCCGAGGCCGCGCTCGCTCGCGCTGACCTCGGCGACGCCCTTCCCGACAGCGCCCGCCTGCTCTACCTCCGCGACAGCAGCGCGCGCCTGCGCCTCCTCCGAGGCGATCTGAACGGCGGGCTGGCGGAGATGCTCGACGCTGGTCGCCGCTTCGAGTCAGTCGGCAGCCGCAACCCCGCCTATATCGCCTGGCGCTCGCCGGCCGCCCTCGCCCTGCACCAGCTCGGCGAACAGGATGAAGCCCGCCGCCTCGCCGGCGAGGAGCTGGAGCTGGCGCGCGCCTGGGGGGCGCCGCGGGCGCTTGGTGCTGCTCTTCGCGCCGCAGGCCTGACCGAGGGTGGCGACCACGGGCTCGCGCTGCTCGAGGAAGCGGTACAGGTGTTGGGCGACTCGCCGGCGAAGCTCGAACACGCGAAGGCGCGTACCGAGCTCGGCGCGGCCCTGCGGCGGGCCAACCGCCGCTCCCAAGCGCGCGAGCAGCTGCGCCAAGCGGTCGAGCTCGCCACGATCTGCGGCGCCACAGACCTCGCCGCCCGCGCCGAGCGCGAGCTGCTCGCCACCGGCGCCCGGCCGCGCCGGATCGCCCTGAGCGGCGCCGACTCGCTGACGCCGAGCGAACGGCGCGTCGCCGAGCTCGCCGCCTCGGGGCCCACGAACCGAGAGATCGCGCAGGCGCTCTTCGTCACTCAGAGAACGATCGAAGTCCACCTGACAAGCATCTACCGCAAGCTCGGGATCAGCTCCCGCTCGCAGCTAGCGGCCGCGCTCGCCGACTCGTCGGGCAACTAGCGCCGACCGAAACATTTCGGTTCGGATTTGGGGGTGCCCACGATGCGCGCGCCCGGTAGGCACGGGCACGATCGACTGAGAACGGCACGCGAAAGGAGCGCGCCGCCCAGCGAAGGAGAGTTCGGTGAACACAGGCGGAAAGATCGCAGTAGCAGGGGCGACCGGCAGGGTCGGCCGCCACGTCGCCGACGTGCTCGAGGAGCAGGGACACGACGTCGTCGCGATCTCCCGCTCGGCCGGCGTCGATCTGGTCACCGGCGACGGCCTGGCAGACGCCTTGCACGGTGTCGAGTCCGTGGTCGACGCGAGCAGCGGCGCCTCACCCGAGGAGCAGACCGCGACCGACTTCTTCACCGCGGCGACGCGGAACCTGCAGCAGCTCGGCGCGCGGGCAAGCGTGCGCCGGATCATCGTCGTGTCGATTATTGGCACAGACCGCTTCACCGCTGGCTACGGCGCCGCCAAGCAGGCGCATGAGCGCGCGATGTTGGCCGGCCCGATCCCGGCCACGATCGTGCGCGCAGCGCAGTTCCACGAGTTTGTCCCGCAGCTGATGGAGTGGGGCAGGCAGGACGGAGCGATCTACCTGCCGAAGATGCGCACCCAACTGGTTGCGGCCCGCACCGTCGCCGAGACGCTCGCCGACATCGCCACCGGGCGCGGACCGGCAGCAGCACGGGGAGCGAACGGAGCGTCGATCCTCGAGATCGCCGGCCCGCGCGAAGAGAACCTCGTCGAGGCTGCACGACTGCTCGCCGCCGACCGCGGCGAGCCGGTGCGGATCGAGGGCGTCAGCAACCCGGACGACCCGGACGGGGCGCTGTACGAGTCGGGTGCGCTGCTACCCGGCCCGGACGCGATCCTCGCCGGCCCGACATTCGAGGAATGGCTTAGAAACCAGAGCGATCAGAAGGGCTGACGAGATGCAGGAACCAGTCGCGTCGCACGCAGGGACCGCGTCGCTCGCATGGGGCGCGCTGGCGAGCCCGACGCGCCAGATCGGACTATCGGCCGGGACGATCGAGTACCAGGACACCGGCGGCAACGGCCCTCCGATCGTGCTCCTGCACGGCCTCCCCCAAGAGAGACAAAGGAGCTGACATGACAACGGACGACGCCCAGCGCAGCGTGCTGCTGATTGGAAAGAGCCAACGCGTCCTCAACGATTCGGTCGCCGGCCTCCGCGACCTCGGTTACAAGGCCGAGGCGACCAACGACTTCACCGACATCAGCGGCCGGTTCGATGTGAAACAGATCGACCTGGTCGTCTTCGGCGGACAAGTCCCCCCGGACCGGAAAGGTGAGCTGAGAGAGGAGATCGGCGCCATCAACCCGGGGGTCATCTTCGTCCAAGGACTGGCCGGCATCCCAGGCCTGATCGTCAAACAGGTGCAGGGGGCGTTCATGGCCGAGCACCACGACCCCGCCCAAGCCCCGACCTACACGCCCGACGACCGCTCGATCCGGCTGACCCTCGCAGACCCGGCCGATGTCAAGGTGACCGTCTGGTGGCAGACCTCGTTCGTCCCACCAGACCCCAAGAGCGATTCGCTCCTGCTCCTCGACGACCAGCTCGCCGGCGGCGATCACGCGATCCCGGTCCCCGATCACGTCGCGCGGAACGCCGCCTTCGCGACCGTGATGACAGAAGCGGCGATCTACGCCTTCAGCATCGCCACGGAGCAATGACCGCGAGCCAGTGGATCGCACTGGAGAAACGCGACGTCGCCCGGAAGGAGATGTCGTCTACGTGCGCCGCTCGTTCACGCGAGGCCAGCTCAAGTTCCCAAAGACGGAGGCGAGCATGCGAGCGGTTCCGCTGCAGGCGCGGACACTCGACGCGCTCGACCGGATCGAGGACGGCAACGGCTTGCCGCTGCTGTTTGTTCGTGCCGGCATTTCAACCTTCGATCTCTCCCGCTAAATTGGCGCCAGCCTGACCATGATCGACCGCCACTACGGCCACCTCGTCCGCGACGGACGCGAGCACGCGATCAACGCCCTCATGCACCGTGGACGCTGGTGGACGCTGCGTGGACGCCGAAAAACGGAGACGGCGTCAACCCCGACAACGAAAGCCTGCAGATAGCAGGCTAAACAGCAAAGCCCTCTGACGGACTCGAACCGTCGACCCCCTCCTTACCATGGAGGATTCGACCAGCCGG
>Ga0310811_10005596_pt1 | contig 15936 bp, 13 predicted proteins | sample YCmetagenome_FD_207642 | JGI IMG/M metagenome (GOLD analysis project Ga0310811, IMG submission 207642) | Soil microbial communities from experimental microcosm in Duke University, North Carolina, United States - YC | ecosystem: Engineered > Artificial ecosystem > Soil microcosm > Unclassified ...
GCTCCTTGATCTGCCCGGAGACCTGGCTACCGACCTGGACCGTGGTGACCGCGTTGAGGTTGCCGGTGGCCGAGACGGCGGAAGTGAGGGGGCCCTGCTCGACCCGGGCGGTGCGGTACTTCGGGGCGTTGCCCCGGCTCTGCGTATAGAGGTAGCCCCACACGCCGGCGCCGACGATGACAGCGACCGCCACGAGGGAGACTATGCGTTTCATCGCCGCTTAGACGGACCCCACCGGCCGACTATTTAGGCGATCTTACCGCCGCCCGATGGCGCGCTCCAGACGGGCCACGGCGATACGGTAGTCCGCCAGGGCCTGGGCCTCGGTGTTCTGGGCCTGGGTGAGGAAGAGCTGGGCGTCCGTGAGCTCCAGGATGGTGCCGACGCCGGCGTCGAACCGGCCCTGGGCCAGGCGGAAGTTCTCCTGGGCCGAGGCGACGGCGGTCTGGGCGGCGCCGATTCGCTCCTGGGCCTCGCTCACGTTGAGCTGGGCCTGCTCGACGTCACGGGAGATGTCGAGCTCGGTCGACTTCACCCGGGCGATCGAGGCATCGACGTTGGCCTTGGCCTCGCGCAGGCGGGCGATCTTGTTGCCGCCGTCGAAGATCGACCAGGACAGCGTGAGGCCGATCTCCCAGATCTCGTTCAGGTCGGCGCGCGTGCCGCCGTAGAAGCCGCTGGCGCTGACGTCCGGGAAGAAGTCACGGAAGGCGCGACGCATGCGGGCGTCGAACTCGCTGACCTTGAGGCGCGCCTGCTTGTACTCGGGTCGCTGCGCCAGGGCTTGAGACTGCAGCTGGGTGCGATCGAGAGCCATCGCCTGGAAGACCAGGTTGTCCTGGACCTCGGTGGCCGTGTCGGCGGCGATCCCCATCGCCGTATTCAGCGCCACGCGGGCCAGGCGCTCGGCGTTGCGGGCCCGGATCAGATCCACGCGGGCGTTGGCGACATCGACCTCGGCGCGCGCCACGTCCGACTTGGGGCGGGTGCCAACCTCGAAGAAGCCGCGGGCCGAGCGCAGGTTCAGGTCCGCGCGCTCGAGCGCCTGCTCCTGCACGCGGATCAGCCGGCGGGCGAAGTTGATGTTGATGAACGACTCCTTGACCGTGAGCGTCACCAGCTGGCGCTGCAGCTCGACGTCCTCCTGAGCCTGCTCGGCGAGCCGGCGCGCGGCCTCGGTCGACGCGAACGTCTTGCCGAAGTCGAAGAGGACCTGGGAGAGCGTGACGCCGACGGTGGTGTCCTCGGAAAAGTCGGTGAGCCGGGTGACCGTGGCCTGGCCACGGGGATCCGGCGTGCCCCGTCGGTCGGCTGGCGGACGGTTGGTGACGAGCGCCGACTGCGAGCGCGTGGCCGTGCCAGAGGCGATCAGCTGCGGCAGCAGCGGCGAGAGCGCCTGGTCCACGCGGTGCGCCGCGGCCATGTAGTCGGACAGCCGCGCCTGGATGGACGGCTGCGTCTCGAGCGCGATCCCGATCGCCTCCTCCTGCGTGAGCGCGTGGCCGATCACGCGGGCCGCCGCGGCGGCGTTGCCGGGTATCGGCGCCGCGGGCGTGGAGCCGGTCGTCGCGGGCGGTGTGGCCGGCGTGGGCGCGGGGGCCGGCGTTGCCGGCGCTGGCGTCGTGGGTGCTGGTGTCGGTGTCTGCGCGCGACCCGGGACCGCGCTCGCCAGCAGGCACAGCACGAGCGCCACCGAGCCCTGAGCGATCCGCATGCGGCGTCTCCTTGGCCGGAGAGAAAGGTGCGAGGCGTGCACAGGAAGTGCGTCGATCACGACCAAAGATAACACGCTCCCTCCGCCCGGCCGTGCAACCCACGTGGACATCCATGTGGGCAATCGGTGGATGAATGGAGAGTACCTGTGGATACCTTTTTTCTTGACGGACCCCAGATCCAGGGTGTTAGATCGCGGGCACCACAACATCTGGAGGTGGACCAATGTTGTCTGAGATTCGCCCGCCTAAGGTCGGCACGTGGACCGAGCCTGCCCTGCGCGTCCTCCGGGAGCGGTATCTCCTCCGCGATGACCGTGGGGAGGTGATCGAGACCCCCGAGGAGATGTGCTGGAGGGTGGCCCAGTCCATTGCCGCGGGTGAGGCTCGGTATGGCCGTAGCCCGGCCGCCGTGCGCGAGGTGGCCGCGGCTTTCTACGACATCATGGTTGATTCCTATTTCGTCCCGAACTCGCCCACCCTGATGAACGCGGGCAAGGGCAATGGTTTGCAGTACTCGGCTTGCTACGTGCTCCCGGTCGGCGACTCGATGGAGGAGATCTTCGACTCCGTCAAGGCCGCCGCCATCATCCACAAGTCGGGCGGCGGCACCGGCTTCGCGTTCTCGCGGCTCCGCCCCAAGGACGACCTGGTGGCGTCCACCGGCGGGCGCGCCTCCGGCCCGGTGTCGTTCCTCCGGGTGTTCAACAGCGCGACGGAGGCCGTCAAGCAGGGCGGGACGCGGCGCGGCGCCAACATGGGCATCCTGCGCGTGGATCATCCGGACATCCTGGAGTTCATCGATTGCAAGCTGGACGGCGGGATCACCAACTTCAACATCTCCGTGGCCATCACCGACGCCTTCATGGAGGCGCTGGCCCAGGGCAGCGACTACGATCTGGTGAACCCTCACAACAAGGTCGTGGTCACGCGGCTCAGCGCCCGCGAGGTATTCGATCGCATGGTGCGCGCGGCGTGGCGCACGGGCGATCCGGGCATGGTCTTCATCGACCGGATCAACGCCAGCCCCGCCAACCCGACGCCGGAGCTGGGCGTGGTGGAGGCCACCAACCCGTGCGGTGAGCAGCCGCTGCTGCCGAACGAGGCCTGCAACCTGGGCTCGCTCAACGTCTCCAAGTTCGCGCGCCAGAGCGAGAGCGGGGAGTGGACGGTCGACTGGGAGGAGATGGAGCAGGTCATCCGCCTGGCCGTCCGCTTCCTGGACGACGTCATCGAGATGAACCCGTACCCGCTGACAGTCATCGACGAAACCGTGAAGTCCAACCGCCGCATCGGCCTCGGCATCATGGGCTGGGCGGACCTGCTCTTCATCATGGGCATCCCGTACGACAGCCAGGAGGCGACGGACCTCGCCGACCAGATCATGTGCTTCGTGCGCGACAAGTCGCACGACCAGTGCGCGAAGCTGGCCGAGGAGCGCGGCCCGTTCCCGAACTGGAGCCGGTCGATCTACCGCGACGTGCGCCCCATGCGCAACTCGACGGTGACCACGATCGCCCCCACCGGCACCATCTCGATGATCGCTGGCTGCTCGTCGGGCATCGAGCCGATCTTCGCGCTGGCCTTCCAGCATCGCGTGAAGAACCCGGACGGCGAGCGCGTGCTGACGTTCGTCAACGAGACCTTCGAGAAGATCGCCAAGGACCGCGGCCTCTACTCCGACGCCCTCAAGGAGGAGATCGCCCGGCGGGGCACCCTGCACGGCATCCCCGGCGTGCCCGAGGAGGCGGCGCGGGTCTTCAAGACCTCGCACGAGATCGGCTACGAATGGCACGTGCGCCATCAGGCGGCGTTCCAGCGCTACACCGACAACGGCGTGAGCAAGACCATCAACCTCCCCAACGACGCGAGCGAGGAGGACGTGGCCAACGCCTATCGACTGGCCTGGCAGCTCGGCTGCCTGGGCATCACCGTGTTCCGCGACGGCTGCAAGGGCGAGCAGGTGCTCAACATCGGTGTCAAGGACAGGGCGCCGGCCGCTGCTCCGGTCGTGGGCCCGTCGGTCGTCAAGCCGCGGCCCCACAGCCTGTCGGGCCGGACGTATCGCGCCGAGACGCCGATCGGCACCGCGTTCATCACCGTCAACGAGACGGATGACCGTGAGCCGTTCGAGGTCTTCGTGCAGGTCGGCAAGGGCGGCTCCGACACGATGGCGGTCGCCGAGGCGCTTGGTCGGCTGATTTCGCTCACGCTCAGGCTGCCTTCGCCGATGTCACCTCAGCGGCGACTCGAGGAGGTCATCAGCCAGCTCTCCCGGATCGGCGGCGCGCAGCCGCTGGGCTTCGGCAAGGGCAAGGTGCTCTCGCTACCCGATGCGCTGGCCCGCACCCTGGCCGAGCACACCGGCCAGCTCAAGGCCACCTCGGAGGCGCCGCCCATGGCTCGCAGCGCCGAGCAGCGTCGCATCGGCGACCTCTGCAAGGAGTGCGGACAGGCGACGTTCGTGTACGAGGAAGGCTGCAAGAAGTGTCTGTCGTGCGGCTACAACGAGTGCTGAGTCGCTGAGCGGATCGGGGGAGCGCCGCCGCTCCCCCGATCCATCACATCGGGTACACTCCGCGCATGTTTTCGGGCGGCTCCTACGACGAGGTGGCGCGCTGGCTGCGCATCTTCCTCACCTCCCACGCCAAGCGCGAGCATCCTCGCGTCGAGGTCGTCCTCGATGACGACGAGTCGCTGCAGGGGGGGCGCTACCGGGCCTGGTTGCGCTTCGGCGATCGCGTGAGCGAACCAGTGGAGCTGGCCTTCCAGGACGTGGCCGATCACCGCGGCGAGCTGGCCTGGTGCGCGGAGCTTGCCACGCGGACGCGCGCCCTGGCGCGGACGCTGCTGGGGGCCGGGAGCCCTGCCGACGCCCGCACCCGCTAGCACGGCTTCGCCCCGCTGGCTCGCGGCGGGGGACCTCAACGGATTTCTCGGCCTCGCCCTCGATAACACCACCAACCTCGTCATTCTCTCGAGCCTGCTCATCGGCGTCTTCGGCTTCCCGGCCGACCTCGTGCTGGGGCGGATGCTGCCCGGGACGGCGCTCGGGGTGCTGGCCGGCGACCTCGCCTACACGGTCATGGCCGTGCGGCTCGCGAGGCGGACGGGACGCGACGACGTCACCGCGATGCCGTTCGGGATCGACACGCCCACGTTGTTCGCGATGGTCTTCGGCGTGCTCGGCCCCGTGAAGGTCGCCACCGGCGATCCCGAGCTGGCCTGGAAGATCGGCATGGCGGTGACGGTGGCGATCGGCGCAGTGAAGTGCGTGCTCTCGTTCGCCGGCGACTGGGTGCGGCGTGTCGCGCCCCGCGCGGCGCTGCTGGGCTCCATCGCCGGCGTGGCCGTCTCGTTGATCGCCTTCCTGCCGATGCTCAAGATCTTGCGCGATCCGCTCGTCGGTCTCGTCGCGCTGCTGGTGCTGCTGGCGGCGCTGCTGGGCGGTGTGCGCCTGCCGTTCGGGTTGCCGGGCGCCTTCGCGGCAGTGCTGACCGGGACCGTGATCTTCTGGCTGCGTACCGCGGCCGGCCTCGGTGGCCACGCGCCGGACATGGCCGTGCGCCTGGCGCTGGCGATCCCGTGGCCGACCCTGGCCTGGACGGGTGTGCTCGAGCAGGCGCTGCCCTATCTTTCGGTGGCGCTGCCCTTCGCCCTCGTGACCGTCGTCGGCGGTATCGACAACACGGAGAGCGCGCTGGCCGCGGGCGACGAGTACCGCACGCGCGACATCCTGCTGGTGGAAGCTCTCGCGACGGTCCTCACGGGCTGCTGCGGCGGGGTGATCCAGAACACGCCCTACATCGGCCATCCCGCGTACAAGGCGATGGGCGCACGGGTGGGCTACACGCTGGCGACGGGCCTCGTCATCGGCGTGGGAGCCATGCTCGGCGTGCTCGGCCTGCTGGTCGGCCTGCTGCCGGAGGCTGCGATGGCGCCGATCCTCGTGTTCGTCGGCCTGGAGATCACCGCCCAGGCGTTCCTCGCCTCGCCTTCCCGTCACGGCGCCGCCGTGGCCCTCGCCCTGGTGCCGGTCGGCGCGGCGGTGATCCTGATCGAGCTCGGCAGCGTGCTGGCCGCACTCGGACTCTCCGGGGCCCAGCTCGGCGGGGAGGCGGCGGCGACGTACCAGGCGCTGCTGCTGCTCGGCAACGGCTTCGTACTCACGGCGGTGCTCTGGGGCTCGGCGCTCGTCTTCATCATCGAGCGACGGCTCGGGGCGCTGGCCGTGGTGCTGGCGCTGTGCAGCCTCGGCACGCTCGTGGGCCTCGTGCACTCGCCGCTGGCGAACGGCGCGGTCTTCTGGCCCTGGTCGGCCGCCGCGCCCATGGCGGTCGCCGGGCCGCTCGCCTTCACGTACGGGGTCCTGGCGGGCCTCGCGCTCTTGGGGGCCGGGGCTGTGCGGTCGCGCTAAGATCGGATTGGAGGAGCGTGCCATGAACATCGCCAGCATCCTCGCGACCAAGGGTGACAAGGTCATCACGATCCACGCGGAGCAGACCATCCGCGAGGCGCTCGGGGTGCTCGCCCACCACAACATCGGCGCCCTCGTCGTCGTGGATGCCGGACGGCGTCCCATCGGGATCCTGTCCGAGCGGGACGTGGTGCGGGCGGCGGTGAAGGACGAGGCCGTGTTCCCGCTGCTCGTGAGCCAGCTCATGACACGCGACCTGGTCCTGGGCGACCCGGGCGACGACCTCGGCGCGGTCGGCCAGACGATGGTCCGCCGGCACATCCGCCACCTCCCGGTGGTGAAGGGGGGTCAGCTCGTCGGCATGATCTCCATCGGCGACGTCGTGAAGGCGCAGCGTGATTACTACCAGGGGGAGGTCGACACCCTGCAGACCATCGTGATGGAGCACGGCCACTGATGACACCAGGCAGCACCGAGCATCCTCTGCGCGTGGCGGTGATCGGCGCCGGCCCGGCCGGCTTCTACGTGGCCGAGCACCTGCTGCGCCGCACCGACCTCACGATCGACGTCGACCTGTTCGATCGTCTACCCACGCCCTACGGTCTGGTCCGGGCCGGCGTGGCGCCCGACCACCAGAAGATCAAGGCGGTGACGGCGACGTTCGACAAGATCGCCGCGCACCCGCGTTTCCGGTTCTACGGCGGCGTCGAGCTGGGCAAGCACATCGATGTGGCCGATCTGCGCACGCACTATCACCAGGTCGTCTACACCACGGGAGCCCAGACCGATCGGCGGATGGACATCCCGGGCGAGGACCTGCCCGGCAGCCATCCGGCGACGGAGTTCGTCGCCTGGTACAACGGCCACCCCGACTATCGCGACTATCAGTTCGATCTCTCGCAGGAGCGGGTGGCCGTGGTGGGCGTCGGCAACGTCGCCGTCGACGTCGCGCGCATCCTCTGTCGTACACCCGAGGAGCTGGCCCGCACCGACATCGCCGAGCACGCGCTGGAGGCGCTGCGGCACAGCCGCGTGCGCGAGGTCTATCTGCTCGGTCGCCGGGGCGCCGCTCAGGCCGCGTTCACCAACCCGGAGATCAAGGAGCTCGGCGAGATGGAGGGCGCGGACGTCGTCGTGCGCCCCGAGGAGGTCGAGCTCGATCCGCTGAGTCGCGCCGCGCTGGAGCAGTCGGGCGATCGGGTCGGCGCGAAGAAGGTCGAGATCCTCCAGTCCTACGCGCGGCGCGCGGCGACGGGCAAGCCGCGACGGCTCACCGTGCGCTTTCTCGTCTCCCCGACGGCGCTCCTCGACAACGGCGGGGGTGGCGTGGGCGCCATCCGCCTGGTGCGCAATCGTCTCGTGACCTCGGCGACGGGCGCCATCCAGGCCCAGGCCACCGGCCAGCACGAGGAGCTGGCCGCGGGTCTCGTCTTCCGGTCGGTCGGCTACCGCGGCGTGCCGCTGCCCGGCGTGCCCTTCGACGACAAGTGGGGCGTCGTTCTGAACGAGAAGGGCCGCGTGCTCGATCCCGAGACCAAGCACCCGCTGCCGGGAGAGTACACGGCGGGATGGATCAAGCGCGGGCCGAGCGGCGTCGTCGGCACCAACAAGCCCGACGCCGCCGAGACGGTGACGGCCATGCTCGAGGACGCGGCGGCCGGGCACGCGCCGGTGCCGCCGGAGCACGATCCCGCCGCGCTCGATCGCCTCGTGCGCCAGCGGCAACCTCATGTCGTCGGCTGGAGTGAGTGGCTGCGACTCAACGAGCTCGAGGTGGCGCGCGGCCGCGCCCACGGCCGTCCGCGCGAGAAGTTCACCCGGGTGGACGAGATGCTGGAGGCCCTCGGGAACCGTCCGCGGGGCTGAGGCGATTACGTTCGTGGGCCCGTCGTGAGCGCGCGTCAGGGGAATAAGCCCTTGACCGTGTTCGTCTCACGTGTGTTAAATGACGCCATATTGTGAATCGAGTCACGAACGTCAGGGAGGAGGCGCCATGAGGGCGTGTCTCAAGTCGTTCACCGTCGCGGTCGCCGCAGTCACACTCGTCACCGGAGCCGCGGTCACGGCGGCCTGGGCGCAGGGTGAGTGGAAGGCGCCGGCGGACGCCAAGGCCACGAAGAACCCGGTCAAGGGCGTCGGCAACGCGAAGAAGAACATCGAGACCAACTGCGTCACGTGCCACGGTGCGAGCGGCAAGGGCGATGGGCCGGCCGCCGCGGCGCTGCCTCCGCCGAAGCCCGCGGACTGGACGTCGGCACGCATCGCCTCCGAGACGGATGGCGAGCTCTTCTGGAAGATCAGCAACGGCCGCGGCGCCATGCCGCCGTGGAAGCATCTGCCCGAGAAGGATCGCTGGGAGATCATCAACTACATCCGGACGCTGCAGAAGAAGTAGCGCCGGGTCCTCACGTCTCGACGCCCCGTCGGCAGGCGCCGGCGGGGCGTTCCTCTCTTTGCCCATGCGCCTGGCCACGATCGACCTCGGTACCAACACCGTCCGTCTGCTGATCGCCGAGGTGGAGCGCGGTGCGGGACGCTGGCGCGTGCTCGTCGCGGACCAGCGCGTGACCCGTCTGGGCGAGGGCCTCGCGCGGACCGGTCGACTCGCCGAGGCACCCGCCACCCGGACCGCCGCCGCCGTTGCGGAGTACGTGGCCCGCGCGCGCGGCGCCGCCGCCGAACGGATCGCGATCGTGGCGACCAGCGCAGTGCGCGAGGCGGCCAACGGCCGGGAGTTCGCGGCGCGGCTGGAGCAGGCGACGGGCGAGGCGGTGTCGATCATCAGTGGCGACGAGGAGGCGGCGCTCACCCTCGCAGGCGTTCTGACGGGACTCGACGCGCTCGACCCCACCGCACCGGCGATCGTGTTCGACATCGGCGGCGGCAGCACGGAGTACATCCTCGCGCGCGACCGCGCGGCGGTGATGGCCACGAGCCTTCGCCTGGGCGTCGTCGATCTGACCGAGCGCTATCCGTTCCCGAGGCCCGTCGACTGGCCGCGCTTTGCCGCGCTCCAGGCGGAGGTTGCCCAGCGGCTGGTCACCGAGCTCCCCGACGCCATCCGCCGCGCGCAGGCGACGCGCCTCATCGGGACAGCGGGTACGGCGACGACGCTCGGCGCGCTCGACCTCGGCCTCGTCGCCTACCAGCCGGACCGCGTGCAGGGTCACGCGGTCAGCCGCGCCGGGGTGGAGGCGCAGCTGGCGCGGCTGGGAGCGCTCACCGTCGAGCAGCGCGCGGCTCTGCCGTGCCTGGAGCCCGGCCGGGCGGATCTGATCGTCGTCGGCATCGCCATCGTCCTGGCCACGATGGACCTGCTGGGCGCCCCGCGGATGATCGTCAGCGACTGGGGGCTGCGCGAGGGCCTGCTGGTGAAGCTGTCGCGCTGACCTCGAGGCGGAACGACGCCAAGCGCGCGTTCTTGCTGGACAATTGCGCATCGAGTCGATGGTTCGTCATTTGACAGGGTGGGGGCCCGCGACTATCCTAGGCTGGCGATATGGATGAGATTGCGGTACTCGTGCTGAACGCGACGTACGAGCCGCTGCACTTCACCAACGCGCGCCGGGCCGTGACCTTGCTGAAGCGTCCCCTCGCGTGATCCGCTCGCCCTCGCGCGCCTTTGCGCTGCCGGCCGTCATCCGCCTGGCGGTGTTCATACGCAAGCCGTTCCTCGATCGGGTGGCCTTCAACAAGAAGAACATCCTGCGACGTGACGGCTACACCTGCCAGTACTGCAATCGACGCGGCGAGCGCCTCACGGTCGATCACATCCTCCCCCGGTCCCGGGGCGGCGAGACCAGCTGGACCAACGTCGTGGCGGCGTGCCTGCGCTGCAACCTCAAGAAAGGCAACCGGCTGCTGGACGAGTCGGGGATGCGACTGCTCCGCGATCCCGTGCATCCCAAGTTCGTGTTCTCGACCCACATGCTGAGGCACCCGCACGCTCACTCGCTGCTGGACTCGTGGCGGAAGTACCTGCTGGCCGTCCCGACCCTCTCGTAACGATCGTCGAGCGATGTTCCGCCTGACGTCGGAGTACTCGCCGCGGGGCGACCAGCCGCAGGCGATCGCCGACCTGACCCGGTTCGTGCGCGAGGAGCATCGCCGGTACACGGTGCTGCGCGGCGTGACCGGCTCGGGCAAGACGTATACGATCGCCAACCTCATCGCCAGCGTGAACCGTCCCACCCTGGTGCTGTCCCCCAACAAGACGCTGGCCGCCCAGCTGTTCAGCGAGTTCAAGGCGTTCTTTCCGGAGAACGCCGTCGAGTACTTCGTCTCCTACTACGACTACTACCAGCCCGAGGCCTACATCCCGCAGTCGGACACCTACATCGAGAAGGACGCGCTGATCAACGACGAGATCGATCGCATGCGGCACTCGGCGACCCGCTCGCTGCTGGAGCGGCGCGACGTGGTGGTGGTGGCCTCGGTCTCCTGCATCTACGGCATCGGGGCCCCCGAGACCTACCGCGACATGCACCTGGCGGTACGCGACGGGGAGGTGATGGACCGCGACGCGATGATCCGCCGGCTCATCGCCGTGCAGTACGAGCGCAACGACTACGACTTCCACCGCGGAACCTTCCGGGTCCGCGGCGACGTGGTCGAGGTCTTTCCGGCCAACGAGGAGTCGAGCGCGATCCGGATCGAGCTGTTTGGCGACACGGTCGATGGCATCCACCGCCTCGACCCCCTCAAGGGGCAGGTGCAGGAGCGGCTGGACGAGATCCACATCTACCCGGCCAGCCACTACGTCACGCCGGCCGAGCAGCTGGAGCGCGCCCTGGGCACCGTGCAGGAGGAGCTGGGCGAGCGGCTGGCGTTCCTGCGCGGCAAGAACCGCCTGCTGGAGGCCCAGCGCCTGGAGCAGCGCACCCTGTTCGACATGGAGATGCTGCGCGAGCTCGGCTACTGCCACGGCATCGAGAACTACTCGCGTCACCTCACCGGCCGCCGGCCCGGCGAGCCGCCGCCGGTGCTGATCGAGTACCTGCCCAAGGACGCGCTGATCATCATCGACGAGAGCCACGTGGCGGTGCCGCAGGTGCGCGGCATGTACTACGGCGATCGCTCGCGCAAGGAGTCGCTGGTCGAGTACGGCTTCCGCCTGCCCTCGGCCTTCGACAATCGCCCGCTCACCTTCGAGGAGTTCTCGCGCCTGACGCCCCAGACCGTGTACGTCTCGGCGACGCCGGGCGAGTACGAGATGGAGCTGGCCGACAGCGCGGTGGCCGAGCAGGTGATCCGACCCACCGGGTTGATGGACCCCAAGATCACGGTGCGGCCGGCCGGCGACCAGGTCGACGACCTGCTGCACGAGATCCGCACGCGCGCCGAGCACGAGGAGCGGGTGCTGGTGACGACGCTCACCAAGCGCATGGCCGAGGACCTCACCGAGTACTACCAGCAGCTCGGCCTGCGGGTGCGCTACCTGCATTCGGACATCGACACGCTCGATCGCACCGCCGTGATCCGCGATCTTCGCCTCGGGAAGTTCGACGCGCTGATCGGCATCAACCTGCTGCGCGAGGGCCTCGACATCCCCGAGGTGTCGCTGGTCGCGATCCTGGATGCCGACAAGGAAGGCTATCTCCGCTCGTCGACCTCGCTGATCCAGACGGCCGGCCGGGCAGCCCGGCACGTCAACGGGGAGGTCATCATGTATGCCGACAAGACCACGGACTCGATGGCCGAGGCCCTGCGCGAGACCGAGCGCCGCCGCGCCATCCAGGCTCGCTACAACGCCGAGCACGGCATCACGCCGGAGTCGATCCGCTCGTCCATCCACGAGCTGCTGCAGACCGTGTACGAGCGCGACTACTACACCGTCGAGGTGGAGACGCCGGCCACCGAGACCTTCGCCTCGCCGGCCGAGCTGGCCAAGCGGATCGCCGAGATGGAGGCCGCCATGCGCGACGCCGCCCGCCGCCTCGACTTCGAGCACGCCGCAGAGCTCCGCGACCGTGTCAAAGCCCTGAAGCGCCAGCAGGTCTCGTAGGACGAGCCGACGCACCGGTCAGCGTCGCGGCCAGGAGGACTCGACGCCGGCCAGGAACCGGACGCCGATCTCGCATACCGCACGCCGATACCCTCGCGACACGGAGCCGGCCAGCCCCCTGAACAGCCCACCCACGCTTCGACGCGAGCACACGCCGTCGCTACAATAGCCCCGTGAGTCTCGACGACAAGCTGGCGCGCCTGCCCGACCGGCCCGGCGTCTACATCTACCGGGACTCCAAGGCCCAGGTGATCTACGTCGGCAAGGCAGCGTCGCTGCGCAGCCGGGTGCGCTCCTACTTCCAGGAGGGGCGGCCGCACGACGCCAAGACCGACGCGCTCGTGCGCCAGATCGCCGACCTCGACTACGTCGTCACCGATAACGAGCTCGAGGCGCTGATGCTGGAGGCGAACCTGGTGCGCAAGCACCGGCCGCGCTACAACATCATCCTCCGCGACGACAAGCACTACCCGTTCCTCAAGCTCACCACCAGCGAGGAGTTCCCGCGGCTGCTGGTCGCCCGCCGCGTGCAGAACGACGGCGATACCTACTACGGTCCGTTCTACCCGGCCACCGCGATGCGCGAGACGCTCCGCCTGACCCGCCAGCTCTTCCCGCTGCGCACGTGCGCGATCACCATCGACGGGCGGCTGGAGCGGCCATGCATCCAGTACGCGATCCACCGGTGCAACGCGCCGTGCACCGGCTGGGAGACACGCGAGGGCTACGCGGGGACCGTGCGCGACGTCCAGCGCTTCCTGGAGGGCCGGGACGACGAGCTGCTGCGGCGTCTCACCGAGGAGATGGAGGCGGCGGCCGGCGAGGAGAAGTTCGAGCGCGCCGCGGTGCTGCGGGACCAGATCCAGTCGCTCAAGAAGGTCCAGGAGCGGCAGAAGATCATCTCGACGGAAGAGGTCGACCAGGACGTGCTGGGCGTGGTCCGCCAGGGCCCCGACGCCTGCGTCGAGCTGTTCTTCGTCCGCAAGGGCCGGCTCGTCGGGCAGGAGGCGTTCTTCTTCGACAAGGTCTCCGGCTGGTCGGACGGCGAGGTGCTCTCGGCGTTCGTGCGCCAGTTCTACGGCAAGGCGGTGACGCCGGCGCCCGAGATCCTCCTCTCCGAGGAGGTTCCCGACGCGGATCTCGTCGGCGAGTGGCTGACCGGGCTGGCCACGCGGCGGGTGCAGCTCGTCACGCCGCAGCGGGGCCCGCGCCGGGAGTTCGTGGCGATGGCCGAGGCCAACGCGGCCATCGCGCTGCAGAACCATCTGCTGTCGCGGGACGACCGCCAGCAGTACGTGCTCGAGGAGCTGCAGCGCAGCCTCAACCTGCCGGGCGCGCCCAACCGCATCGAGGGCTACGACATCTCCAACATCCAGGGCACCGAGCAGGTCGGCTCGATGGTGGTGTGGGAGAACGGCGGGATGAAGAAGGACGACTACAAGCGCTTCCGCATCCGCACCGTGGCCGGCGCCGACGACTTCGGCTCGCTGCGCGAGGTGCTGAGCCGCCGCTTCGGCAAGGCGCTGGAGCAGGGCAGCGTGCTGCCGGACCTGGTGCTCATCGACGGCGGGCGCGGTCAGCTCAACGTCGGGCTGTCGGTGATGCAGGAGCTCGGGCTCGACTGGATCCCCGTGGCCTCGCTGGCCAAGCAGCAAGAGGAGGTCTACGTCGGCGAGAGCGCCCAGCCGCTGGCGCTCGATCCGACCTCGCCGGCCCTGCATACCCTGCAGAAGATCCGCGACGAGGCGCACCGCTTCGCGATCACCTACCACAAGAAGCTGCGCGGCCGCCGCACGATCCAGTCGGTGCTCGACGGTATCCCTGGCATCGGACCGACCATCCGGACCAGCCTGCTCAAGACCCTGGGCTCGGCGCGTCGCGTGCGTGACGCATCCGTTGCCGAGCTGGCCGCGGTGCCGAAGGTCACACCGAAGCTCGCGCAGAAGATCCACGAGTATTTCCATCCAGCGGCGCCGACGATCGCCGATACTGACGCGGGACTCGAGGGCGCATCGGGCGAGGCGCGGGAACCGGCTCGCGGGCTCGGAGGTTAGCCGTCAGAGCGCCCTGCGGCTGGATCCAAGACTCGGCGCACGGAGGGAACAGGCGATGAAGAAGGCAATCGTGGCGATGGCAGTGGCGGTGAGCCTGGCGGTCACCGGTGGGGTGGCGATGGCCAGCTCCTGCCCAAAGATCATCAAGGAGGGTCGCGACTCGGCCGCCAAGATGAAGCAGGACGACCCGAAGGTGAAGGCGGCCCTGGTGAAGCTCGACGAGGCCCAGAAGCTGCACGAGGCCGGCAAGCACAAGGAGTCGATGGACAAGGCCAACGAGGCGGTGTCCGACCTCAAGAAGATGTAGCGTCCGCATCGCGGGCGAGGGTGGGATGCGCGTCCACCCTCGCCGCGTTCCTTGCCTGTCCCGCCTAAGTCTGGTAGAAATCAGGCTTAATCATGTCGTCTGACCGCTATCCATTCCACGAGATCGAAGCGAAGTGGCAGGGTATCTGGGAGTCGAGCAAGCAGTTCCGCGTCAGCGAGGATGCCGCCCGCCCGAAGTTCTACTGCCTGGAGATGTTCCCGTACCCGTCGGGCCGCATCCACATGGGCCACGTGCGGGTCTACGCGATCGGTGACCTGCTCGCCCGGTACAAGTGGATGCGCGGCTTCAACGTGCTGCATCCGATGGGCTGGGACGCCTTTGGCCTGCCGGCGGAGAACGCCGCCATCGAGCACGGCGTGCACCCGGCCATCTGGACCCACGAGAACATCGACAACATGCGGGCCCAGCTGCGCAAGATGGGCATCTCCTACGACTGGGACCGCGAGGTCACGACCTGCGACCCCGCGTACTACAAGTGGGAGCAGCTGATCTTCATCCGCATGCTCGAGCGTGGCCTGGCCTATCGCAAGCGCTCCACCGTCAACTGGTGCCCCTCCTGCCAGACCGTGCTCGCCAACGAGCAGGTGGAGGCGGGCCGGTGCTGGCGCTGCGACTCCGAGGTGACCAAGCGCGAGATCGACGGCTGGTTCTTCAAGATCACGGAGTACGCCGAGGAGCTGCTGGCCTGGTGCGATCGCCTCCCCGGCTGGCCCGAGCGCGTGATGACCATGCAGCGCAACTGGATCGGCAAGAGCGAGGGTGCGGAGTTCGATCTCCCCGTCGCCGGCCGTCCCGATCTCACCCTGCGCATCTTCACGACGCGGCCCGACACCGCGTTCGGCATGACGTACGCCGTCGTCGCCCCCGAGCATCCGCTGCTCGACTCGCTCGTGACGGACGCCGCCGAGCGCGCCACCGTCGAGGCCTTCCGCGCCGAGGCCGGGCGGCAGTCGGAGATGGAACGCGTCGCCGAGGACCGGCCCAAGCGCGGCCTGCGCCTCACGGCGCGGGTCGTCAATCCGTTCAACGGTGTGGCGATCCCGCTGTTCATCGCCGACTATGTGCTGATGACCTACGGCACCGGCGCGATCATGGCCGTGCCCGGCGAGGACCAGCGCGACTGGGACTTCGCGCGCCAGCACGGGCTGCCGATCATCGAGACGGTGAAGCGCCCCGCCGGCTGGAGCGGGGAGGCGTACACCGGCGACGGCGTGAAGATCAACTCCGGCTTTCTCGACGGGCTCACGATTGCCGAGGCCAAGCGCAAGGCCATCGACTGGCTCGTCGCGCAGCGCCTGGGCACCGCCAAGATCAACTACCGCCTGCGCGACTGGGGCATCAGCCGCCAGCGCTACTGGGGGGCCCCGATCCCGGTCGTCTACTGCCCGATCGACGGCATGGTCCCCGAGAAGGAAGAGAAC
>Ga0310811_10005597_pt1 | contig 15936 bp, 12 predicted proteins | sample YCmetagenome_FD_207642 | JGI IMG/M metagenome (GOLD analysis project Ga0310811, IMG submission 207642) | Soil microbial communities from experimental microcosm in Duke University, North Carolina, United States - YC | ecosystem: Engineered > Artificial ecosystem > Soil microcosm > Unclassified ...
CATCACGTCACTCTGGCCAAGGATCAGGATCTTGGTGGTGATCGGCAGACCCTTGCTGACTTCGCCGATCGCGGTCCGGATGTCGGCGGCAATTGCACCGAGATCCCGGCCATCGACGTTGGCGGCGATGTCGAGCTCACGCTGCACCGTGTAATGGTTCACTGATTCCAGGCTGGACCGTGGGTAGATTGTTGCTATATCGGCCAGCCGCATCACTGGCGCGGCGGGCTGCGCATTCGGAGCCGCCGCCACGCTCGAGTCCGGCTTCGAGACGGGCGTGGCGAGCAAGTCCGACACCGATCTGATCTGGTCGATCGGCGTCTGTACGGCCACAGAGTAGTTCACATTATTCTGGGGGTTGAGAAAGAAGTTGGGCGCCACCAGGACGCTGGATGAAAGCGAGGTCAGAATATTGTTGGCTACGTCGCGCTGCGCGATGTTCAGCTTGGCTGCTCGCAGGCGATCGACGTCGATTTGCAAGGAGGGATAGTTCAGCACCTGAACAAGATGCGCATCCGCCACACCCGGGATCGACTGCATCTTCAGCAGCATCCTGCGGCTGAGTTCCGCCGCGCGTTCGAAGTTCACATCCTGGATCTGTACATCGATAGGCGCCGACAGACCGAAGTTCAGCACCTGACTGACGATATCGGCAGTCTGGAAGTAGAAGATGCTGCCGGGGAACTGGTCGGGCAACCTGCTACGGATGGCTTTGATATAGTCGTTCGACGGATGGTGTCCTGGCTTGAGGGAGATCAGAATCTCCGCATCCATGTCGCCAACATTGTCGCTCGGCACGAAAGCAAGGTTGAAGGCCGACGGCACGCCGACGGTATCGTTGATGGTGTCGAGCTCTTCCGCGGGAATGATATTCCGGATGCTGTCCTCGACCTGCAGTACAAGTTGCTCTGTCCGCTCGATCCGCGTCCCGGCGGGCGCGCGATAGTGTAGCTTGATCAGTCCGACGTCGGCGGCAGGGAAGAAATCCAGACCGATCACCTTGGTCAGCCCGATGGAGACAACCAGCAGGCCGGCGGCACAGACCAGCACGAACACGCGGTGGTGCAGCGTGCCTTCCAGCATGCGGCCATAACCATCGCGGAATCTGTTGAAGCCGCGGTCGAACAGGCCGAAGAAACCGCGCGGCGGCCCGTGATCCTGGTCGTCCTTCAACAGAAATCGGGCGAAGCTCGGCACAATGCTGAATGACAGGACGTAGGACGCCAGCATGCAGAACACGACGGTTGCGGCCAGCGGAATGAACAGATAGCGCGCAACACCGTTCAGCAGCACGACCGGGAAGAACACGATGCAGATCGCCAGTGTGGCGACGGTCAGCGGCTGGATCACTTCGCCGGTGCCATCCAGGATGGCCACGGTCAGCGATTTGCCGAGAGACTGATTGCGGTGGATGTTCTCGATCGTGACGGTGGCGTTGTCGACCAACAGGCCGATGGCAAGCGCCAGGCCGCCGAGCGTCATCAGGTTGATCGTATTGCCGGTGAGGAACAGCCCCATGATGCCGGCGAAGATCGACAGCGGGATCGAGGCGGAGACGATCACCGTGTTGCGCCAGCTCCCCAGGAACACCAAGATCAGCACCGAAACGAGAATCGACGAGATGATCGCCTCGCGGATCACGTTCTGCACCGCGGCGCGCACGAAGATCGACTGATCGAAGTCCAGCTTCAGATCGAGCCCATTCGGTGCCGCGGCCTGGATTTCTGGCAGGGCGTCGCGGGTGGCATCCACCACCGCGAGTGTGGAGGCGTCGGCATGCTTCAGGATCGCGAGATAGACCGCACGCTTGCCGTTCACATGCACGACGTTGGTCTGGGTAGCGAAGCTGTCGCTGACGTGGCCGACGTCACCCAATGTAACAGGCGCACCATTGAACACACCGATCGGCAACGCATTGAAACGGTCGACCGTGCTGGGGCTGGAGTTCAACTGCACGTTGTATTCACGATCGCCAACACGTGCTGTGCCGGCTGGCACGATCACGTTGGAGGCTTGCAATGCGTTCACCACGTCGACAGGCGCGAAGCCTTTCGCCTGCAGTCGGGCGGAATCGAGATCGACATTGATCTGCCGCGACTTGCCGCCGAACGGGCCGGGGGTTGACAGGCCTGGGATGGTGAACAGGCGGATGCGAATAAAGTTGAGGCTATAGTCGAATATCTGCTGTTCGGTCAGCGTCTTGCTGGACAGCGTCATTTGCACGACGGGGACATTCGAGGCGTTGAACTGGATCACGCCGGGCGGCTGCATACCCGGTGGAGCACTGCGCAGGATGGAGTTGTTCACCGAGGTGATCTGGGCGATCGCGCCGCCAATATCGGTCCCCGGCTGGAAGTAGACCTTTAGCAGGCCGATACTGGGAATGGACTGTGATTCGATGCGGGAAATGCCATTGACGGTCGTGGAATAGGCACGTTCGGAGATGAAGACGACGCGGCGTTCCATATCCTCCGTCGTAAGTCCGTTATAATTCCACACGACCAGCACCACGGGGATGTCGATCACCGGGAAGATGTCGACGATCATGCGCGTGACGGACAGGGCGCCCATCAGCAGGATCAGCATGGCGGCGATCGCAGATGTGTACGGGCGGCGCAGAGCGACACGCACCAACCCGATCATTCCAGGCCCCCTCTTGTGACTTTGTCTCTCAGACCGTGGCATTTTTGCCATTTGAAAGCCTTGCTGCCAAGACGGCATTGCGGTTTCCGACGAAATCGTCACGTTGCGGGTGGAGGGACTAGTTATGGACAAAGATCAAATCGAGCAGTCTGCTGCCTTGCTGACAGAGGCGCGGCGCAGCATGCGGCCGATCGATGGCCTGCCGGAGGCATTGCGCCCTGCCAGTGTAACAGATGCGCACGCGATACAGGATGCCACCACTGTGGGGTTGGGTAAGCCGGTGGGGGCTTTCAAGGCGATGGCGCCAGCCAATGCGGAAGCGACCCGCGGCGTGATCTATGCGGATACGGTGGTGGCATCGCCGGCGCTGCTGCCAGCCGCGCAGGTGCCGCAATGTGGGGTAGAGGGCGAAGTCGCATTTGTGTTCCGGCGCGACCTGCCAACGCGTGGCACGCCGTATACACGCGACGATGTTGCAGCCGCGGTGGACGCGTGCGCGGCAATCGAGGTGGTGACAAGCCGTTATCATGACTCGGATCGGGTGTCGAACCTGGAGAAGCTGGCGGACAGCATCAGTAATGGGGCATTCGTGTACGGCCCGCCGCTCGCGGATTGGCGCAAACTGGAGTTGGGTAAGCTGAAGGTGACGCTGACGGTGAATGGTTCGCCTGTGCTGGAGCAAGTGGGCGGGCATCCAACCGGAGATCCGCTCGGTGTGGCGGTGGCGTTCGTGAACATGATGCCGGATGGCGTGAGGGCGGGACAGTTCGTTACGTGCGGATCGCTGACTGGGCTGCGTTACCTGAAGCCGGGAGATGTGTGCGGTGTGCGGTTTGATGGGCTGGGGGCCGCAGAGGTGACGTTCGTGGCTGCGGCCTGAGCAGGCCGTCCTCGGGCATCAGCACGCCGGCGAGGCGATCGGGCGCCGCCTTGCCGCTCTCGCCCTGGCGTGCTTGAACTCGGCCGCACCGCGCCGCCGCCGGAGGAAACATGAAGATCGAGCGGGTTGAAACGTTCCAGGCCGATGCCGGCTGGCGCATGTTCTCCTTCCTCAAGATCACCACGGACGATGGCATCGTCGGCTGGGCGGAGTTCAACGAAAGCTTCGGGTCGATCGGGCTGTCGGATGTAATCCGCGGCCTGTCGCCGGTGCTGATCGGCAAGGATCCCCGCAAGTACGAGCAGGTGACCCAGCATCTGCACGTGCTGACGCGGCAGTCGCGCGGCGGCATCAACCAGCAGGCGATCGCCGCGATCGAGAACGCGCTGCTGGATGTCACCGGCAAGGCGTATGGCGTGCCGGTTTATGCGCTGTTCGGCGGGCCGATCCGCGACCGCATCCCGGTGTACTGGTCGCATTTCGGCACCTACCGCGTGCGCAGCGCGGCGCTGATGGGGGTGCCGGCGATCAACAATTATGACGACCTGGCGCGTCATGCGGAGGAAGTGAAGCGGCTGGGCTTTCGCGCACTGAAGACCAACATCATTCCGATCGCCGGCGATACGACAGCTTCCTATGTGCCGGGGTTCGGTCGCACGCCAGGCTGGCCGGAACTCAACTGGGACAACAAGCTGCTGCGTGGACTGTCGGATCAGCTCGGCGCGATCCGCAATGCGATCGGTCCCGACATGGGCATCCACCTCGACATCAACTTCAACTTCAAGACCGAGGGCTTCAAGCGCATCGCGGAAACCGTCGCACCGTTCAACCTGACGTGGCTGGAGATCGACACGCACGACGCGCCGGCGCTGGCCGAGATCAAGCGTGGCGCGCATTGCCCGATCGCTTCGTGCGAGACGCTGCATGGACGGCGCGAGTTCAAGCCGTTCTTTGATAACTACGCGACGGATGTCGCGATCATCGATGTGATCTGGAACGGATTGAACGAGTCGCTGAAGATCGCGTCGATGGCCGATGTTTACGAAGTTAATGTTGCCCCGCATAATTTCTACGGGCATCTGTGCAGTGCGATCAGCGCGACGTTCAGCGCGATCGTGCCGAACTTCCGCGTGATGGAGATCGATATCGACAGCGCTCCATGGCGCGACGAATTCTACCTGACCGTGCCGAGCATCGAGAACGGCGAGTTCGTGCTGCCGACTGGCCCCGGCTGGGGCATTGACGTGAATGAAAAGGCGGTGCGTGCGCGTCCGCCGAAGAACTGAAGGAGATATGATGGCCGGCTCGTCGGCCGGCCATGACGAGTGAAAGGAGACATGACTTGGCCAAACACAAGATCGCCACGCCCGCGGGCGCCAGCTTCACCGTCGCCGGTGGCGGCTACGACCTGGAGATGGAGCCGCTGGAAGGCATCGATTGCGAGATCGTCGAAGGCCCCACGGACGAGGATGGCTTCATCAAGTTCTGCCAGGACGCCGACGTCATCTATGCCAAGGGCATCAGGATCAGCAAGAAGATCATCGATGGCCTGCCTGCGCGGGTGAAGGGTATCGTGCTGGGCAGCGTCGGCGTTGACAGCGTCGATGTGAAGGCGGCGACCGAGAAGGGCCTGCCGGTCACCAACTGCCCCGATACGTTCATCGAGGAAGTGGCCGACCACGCGATGATGCTGCTGCTGTCGACGTTCCGCCGCACGATCGAGCAGGACAAGATGGTGCGCGAGGGCAAGTGGCGCGAAGGGCGTCCGGCGCTGCTGAACATTCCCCGGCTGATGGGACAGACGCTTGGGCTGATCTCGTTCGGGCACGTGGCGCGCGCGGTGGCCAAGCGGGCGAAGCCGTTCGGGCTGCGGATCATGGCGTATGACCCGTTCATCGAGGAACTGGTCATGGTAGAGCACGGCGTGATCCCTTCGACGCTGGAAGAGGTGCTGTCGCAGTCCGACTTCGTTTCCATGCACGCGCCGGCGCGGCCGGAAGTGGAAGGCATGCTGGGCGAGAAGCACTTCAGGCTAATGAAGAAGACCGCGATCTTCATCAACACGGGCCGTGGACCGACGGTGCAGGAAGCAGCACTGATCAAGGCGCTGGAGGAGAAGTGGTTCGCCTATGCGGGCCTCGACGTGCTGGAGATCGAGCCACCGGGCAACAACAATCCGCTGCTGAAGATGGACAACGTGATCCTGAGCGCACACACGGCGAGCGCGTCGGCGCGGTTCGATCCGGCGCGCAAGCGGCATGTCGGGCGCGAACTGGCGCTGTTGCTGGAAGGCAAGTGGCCGATGAGCTGCGTCAACCCGGCGGTGCTGCAGACCACCAAGCTGCGGCGCTGGCAGCCGGTGTCGATGGAGCGCGGACCCAATTCCTGACTTCGACCTGAGCGGCCGCCTGGCCCTTGTCACGGGCAGTTCCCGTGGCATCGGCTGGGCGATCGCCAAGGGGCTAGCGGAGGCAGGGGCGCGCGTCATCCTGCATGGGCGTGACGCGGTCGCCTTGCAGGCCCGCGCCGCGGAGCTTGGCAATAATACTATGGCGCTTGCCTTCGATGTCACCGATGCCGCGGCCGTCCGCGCGGGGTTTGCACAAATCGAGCGGCTCGACATCCTGATCAACAACGCCGGGATCATTCCGCGCAAGCCGGTGCTGGAGACGACCGACGAGGATTGGCAGTCGGTGATCGACTCCAACCTGACGTCCTATTTCCGCTTGTCGCGCGAGGCGGCACGGCTGATGGTGCCGCAGGGGCGTGGGCGGATCATCATGGTATCCTCGATCATGGGCCTGCTCGCTCGGCCGACCATTCCTGGCTATGTCACCAGCAAGTCGGCACTGCATGGTCTCACGCGGGCGCTGGCCGTCGAACTGGCGCCGCACGGCATCACGGTGAATGCGCTGGCCCCCGGCTTCGTTCCGACCGATGCGACAGCGGCGCTGCATGCCGATGCAAAGTTCAATGAATGGATCTCCGGTCGCGCGCCATTGGGGCGTTGGTGTGCGCCAGAGGAACTTGCGGGGCCGGCGGTGTTCCTGGCGTCGGACGCGGCTTCGTATGTTACTGGCCATGTGCTGGTAGTGGATGGCGGGCTGACCGCGGCACTGTAGAGAGAGTGTTCTCTCGGAGAACCACGGAGGAAGGATGCTGTGCGCAGCGCGCATTCAATCTACTTCTCTGTGGTTCTCAGTGGTCCTCCGTTTCTCCTTGTGAACCCTTCTCTCAATCATTCACCATCGTCCTGATCGACTTGCCCACGCCGTGCCTTGCCAGGAGCGGCCAGTCACCAACTGGAAGGGACGCGTGGCGATTTCCTGGCCCGCTCAGGCGACACCGATGACGATGCTCTGACCCCAGCCGCGATGCGTGCTTTCCAGCGCCTGGCGCATCACCCTCATAGTGGTTCACCGTTTCGCTGCCGGTGCGGAACCGGCTGGTGCCGTTCGGCATTCCGGGGAGTAGAGCGGAATGACGTGGTCGCCTTTCTTCAGGCTGCTCACGCCGCGCCCGACATCCACCGCATCGCCGGCGCCCTCATGACCGAGGATCGCTGGAGACAGGCCCTCAGGTCGGAACCGGAGACCGTATATTCATCCGTATGGCAGATTCAATTGCACACCCCTGGTACGGCACATCGGGGTTGATCCGCACTTAAGGGGGAAGCGGGTCTGTCCCCCGCGCCATGCGCACGCATTTGCGCATCACCGAGGGCAGCGCCTCGTCCGCCAGTGCTGCAACCGGACGAACGAACCCCGGTGCCTCGATACGAGGGACGCGTGCGGCGAGCAGGTCTATGGTCAGTTCGAAATGGGTGAAGCCGTGCCGCACCTGTCCGGCCGGCATCCAGTCCGCGTGCATGGGCGCATGCAGCAATGCATCCGCCGCTTGCCAGGGCTCGGTGCGCCAATCAGTGCCCGGCAGTTCGGTCATGCCTCCCAGCATCCCTTCTGCCGGCCGCCGGCGCAGCAGTACGTTTCCTCCCTGATCGGCGAGCCAGAAATGGACGCCATGCCGCAGCGGGCGCGCACGCTTTGCCGCTCTGCGTGGCAGTTCGCGCGCGATGCCGGCCTGTCGCCCGGCGCAATCGGCCATCCAGGGACAGAGCGCGCAGGCGGGAGCCGACGGCGTGCAGACCGTCGCGCCGAGATCGAACAGTGCCTGTGCGAAATCCGAGGGCCGCGCCTCTGCCCCCTTGTCGGTGCCGAGCGCTGCGGCTCGGGCACGCAGGATCGATTTCGCCCGCGGCATCGGCTCGGTGACCGCGAACAGCCGCGCCACCACTCGCTCAACATTGCCGTCGACAGGGACTGCCGGCACACCGAACGCGATCGCGGCAATCGCCGCCGCCGTGTACTCACCGATACCCGGCAGGGCGCGCAGCCCGGCGAGGTTGCGGGGGAAGTCGCCAGCGGCGACCACGACGCGCGCGCAGGCATGGAGGTTGCGCGCTCGCGCGTAATACCCAAGTCCCGCCCATGCAGCGAGTACATCCTCGAGCGGTGCGGCAGCGAGTGCCTGGACCGTGGGAAACCGGATTAAGAACCTTTCATAGTACGGGATCGTCGCCGCAACGGTGGTTTGTTGCAGCATGATCTCGCTGAGCCAGACGTGATACGGTTCAGCCACTTCACCCGGTCCGGCGCGCCATGGCAGGGAGCGCCGGTGCCGGTCATACCAGGCGAGCAGAGCGGTGGCAGCGAGCGACACGGACAATGGTATGAACGGTGACGACAGATACGTCTATGGCCCGCGACCCGTGGGTTCACTGATGCCCCGCATCACTCGCCCGGCGTTTCGCCGCCGCGCGCCAGCAACCGCTCAGGTGCTCGCAGACTGGGCCGATATCGTTGGCTCCGCGATCGCGGCCGTCACCACGCCGCGCCGGCTCTCGCGTGGAACCCTGACGATCGCCTGCTCTGGTCCGATTGCCATGGAGTTGCAACATCTGGCCGGCGAAGTGATGGCGCGGATCAATGCCTATCTGGGCAGCCAGACTGTAACGACGCTGCGCTTCGTGCAGACCCTGGAGCGCGCGGCTGCGCCACTGGCCAAGCCAGCCACACCGGATGCGGAAATTCTAGCCGGGGTCGAGGCATCGCTGGTCGCGCTCCCGGAAGGTGATCTGCGCAACGCACTGGCGGCGCTGGGGCGATCGATGGCGTCGCGGCCCTCGACACCACGCGCGCCAAGGCGCTAAGCCCCAGACCAATCGAGGTTCCCCATGCCACTCAGCCGCCGTTCCATGTTGTCGATTGCCGGAGGCGTCGTTGTTGTCGGCGCCGCCGGGTACGCCGGTTGGCGCAGATTTCTCCAGCAGCCCGAACCTTTCGCCGGCGGTGGCACGCAGGCATCCGCTGCGGTTGGTCAGACGCAGCCAGTGCTGAAGGTCAGCCTGGACCAGAAGGCTGATGGGCCACATGAGGGTCCCCGCTCACTGGGAGATTCGTCGGCGAAAGTAACGGTGCGGGAGTTCTTTTCGCTGACATGCATCCATTGCGCCGCGTTCTCCCGAGAGACGATGCCTCTGGTGGAGAAGGATCTCATCCAGACCGGGAAGGTCCGTTTCGTCTATCACGACTTTCCGCTGGACCAGGTCGCCCTGACCGCCGCCATGGTTGCCCGCTATTTGCCGCCTGCGCAGTACTACCCTTTTGTCAGCGCACTACTCGCCAGTCAGGACCGTTGGGCTTTCGCGCGGGGGGTCAACAACACCGACGAGATCTGGAAACTCGCCGCTCTCGCAGGAATGAGCCGCGATACGTTCGATGCCGCCGTCTCCGACGGTCATCTAAGGGACTGGATCCTCGCCCAGCAGAAGAAGGATCAGGACACTTACAGCATCGACTCGACCCCGAGCTTCGTGATTGACGGCAAGAAATACGCCGGCGAGATGAACTACGACGCGTTCCGCAAGCTGATACCGGACGCGTAGGGCCTGCAGAACGGGTGCAAGCGAACCCCGTCATTGCGCGGAATGTAGCGGCGAAGCAATCGGGGGTTATTGCTGGCTGACCGTCATCGCCTTGATGGGCTCTTCGCGACGATCCTGGATTCGAGCGAACCAAGTCTTCTCTCAGGGCTTGGCGCGGCTGGCGCGCTCCCACTAGATTTAGGGGGATAATATGTCAGTGAGCCGTCGCGCCCTACTATCTGTGGTGTTCACCGGAGCAGTCCGCGCGGCCTTCGCCGCGCCGCCTGACCCGCGCGAGACCGAGCGTGCGGTCGGTAACGCCGCTGCCCCGCACACGGTGATTGAGTGCTTTTCGCTCACCTGTCCCCACTGTGCCGACTTCGCACGAGAGTCCCTGCCCGCGATCAAATCGAAGTGGATCGACCCCGGTCGGCTACGCTGGGTCTATTACGATTTTCCGACCGATGGTGCGGCGCTGCTTGCCGCCATGGTCGCCCGCTCGCTGCCCCCAGAGCGCTACGAACCATTCATCAACACGCTGTTCGCCAGCCAGGCAGCGTGGGCCTACGGGAGCAAGAGCATTGCCGATGCGCTCTGGTTGCAAGCAAGCGACGCCGGCATGGACCACGGCAGCTTTGACAAGGCGATCGCAGACAAGCACCTGCGTGACTGGATCGTGAGCCGTGCCATGGATGCGCAGACGCGTTGGAACGTTGATGCGACTCCAGGCTTCGTGATCGACGGGAAACTCTACGAGGGCGCCATGTCCGCCGATGCGTTCTCGCGATTGCTCGGCAGCTAGCGGAGGAGTTCGCGTTTGTCAGTGCATTTTCGCCGACTGCGGATCGCCGGATTCAAGAGCTTCGCCGAACCGGTCAGTGTGGACATCCATCCGGGCCTGACCGGCATCGTCGGTCCGAACGGCTGCGGCAAGTCCAACGTGGTGGAGGCGCTGCGCTGGGCGATGGGGGAGCAGAGCACGCGTTCCCTGCGCGCCGGCGAGATGGACGACGTGATCTTCGCCGGCACCGCCGGCCGGCCATCGCGCAACCTGGCCGAGGTGACCGTGACGCTGGACGAGGCGCAGGGTGCCGCCCCACCGCCGTTCCACGAGCAGTCGGAACTGGAGATCGTACGCCGCATCGAGCGCGGTTCCGGCAGCGTCTACCGGGTCAATGGGAAGGAAGTGCGCGCGCGGGACGTGCAGACGCTGTTCGCCGATCTGGCGACCGGGGCACACGCGTCGGGCATGGTGAGCCAGGGACGGGTTGGTGCGCTTGTGACGGCCAAGCCGGAGGACCGGCGCACCGTGTTGGAGGAAGCGGCAGGCATCACGGGCTTGCACGCCCGCCGCCACGAGGCGGAGCTGAAATTGCGGGCGGCAGAGGCCAATCTGGCGCGGGCCGAGGATCTGTGTGGCCAGCTCGAGGTGCAGCTTGGCGCCCTGAAACGCCAGGCGAGACAGGCCAGCCGCTACCGCAACATCTCCGGAGCGATCCGCCAGGCCGAGGCCGAACTGCTGGCAATCCAGCGTGCCTCGGCGGAGGCCGCCCGGACCGAGGCGCAGGCTCTGCTGCATGCCGCCCGCATGGCGGTAGCAGCGGCGACCGAGGCGGCCACGCAGGCCTCGGCGTACGCGACCGAGGCGGCTGCCGGCTTGCCGCCGTTGCGCGTGGCCGAGTCTGACGCGCGCACCGCATTGGAGCGCCATCGCGTGGCGCAGGAGCAGATCGCCGGCGAGGAAGAACGCGCGCGGGCGGCCCTGGCGGATGCAACCAGACGGCTGGCGCAGATTGGCGAGGACCTGAGCCACGCCGGACAGCTCCGGCGCGATTCGGAGGCGGCGGAAACCCGGCTGGCTGCGGAAGATGCGGTACTGGCACAGGCCGACGCTGACCACGCAGCACGGGCCGAAGCAGCAGAATCGGCTGTCGCCGAGGCTGTCGAAGCTGTCCGGCTTGCCGAAGCGGAGGCCAACAGTGCGACCGAAGCCGCCGCCGAAGCCAATGCCCGTGTCCAAACGGTTGCGCGCCAGATCGCCGAGGCGGAGCAGCGGTGGCGTCGCCTTGAGGACCAGTTTGCGCGTGTATGCGCCGAGCGGGAGACCGTAGCCTCTCGAGCGGTTGAACCGGCAGCGCTGGAGGCGGCCGTCGCCGAACAGGCTGCGGCCGATGCGGCACTTGCCGAAGCCCGTACCGCGGTGGAAGCGGCAGAGGCCGCGCGTGCCGCGACCGGCCCTGCGCTGACGGCCGCTCGCGAGCGGCGGACCGCCACTGATACTGTTCGCGCCAAATTTGCAGCCGAGGCGCGTGCGCTGGCTGAAGTGCTGGCGGTCAAGGACGGCGAGCGCTGGCCGCCGATGGTCGATGCGCTGGTGGTGCCAGACGGCCTGGAAACGGCGCTCGGCGCGGCCTTGGGAGAGGAATTGACCTCCGCCGCGGACCGCGATGCCGCGCGTCACTGGCGCGAGCTGCCACCCTTCGATCCGGTCCCGGTGTTACCCGATGGCGCTGCCCCGCTGGCGGGCATCGTCCAAGGCCCAGCCGCGCTTGCCCGGGCGCTGTCGCAGATCGGGCTGGTCGAGGACGATGAGGCAGGCGAGTCGCGTCAGGCCCTTCTGGCGCCGGGCCAAGTGCTTGTGACGCGGGCCGGGGCTGTCTGGCGGTGGGACGGCTACACGATCCAAGCGGGCACTCCGACAGCAGCGGCCGTACGCCTGCAGCAGCGCAACCGCCTGCTGGCCTTGAGGCGTGAGCTGCTCGCCGCCGAGCAGGACGCGGAAGCGGCCCGGGTAGCCTGCGACTCGGCGACGGAAGCGGACAGCGCTGCCACGACGGCGGAACAGCAGGCCCGAGCCGTACGCGGAGCCGCCGAGCGCCGCCTGGAGCAGGCCCGCTCCAGCCACCAGCAGCTGTCCACCAAGGCCGCGGAAATCTCCGCTCGACTGGCCGCGATCGACACCCAGATCGAGCACGTCTCCACCGAGCGCACGGACGCCGGCGCCGCGCTCGCGCAGGCGCGCGAGGTCCAGTCCGCGCTGCCTGATCTGGCGGTCCTGCGCTCGGCTGTGGATCAGGCGCGCGCTACGCTCTCCAGCGCACGCTCGGCGGACGCGGGGGCGCGGGCAGATCGGGAAACCCTGAACCGCGAGCACGCCTCGCGCGTGGACCGGCGGGCCGCCATCGCGATGGAGCGGGAGACCTGGGGCCAGCGCGCCGCTGATGCGAACCGACGCCATGATGACCTGGTGGCGCGCCGGGAAGCCGCCGAGGGCGAACACGCCACCTTGCGCGAAGCCCCGGCGCAGATCGCCGCGCGCCGGGCGGAGGCGCTGGATGCGCTGGAAGCGGCAGAGGCCGCACACCGCCGCGCTGCCGATCAGCTTACCGCGGCGACCACGATGTCCGCCGAAGCCGATCGCGCTGCCCGAGCTGCCGAAGCTGCCTTGGCGGCGTCCCGTGAGGATGCGGTGCGGGCTGAAGGAGCGGCGAGCCAGGCGGACATTGCCTGGTCCGCGATGGCTGAGCGGATCGTGGAGCGGCTCGGCGAAAATCCTGCGATGCCCGACCCGCCGGCTGATCTGACCCCGGAGGTGGAGGAGAAGGCTCGTCGGCGGCTGGAGCGCCTGCTGAAGGAGCGCGAGGAGATGGGACCGGTGAACCTCCGCGCCGATGTCGAAGCGGACGAGGTGGAAAAACAGATCGCCGCCATCGTCTCGGAGCGCGAAGAGATCACCACCGCGATCGCCAAGCTGCGGGGGTCGATTGGTCATCTGAACCGCGAGGGGCGGGAGCGCTTGGCTTCGGTGTTCGAGCGCATCGACAACAATTTCCAGTCGCTGTTCAGCCGCATGTTCAACGGCGGGCGGGCCCATCTGGCGCTGGTGGGATCGGACGACCCGCTGGAGGCGGGGCTGGAGATCTATGCCCAGCCGCCGGGAAAGAAATTGGCGACGCTGTCACTGCTGTCGGGTGGCGAGCAGGCGCTGACTGCGCTGTCACTGATCTTCGCCGTGTTCAAATGCAATCCTGCGCCGGTGTGCGTGCTGGACGAGGTCGATGCACCGCTCGACGACGCCAACGTGGACCGGTTCTGTACGCTGCTGGAGGACATGGTGCGCGACACCGGCACCCGGTTCCTGGTCGTGACACACCATCCTTTGACGATGGCGCGGATGGACCGGCTATATGGTGTCACCATGCAGGAACGCGGCGTGTCGCGGCTGTTGTCGGTGGATCTGCAACGGGCGGCCGAAATGGCAGAGCCGCCAAGGCTGGCGGCGGAGTAGTTAAGTCTTCAGGCAGTTCGTCCTCCACTATGGGAGACGCCGATGGATAAGCCGTTCGATCATTATTCGGTTGAGATTCACGCATCCGTCGCTGCAGGTCTCGCCGCGCAGATCCTGTGCGATCAGAACAAGTCATTTGTCGGTCGTATCGACTTCTACCGCGAGCAGGAGCCTCCTGTATCCTATTTGTGGACGCCAACCGGGACCGGTGATCCAAGTCAGATCTATCTCGTGCTTGCCATGTCGATCGATCTTCTGGAACCGGTGATAACATTGCTCGAGCATGGCGGACCGTGGGCGCTGGAACTGTGGCCTTCCGGACCTTTGACCGGTGCAGCTACGGATGGTTATGGCGGCCTGTTGAAGACGACGCGCGACATCGCTGTTCCAACGGCGCCCCTCAACGTGAGAGCGCTCCGTCTGTCGACGTAGTGTCGGCATCTCGCTCGCTACTGCGCATCCAGGATTTCACGGCAAGTTGTGAAATGGTTGGCTTGAAGGTGCGCTGGGTCTCAGGTTGAGCGAGCGGCGTCGGCTAACCTGAGGCCATGGATTGCGTCGGCGGAACCCGCCCCAGCGGTAGGATGGGCGACGCGGCCGGCGCGCTGCTGGCGCCGCTGGTCTGCGACCTCGCCTTAGGGGCGGAAGGTTGTTGGCGCGCGGTGCTGGAGGCGCTCGCGGATGCGTTGGGATGCCATTATGCGGCCGTGGTGGCGACCACGCCGGACCGGACGGCGCCGCGCAGCCTCGGGGCAATCGGGATCACAATGGAGGATCACCTCGAGTTCCTGCGAACGTGGCACAAGGACAACGTGTATGGGACGCGTCGGCCTGCGCGCCAGGAAGGGGCGATCGTGCTGGGCCGCGACGTGGTGCCGCGGGCCGAACTGGTGCACTCGGCGATGTATCAGAGCTACCTCGCACCGCGGGAGCTGGAGGAGTTGATACGGCTCGACGTGCTGCATGACCGGGATCGCAGCGTATCTATCACATTCGCCCGCCGGTGGTCTCAAGGAGCGTTCACGGCGGAGGAGCTGAGCTTCGCGCAGGCGGCCATGCGGCATCTGCAGCGCGGCGCCAGGGTGCAGGCGCGGCTGGAGGAGAGCACAGCGATCGCACATTCGGCGCTGGACGCGCTCGAGGTGGTGCAGGCGCCGGTCATGCTGCTGGACGCTCAGGGGCGGGTCCTGCATGCGAGCGCCGCGGCTGTGCGGCTGCTGGATGCGAAGGATGGGCTCAGCGTTGGCGGGATGGGCGCTTTGCGGGCGGCAACCCCAGCGCTCTCGGCGCGATTGGCCGAGTTGCTGGATCGTGCTGGCGGCCGGTCTGGCGAGTCCGGCGCACTGCGGCTATCGCGGCCGTCGGGGAAACCGGATCTCACTTTGATTGCGATACCCCTTCGGCCGGACTGCATGGGGGGTGGCGCACGCCAGCCTGCCATCCTGCTCCAGATGACGGACCCGCTGGCGCGGGCGACGCCGGAGCCGTCGCTGCTGATGGAAGCGTTCGGGCTGACCATGGCGGAAGCCGGCCTGGCGACGGATCTGACGCGTGGGCTGAGCGTGGCGAAGGTTGCGGCGAACAGCGGGCGCAGCGTTGCGACAGTTCGCACGCATCTCGCCAGCGTGCTGGCGAAGACCGGCACGGCCCGGCAGAGCGAGCTGGTAGGTTTGCTTGCGCGGCTGGCATCTTGCCCGGGAGCTGAGCCGCGACGGGGCAATCACGACCACGAGAGGATTTCCCAATAAGGTCGATGCCTCATTCACCTGAATGAGGCCCCGGCATTCGTGCATCCATAGCATCCGGGTCCGCAGACATGATCTGCACAACCCACAGGAGGCACGAATGGCAACACTTACCATCACCAAGGTCACATGTGACCGCAAGCAGGACGTCATCGGAGAGGACGAGGCTGAAATCTGGCTCGATGGCCATATGAAGTGGAGCAACACGATGAAGAAGAACCAGTCGCGCGACCTCTCGCTCAGCCAGGACTTCACCGACTCGATCGCGGTCGAGATCAAGGAGCGCAATCCAAACAGCTCCAAGTCGCTCGGTGTGCGCACGGTGGAGGAGCACAATCCAGGCGTCGGGCCGCTGGACTTCAAGACGTCCGGCGCCGACTACAAGCTGAATTATCACGTCAAGTAGTCGAGACGACGTGCGGCCGCTGATGCGGTAGCAGACGGATCGTAGCGGCCA
>Ga0310811_10005599_pt1 | contig 15935 bp, 10 predicted proteins | sample YCmetagenome_FD_207642 | JGI IMG/M metagenome (GOLD analysis project Ga0310811, IMG submission 207642) | Soil microbial communities from experimental microcosm in Duke University, North Carolina, United States - YC | ecosystem: Engineered > Artificial ecosystem > Soil microcosm > Unclassified ...
CGAGGTCTGGGATCGTTGTGGCGGCGGTGTTGTGACGGTGATCAACCTCACCGCCTTCTTCTGCATTTGGGAGCTGTTTGCCCGCGCGGGGATCATCAGCCCGCTGTTCTTCCCCAAAGCGAGCAGCATGTTCGTGGCGCTATGGCACGGCCTGACCACGACGGCGCCGCCCGGCGCGGTGATTTCAGGCAGCATCCGCGACCATCTGCTTTATACGCTGACCAATCTCGGCATCGGGCTTGTCATCGCCTGTTTGGTCGGCATTCCGGCCGGCCTGCTGATGGGCGGCAACAAATATATCGAAAAGATTTTGAGCCCCTATGTCTGGGCGATGGCGTCGCTGCCGCGCATCGCGCTGGTGCCCTTGTTCATCTTGTTCCTCGGTTTCTCGGTCAAGATGCAGATCACTATCATCGCGCTGTCGGCCGTCTTTCCGATCATCATCAATTCCTGGGCAGGAGTGAAGACGACGGACAAGTCGCTGCTTGCGGCTGCGCGTGTCTTCGGCGCCAGCCGTCGCGAGCTCTACATGAAGGTGGTGCTGCCCTACACGCTGCCGTTCATCATCTCGGGAATTCAGCAGGGCATCGGGCGTGGTCTGGTCGGCGTCATCATCGCCGAAATCTTTGGCGGATCACGCGGCCTCGGCTACCTGGTGACCCGTTCGGCCGACACGTTCAATTCCGCGCTCATGTATGCGGTGTTGTTCTTGCTGGTCGTGGTGTCGCTGTCGCTCGTTCAGCTCACGCGCTGGTTGGAGGCCTACGTCGCTCCGTGGCGGCGCGTTGACGGAGTGTGAGCCGAAAGAAGTCATCTGTGGGTTTAAGTAAAACAACAATCTGACGGGAGAAACGCAATGAAGAGACACGATATACTTCTACCGCGCCGCGATGTTTTGAAAATGGGCGGCGCCGGTCTGTTGGGCACATTCATCGCCGCGTCGACGCTCGATATCGCCGGAGCGCAGACGCCCAGCATCAAGAATATTCATGCCAACCTGAACAAGCTCAGGATGGGCGATTTCAATCCGAATTACGCCACCCAATGGAGTTACCGTCTGGCGCAATCGCTCGGCTATTTCAAGGACGTCGGCATTGACGATTTCACCGTGACTCTGACCGACCAGTACATTCCGGGTCTGATCGGTGGCAGCCTCGATATCACCCATGGCGACACCAGCGTCATCCTGAGTGCCGGCAGTGCCAGTGGTCTGCCGATCAAGTTTATCTCCTGCTACCGGGACCATGAGTGGTGGATTCTGGGCGTGCGCAAGGGCATCAACAAGCCCGAGGACCTCAAGGGCAAAAAGATCTCCGGCGGCTCCCTGGATGGACGCGGCACGTGGATCATGAAGCAGGTCGTCAAGAAGCTGGGCCTCGACCCGGAAAAGGACGTGCATTTCGTTCCCGTCTCCGGCGCATCCGATGGACGGTTACAGGCCGTCCTCGCCGGCACCATCGATGGCGCAAGCCTGCTGCCGCGTCATAAAGCGGGACTGGAGGCCGCCGGAGGCAAGTTTATTTTCCAGGAGAAGATACCCGCGCCGCAGGAAGGCTATGCGGTCATGGGAAGTTGGCTCGAGAAGAACGAGAAAACCGCTTACGCCTATGCCCTGGCCGACGTCAAAGCGCGGCAATGGTTGTTCAAGCCGGAGAACAAGGACAAGGCCTACAAGATCATGGAGGATCTTGGCTACTCGATCCCGGCCGCCTTCAAGGCGCAGTACGAGGTTGAATTGGCCCAAATCAGTCCGGATGGCGGATTCGAGAGTTCCGCGGCGATGGACACGTTCGTCGCCTCTCTGGCGGAAACCGGCAATGTGCCGAAGGGACTCGACTGGCGCAAACTCGTTGACATGAAATACGTCTGGGCGGCGCAGAAGGCGCTCGCTCTGCCGCAGCGTCCGGCTTCCATCTGACCTGACAATCACCATCCCGGCGGCGTGAGCCGCCGGGGTTTTTGCGGGGATTCGCCCTACGACCGATCCCCCGCGGCGCAGCGTGTGCGCTTGCTGCTGGGCCGGAAGGCCTCCGATCGGCTTGCCCTCCTGTGGGCCTAGGTCTTCTCAAGCCTTAGTTTTCCCCACCCGACCTGCAGCCTCAAAGTCCGTCCCTGTCTTGCGGAAAAGGGTATCCGGGTCATAATCGATGTGCGGCATACCGATGAGTCTGCCGTCATTCAGGGGGGCGCAATCATGACTATGTCAGACACGCGTACCGCGACGAGTCGGCTTTCAGATCGCTGGAGCCAGCTCATCCTCGGCTTGATCGCGATGATGTCGATCTCAAGCCCGCAATATGTATGGACGTTGTTCACGTCTTCGCTCAACAAGGAACTCGGAACGACGCTTGCAGAATTGCAGTGGACATTTTCGCTGCTGATCATTTTGCAGACGTGGTGTTCGCCGCTGCAGGCCTATCTCGTCGACCGTTTCGGGCCGCGTCTGCTGATCTCCGTCGGCGCGCTTTTGTCGGGCGGAGGCTGGGTGCTTTCAGCCTATGTCCATAATATTTGGGCGCTCTATTTCACCTACGGCATCATCTGCGGATTCGGCACTGGCATCATCTATGTCGGTATCATCGGCCTGATGGTGCGCTGGTTTCCCGATCGGCGCGGGCTGGCCACCGGCCTCGCCGCCGCCGGCTACGGTTTCGGCGCATTCTTCACGAGTTTCCCGATCGACTCCATGATCAAATCGTCGGGCTATGCGCATACCCTGATCGTCTGGGGAATCATTCAGGGCGTGATCGGGATCGCGGCAGCGCAGGGCTTGCGCACCCCGCCTGAAGACTGGCTGCCGGCGGGATATTCACCCGAAACAGCAACGACAGTGCAGGTGAGGCGCAGCTTCACGCCGAAAGAAATGCTGCGGTCACCCGTCTTCTGGCTCCTATTTTTTATGATGAGCCTGATGTCGACCAGCGGCCTGATGGTGACATCCAATGTCGGACCGTTCGCTCGCGACTATCACGTTGCGGACGTGCTGGTACTCGGAATGGCGGCGCTGCCGCTTTCACTCACGCTCTCGCGCGTGACCAATGGTCTGACGCGGCCGTTTTTCGGTTGGGTTTCCGATCATATCGGCCGCGAATACACGATGGCGCTGGCATTCACACTTGAAGCGCTCGCGATCCTGCTCCTGTTCGCTTTCCTCGATCATCCGGCGATGTTCGTGGTGATGACCGGCATTGCGTTCTTCGGCTGGGGAGAGATCTTCTCGCTGTTTCCCTCGACCCTGACCGATACCTTCGGTCCGAAATTCGCCGCGACGAATTACGGCTTTCTCTATATCGCGCAGGGTGTGGGATCGATCCTGGGTGGTCCGGCCGCGGCATTCCTCAAGCAGACAACGGGAAGCTGGACGGCGGTGTTCGTCATCGTCGTCATTCTCGATGTCCTGACTGCGCTGCTCGCTCTCACAGTTCTGCGGACCATGCGGCAGCGTCATATGGAGGCGGCGTGACGCGTTCCGTCACGATGCGCCTGCTTGGCATCGTGGCGGATCGTTGTGCTATCGCCCGTAGTAAAGCGTCACGGTGTGCTTGGCCTCGGCGAAGAACAGCCAGCGTTCGGCCAGCATGCCCGGCACCTGTGACGCGACGGCGATCAGTGCGGCAAACGTGGCGATCGGCCCATCGATCGCCACGGCGAGTGCTGTCGCCGCGAACGGAATGGCGAACGCAAAAACGTGCACGAAGAGCCTGACTTTCGTCGCGTGCTTGCGGCCGATGCGGTAGCCCATTTCCTTGAGCACATAATTCTCTTCGGTGTGCGGCCATTCCATCGAGCGGACGGTGCCGCCGGCGAGCCCGGTCGCGCTGTTCGCCGTGGTTGTGGAAACCGATGTGTCGTTGGACCGCCAGGTTGCAATCTTCCACGCCCAGCCGAGGACAATCGCGGCCAGCGCCACGATCTCGATCGGGCGGCCGCTGATACCCCAGAGGCGAAAAATCGCGGCAAGCAGCACCGACCCCGTCATCAGCGCATAGATCAAATAGGCCGGCAGCGTGAATGCGCTCGCCCATTGCCCAATGGGCTTGAGCGACGCGTAGATCATGCCGGTACAGACGACAGTGATGACCGCGCCGACAGCGGCGAGTAGCCCGGCCGCGAGGATGCCGCCGTTGAATTGGCCCAACAAAACCCAGCCGAAGGCAAACACCACCGCCGGAATGTAGGTCGCGACGCTGGCGACGCCTTCGCGCGACAGCCACGACGATCGCCATTGCGAAAACGCACGCCACGCGCGTTCGGGCCGCCCGAGATGCAGCGTGGAGGACAAAAGCCCGGCGGTGATCAGGCCGAGCGACAGACCGAGGCTGACGAAGCCGAACCAGCGATCCGGCGGGACGAGGCCGAACGCGGCGAACACGCCGAGCAGCGCCAGCAGGCCATAGCCCGCGCCCGTCGCCGTCGTGAAGAAGATGACCGAGAAAGCAGGGTGCATGATTCAGTGTGACTTGACGTGAGGCTAACGCGACAGGACGCGATCGACCCAGCCGAGAAATCCGCCCTCGACAGAGACGGACTCAAGGGCTGGCGCATCGATTTCAACAGTCCGGTCGCTGCGGGTGCGGGGCGGGAGATATTTGTTGGTCGGCGCGTAGCCGAGTTCAGGCATCAGGTCGACGCCGCCACGCTCACGCACGAGTTGCGACACGGCGGAATTGGAGTCGCCGAGATCGCCAAAATGGCGCGCGCCTGTCGGGCAGGCCGCGACGCAAGCCGGCACGCGATCGGCTTCCGGCAGGTTGTCGTTGTAGATGCGGTCGATGCACAGCGTGCATTTCTTCATGACGCCGACGTCGGTGTCGAACTCGCGGGCGCCGTAGGGGCAGGCCCAACTGCATAATTTGCAACCGATGCACTTATCTTCATCGACGAGCACGATGCCGTCCGATGTCCGCTTGTAGGAAGCGCCAGTCGGACATACCGTGACGCAGGCCGGCTGTTCGCAGTGCAGACATGAGCGTGGAAAGTGAACGGTGCGCGAGCCGCTCTCGCAGGCGTGCTCGTAAGTATGAACGCGATTGAACCAGACGCCGTCGGCGCCATCGCCATAGGGATTGATGTCGGTCAGCGGTGCCATCTGCCCACCGGTGTTCCATTCCTTGCAATTGGTGACGCAGGCCTGACATCCGACACAGGTGTCGAGATCGATGACGAGGCCGAGTTTCTTTTCTGTGCTCGTCGGCAGACTGGTCATTCGGCGGCCTCGCGCGCGCGGCGGAATTGCACGCCAAAACGAAGTTTTTTCGGCGGTGCCGGAAGATCGGGCGGGGAGGGGATCGATGCGAATTGCGGTTCGGTCTGTCCGCATTCGGCTGCGGCGCATTTGCGTAAACTCACGCGCAGGTCGAACCATGCGGCCTGCCCGGTGATCGGATCGGCATTCAGATAGCGGCGGCGATTGACGTCGGGAGGGAGCAGATCGCTGATGGCGTGATTGAGCAAAAAGCCGCGCGTCGCTTCAGGTGCTGCCGCATCGAGCATCCAGGCGCCGCGGCGCTTGCCGATCGCATTCCAGGTCCACACGGTGTTGCGGTTGACGCCCTCGACCAGCCGGACTTGTCCCTTCACGCGGCCATGATGGCTTTCGATCCAGACCCAATCGTCATCCCGAAGGCCCAAACACGCACCGATGTCGTGATGGACGAAGAGGCGGTTCTGGCTGGTGATCTGCCGCAGCCACGCGTTCTGCGAACCCCATGAATGGTACATGTGCATCGGCCGCTGGGTGATCGCGTGCAGCGGAAACGTGTCCGTGTCGATCGCGGCTTCCTCGAACGGCGGATACCAGATCGGCAGGGGATCGCAGTAGGTGTCGAGCCGTTTGCGTTCGCTGGGCGGCGGCACGACCGTGCCGTGTCCGCGCGCCGCCAGCCGAAAGCGCTGCATTGGCTCGCTGTAAAGCTGGAACAGGATCGGATCGGGTTTTGACAAAAATCCCATCTCGGTCGCGAAGGCGAGATACGAGCGGTTCGCCATCTTGTAGTATTTCTGGTCGGCCGCGAGTTCATGATGCCAGAAACCGCCATTGGCGATGTAGCGATCGAGCTGGTTTGGATTGACCGCACCGCGGCCCTTCGATTTTCCATCAGTGCCGCGCCAGCCGGCGAGCGGACCGACACCCGGCGTGCGTTCGTGGCGCACGATGTAATCGGCGTAGTCGCGATATGTCGGCTTACCGTCCGCCTCGGCCATTCCGGGCAAGCCGAGCCGCGCGCCGATGTCGAGCAGCACCGACTGGAACGGCCGGACGTCGCGATCCGGCTCCACGACCGGATGGCGGATCGCATCGCCTGGACCGTCGGCATCGCTGATCGGCCGATCAAGCAGACTGATGCAGTCGTGACGCTCGAGATAGGTCGTGTCCGGCAGCACCAGATCGGCGTAAGGCACGGTCTCGGAGAAATAGGCATCCGAATAGACGATGAAGGGGATCTTGTAATTCCCCTGTGCGTCCTTGTCGGTCAGCATGCGCAGCATGTCCGGCACGTTCATCGACGAATTCCATGCCATGTTCGCCATGTAGAAGAACAGCGTGTCGATCGGATAGGGATCTCCGCGCCAGGCATTCGCGATCACGGCATGCATTAAGCCGTGCGCAGCGAAAGGCGCTTCCCAGGAATACGCCTTGTCGATGCGCACCGGCGTGCCGTCGGGGGCGATCATCAAGTCTTCCGGTGCGGTGACGAAGCCGAGCGGCGCACCGGCGAGCGGTGTGTTCGGACGTCCGCCATCCTTGCCGCAGGGCTTTGCGGAGGGCGGCGCCGGCTTCGGATAAGGCGGCTTGAAGCGGAAGCCGCCGGGAACGTCCACCGTGCCGAGCAGAACCTGCAGCAGATGAATCGCGCGGCAGGTGTGGAAGCCGTTGGAATGGGCGGAAATCCCGCGCATCGCGTGCATCGATACCGGCCGACCGCGCATGGTTTTGTGCTCGCGGCCGGCCCAATCGGTCCACGCGACAGGGAGTTCGATCGCCTGCTCGAAGGCGACATGGGCCAGCTCTGCCGCGACGCGCCGGATCGTCTCGGCCGTAATGCCGCAGCGTTCGGCAACGGCATCCGGCGAATAGCTGTCGTCGAGATAGCGCTTTGCGATCAGTTCGAAGACGGGCACGCATGTGCGCCCGTCGACACGGACTTCACCTTTGAGCGCTGGCGTGATTTCGGGATCGAGCGCGTCGACGGCGCAGGCCCGCGCCTTGTCCCACGCCAGCAGTTTGCCGTTCGCATCGCGTAGCAGCATCCCGTCGTCTTCGGTGCCGGGCTCCTGGATCACCAGCACATGCGCATTGGTGTAGCGCACGAGATAATCGAGATCGACGCGGCCGGCCTTGAGCAATTCATGCACCAGCGCCAGCACGAACAGTCCATCGGTGCCGGGGCGGATGCCGATCCATTCGTCGGCGATGGCGTTGTAGCCGGTGCGGCAGGGATTGACCGACACCACCTTGGCGCCGCGCGCCTTGAGCTTGCCGAGCCCGATCTTGATCGGGTTGGAGTCGTGATCTTCGGCGACCCCGAACAGCATGAAGTAGCGCGTGTGCTCCCAGTCCGGCTCACCGAATTCCCAGAACGATCCGCCGATGGTGTAAAGGCCCGCGACCGCCATGTTGACTGAACAGAAGCCGCCGTGCGCGGCGTAGTTCGGCGTGCCGAATTGCATCGCCCACCATGAGGTGAGCGATTGCGACTGGTCGCGACCGGTGAAGAAGGCGAGTTTTTTGGGATCGGTTGCGCGGATATTGCGCAGGCGATCCGTCACGATGGTAAGAGCTTCATCCCACTCGATCTCGCGAAATTCGCCGGCGCCGCGTTCGCCCACACGCAAGAGGGGCTTGCGCAGCCGCGCCGGGCTGTAATGCTGCATGATGCCGGCACTGCCCTTGCCGCACAGCACGCCGCGATTGACCGGATGGTCGCGGTTGCCCTGGATGTAGCGGATCGCGCCGTCCTTGATGTGGACGTTGATCCCGCAACGGCAGGCGCACATGTAGCAGGTCGTCTGCTTGACGACGTCGGAGACGATTGGCGATGTTTCGACACCGTCGTCTTCGGACGGCGCCTTCGTTTCCGACAACGAGGTTTGTGTGGACGATGTGTTGGCGCCGGCGCGCGGGGCGGGCTGCGGAGAGTGATCGACATATTCCAGAGCCCGGGTTTTCGGGCCCGGCCCACGCATGTAGTGCAATTCCGGACGGTAGCGCGTGGGCGCGCCCGCACCAAAAAATTGCTTCATCACGGGACTTAAAACGTGGGCGAATTTCCCCAAAAGTCGGCTCCAGCAGGACGTTTATTCCATCTCGACCATAGGACTCGCTGATTTAGCGAACCAATGAATTGTTATTGTCAGTTCAATCAATAAAATCGATGTTTACAGCCAAGACCAGCCGCCGTCTCTCTCCCGCGAAATCTGGACTGGCGCGCCGGTCCCAAACGGGCTTGCTGGGCGGGACGTCGCGATGCGCCACGAAGCGTTGACAGTCGCCGGGCGCCGGTGTGTTATTCCTTTGAAAAGAATATCATTCCGTTGAACGGAATTAAGCGGCCTCCGTGACACAATCTGCCGACACGATGACGCATCCCTTGGGGAGAAACAGACGCGATGACGGAATCCGGTACTTTGGTCGCCAATCCGGACGCAGCGAATGCGGACGAGCGTTTCGTTGCGCCTGATCTGGTCGCACGTGACCCGGCAGGAAAGCCGCGCCTGATCGGCGGCCGTTGCCGCGCCTGCGCGCAGCTGAGCTTTCCGCGCGCGGCGGTGTGTCCCGGCTGCTTTTCGGAAGACATCGACGCGGTGTATCTGGCCGAGGAAGGCACGCTCTATTCCTACTCCGTCGTGCATCAGGCGCCGAAAGGCTGGGCTGTGCCTTACGCGCTTGGTTATGTCGATCTCGCGGACGAGGTGCGCGTGCTGGCCCATCTCGACGTTCCCGCGGACAAGCTGGCCATCGCCATGACGATGCGGCTCGGCATCGGCGTTGTCGGTGCCGACGCGTCCGGTGCTCCGCTTCTGAGCTACACCTTTACGTCTGCTTGAGGTTCACCATGCGCGATGTCTGCGTCATCGGAACGGGCATGATCCCGTTCGGCAAATATCCCGACAAAACATTGGCCGAGATCGGCTGGCCTGCGGTGAAGGAGGCGATCGTCGAGTCGGGCGTGCCGCACAACGAGATTGACGCCGTTTATTGCGGTTCGGCGCTGGGCGGCATGCTGTCGGGACAACGTGTGATGAAGGCGCTCGGCCTCACCGGCATGCCGATCATCAATGTCGAGAATGCCTGCTCGTCGAGTTCTTCCGCGCTTGCGCAAGCCTGGACCGCCGTTGCGAGCGGGCAGCACGATATCGTGCTCGTCGTCGGCGTCGAGAAGCTGACGAAATTCGGCGGCGGTACGCTGCCCCTGGAGAAGGAAGACTGGGAGGTCAATCAGGGCATGGTGATGCCGGCGCTCTATGCCATGCGCGCGCAGCGCTACATGTATGAATACGGCCTCACTGCGCGGCAACTCGGAGAAGTGTCGGTCAAGGCGCACGACCATGGTGCGCTCAATCCCAATGCGCAGATCAGGAAGCGCGTCACGATCGACGAAGTGATGGCGTCGCGCCCAGTCGCCGATCCATTCACGCTGTGGCATTGCTGCCCGACCGGCGATGGCGCGGCTGCGCTCGTCATCGCCAGTGGCGACATCGCGCGCAAACACAAATCGGACCCAGTGCGTATTGCCGCATCGGAAGTTACGTCGGGCCTCTACACCAACGGCTATCGCGACATGACGTGGGCGGAATTGACGGCGCGCGGTGCGAAGGGCGCTTACGACATGGCGGGCATCGGCCCCGACGATGTCGACGTGGCCGAAATCCACGACGCCTTCACCATCGCCGAACTGATGTATTACGAAGCGTTTGGCTTTTGCGAACGCGGCCACGCCTACGATCTGCTGTCGAGCGGCGCCACGTCGCTCGGCGGTGATATCTGCGTCAATCCATCCGGCGGGCTGTTGTCGCGCGGCCATCCGGTCGGCGCCACCGGCGCGGCGCAGGCCGTGGAAATCGTGCGCCAACTCGAAGGCCGCGCGGGCGCGCATCAGGTCAAGGACGCCACGGTCGGCATCGCGCACGCGACCGGCGGCGGCATTGCCGGCCTCGACCACGGCGTCTGCTCCATTCACATCTTCGTCCGATGACGTCTTTGCCCTCCAACGATTGCCTTCTGCATTCCGTCGAAGCCGCGATGCCGCGCGCCGCTGCGCGCTCGCCGCACGTGCAACGGGGAGGGTAGCCGTGGGCGCGAAACAATTCGGCGCCCGCGTGGCGCGGCTGGAAGACCCGGCCTTGCTGACCGGCCGCGGAAGTTTTGTCGACGACCTGAAATTTCCCGACATGCTGCACGCATGCTTCGTGCGCTCGCCGCATGCCCATGCCTTGATCCACACAATCGACAGCACCGCGGCGCTCGCCTTGCCGGGCGTGCATGCGGTGCTGACCGCCGACGATCTGCCCGCGCCCATGGGCAGAGAACGCATGCCGATGCTGGTTCCGAACCCGGCCATCGCGGCTGTTCTGACGCAACATTGTCTGGCGCGCGAGGAGGTCTGTTACGTCGGCCAGACAGTGGCAGTCGTTCTCGCCGACAACCGCTACATCGCCGAGGACGCCGTCGCGCTTGTCGCTGTCGATTACGAGGTGCTGCCGGCGGCGAGTGACTGTCGTGAGGCCGAGAAAGCTGATACGCCGCGCACCCATACGACGCTTGGCACCAATACCGCCGGCAAATTTTGCATGGCCTATGGCGACCCGGATGCAGCCTTTGCGTCGGCGCCGCACGTGTTCACGGAAGAGATATGGCAGCATCGCGGCGGCGGCATGGCGTTGGAAGCCCGCGCCGTCGTTGCCAATCCGGACGCGACCGCTGACCACATCACGGTGTGGTCGGCGACGCAGACACCGCATATCTGCCGGCGCATGCTTGCAGACCTGCTCGATCGCGATCTGGAATCGATCCGGGTCATCGCGCCCGATGTCGGCGGCGGTTTCGGCCCGAAGGCGATCTTCTATGCCGAGGAAGCGGTCATTCCGGCGGCGGCGCTCAAGCTGCGCCGGCCGGTGAAGTGGACCGAGGATCGACGCGAGCATTTCCTGTGCGCCACCCAGGAGCGCGACCAGTTCTGGACCGTCTCCATCGCCGTCGACGATCAGGGAAAAATTCTCGGCGTGCGTGGCACGCTGCTGCACGACACCGGCGCGTTCGTGCCGTGGGGCATCATCATGCCCTATATCGCCGCTGCGACCATGCCGGGACCTTACGTGATCCCACACTATGCACTCGATGTCCGCGTGGTGCTCACGAACAAAGTGGCGACGACGCCCGTGCGCGGTGCGGGCCGGCCGCAGGCGGTGTTCGCCATGGAGCGGCTGATGGATCGTGTCGCTCATGAATTGAAACTTGATCCGGCCGAGGTCCGTTTTCGCAATTTCATCCAGCCGCAGCAGATGCCTTACGCGGTCGGCCTGACGTTTCGTGACGGCAAGCCGCTCGTCTATGACAGCGGCGATTATCCGCAGGCGCAGGCCGAGGCGCTGCGCCTGATCGACTATGCCGGATTTCGGGAGCGGAAATCCGCTGCGCGCGCGCAAGGGCGCTTCATCGGCATAGGCATCGGGAATTATGTGGAAGGCACCGGGCTCGGCCCCTTTGAAGGGGTCACGGTGCGGGTTCTACCGAACGGCAAGGTCGCGGTGGCGACCGGCGCCACCAATCAGGGACAGGGCACCCGCACGACCCTGACGCAGATCGTCGCCGATCATGTCGGGTGCCGCATGGACGATATTGTCATGACTGTCGGCGATACGGCGGCGATCGCGCAAGGCATCGGCGCGTTCGCCAGCCGGCAGGCTGTCAATGCCGGCTCATCCGCCACCATCGCCGGCGGCGCCGTGCGGGTGCAGATCGTGAAACTGGCGGCGCAGACGCTCGGCGTGACGGAGGACGACATCGATGTCGAGGATGGCGTTGCGATTGCGCGCGTCGGCAACCGGCCATCGCTGACCTTCAGGGAGCTTGCGCGGCTGGCGCAAGGCATGCCGGGATTCTCGCTTGCGCCGGGACAGACGCCGGGGCTCGAACACACTGCGTATTTCGCCCCGCCGCAGGCGTCCTACTGCTCGGGCACCCATATCGCCGAGGTCGAGGTCGATCCGATGATCGGCGCCGTCAAAATCGTGAACTATGTCGTCGCGCACGACAGCGGCAACATCATCAATCCGATGATCGTCGACGGCCAGATCCAGGGCGGTGTCGCGCATGGCATCGGCAATGCGCTGTTCGAATGGATGCGATACGACGAGCAGGCGCAGCCGCTGACGACCACGTTCGCCGATTATCTCATTCCGTCCGCGACGGAGGTTCCGGCCTGCCGCATCGCGCATATCGAAAGCGCGACGCCGCTCAATCCGCTCGGCGTCAAGGGTGCCGGCGAAGGTGGCACGATCCCGGCCGCCGCAGCGATCGTCGCGGCCATCGAGAACGCGCTGTCGGAATTCAACGTGCACTTTTCAGAAACGCCGCTCATGCCCGATCGCATTGTCGATGCGTTGCGCGCGGCCGGCGCCTACGACACGCTGGAGGACATCACATGAGCAAACTTGCGTCAGGAGAAAGTCTCGGCACGGTCAAACGCGTGATCGAAATCATCCGCTTCTTCAGCGAACGCGGCGAGGCCACGCTCAAGGACCTGTCGCAGGCGCTGTCGCTCGCGCCGAGCACCTGCCATCGGTTGTTGGATCTGTTGGGTCAGGATGGCTTTGTCGAGCAGGACAAGACCCATCGGCGTTACCGTATCGGGCGTGATCTGTTTCGTGTCGCCGCGCTCATCCAGTCGAAGCACGATATCCGCGCGATCGCGTTACCGTTCCTGCGGCAATTGGTCGATGCCTGCGACGAGACCTGCGTGCTCAGCCTTTATCTGCCGTCCGAGGGGAAGATCTTCTTTGCCGAGAAGATCGATTCCAGCATGCTGTTGCGCTACCAACTGCCGATGAATATCCCGATGTCGGTGCTCTGGGGCGCGAGTGGCCGTTCGATTCTCGCTTTTCTCGCCAAGGAAGATGTTGATCGCATTCACGCCGCGGAAGACCACGCGCCGGCCTCAGGAGAGCCGCTGCCTGCGCGCCGAACGCTCGAGAAGGACCTCATCGCGATCCGCGAGCGCGGCTACGATATTACATATGGCCAGAAGATCGCCGGCGCCGTCGGTTTTGGCGCGCCGGTGTTCGGCATCGACGGAAAGGTCGTCGGCAGTCTTTGCGTGACCGTTCCGGAAGCGCGGATCACGGCCAAGAACCGTCCGTATCTGGGCGAACTCGTGCGCGCGACGGCGGAACGGCTCTCTACCGCTCTTGGTTCGCCACGCCACAATCGTTTCAAGGCGAGCGCGTGATGAGGATGTCATCGTGACAGAACACGAAAAAAAGCCCCGACCGCTCTCGCATTTGCGCGTGCTCGATCTCACGCAATTCCTGTCCGGGCCGTATGCGACCCAGATTCTCGGTGATCTCGGCGCAGAGATCATCAAGGTCGAGTCGCCGGAAGGCGAGATGACGCGCAGGCTTCCCCCGCATTTCGTTGGCGCGCAGAGCGCCTATTACCTGTCCGTCAATCGCAACAAGCGCAGCCTCGCGGTCGATATGAAGAACGAGGCCGGGCGCGCGCTCATTCGCGACCTTGCGGCTGCATGCGATATCGTGGTCGAGAATTTTCGGCCCGGCGTCCTCAAGCGGCTCGGGCTTTCCTATGACGATATTGCCGCCCGCAAAACGGACATCATCTGGTGCGCCATTTCCGGCTTTGGTCAGGACGGTCCCTATCGCGATCGGCCCGCCTATGACATGATCGTGCAGGCGATGTCCGGCGCCATGTCGCTCACAGGCGAACCGGACGGCCCGCCGGTGCGCTCCGGCATTCCGCTGGGCGACATCGCGGCCGGCATGTATGGCGTCATCGGCATTCTTGCCGCGGTGAGCGAGCGCGAACACAGCGGACGCGGCAAGCTGATCGATGTCAGCATGCTCGATTGCCAGGTCGCGATGCTGTCCTATCAGGCGGCGTATTGTCTGGCCTCGGGCGAGGCGCCGGACCGGCAGGGGCGCGGTCACGATTCCATTCCGACCTATCGCGCCTTTACCTGCGGCGACGGCATCGATGTCGTCATCACTGCCAACACCGAACGCATGTGGAGCGGCCTGTGCGGCGCGCTCGGACGTCCCGATCTCGTTGCCGACGAGCGCTTTCGTTCCAACGAGCAGCGCTACGCCAACCGTGAGGTGCTGTGGGAGATTCTTGAAGCATGCTTTCGCAGCAAACCGTCGGACGTCTGGATCAATGATCTGGTCGCCGCCGAGGTCCCGGCCGCGATCGTGAATACGCTCGACCGCAGCCTGAGCGATCCGCAAGTGCTTCATCGCAACATGGTGCTCGCTATCGACGGACCGGACGGGGAGACGCTGCGCGTCGCCGGCAATCCGATCAAATTCACCGGCGAGCCTGAGCCGAATTATTGCTATCCGCCCGCGCTTGGAGCCGGCAACCGGGCGGTTCTTTCGCGCGTGCTCGGATTGACGGATGAACGGATTGACGGACTTGAGCGTGAGGGAGTGTTCGACGGGAAACGCAAACCGCTGCCCGCGCGCTAGACGCAACTGCAAAGATAGAAAGACACTGTCATGAGTGCTGTCACCAAAACAACGCAGGGCGCAGCGGGCGCGAAGCCACGGCTCGATTTCCAGGAGCATCTCGCCGATCTCGAAGCGCGGGGTCTGGTTCGGCGCATCGATCGCCCGATCAACAAGGATACCGAATTGCATCCGCTGGTGCGCTGGCAATTCCTCGGCGGCATTCCGGAGGACGAGCGGCAGGCTTTCGTCTTCACCAATGTCGTCGATTCCAAAGGCAAAAAATACGACATGCCGGTCGTCGTGGGCGCGCTTGCGGCCTCGCCGCGGATTTATGCGGTGGGCATGGGCAAGGACGTGTCCGGGATCGGCGAAGCCTGGCTTAGCGCCATCGCCAATCCGATCGCGCCGACGCGCGTCAACGGCGCCGCCTGCCAGGAGGTTGTCATTACCGGCGATGACCTGCGCAAGCCGGGCGGCGGCCTTGCGCTGCTGCCGGTGCCGATCTCCACACCGGGCTTCGATGCGGCGCCCTATCTGACGGCGACGCTGTGCACCACGCGCGATCCCGAGACCGGCGTGCAGAATTCGGGGACGTATCGTGCCGGGCTGAAGGCGACCGACCGGCTCGCCGTGCGCATGGTCGCGCATACCGGCGGCGCGGGCGGCTATCTGCACTGGCTTAAATATCGCGACCGCAAGGAAAAGATGCCGATCGCCATCGTCATCGGCGCCGGCCCGGTGGTCGTCTTCACCGGTCCGCAAAAACTCGGCGTCGATGTCGATGAGATGGGCGTTGCGGGTGGGCTGGCCGGCCAGCCGATCCGCATGGTCAAGGGCGTGACTGTCGATCTCGATGTGCCGGCCGATGCGGAGATCGTGATCGAGGGACTGATCGACACAGCGGTGCTCGAACCCGAGGCGCCTTTCGGCGAGAGCAACGGCTATGTCGCGCTCGAAGCGTTCAACATGCCGATGCAGGTCACTGCGATCACGCACAAGACGTCGCCGGTCTTCGTCGACATCATCAGTCAGGTCACGCCGAGCGAGTCGAGCGCGATCAAGAAGGTTGCCTATGAGCCGCTCTTCCTGGCCCATCTGCGCGACCAATTGTCGATCAAAGGCGTGCGGCGGGTGATCATGCACGAGCCGCTGACCAACCTGCGGCCGGTGATCTTCGTGCAATTCGCAAGCGGCACGCCGCGCACGGAAGTCTGGCGCGCTTTGCACGGCACGGCGAATTTTCAGGCCGGATG
>Ga0310811_10005601_pt1 | contig 15934 bp, 6 predicted proteins | sample YCmetagenome_FD_207642 | JGI IMG/M metagenome (GOLD analysis project Ga0310811, IMG submission 207642) | Soil microbial communities from experimental microcosm in Duke University, North Carolina, United States - YC | ecosystem: Engineered > Artificial ecosystem > Soil microcosm > Unclassified ...
GGTTATCCCGCAGAGCAAACCGTCGGCCGTCCGCTGCGCGATGTTTTTAACATCGTTAATGAGTTCACTCGTGAGCCTGTCGAGAACCCGGTCGAACGAGTTCTGCGCGATCGGCAGGTCGTCGGCTTGTTCAATCATACCATTTTGATTCGGCCCGACGGCATAGAAATCCCCGTCGACGATAGCGCCGCGCCGATTCAGGATCACGAGGGAACACTCGCTGGAGTCGTCCTGGTGTTCCGCGATATCAGCGAGTCCAGACGCGCTGAAAAGAGCCATGCGACCCTGGCCGCCATCGTTCAGTCTTCCGACGATCCCATCATCAGCAAAGATTTGAATGGCCGGATCATGACCTGGAATTTCGCCGCCGAGCGCTTATTCGGCTACCGTGAAGATGAAGTCATCGGACAGTCGATTACGCTGATCATTCCACCCGATCGCCTCGACGAAGAAGTCGAGATATTACGGCGCATTCGGCAAGGCGAGCGCCTGGAACATTATGAAACGGTGCGCACGCGCAAGGATGGCACTGCGGTAGAAATTTCATTGACTGTCTCGCCGGTCAAAGCTGCGGACGGCGGCATCATCGGCGCCTCGAAGATCGTCCGCGATATTACCGAGCGGCGCAGGTTGGAACGCCAGCTTCGTGAGGCCGATCGCCAGAAAGATCATTTTATCGCGATCCTGGCGCACGAATTGAGAAACCCACTCAGCCCGATCCAGAACACGATAAAAGTTCTACAGCTCGAACGCTCGGATGATCGCGACTTGCTTCACTATTGCGATCTCATCGAGAAAGAAACCATGCACATCAACCGCTTGCTTGGTGATCTCCTTGATAGCAGCCGAATTACCCAAGGCAAGCTCTCCTTGTACAAAGAGCGAATCGATTTAACCAGCGCGGTGAACCGAGCGATAGAAGCGAGCCGGCCGGCCATTGATGAAGCGGGACATCATTTAACGGTCGATTTTCCTTCCCAACCAATGTTGGTGGAAGCCGATCCGATGCGGCTCGCGCAGGTCTTCTCGAACCTACTGAACAACGCCGCAAAGTTCACCGAACCCGGCGGCAACATCCGGGTGACAACGGAGCGTCAGGCCAATCAAGTGCTTGTCCGCATCAAAGATTCAGGGAGCGGAATCGCTCCCGAGTTGATGCCGAAGATCTTTGATATGTTCGTTCAGGGCGAACCCGTTATGGAACGGCGCCACGACGGGCTCGGCATCGGGCTTACGCTTGCGCGCGACATTGTCGGGTTTCACGGAGGTACTATTGAGGCTAAAAGCGACGGGCCTGGTCACGGTAGCGAATTCGTGGTTTCCCTTCCCCTCGCCGCCCTTCCTCGGGCAATCGAAGGCGGACGATCTGCGGCAATAAAGATGGCGGCTGGGTCCCCGCCTCGGCGCATCGTGATCGTAGACGACAGTAAAAATCAGGTCCTCAGTCTCGAACGTTTGTTTAAACGAATGGGGCACGAGGTGCGCGTTGCCTATGATGCCGCCGGGGCGGTTCGCGTGATGGAAGAGTTCCTTCCCGAGTTCGCGTTGATTGATATCGGCCTTCCCGGGGTCAATGGCTATGAGCTCGCGCGACAACTGCGCGAGCAGGCACAGTTCCAGAACGTGACGTTGATTGCGCAAACCGGCTGGGGGAGAGACGAAGATCGCAATCAGGCGCGCGCCGCGGGTTTTGATTATCACCTCGTTAAACCGATCGATCATCAGCGCTTGGCGGAAATTCTCACCAATCCGGGAGCACGTCGAGAATCGTAGTGTCCCGACAATTCAGGTTGATCGGTTGAGCCTAGCGTCGCGCAGTTTGGCAGTCCTAGGATGCGCGAGCGATTCACCGAGCGATCTTTTTGGGCTCGGCACCTCCGCCTCGACAGCTTGACGACCGCCGAAGGATACGGGAAGAATAGAGGCCGATTTAAGAACGCACGGAGGATGTTGCATGGCCAAGCCAGCCCAAAAAACAGAGACTATAAAAAAATCAGCAAAAAAATGGCAGTCGGATGTGATCGTCGACATGATCAAGCGCTATGGCTTCGAACACATCGCGCTCAATCCTGGCGCAAGCTATCGCGGTCTGCATGATTCCTTGGTCAATTACGGCGAGAACGACCCGCCGATGCTGCTTTGTCAGCACGAAAAAATCGCCGTGCAAATCGCCCACGGCTATGCCCGCGCCACGGGTAAGCCGATGATCGCCATCGTGCATGATCTCGTCGGCCTGCTGCACGCTCCCATGGGGATTTACTATGCCTATCTCGATCGCGCGCCGGTCTTCATTATCGGCGCCACCGGGCCGATGGCGGAGCCCAAGCGCCGACCGTTCATCGATTGGATTCATACCGCCAACGGACAGGGCGAAGCGATTCGCAATTTCGTCAAGTGGGATTACCAGCCGACCACTGTCGATGGCGTGCCCGGCGCGTTCGCTCGCGCCTATTCGGTCATGATGAGCGCGCGGCAAGGGCCTGTCTATATGGTCTACGATGCGGGTTTGCAGGAAGCGGAGTTAACTCAAGACGTGGAGATGCCGCCGCGCGGCGCCATCGATGTCCCGAGCGCGCCATCGGCCGATCCGGTCGCTCTGGAAAAAGCGGCGAGCACTTTAGCGGCAGCCAATCGGGTTGCGGTCATCGCTGATTTCGCCGCGCGTCCGCCGCACGGTTGGAATCACGTCGTCGAGCTTGCCGAGACGCTCGGCGCTTCAGTCTGGGACGTGGGCTCGCGCCTCAATTTTCCCAGCGATCATCCGCTGAACTTAACGATGGATCCCGACGGTTGCTATCAAGGCGTTGACGTGGTGCTGACCCTCGACATCGCAGATTTCGAAAAGCCCACGCATGTGCGCGATATCGCCACTCGCACGGTGGTCAGTAAAGTGCCGGCCAATGCAACCTGGATCGATATTGGATTTACCGATATCGAAATCAGCAAATGGTCGATGGACTACGCCCGACCGTTTTATGCGCAGCAGCGCATGACCGCGGATCCGGTCACCACCTGCCCACAATTGACCAGACTGCTTAAAGAAAAAATTGCGAAAACTGCTGGACTCGCCGAAAAAATTGTCCAACGCAAAGAAGAACTCGGCAAGCGCCACGCGGAAAATCGCGCCAAGTGGAACAAACAGGCGCAAGAGCATTGGGATCAAAAGCCCATGACCGTGCCGCGCCTCGCGCTCGAAGTATGGGAAGCGATCAAAAGTGAAGACTGGGTGCTCACCACGGGCGATTTGGGTAGCTGGGGCAAAAAACTTTGGAATTTCGACCGTCCCTATTGTCATGCTGGCCGCGAGCTCGGCACCGGCACGCAGATCGGATTATCTCTTGGTGTTGCGCTCGCCAACAAAGGCACGGGCCGTCTGGTCGTCGATTTGCAGCCCGACGGCGATTTGATGTTCGACGCCGGTTCGCTCTGGATCGCGGCCAAATATCAGATCCCGATGCTCGTCGTGATGTTCAATAATCGCGCATATTACAACGACTGGAATCATCAGCTCGTCCTCGCCAGAACCCGCGGAACAGATCCCAACCGGGCGCATATCGGTATGGATCTCTTCGGTCCTGATCCGGATTTCGCCGGATTGGCGAAATCAATGGGATGGTATGCCGAAGGACCGTTTGAAAACGGCGATGATCTAAAAGGTGCGCTCAAACGCGCCATCGAGCAGGTCAAACGCGGCAAACCCGCCCTCATCGACGCCGTCTGCGACAGACGAAATCACGGATAAGTACTCTGGCGTGCTCCGCCTTAAGACAAGCACGGAGCACGCCGGCTTCCTAACGTTGGCTTCGAGCGTGCGCCGGAATGACGGAAGCTTTTCTTACCTCAGCTGAAAAATCTCTTTCCAAATTTTTTCATACTTTGGGAATTCTTTGACGTCATCGATCGTGAGCATGTAGAACGTCGTCGGGCGAACTTTTTCTAAGGGCTCCACGTGTGGATGTGCGGGAGTTTCTCCCCCCTGCGCCCAAACACGCTGACCCTCTTCGCTAATCGCCCACCGCGCCCACAGCAGAGCGGCGTTTGGATGCGGCGCTCCTTTCAATAGAGAAACCGCACCGCCCACTTCACCCACTCCCTCCGTCATTAACGGCTGAATCGGCGCGCCTTTTTTAACTCGCGGCGGAAAATGGTGCGAGTAACAGGTGAAACAGACGGCCCGTTGTCCGGCGACCAAGAACTCTATCAACTGCGAATGTCCGTTATGAAATTCCACTTGGTTCGCGGCGATGCGCCTGAACAAATCGATGGCTCGTTCATCGCTGTTGTACTTGCGCTTGGCAAAGGCGATCAGCATCTGGTAATCACGTGCCTCGCCCATCATCAGATCCTTCCATTTTGGATTGGCAAGCTCCTCGTAGCTCCTGGGCTCGTCGCCCTTTTTGACAAGATTGGTATTCCAACCCGCGATGTAGAATTGAGTGTCCGTCGCCACCCAGAACTCGCTTTTCATGTTCGCGGGAAATGCCGCGGCTTCCGGCAGCACCACCGGCACGATCAGTTTTTGCTCGACGGCCTGAGCCATGTAGGGCAAGGATCCGCCGAACACGTCCGCCAGCACGCGGCCGCCACGCGCTTCGGCGCTCGCCCGCGCGAGCAACTGGTCCGGTGTCGCATCGATATGATTCACCGTTACGCCAGGAAATCTTTTCATGAACGCCGGCGGAATCACCTCCATGGCTCGATTGGAAAGAGGCATATATAAGGTGAGCTTTCCACCTTCACTCTTTGCCTTATCGTGGAGCGATTCGAGAGACTCTGCGGGGACCGCAGCCGCGGCGGCGAAACCCGGCATGCTCGACACGAACAAAGCCAACAATGCCAAGGCGAGATCTCTCATCTGAGTTTTGGCTGCCATATGACGTCCTTTCACGAGCGCTGACCTTTGATTCCTTGTTGCTGCAGCGCGATGGCGTGCGCGCATGTCGCTACAAAATCATTTTAGCGGCGGCAACGAACGACAAACGTTGCGTATTTACTCTCGCCGCAACAGTTTTTACAAGAGGCAGATCTTGCCCAAAAGGGTCAGAGAGGATCGGTCTGACAAAGCGTGCGCGAAGAGTAACAGGACATGGAAAAAACTTTTGGCTGGCGACCACTTCATCGCGCGAAAGTCGCGTTATTCACGCTTTTGTTGAGACTTTCGCCGCAATCCATATGGTACTTTCGATCCACTTTGTTAGACTTTGAATGATGGCAATCCTCCAAGAAGGTCGTAATTGTTGGAAAGTCGCTAAGGCATCGCGCGTTAAATTTTTGGTCGACGGAGCTGCGTACTTCGCGGCGGCGGCCGACGCTTTTGAGCTCGCTCATGAGTCAATTCTCATCAGGGGCTGGGATTTCGATAGCCGTATTCATCTGAAGCGACCCAAGCCGGAGGAAAAACGTTTTCCGGATTTGGGAACCTATCTGAACGACCTGGCGGCGCGACGTCCAAACCTGCACATTCATATCCTAGTCTGGGACTTCGCGATGATTTTCGCGCTCGAGCGCGAAGTGCTGCCGTTTTTTGGTCCGAGTTGGAGAAGACATCCGCGCGTGCATTTCCACATGGACGGCGACCACCCGGTCGGCGCGTCTCATCATCCGAAAATCGTTGTCATCGATGATGCCATTGCGTTCGTCGGCGGGCTCGACCTAGCCCGAGGCAGATGGGACACGCCCGACCATCGGCCGGACGACATCAGAAGGACCGACGCCAGCGGGACAATTCCGCCGCCGCATCACGATTTGCAAATCGGCGTCGCCGGTCACGTTGCCGCGTGCCTCGGGGATCTAGTTCGGCAGCGCTGGCTTGCAGTTACCGGACAGCGGCCGCGCGCGCCCACCAAGCAGCGCGATCTCTGGCCAACTTCCTTATCTGCCGACTTGACGGACGTGAGAGTCGCCATCGCACGCACCCAGCCACAGTACCCGGGTAACAAGGGAACTCGAGAAATCGAACACCTTTTTCTCGATAGCATCGGCGCCGCGCAACGATTCATCTATATTGAAAACCAGTATTTGAGTTCCGCGGTCGTTGGCGATGCTTTGCTCAAACGGCTACGCGAGCCGAACGGACCCGAAGTTGTGGCGGTGATTTCGGAAGCCAGCGCAGGCTGGTTGGAAGGCGCGACCATGGATGTTTTACGGTCGCGTCTCGTCAAGCGACTGCGTGAAGCGGACGAATACCACCGGCTGCGAATTTTTTGCCCTGTCCTCGACGAACAGAAAAGCTGCTGCATGTCGGTACACTCGAAGCTCTTGATCGCCGATAATGAAATCGTCCGGATCGGTTCGGCGAACGTCAGCAACCGCTCCATGGGTCTCGACACCGAATGCGACCTGGCACTCGAAGCGGACGGGAACCGCGCCATCGAACAGGCCATCGAGCGGCTGCGAAATTCTCTGTTGGCGGAGCATCTCGGTGCTTCACTGGAAGATTTCGCTCGGACCATGGAGCAAACCCATTCTGTGATTGCGAGCATCAGAAAATTTCGCACCGATCATTCGCGCACTTTGGAGCTTGTCGATTGCTCTGTGCCCGAGTGGCTCGACCAGATGATTCCCGATTCGGCCCTTCTCGACCCTGAGACACCGATCGCTCCCGAAAAGTTGGTGGACGAATTTGTATTGTCGGACGAGCGCGGCTCTTCGAGCGGTGCGCTTTTTCGCGGGCTGCTGATCATGGTATTCATGTTTGGCTTGGCGGCAGCATGGCGCTGGACTCCGTTGCACGATCTGGTCGATCTCAATACGCTTAAGAGTTGGGCGGGCTCGCTTCCAGACAGCAAGGTCGCCTCGTTCTGGATGATCGGTGCGTTCCTGTTGGGCGGTATCACTGCTTTCCCGGTCACCGTGCTCATCCTCGCCACGGCGTATGCCTTCGATGCCTGGCCGGCCATCATTTATTCGTTGGTCGGCTGCATCGTCAGCGCGATCTTTCTTTATGCCATCGGCCGGCAGCTGGGCAGAAAAAACGTTGTGCGTTTCGCCGGAAAGAGGCTGAATCGCATGAACCGCCTCATCTCCAAACATGGCGCGCTCGCCGTAGCGGCGGTGCGCATGATCCCGGTGGCGCCTTATTCCCTTGTAAATTTGGCTGCTGGTGCGGTCCGGGTGCCGTTCCGGGATTTTGTCCTTGGAACGTTTTTAGGCATGGCTCCCGGAGTGATCGGCATAACTTTTTTTGAAACTCAGGTCGAAGAATTGCTTCGCGATCCGAATCCCGTTTCGTTCCTGGTTTTCGCGTTAGTGTTGGGTCTGATGCTGCTCGGGATTTACGGATTTCGCCGCTGGTTTGCTGCGAAGCAGACTCCCGGACGCCGAAGAATGTCGCGGCCGTCGCGATTGGCGGAAATTCGCTAACCGACTCGGATCCAATGCAACGCTTCTCGGTGCTGTCCTACAACATTCATGAGTGCGTCGGCTCCGACCGCTGCCGCAACCCGGCGCGTATCGGTCAGGTGATCAATGCAAGCGGCGCTCAGATCATCGGCCTTCAGGAGGTCCATTCCGATCCCTGCGGCATCGAAGAACTGCATCAAATGAATTATCTGGCTGCCGCTACTGGGTTCAATGCCATCCCCGGCCCAGCGGTGGAGCGCTCGAATGGGCACTATGGCAATGTACTGCTTACGAGCTACAAAGTTCACGATGTGCGCAACTTAAATCTCAGCTATCGCCGCTGCGAACCGCGCGGCGCCATCGATGCCGATCTGGAAATTGACGGCGAAATCGTGCGCGTGATCGTCACCCATCTCGGACTTCTACCCATCGAGCGCCGATTCCAGGTAAAAAAACTGCTGCACGCGTTGGCCGAAGAACGCTCTCGAATTGTCATTCTGATGAGCGACTTCAATGAGTGGCTACCGACGGGCCGATCCTTGCGCTGGATTCATTCGCGCCTCGGCAAGACTGCGCTGGTGCGCACCTTTCCATCCGCCTTTCCCATCTTCGCATTGGATCGAATCTGGGTTTCACCTCCCGCTGCACTATCGAGTATCTCCTGCTTGCGAACACCCGTAACCCGTGCCGCATCGGACCACTTGCCGTTAAAGGCCGTCATCGAGCCATCCGCCCGAACATAAAAGACCGTATCCAAAACCAGACATTCGTCTGGAAAACCTGACACAGAAGCATGGATCGTGAAAAGACTTTTATCTTTTTTCGCTTGGCGTAAGTTTGCGCGATTTCGGTCGCCGTTTACATTTGTCTTGGATTACCTACAACCTGACAGTGCCAGTCGTTGGCGAATGTAGCGGTAAAAAAAATCTTGCAACGAACAGCGAAGTGATGCAATGTTCGGCCGTCGACCGACAATCTGAGCGGGCCATCAGCCAGTTTCAATCTATAGCGCGTTCCACGATGCCAGCCATACCGCGCCCCGCGCGCCACAAAATTCAACAGGGAGCAATGTAATGCCTAAAACTTCGGTACGCCCTTCTGACGACGAAAGGCTCAACACAAAGCTTCTGCTGCAAACGCTTGCCGCGGTAAAAAAAGGTGACTTCACAGTGCGGCTACCGAGCAGTTGGAACGGCATCGACGGGAAGATCGCGGACACGCTGAACGACATTATAGAGATGATGTCCGACAGCACTAAAGAAATGGAACGAGTCAGCCGAGCCGTCGGCCGCGAAGGAAAGCTTTCTCAGCGCGTCGCCCCCGCCGAAGCGCGGGGATCGTGGAAAAGCCGGGTCGATGCCGTCAATGACTTGATCGAAAACCTGGTCCGTCCAACCGCTGAAATGGCGCGCGTCATCGGCGCGGTCGCCAAGGGCAATCTCACCGAAACCGTCGCCCTCGAAGCTGAAGGACAGCCGCTACGGGGTGAGTTCCTCAGCACGGCAAAGATGGTCAATGCGATGGTCAAGCAACTCGATGCCTTCGCCGGAGAGGTCACCCGCGTCGCCCGTGAGGTCGGCACCGAAGGAAAGCTCGGCGGCCAGGCCGTCGTCCCCGGTGTCGCCGGAACCTGGAAAGACTTGACCGACAACGTGAACATGATGGCAGGTAATTTAACCGCTCAAGTGCGCAGCATCGCAGACGTGACGATTGCCGTTGCAAATGGCGATTTGTCGAAGAAAATCACCGTCGATGTCCGTGGCGAAATCCTCCAGCTCAAAGAAGCCATCAACACCATGGTCGATCAGTTGCGCAGCTTCGCCGCCGAAGTGACGCGTGTCGCCCGTGAGGTCGGCACCGAAGGCAAGCTCGGCGGCCAGGCCGACGTGCCCGTAGTCGGCGGCACCTGGAATGAGATGACCGATAGCGTCAACCTGATGGCCGGCAACTTGACCGCTCAGGTCCGGAGCATCGCCGATGTCACCATCGCAGTTGCCAACGGTGACTTGTCGAAGAAAATCACCGTCGATGTCCGCGGTGAAATCCTTCAGCTCAAAGAAGCGATCAATACCATGGTCGATCAGCTGCGCAGCTTTGCCGCCGAAGTGACTCGCGTCGCCCGTGAGGTCGGCACCGAAGGCAAGCTCGGCGGTCAAGCCCAGGTGCGCGACGTGAGCGGCGTTTGGAAGGATCTGACCGAAAGCGTCAACATCATGGCCGGCAACTTGACCGCTCAGGTTCGTAACATCGCGGAAGTGACGATCGCTGTCGCCAACGGCGACTTGTCGAAGAAAATCACCGTCGACGTCAAAGGCGAGATCCTCCAGCTGAAAGAAGCGATCAATACCATGGTCGATCAGCTCAACGCCTTTGCGGCCGAAGTGACGCGCGTCGCCCGTGAGGTCGGCACCGAAGGCAAGCTCGGCGGCCAGGCCCAGGTGCGCGACGTGAGCGGCGTTTGGAAGGATCTGACCGAAAGCGTCAACATGATGGCCGGTAACTTGACTGCTCAGGTCCGTAATATCGCTGAGGTGACGATCGCCGTGGCCAATGGCGACTTGTCGAAGAAAATCACCGTCGATGTCAAAGGCGAGATCCTCCAGCTCAAAGACACCATCAATACCATGGTCGATCAGCTCAATGCTTTCGCCGCCGAAGTGACCCGCGTCGCCCGCGAGGTCGGCACCGACGGCAAGCTTGGCGGCCAGGCCGTCGTCCCAGGTGTCGCCGGCACCTGGAAAGATTTGACTGATAGCGTCAACGCCATGGCCGGTAACTTGACGGCACAGGTTCGTAACATCGCGGAAGTCACGATCGCCGTGGCCAACGGTGACTTGTCGAAAAAGATCGCCGTCGATGTCAAAGGCGAGATCCTCCAGCTCAAGGACACGATCAATACCATGGTCGATCAGCTCAACGCCTTCGCCGCCGAAGTGACCCGCGTCGCCCGCGAGGTCGGCACCGAAGGCAAGCTCGGCGGCCAGGCCGTCGTTCCAGGCGTGGCAGGCACCTGGAAGGACTTGACTGACAACGTTAACCTCATGGCGGGCAATTTGACCGCTCAGGTACGTAATATCGCGGACGTCACGATCGCGGTCGCCAACGGCGACCTATCCAAAAAAATCACCGTCGACGTGCGCGGCGAAATCCTCGAGCTAAAACAAGCGATGAACACCATGGTCGATCAGCTGAACGCCTTCGCCGCCGAAGTGACCCGCGTCGCCCGCGAAGTCGGCACCGAAGGCAAACTCGGTGGGCAAGCCGTCGTGCCAGGCGTCGCAGGCACCTGGAAGGACTTGACCGACAACGTTAATGTCATGGCCGCCAATTTGACGGCGCAAGTCCGCGGTATTGTCAAAGTTGTTACAGCGGTCGCCAACGGCAGCTTCAAAGAGAAGCTCACCGTCGAAGCCAAGGGCGAAGTCGCGGCCTTGGCGGAAACCATCAACGGCATGACCGACACCTTGGCGATCTTCGCCGAACAGGTCACCACTGTCGCGCGCGAAGTCGGCGTTGAGGGACGCCTTGGCGGCCAGGCCAACGTTCCGGGAGCCGCCGGGATCTGGAAAGATTTGACGGACAACGTCAATTTGCTGGCGGCCAACCTGACCACTCAAGTGCGCGCCATCGCCGACGTCGCCACCGCCGTGACCAAAGGCGACTTGACACGAGAAATTCAGGTCGATGCGCGTGGCGAAGTCGTCGAGCTCAAGGACAACATCAACGCGATGATCCAAAACCTGCGCGCCACCACGGACCAAAATATGGAGCAGGATTGGCTCAAGACCAATCTGGCGAAGTTCACCAACATGCTCCAAGGCCAGCGCGATCTCACTACAGTTGGAGAGATGCTGCTGTCCGAATTGGCGCCGCTGGTCAACGCGCAGTGCGGCGCAATGTACCAAATGGATTCGAGCACCGGGGCGGCTTATCTCGCCATGCTCGCGAGCTATGCCCGCGCGATGAGTGAAGAAGAACGCTCGCGTCTCGCCCTCGGCGATGGTTTGGTGGGTCAGTGCGCTATCGAAAAGAGGCCGATTTTGCTCTCAGACATTCCGTCGGATTATGTGCGCATCACCTCGAGCCTCGGCGAAGCGACGCCGCGGAATTTGATCGTTCTTCCGGTGCTGTTCGAGGGCGAAACCAAAGCCGTGATCGAGCTGGCGACTCTCTCGCAATTTACCTCCACGCATCTCACGTTCCTGTCGCAACTCACGGCGAGCATCGGCATCGTTCTCAATACCATCGAAGCCACTATGCGTACGGAAGGCTTGCTGCAGCAATCGCAGAAGTTGGCCTCCGAGCTCCAGGCCCAACAAACCGAGTTGCAGCAAACCAACGCCGAGCTGGGGCGCAAAGCGCAGCAACTCGCGGAGCAAAACGCCGAAGTCGAGCGGAAAAACCACGAGATCGAGCAGGCGCGCTACGCGCTGGAAGAAAAAGCTTCGGAATTGGCGCTGACTTCGAAATACAAATCCGAGTTTCTCGCCAACATGTCGCACGAGTTACGCACGCCGCTCAACAGCATTTTGATTCTCGCCCAACAACTTGCCGAGAACGTCGAAGGCAATCTGACCCTGAAGCAAGTGGAGTTTGCCCGTAACGTGCATGCCGCTGGCGCTGACCTGCTCAATCTGATCAGCGACATCCTCGACCTGTCGAAGATCGAATCGGGAACCGTAACCGTCGAACCCGAGGAAGTCACGTTTGTAAGCGTGCGCGATGCCGTCGAGCGGAGCTTCCGCCATATCGCCGAAAGCAAGCACCTGGCATTCGATATTGAAATCACTCCGGAACTGCCGCGCAGCATCAACACTGACGTCAAGCGGCTGCAGCAGGTGCTTAAAAACTTGCTCTCCAACGCCTTCAAATTTACCGCCCAAGGGCGGGTCACGTTCAAAATGGCCGTCGTGAATAGCGGCTGGACTCCCGATCACGTCGCCCTGAACAACGCTACCCGGGTGGTTGCCTTCGAGGTGAGCGACACCGGAATCGGCATTTCACCCGACAAGCAAAAAATTATCTTCGAGGCGTTCCACCAGGCTGACGCGGGCACCAGCCGGCGCTATGGCGGCACGGGATTGGGACTTGCGATCAGCCGCGAGCTTGCCACTTTGCTGGGCGGTGAAATTCGCCTGAACAGCGCGCCGGGCCGGGGCAGCATATTTATCTTCTATCTGCCGGAAAATTATCTTGGCCCCCATATGACGGCGCCGTCGGAGACGAGCAGTGCATTGCGTCCGGCGCCGTTGATCGTGCACCAGGTAACGAAGCCGGAGCAGATTGCCGATGATCGCGAAATGGTTGCGCCGGGAGATGCCGTGGTGCTGATCGTGGAGGACGATCCGCACTTCGCCCAAGTTTTGCTCGGCATGGTGCGCGAGCGCGGCCTTAAAGGCGTGGTTTCGACACACGGGTCCCACGTGCGCTCCCTCGCCCACCAGTTCCGGCCGCTCGCGATCATGCTCGATATATTCCTGCCCGACATGCTGGGTTGGACGGTGTTGAACCAGCTCAAACAGGACTCGAGCACCCGCCATATCCCGGTGCAGATCATAAGTGTTGAAGAGGAACGCCTCGAGGGCCTCGGCCATGGCGCTTTCTCTTATCTGATCAAGCCAGCAACCACCGACGAGCTCAAGAAAGCCTTCGATCGAGTGATGGAATACGCTCAATCACGCCATCGCCATCTCCTGGTGGTCGAAGACAACGAAATCGAAAGACAAAGCATCGTCGAATTACTGAGCCATGAGGATGTCGAGATTTCCACCGCCGGCACGGGTGCGGAAGCGCTGCAGGCATTGACGCAGAAAAAATTCGATTGCCTGATTCTCGATCTACGGCTGCCGGATATTTCCGGGTTCGAGCTCATGGAGAACATTCGGCAGAATGCCGACCTTCGCGAGCTGCCCATCGTGGTCTGCACGGGCAAGGATCTCACCGGAGAGGACGGCCAACGCCTGGCGCGAATGGCCGAGAGTGTGGTATTGAAGGATGTGCAATCACCGGAACGTCTGCTCGATCAGGTGTCATTATTTCTCCACTTGATCGCCTCCGACCTGCCCAGCAACAAACAACAGATGCTTGAGCGCCTGCGCCAATCCGATGAGGCGCTGATCGGAAGAAAAGTGTTGGTGGTGGACGATGATGTGCGAAACATTTTTGCTTTGACCAGCTTGCTCGAACAGCATGGTGTTTGTGTGGTCAACGCCGAGAATGGCGCAGAAGCGATTTCACTGCTGGATGAAGACGCCGAGATCGACGCCGTCCTGATGGACATCATGATGCCCGAAATGGACGGGTACGAGACCATGCGCAGGATCCGGCTCAACCCCAACCATCGAGCATTACCGATTCTCGCGCTGACGGCTAAAGCGATGAAGGGCGACCGGGAAAAATGCCTGGACGCCGGCGCGTCAGACTATATCGCCAAGCCGGTCAATACCGAGGAGTTACTGTCGCTGCTAAGGATTTGGTTATTCGGCAAGCAAAGAATTCCGCGCGTTCATGAGTACAGAACCGACAGCTAAGATCCTGATCGTCGATGACGATCAGAAGACGCTGATGGGCATGGAAGCGCTGCTGGCCGGGCCCGGGCGAAAGATTGTCACCGTCTCGAGTGCTCAGGGCGCGCTGCGGCAGTTGCTGCGCCAGGAGGAGTTTTCCCTGATTCTGCTCGATGTTCGGATGCCGGACATGGACGGTTTTGAAACCGCCGATCTGATCCGGCAAAGCGAGCGCCTGCGCCATATCCCGATCATTTTCCTGTCGGCCATCGATACTCTGGAAGCAGACGTCTATCGAGGCGCCACCAAGGGAGCGGTCGATTATCTTTTCAAACCGGTCGTTCCGGAGGTCTTGAAAGCGAAAGTCTCAGTGTTCGTCGACTTGTTTCACATCAATGAGCGCTTGAAGCTCAAGGCCATTCAGCAAAGCGAAGAACGCTTCCGGCTTCTGGTCGAGAGCATGGAGGATTATGCGATCTACATGCTCGACCCGGAAGGCCATGTGACTTCATGGAATACCGGCGCTGAGAGAATTCAAGGATATCTGCAGCAAGAAATTATCGGTCAACGTTTCAATCGCTTTTATACTCCTGAAGACCAGGAGCAAGATCTACCGGCCCGGGCGCTCAGCTATGCCGTAGCCAACGGCCGAAGCGAGCACGAGGGGTGGCGGGTGCGCAAAGACGGCGCACGGTTTTGGGCCAACACGATTGTGTCGGCATTGCTCGACGAACGGCAAAGTCTCGTTGGTTTTTCCGTCGTGATGCGCGACTTGACCGATCGACGCGAAGCCGAGGAAGCGCTTCGCGAAAGCGAAAGAAAGTTGCGCCGCCAAGCAGAAGAGCTCGAGCAACAATTGATCGCCTCGGGACGGCTGGTGTCGCTCGGCGAAATCACCGCTTCCATGGCGCACGAATTCAATAACCCGCTGGGAATCGTCATGGGTTTCGCCCAGGACCTCATGAGCGAGATCGATCCGGCCGGACAGCACTATCGTTATCTCAAAATTATCGATGAGGAAACCAAGCGCTGTCAGAAAATTATTCAGGAGCTTTTACAATTTTCGCGGCCAAGCGCCGCCGAGCTCCGCCCGACAGAAATCGAAAAACTGGTAGAGAAAACCGCCCATCTGGTGGAAAACCGTCTGTACCAGCAAAAAATAGAGCTCTCCTTGGATGTCGATCGCGAATTGCCGCTGGTCCAGGCCGATGCGCAGCAATTAGAACAGGTACTGATCAATGTTTATTTGAATGCCGTCGACGCCATGCCGCACGGCGGCAAATTGACCGTCGGTGCAAAATTGTCGCCGCCCAACAACGGCGACCAACCTCTCGTAGTCCTAAGTATTGCTGATACCGGGTTCGGTATCGAGGAAGAAAATCACGGAAAAATCTTTTTGCCGTTCTTTACCGCGAAAAAAACCAAAGGCTTGGGACTGGGACTACCCATCTGCGAACGAATTATTAAAAATCACGGCGGACGAATCGAGTTCAGCAGTGTGCCCGGTGAGGGCACAACCTTTCGGATTTATCTGCCACTCAGCCGACCACCCGACCTGAGCAATGCGCTAGTGTCTCGGACCGAGATGCCTTCCGAATCCAAGCCCGCAAGCTAACTGCCGGCCCGCAGCACCGAGCGCTCTCGCGATCAAACAGTATTGTTATCCTGAGCAGCAGACTGTGCCCTTGGATACGGCAGCGCAGCTCGCTGCCTACTCAGGACGATCGGTACAGTGCCGGTCTTCCGAGTAGCGCGCAGCGCGTAGCAGGGATATACGGAAGATGGTCTAGGTATCGCGCTCGCTCGTCGGCCCGACCTCACCCGTACACCACGGGACAAATGCTTTCATTCGACAGGCCGCTCCGTGGGTACTGAGTTCATTCTCAAATATTTTGTGGATTTCGCGGTCTTCATCTTCGTATTCGATTTGCCAACCCCCTTCTTTCATGCTGCGATCGGCGTTTTCGCCGCCACCACCCCGTCCTTTGTAGAGACCCATATCGCCCGGTCTCAGCGCCAAATAGCGCGCGCGCGTAGTGCCTGAGTTAAAGTGTTGGTGATAACAATTATCGCTCGGCACGGTGACC
>Ga0310811_10005602_pt1 | contig 15933 bp, 11 predicted proteins | sample YCmetagenome_FD_207642 | JGI IMG/M metagenome (GOLD analysis project Ga0310811, IMG submission 207642) | Soil microbial communities from experimental microcosm in Duke University, North Carolina, United States - YC | ecosystem: Engineered > Artificial ecosystem > Soil microcosm > Unclassified ...
ATCGCCGCCGCGTCGCTCGGCACCGTCGTGCACAACAACCTGGCGCCGACGGTGGCGAGCGCGCCGTCCGCCAAGCAGCTGTCGATCGCCACGTACAACGTGGAGAACCTGGCGCCGTCCGACCCGGCCTCGAAGTACCAGGCGCTGGCCGCCGGCATCGTCAAGAACCTCAAGTCGCCCGACATCATCGCGGTCGAAGAGGTGCAGGACGACAACGGCGCCACCGACGACGGCACGGTCGCGGCCGACAAGACGCTGGACGACCTCGCCGCGGCGGTCGTCGCGGCCGGCGGCCCGCAGTACAGCTACCGCGAGATCGACCCGGTCAACGACCAGGACGGCGGCGAGCCGGGCGGCAACATCCGGCAGGTGTTCCTGTTCAACGCGAACGCGGTCTCCTTCGTGGACCGCGGCGCGGCGAGCGTAAACCGGTCGACCACGGCCACCGCGGTCGTGAAGTCGCACGGCAAGCCGGACCTGACCCTCTCGCCCGGCCGCATCGACCCGACCAACCCGGTGTGGCAGTACAGCCGCAAGCCGCTGGTCGGCGAGTTCGACTTCCGCGGCAGCACGGTGTTCGTGATCGCCAACCACTTCGACGCGAAGCTCGGCGACCAGAACCAGGACGGCCGCTACCAGTACCCGGCGCAGGACTCGGCGATGCAGCGGGCGGGCCAGGCTCAGGTCGAGCACGACTTCGTGCAGCAGCTCCTGAACGTGGACAAGAAGGCTGACGTCGTCGTGGTCGGCGACCTCAACGACTACCAGTTCAGCCCGGCGCTGCACGCGCTGGAGACCGGCAACGCCACGGGGACCGGCCCGTCGATCCTCAACGACCTGATCACCACGCTGCCGGTGATCCAGCAGTACACGTACGACTACGAGGGTGTCTCCGAGGTGCTCGACCACATCCTGGTCTCCCCCGGCATCACCTCGTACGACTATCAGGTCGTGCACCTGAACGCCGAGTACGCGAACCAGACCAGCGACCACGACCCGCAGGTGGTGGACGTGAAGCCGTAGCCGGCTCGATCACCACCGTGATCGGTCCTGCAATCGGCATCTAGTGGCATGTGATCGGCGCGTACAGGCGCCGATCACGTGCCACACGGTACCGGCAACCGGCCTGCGCCCGGCGGAAGCGATATCGCCCCCGCCGGGCGCAGGCTTTCGTATCGCCGTACGACACCCTTGCCGAACAGGGACCAGGGCTTGGTCGGCCCCTCGCAGACCGCATCAACGGCTCGCGTTTCCATCACATGAAGGTTCAGCCGGTGGCCGCCTCGTTTTTGGACACCACGCCCGCCATACGAGGCAGCATCACTCAATCGTGAAGATCAGCCCTACACCACTTCCCTGGACGTAACCCATCTCTCCACTCAGGTCGAGGTCGCCCGAGCCATGGGGACCGTCCAACACAACGTCTCCCGCTTGGAGCGCGGCGAACTCGGCGCCGCCGAGATCGACACCATCCGTCGCTACGTGGAAGCACTCGGCGGCCGCCTGCGGATCATCGCCGACTTCGGAGACAGACAGTTCGACGCCGCGTGAAGCACGATCGGCAGTCACTCTTATTACTCGCACTTGTACTACCTGCGCCGCCGACGCGACGCGGATCCTGGTCGCTGAGCGCAGAGTGGGCGGGTGCGGAACGGGGCGATCAGCAGACACGGAAGCGCGGCGCGCCTCGACTGGGGCCGATCCGTCGAAGCGACGCCGTGCGCGACCGCTCACCTGCTCGTCTGCCTGTCCGATCAGCCCAATCAGCCCCGCCCGGCCCGCCTAGCCTGCGGCCAGGGCGCGGTCGACGGCGTCGAGGACGCGGTCGGCGTCGGGGAGGTACCAGTGCTCGTACTTCGGCGGCGGGAAGGGGATGTCGAGGCCGGCGACGCGGGCGACGGGGGCCTCCAGCTGGTAGAAGCAGCGCTCGGCGATCTTCGCCGCGAGTTCGGCGCCGAATCCGCCGAAACCGACGCTCTCGTGCACGACGACGGCCCGGCCGGTCTTGGCGACGCTGGCGACGATCGCCTCCTCGTCCAGCGGCACCAGGCTCCTGAGGTCCAGCACCTCGAGGTCCCTGCCCTCCCGCTTCGCCTGCTCGGCCGCGGCCAGGCACACCGGGACCGTCTGGCCGTAGCACACCAGCGTCGCGTCGGTACCCTCGCGCCGCACGGCCGCGGTTCCGATCGCGCCGGTCCGCGTGGGCAGGGCGACGTCCGCCTTGCTCCAGTACAGCCGCTTCGGCTCGAAGAAGACCACCGGGTCCGGGCTCTCGATCGCCTCGCGCATCAGGCTGTACGCGTCCCCGACGGTCGCGGGCGTGACCACGTGCAGGCCGGGCGTGTGCGCGAAGTACGACTCCGAACTGTCGCTGTGGTGCTCCACGCCGCCGATTCCGCCGCCGTACGGGATCCGCACCACGACCTGCATGGGCACGGCGCCCCGGGTGCGGTTGCGCATCTTGGCGAGATGGCTGAGCACCTGCTCGAGCGCCGGGTAGGCGAACGCGTCGAACTGCATCTCGACGACCGGCTTGAATCCGTACACGGCCATGCCGATCGCGGTGCCCATGATCGAAGCCTCGGCGAGCGGGGTGTCGAAGCAGCGTTCCTCGCCGAACTTCTGGGTCAGGCCGTCGGTGACGCGGAAGACGCCGCCGAGCGCGCCGACGTCCTCGCCGAAGACGACGACCTTGTCATCCTCGGACATCGCGTCCGCGAGTGCGGAGTTGATGGCCTTTGCCATCGTGGTGGACGTCGCGGGCGCGGGGCTCATCGGCCGGCCTCCCCTTCGTTGCCGGTGCCGTGGGCGCTTCCGTTTCCGCCCGCGCCGCCCTGCTCGGCGCGCACCATCGCGCGCTGCCGCTCGAGCTGCGGGGTCATCTGCGCGTAGACGTGCTCGAACATCTCGTCCGGGTGGTACTCCGGCTCCTCGGCGAACTGGGCGCGCATCTGCTCGCAGTAGGCCGCGCACTCCTCGTCGATCTCCGCCTCGATGCTCGCGTCCAACGCCCCGATCGCGGTGAGGTACTTCGCCAGCCGGTCGATCGGGTCGCGCTGCTTCCAGTACTCGACCTCGGAGGACTGCCGGTAGCGCGCCGCGTCGTCGGCGTTGGTGTGCGCCTGCATCCGGTACGTCACGGCCTCGATCAGGGTCGGGCCGCCGCCGTTGCGTGCCTTGTCGAACGCCTGGGCCAGCACCGCGTTCAGCGCGACCAGGTCGTTGCCGTCGACGCGCACGCCGGGCAGCCCGTACCCGATGGCCTTGTCCGACAGTTGCGTCGCGTGCGTCTGCTTGTGCAGCGGCACGGAGATCGCGTACTGGTTGTTCTGCACCAGGAACACCACCGGCGCCTGGTAGACGGCGGCGCTGTTGCAGGCCTCGTGGAAGTCGCCCTCGCTGGTGGCGCCGTCGCCGAAGAAGCACAGGGCGACGCTGGGGTCGCCGGCCAGCTTCGCGGCCAGGCCGAGGCCGACCGCGTGCGGGCCCTGCGTGGCCAGCGGCGTGCACTGCGGCATGGTGCGCCACTGCTTGGGGTCGTATCCGCAGTGCCAGGAGCCGCGCAGCAGGGTGAGCGCCTCGACGGCGGGGATGCCGCGCAGCACCAGGGCGGCGGAGTCGCGGTAGGTGGGCAGCATCCAGTCCTGTTCGGCCAGCGCGTGCACAGCGGCGACCTCGCAGGCCTCCTGGCCGCGGCAGGACGGGTAGACCGCCAGCCTGCCCTGCATCACCAGGTTCGTCGCCTCGGTGTCGAAGGCGCGGGCGAAGCGCAGCGCCCGGTAGCCGCGCAGCAGCGCGTCGGGCGCGAGGATCCTGGCGTCGGGACGCAGGCCGCCCTCCACGGGCGCGCCGTGCTCGTCCAGGTAGCGCAGGGGCTGACTGTCCCAGGCGGAGGGCTCCGATGCGGGATGGTGCGCGGCGCCCTCGGGATGCGCGGACAGGTCCAGCAGCGTCATGGGGTCTCCATCAGCTGTTCCAGCGGGTGTTCCTACCGCCGTCCGCGGTTCGGGCGGCGCTCTGCGTACACTAGCCGACCGAAGGTTCGGTTGGTTGCCCTCCCAGTCTGGCCGGGGCCCCGCATGCTTGTCCATAGTGTGGACAGTCACCGCGGGTGAGCGCACCTTTTCCCGGCCCGTCCGGCTCGTCCGGCTCGTCCGGCCCAGGCCGCCGGCCGGGCCCGGTACCTCCCGGCGAGAACCCGCGCGATCCCGGCGATCCCGGCGGGCGAGCCCCCTCGGACCGACCCCCGCGGGCGGGCCCCTCGGGCAACGTCCGGACCACCGCGCACAGCATCCGTTTTGCACTGGTTCGAGCGATTCACAGGTGATATCAGCACTCATCATGTCATCTGTGGGCATCAGCCCCTGGGGATGTTGCGAACCGGAGACGATTCGGTCGCCGGATCTGCAACCGATTGGGCGAGGATTGCTGTCAGGGGAAAGCAGAAAAGCGATCGATATGATCGCGCAGGCGGTGATTTCGCAGACAGGGAGTCGGTCTCGATGAGCGACGGCGGGAGCTGGCACCCGGGGGGAAACGATCCCCGGTACGACGACCCGTACGCGGCTCCGCAGTCCCCGCCGCAGTACGGACGACCTCCGGCGCAGCGGCCGAATCCCCCGCGTCAAGGACAGGGCCGGGGCCAGCAGGGACAGGGGCAGGGGTACGGCCAGCCGGGCGGCCAGAACTACGGCCGGCCCGGACAGGGCCAGGGCCAGGGGTACGGCCCGGGCTACCCGCCGCCCCGCAGCGTGCCGCCGCCACGCGGACCGCGCCCGCCGCAGGGCGGCCAGGGCGGCCGCCCGCAGGGCCCGGACCCGCGTCGCTCCCCGTACCCGCCGGAGCCGGAGGAGCGCAGGCCGGACGACCCGTGGGCGCCCGGCTCCGCCGGATCCGCGGCCGAACCGTGGGACGAGGAGCCCGATCTCGGCGCCCGCACCCGCCGCCGCGGCGGGGCGGGCCGCGGCCCCGGGCGGCAGACTGACGGCCCCACCGCGCCCGACGGCCCGAGCCACGTCAACGACGACATCGATCTCGACGACGTCGATCCGGGCGGCAAGGCGCAGCGCGCCTGGGCCAGGCAGCAGGCCGCCGCGGACAGGCCGCGCTCGCGCGCCAAGCAGGCCACCAAGTGGGGCGCGATAGGCATGAGCCTGGCGCTGCTGGCGGCCGGCGGCTTCGTGGTCTACGTCTACGAGACCACGGTGGGGTCGATCAAACACACCCCGCTGACGCCGAACGGCATGACACAGGCCACGCTGCCGACGGACCCGTTCGGCAACAGCGCGCAGAACATCCTGCTCATAGGCTCGGACACGCGGGACAGTTCGAGCGACTGCAAGCTCGGCGGCGACTGTGTGAAGAACGGCGCCAACCCCGGTGCGAACGCCGACTCGCAGATGATCCTGCACGTCTCTGCGGAGCGGACGAACGCGACGATCCTCTCGATCCCGCGCGACACGGTGGCCACGCTGCCGAACTGCACCGAGGACAAGAGCGGAAACGCGTCGCTGACCGGCGGCCAGAGCTCCTACCAGATCAACTCGGCGCTGCAGAACGGCCCGGAGTGCCAGGTCGCCGCGGACCACGCGCTGACCGGGATCACGATCACCGGCTACATCATGTTCGACTTCAGCGGCATCATCACGATGTCGAACGCGCTCGGCGGCGTGCCGGTGTGCGTCACCCAGGCGGTGAACGACAAGAACTCCGGTCTCAAGCTGCCCGCCGGCACCACGTCGATCAAGGGCGACCAGGCGCTGGAGTTCCTGCGCACCCGCGACTCGTTCTTCGACGGCTCCGACCTCGGCCGCGAGCAGGCCACGCACTACTTCCTCTCGCAGCTGATCCAGACGCTGCGCACCAGCGTGAACTTCACCAGCCTCTCCACGCTGATCAACATCGGCCAGGCGGCGGCGACGGCCACCACGGTCAGCGACAACTACGCGGGTCTGAGCAACCTCGAGGGCCTGATCGAGACGCTGAACAAGGTGCCGACGAACTCCATCACGATGCTGACGATGCCCTGGGACCTCGACCCGAACAACCAGTCGCGCGTGATAGTCGACCCGTCGGCCCAGTCCGTGTTCAAGGACATCCAGAACGACACGTCGTTCACGAACAACGCGAAGTCGTCCTCGTCCTCGAGCGGCAAGGCGTCCGCGCCGTCCACGACACCGGCGGCGACCACGTCGGCGCCGAGCAACGTGAACAAGTCGCAGGTACCGGTGAACGTGTTCAACGCGGACGGCGTGGCCGGACGCGCGACCACGATCGTGCAGGCGCTGCAGTCGGCCGGGTTCAGCGACACGGTCTCGGCGGGCAACGCGCAGACGGTCACCTCGAGCCTCGTCTACTACGATCCGAACGAGGTGACCGAGTCGCAGGCCGCGGCAGTGGCCGCCGCGCTGAAGATCCCGAGCCCGCAGGTGCAGTCGACGTCGAACTTCCGCGGCGTGAGCGTGTTCATCGGCACCGACTTCGAGTCGGGCAGCACGCTCGGTTCCGGTGGTTCGGGCGGATCCGGCGGTTCCGGCTCCTCCTCGTCGGCGTCCTCGGTGAACACGGACGGCGCGGCGAGCGCGCCCTCGGTGGCGAACGAATCCTTCGCGAGCGGCTCGACCAACGAGTGCATCCCGGTCCACAGCGGCAGCCTGAAGATGGCCGAGAAGTAGGACGAGTAAGAGCGAGACAAGTAGGCCGAACGCGAGAAAGGGCGAACGGCGTCGAGATCGGCGGGCGCACGGCGGCGAGCCGGCCGGGCGCCGCCGGACGAGCGCCGGTTGCGGCCTCGAGGAGACGGGCGGGCGCGCGGCGGGCTACCGCGGCCGTAGGCCGCTGAGCACGAGCGAGGTCAGCGCGTCGGCGACGCCGGCGCCGGTTTCCGGACCGCCCGTCCGGTACCACTCGACCACGGAGTTGACGAGGCCGAACACCAGCCGCGCGGTGAGCCGCGGGTCGAGATCGGCGCGCAGATCGCCGTCGGCGATCGCGGCCGCGGCGAGGTCGGCGACCCGGTGGTCGAACTCGCGGCGGCGCTCGAGCGCCTCGCGCTCGGCGGCCGTGTTGCCGCGCACCCGCAGCAGCAGCGTCACGTACGGCAGGTTCTCCACCAGCTCGAGGCAGGTCCGGCGGATGACGTAGGCGAACCGGTCCACCGCCGCGCCCTGCGTCGCCCCCGGCTCCTCGAGCACCTCGAAGAGCCCGTCCAGGGCGCGGGTGACGGCGAGGCGCAGGAGCTCCTCCTTGCCCGTCACGTGGTGGTAGATCGAGGACTTCGTGATCCCGGCCGCCCTGGCCAGGTCCTCCATCGACGTGCCGTCGTAGCCGCGGACGTTGAAGACCTCCACGGCGATCGCCAGCAGCGATTCGGAGGTGTGCCGGTCGGCGCGTCTGGCCACTGCTGGGAATCCTTCTCTCGACGACACTGCACCGCCTGACCGCAACTCTGCCCGCGTCCGCACGGCCCGTCCCACGATCCTACCGAACGGTCGGTCGCCGCGGGCCGGGAAACGGCGGGCCGGACCGAACGGTCGGTCGCTACGGCGCAGGTGCGACGGGTCGTCCGGGCCGGCGCGGCGAGCCCGCGCCCGCCGGTACGAGACACCGACCGAACGGTCGGTTAGTCTGGCCCGCAGGAGCGGTACCCGGCGTTCCCGAGACCCGCTTCCGAGACCTGTTCCCGAGAAGTCCCCGAGACCCCGTTCCCCCGTGCGTGAGGAGCACCAGATGACCGACACCGTCGCCGGCCTCGTGGCCCGGCACCGCCCGACCCTGGACGCGGCGCTCGGCGCGATCCGCTCCCGGGAGTACTACACCCACTTCCCGGAGAGCCTCAAGGCCTACCCGGCCGAGGACCGGGAGCGGGCGCAGGCCGCGTTCGAGGAGCGGCGCGGCCGGACCTGGTCGTGGGGGCAGACCGGAGCGGACGGCACCACCGTCGGCGCCGAGGTCTCGCCCTACGGCTTCGAGCTGTCCATCGGCTACGACCACGTCGACCCGGACGTGCTGCTGCCGGCCATGCGCGCGGCCCTGCCGGCCTGGCGGGACGCCGGCGCCGAGGCGCGCGCCGCGGTCTGCATCGAGATCCTCAGCCGTATCAACGCCCGCAGCTACGACATGGCGTTCGCCGCCATGCACACCACCGGCCAGGCGTTCATGATGGCCTTTCAGGCGGCCGGCCCGAACGCCCAGGACCGCGGCCTCGAGGCCGTGGCCTACGGATATTCGGCCATGAACGCGCACCCGGACAAGGTGGTGTGGGAGAAGCCGGGCAAGAACGGGCCGACCCGCCTGGCGAAGAAGTGGATGGCCGCGCCGCGCGGCGTCGCGCTGGTGGTCGGCTGCAACACCTTCCCCACCTGGAACGGCTACCCCGGCTTGTTCGCGTCGCTGGTGACCGGCAACGCGGTGCTGGTCAAGCCGCACCCCTTCGCGATCGCGCCGCTCGCGCTGACCGTCGAGACCGCGCGCGAGGTGCTGGCGGAGGTCGGGTTCTCCCCCGACCTGGTGGCGCTCGCGCCGGAGGCGAAGGACGAAGGCCTGGCCAAGACGCTGGCGGTGCGGCCGGAGGTGAAGATCATCGACTTCACCGGCTCCAACGAGTTCGGCAACTGGCTCGAGGCCAACGCCCGGCAGGCGCAGGTATACACCGAGAAGGCCGGCATCAACACCATCATCGTCGATTCCTTCCGTCCGGAGGAGTACAAGGCCGCGCTCGGGCACCTGGCCTTCTCGCTCTCGCTCTACACCGCGCAGATGTGCACCACGCCGCAGAACATCCTCGTGCCGCGCGGCGGGATCGCCGTGGGCGACGAGGTGAAGTCGCCGGAGGAGTTCGGCTCCGACCTGGCCGGCGCGGTGGAGAAGCTGCTGAGCGACGACGCGCGCGCCACCGCGATCCTCGGCGCCGTCGTCAACCCGTTCATCCTGGAGCGGCTCGAGCGCGCGGCGAACGTCGGCAAGACGCTGCTGGCCTCGCGTCCGGTCGCGAACGCCGAATTCCCGGAAGCGACCGTGCGCACCCCGCTGATCGCGGCCGTGGACGCCGCGGACGCGGAGGTCTACACGCACGAGTGGTTCGGCCCGATCTCCTTCGTCATCAGCACCGATTCCACCGACGAGTCGATCGCCGTGTACCGGGACTCGGTCGCCGCGAACGGCGCGCTGACCGCCGCGGTGTACTCGACCTCTGAGGAGGTGCTGGACAAGGCGGAGGAGGCGACCTGGGAGGCGGGCGCCAACCTGTCGATCAACCTGACCGGCCCGGTGTACGTCAACCAGTCCGCGGCGTTCTCGGACTACCACGGGACCGGTGCGAATCCGGCGGCCAACGCCACCTACGCCGACCACGCCTTCGTCGCGGGACGCTTCCGCTTCGTCCAGTCGCGCCGCCCCGCGTAGCCTCCGGTGGCGCCGGCCCCCGGCGCCACGGAGCACCTTCTTCAGGACCCTTTCATCCCCCCGGTCTCGATACGGTCACCGGGGGGATTTTGTTGTCGCGAAAGACTTGTAGGAACAGTCGGCGGGCGGTAGCTTCTCCCCGACGCCTTCGGGTAAGCGCTTACGGAACCGCTTACTCGGCGTGTTATCAGCACCTTCATCCGGATTCGACCGAGGCGACGGAGCCGGCAGAGCCATGAAGTCCAAGGACCAGGCGTTGACGATCTACGACGTCGCTCAGCGCGCCGGCGTGTCGATCGCCTCGGTCTCCCGCGTGCTCAACGGCCACACCTCGCCACGTCCGGAGACCCGGGAACGGGTGCTGCAGGCCGTCGCCGAGCTGGGCTTCGTCCCGGACGGCGCGGCACGCGCGCTCTCCAGCCGGCTCAAGGAAGTCGTCGCCGTCGTGTACCGGCAACTGTGGCTGGACGACACGGTCGAGCCGGTGTTCGAGTCCGAGGCGGAGAACCTCGCGTTCGTCGACGTGATGAACCGGGGTATCGAGGTCGCCGCCCGGCACAAGGGATTCGACCTGCTGATGAGCTCGGTCGACGTGCACGACCACCTGCCGGTGGCGCGGCTGCACAGCCTGGCCGGCAAGTCCGACGGCGTGCTGCTGCACGACCGGGTGCTCAACCCGTCCGCGATCGTGCGGCTGGCCGAACGCCTGCCGGTGGTGACCCTCGCCGCGACGCCCACCCGGGCGAGCGTGAACGTTGTGGGAGACAACGCGACCGGCATGCGCGAACTGGTGCGCCATCTGATCGAGGCGCACGACGCGCGCACGATCGCGTTCCTGTCCGGACACGCCGACAGCCCCGACTCGGTGATGCGCACCAAGGCGGTGCAGGAGACGGCCGCCGACTACGGCGCGACCGCGCTGACCGGCCCGGCCTGGCAGGGCGAGTACTCCGCGAACAGCGGCGCGCGGGTGATCCGCAACCTGCTCGACGCGCGCAACCCGCTGCCGGACGCGATCGCCTGCGCCAACGACCAGTCGGCGCTCGGCGCGGTCTACGCGCTGCGGGCCCGCGGCTACCGGATCCCGGACGACGTGCTGATCACCGGCTTCGACGACATGCCGCTGGCGCGGCATCTGAACCCGCCGCTGACCACGGTGCGCCAGCCGGTCCAGCAGATGGGCGCGCTCGCTTTCGACGCCCTCTACTCGATGATCGACGGCAAGCGCCCGGAGCAGCGTCAGCTGACCCTGCCCGTCGAGGTGGTGCTGCGCTCCAGCTGCGGCTGCGAGCAGCAGGCCCCGGTCAGGACCCTGACCTAGACCTTCCGCAGAACCAGACCCCAGTCCTCGCAAGATCGGCAGTACTCACCGGCGACGGGAGCCCCGCTCGTGTACGTGTTGGCAAGACGGCTCGTTTTCTACGCGGTAACCGCTTACGTGGCGATCACCGTGAACTTCTTCCTCCCGCATATGATGCCGGGCGACCCGGTGGAGACGATGATCGCGAGCACGGGCGGGCAGCTCGACAGCCGTTCCGTCGAAGCGCTCAAGGCGCAGTTCGGCGTCGGCACCGGCCAGTCGCTGTGGAGTCAGTACTGGCATTACTGGGGTCAGCTGTTCCAGGGCGATCTCGGCATATCGATCTCGAAGTACCCTTCTACGGTCGCGCAGACGATCGGCAGCGCGCTGTGGTGGACGGTGATCCTGGTCGGCACGGCCACGGTGCTCAGCTTCATCTTCGGCACCCTGATCGGCGCGCTGGTCGGCTGGCGGCGCGGCTCGGTGCTCGACTCGGTGCTCCCGGTCGCCACCTTCTTCCAGGCGATCCCGTACTTCTTCCTCGCCACAGTGCTGCTGTACCTGTTCGCGGAGAAGTCGCACATCTTCCCGAACGCCGACTTCAAGAGCTACGACACGAACAACTACGTGATCGGCTGGAATCCGGGGTTCCTGGGCAGCGCGATCAGCCACGCGCTGCTGCCGGCGCTCACCATCGTGATCGCCTCGATCGCCGGCTGGATCGTGGGCATGCGCAACATGATGGTCACCACCATGGACGAGGACTACGTCCTGGTGGCGCAGGCCAAGGGCCTGCCCAAGGGGCGGGTGATCTACTACGCGGCGCGCAACGCGGTGCTGCCGAGCATCTCCAGCTTCGCCAACGCGCTCAGCTTCGTGGTCGCCGGCTCCCTGCTGACCGAGCTCGTCTTCTCCTACCAGGGCATCGGCAGCCTGCTGCTGAGCGCGGTGCAGTCCGAGGACTACCCGCTCATCCAGGGCATCTTCCTGATCATCACCTTCGCCGTGCTGGCCGCGAACCTGTTCGCGGACACCGTCTACGTCCTGCTCGACCCGCGCACCCGTCAGGAGGCCTGAGCCATGCGGATCCTGCGTAACCGCAAGACACTGGTCGGGCTGATCCTGCTCGCGGTCTTCGTCTTCGTCGGCGTCTTCGGCCCGACCCTCGCCCCGTACCCGCCGCTCGAACTGGTCGGCAAGCCATGGGAGAGCCCGAGTTCGGCCCACTGGTTCGGCACCACCCAGGAGGGCTACGACGTCTGGTCCCAGTTCCTCAACGGCGCCCGCAGCATCCTGATCGTCTCGTTCCTGTCCGGCGTGATCGCCACGGCCCTCTCGGTGATCATCGGCGTCGCGGCGGGCTACTTCGGCGGCCTCGCCGACAACTTCCTGTCGATGCTCGCGAACATCTTCCTGGTGCTGCCCGCGCTGCCGTTCCTGATCGTCATCAACAGCTACCTGCCGGCCGGCAACAAGGCCTCCACGGCGCTGATGGCCGCGATCATCAGTGTGACCGGCTGGGCGTGGGGTGCGCGTGTGCTGCGCTCGCAGACGCTCTCGCTGCGCAAGCGCGACTTCGTGGACGCCTCCGGCATCATCGGCGAGCGCGCCTGGCGGATCATCCTGTTCGAGATCGTGCCGAACCTGGTGCCGGTCATCGCCGCCTCGTTCCTGTTCACCACGCTCTACGCGATGGGCACCTACGTGGCGCTGACATTCGTCGGCGCGGTGGACGTGAACTCGCCGTGGAGCTGGGGCTCGATGCTCTTCTGGTCGCAGTCGGACCAGGCTGCCGAGTCCGGCGGGTGGGTCTGGTTCGCCGCGCCCGGCATCGCCGTCGCCCTGCTCGGCACCGCGCTCGCGCTGCTCAACTTCGGCATCGACGAGTTCATCAACCCGCGGCTGCGCGCGGCCGGCCTGACCCGCAAGGGCCTGAGGCAGGCCGGCCTCGGCCGGCGCAGCACGCTGGGCCTGACCCCGGTCGTGCGGCGCACCGCCGCCGCGGCCGCCGCGCCCGCCGACCCCACCGTGATCGTCGAGGAGACGGTATGAACGCCCCCGTCCTGGAGATCTCCGACCTGAGCGTGGACTACGGCTTCGGCCCCGACGCGGTGCACGCGGTCGCCGACGCCACACTCACCCTGCGCAGCGGAGAGGTGCTCGGCCTGGCCGGCGAGTCCGGCAGCGGCAAGTCCACGCTGGCCTACGCCGTCACCCGGCTGCTGCGCGAACCCGGCGTGATCACCGGCGGCTCCGCGGTCTTCCACGGCGACGACGGCCCGCGCGACCTGTTCGAGATGGACGGCGAGGAGATCAGGGCCCTGCGCTGGTCTCAGATCTCGGTGGTCTTCCAGAGCGCGATGAACTCGCTCAACCCGGTGTTCACCGTCGGCAACCAGCTCACCGACGTGCTGCGGGCGCACCGCCGCGGGATGAGCCGGTCCGAGCGCCGCGCCCGCGCGGCCGAACTGCTGGACATGGTGGGCATCACCGAGGACCGGCTGCGCTCGTTCCCGCACGAGCTGTCCGGCGGCATGCGCCAGCGCGTGATGATCGCGATGGCGCTGGCGCTCGAGCCGCGGGTGCTGGTGATGGACGAGCCGACCACCGCGCTGGACGTGGTGACGCAGCGGGAGATCCTGCAGGAGCTCGGCGGGCTGCGCGAGCGGCTAGGGTTCGCGGTGCTGTTCATCACGCACGACCTGTCGCTGCTGGTGGAGCTCGCGGACTCGATCGCGGTGATGTACGCGGGCCGGATCGTCGAGCACGCGCCGGCCGAGGCGCTCTTCCGCACCCCGCGCCACCCCTACACCGAGGGCCTGCTCAACTCGTTCCCCGCCCTGCACGGCGAGCGCGTGGTGATGACGGGCATCCCGGGCTCGCCGCCCGACCTGCGCGGACTGCCGGCCGGCTGTTCGTTCAACCCGCGGTGCGCCCACGCGGTGGACGCCTGCAAGGAGACGGCGCCGCGCCTGCTGCCGATCAGCTGGGAGCCGGCCGAGCCGCGCCGCGCGGCCTGCCTGCTGCAGACCGACGGCTTCCAGGCGCCCGCCTCGCTGACCAGGACCGGCCTGCGGGCCGAGGAGATCGGGAGCACGCGATGACCGAGACCGCCGAGACGACTGAGACCGCTGAGACCGACACGCCGGTGCTGGAGGCCAGGGGACTGGTCAAGCACTTCCCGGTGCGCCGCGGCTGGGCGCTGCGCGGCGCGCACGTGCACGCCGTGGAGGACGTGGACATCGCGCTGCGCAGCGGCCGGGTGACCGCCGTCGTGGGCGAGTCGGGCTCCGGCAAGTCGACGCTGGCCAGGCTGCTGGCCCGGCGTACCGCGCTGACCGGCGGGCGGCTGCTGTGGAACGGCGGTGAGCCGCCGTCCGGCAGCCGCGCGTACGCGAGCGAGGTGCAGCTGGTGCTGCAGGACCCGTTCGCCTCGCTCAACCCGGTGCACGGCCTGCGCTACATCCTGGGGCGGGCGCTGAAGCTGCACGGCGTGCCGGAGGGCCAGACCCTGGACGAGGCGATCAAGGCCCTGCTGGAGCGGGTGTCGCTGACCCCGTCCGACCAGTTCATCGAGAAGATGCCGCACGAGCTGTCCGGCGGACAGCGCCAGCGCGTCAACATCGCCCGCGCCCTCGCGGTGCGGCCGAAGGTGCTGCTGGCGGACGAGCCGGTGTCCATGCTGGACGTCTCCATCCGGCTCGGCGTGCTGAACCTGCTGGCGGATCTGCGCGACCGGGAGCGGCTCGCGATCCTCTACGTGACCCACGACCTGGCCTCGGCCCGGTACCTCGCGGACACCATCACGGTGATGTACGCGGGCCGCGTCGTCGAGTCCGGTCCGGCCGTGGAGGTCGCCGACTCCCCGCAGCATCCGTACACGCAGCTGCTGCTGTCGGCGGTGCCGGATCCCGACCGGGACGAGGCGCCGCGGCTGACCGGGGCCGGCGCTCCGCCGAGCCTCATCCATCCTCCGGCCGGCTGCCGGTTCCACCCGCGCTGCCCGTTCGCGATGGACAAGTGCCGGGTCGAGACGCCTCCGGCGCTGCCGGTCGGCTCGCCCGGCCACACCAGCGCCTGCTGGCTGCACGAGAGCGGCGCGAACACCCAAGCCTCCCCCGCCGCTGGCACGGCGGGGGCCGCCTGAATATATAAATATATAAATCGGTAGACATCAAAACACATGGGAGTGCTCTCGATGTCACGAAGAATGATAGCCGGGGTCACCGTGCTCGGCGCCCTCAGCCTGGGACTCGCGGCCTGCGGCAGCAGCCCGAAGCCGACCAGCAGCGGCTCGGCCGCCACGACGCTCACGCTCGAGACCAACCCGATCGGCGACTACACCGACAACTTCAACCCGTTCGTCTCCACCAGCACCGGCAATACGGAGAACACGACGGGCCTGGTCTACGAGCCGCTGCTGCAGTGGAACATCACGCAGGCCAACGCCTCCACGCCCTGGCTGGCCGACTCCTACACCTGGAACTCGACCGGGACCTCGATCTCGTTCAAGATCCACAGCGGGGTCAAGTGGAACGACGGCACCGCGTTCAGCGCGGACGACGTCGCCTACACGTTCCAGCTGATGCAGCAGAACAAGGCGCTCAACACCTACGGCCTGCCCATCACCGGCGCGACCGCGAGCGGCGACACCGCCACGATCACCTTCAGCCAGGCCGAGTACTCCAACCTGTACGCGATCTCCGGCGAGACCATGATCGTGCCCAAGCACGTCTGGTCCGCGCAGGCCGACCCGACGCACTGGACCGACCCGAGCCCGATCGGCACCGGCCCGTTCAGCCTCGACCGCTTCGCCCCGCAGGGCTACACCCTCAAGGCGAACGCGAGCTACTGGCAGGGCGCGCCGAAGGTCAAGGAGATCAGCGTCCCGGCGTACTCCTCGAACACCACCGCGAACCAGGCCCTGGAGAACGGGCAGATCGACTGGGCCGGCAACGACGTGTCGAACATCGAGTCGACCTACGTGAAGAAGGACCCGAAGAACAACCACTACTGGTTCCCGGCCACCAACACGGTGATCATGGTCTTCAACGTCACCTCCGCGCCGTTCAACGACGTGAACGTGCGCAAGGCCGTGAGCGCTGCGATCAACCGGACCCAGCTCTCGCAGGTCGGCGAGGAGGGCTACGAGCCCGTCGCCACCTCGTCCAGCGGCCTGCTGCTGCCGAACTTCACCAGCCAGGTGCCCAGCCAGCTGGCGAACGACATCA
>Ga0310811_10005603_pt1 | contig 15933 bp, 15 predicted proteins | sample YCmetagenome_FD_207642 | JGI IMG/M metagenome (GOLD analysis project Ga0310811, IMG submission 207642) | Soil microbial communities from experimental microcosm in Duke University, North Carolina, United States - YC | ecosystem: Engineered > Artificial ecosystem > Soil microcosm > Unclassified ...
CTACGGGCTGCTGGCCATTCAACTCTTCCTGCCGCGGCCGCCGCGGCTGCCGCCGGCGACCGGGCGATAGCGCGCGGACGGCGGTGACGCGATGGCCGAGTCGATCCCTCTGCGCCGTTACCTCGCCGCCAGCGCGATCGCCCTGGCGCCGTCCTACATCGTCCTGATCGCCCTCTACTGGTCGGACCGGCTGGCCGGACGGCCGACCCTGGTCGCCATGGCGATCATCGGGGTGGCGACGATCTTCCTGGTGCGCAGCTATCTCGGCTCGCTCGCCCGCTTCGCCCGCTTCGTCGGCGAACTGTCGGACGAACGTGAGCCGGTGATGCCGCGGCTGTCCTTCGCGCCGGCGACCGAGGAACTGGCCACGGCGGCGGCGACCTTGTCGGCCGGCTGGCGGCGCAATCGCGCCTCGATCGACAATCTCGCCGCCTCGGCGCAAGCCATCGTCGATGGCTTGCCCGACCCCTTGATTTCCCTCGATCGCCAGCGCCGCATCGTGCGCACCAATCGCGCCGCCCTCATTCTGCTGGGCTCGGTCGGTCCCGAGCGCGACATCTCGACCGTGTTCCGCCAGCCGCAGCTGCTGGCCGCGATCGATGGCCTGCTGGAAACCGGCGTCGACGGCAACTTCACCGGCTCCGACCAGGCGGTGGTCTCGTTCGTGCTGTCGGGTCCGCCGGAGCTCGACGTCGTCGCCCATCTGCAGCGCCTGCCGCGCGCCGCGGCCGACGGGTCGCTGGCGCTGATCGTGCTGCATGACACGACGGCGCTGCGGCGGGCCGAGCGCATGCGCGCCGACTTCGTGGCCAATGCCAGCCACGAACTCAAGACGCCGATCGCCGGTCTCATGGGCTTCATCGAGACCCTGCGCGGCCCGGCACGCGACGACAGCGTGGCGCGCGAGCGCTTTCTCGGCATCATGGCCGAGCAGGCCGACCGCATGCGCCGGCTGGTCGACGATCTCCTGACCCTGTCGCGCATCGAGCAGCACGAGCATGCCCGGCCCGATGCCGCGGTCGATCTCGGAAAAGTGCTGCGCGGCGTCCTCGACCTGCTGCAGTTCAAGGCGGCGGCGCGCACGGTCGCGCTCGAGCTCAGCGTCGATGACGGTCTGGGGCAAGCCGTCGGCGACCATGACGAGCTCACGATCGTGTTCCAGAACCTGGTCGACAACGCGGTCAAGTATGCCAAGCCGGCGACCATCGTGCGCGTGGCGGCGCGGGCCGACAGCCCCGAGCGCATTGCCGTATCGGTGAGCGACGAGGGCGATGGCATTCCGGCCGTCCATCTGCCGCGCCTGACCGAGCGCTTCTATCGGGTCGACGCGGCGCGCTCGCGTCAGCTGGGCGGCACCGGCCTGGGGCTGGCGATCGTCAAGCACGTGGTCAACCGCCATCGCGGGCGCCTCGACATCCAGAGCATCCCCGGCAAGGGGTCGACGTTCACCGTAAGTCTGCCCAGGGCCGGTCAGCGGCATCTGTGACGGATTCACTCAGGCTGCAGTCCGCGGGCCGTGAAGGATAACAATCCTGTCCTTCCGGGCGTCGTGGAGGAGCTTTTGTTTCGTGGCGGTCGTGTCGCGAAGCGAAGTGTCCCCCAGAGGGACATCGAACGGTAACACAATCGCAATAACACAGTGACGTCAGCCTCCTACGGGAGAGGCGCCTCGGATCTCAGGAAGGGAGTTGATCCATGAACTTCACCAAGCTCGCACTGACGGCGGCCACATTGGCCTTGTCGTCGGTGGTGGCGCACGCTGGCGACATTTCCGGCGCCGGCGCCACGTTCCCCTATCCCATCTACGCAAAGTGGGCGGACTCCTACAAGAAGGAGACCGGTGTCGGCCTGAACTACCAGTCGATCGGCTCGGGCGGCGGCATCAAGCAAATCAAGGCCAAGACCGTGACTTTCGGCGCCACCGATGCGCCGCTCACCGGCAAGGAGCTCGACGAGTCCGGGCTCGCGCAGTTCCCCATGGTGATGGGCGCCATCGTGCCGGTGGTGAACCTCGAAGGCGTCAAGCCGGGTGACCTCACCCTGGACGGCCCGACGCTGGCCAAGATCTATCTCGGCGAGATCAAGAGCTGGGACGACCCGGCGATCGTCAAGCTGAACCCCAATGCCAAGCTGCCCAAGCAGGCGATCGTTCCGGTGCGCCGCTCCGACGGGTCGGGCACGACCTTCAACTTCGCCTATTACCTGGCCGATGTCAGCCCGGACTGGAAGACCAAGGTCGGCGTCAACACCGCCCTGCAATGGCCGGTCGGCATCGGCGCCAAGGGCAACGAAGGCGTCGCCAACAACGTTGCGAACACCAAGGGCGCGATCGGCTATGTCGAGTACGCCTACGCCAAGCAGAACAAGCTCACGCACACCAACATGGTGAACAAGGCCGGCAAAGGCGTGTCGCCCAATTCGGCCAGCTTCCAGGCCGCGGCGTCCAACGCCGACTGGAAGTCGCAGCCGGGTTACGGCGTGATCCTGGCCAACCAGCCGGGTGACCAGTCCTGGCCGATGACGGCGGCGACCTGGATCCTGCTCTACAAGAAGCCGGCGGATGCGCCGACGACCGCAGAGGCGCTGAAGTTCTTCGCCTGGTCGTATGCCAAGGGCGGCAAGATGGCCGAGGAGCTCGACTACGTGCCGATGCCCGCCAATGTCGTGAACGACATCCAGAAGATGTGGTCCGCCGAGATCAAGGACGGCTCGGGCAAGCCGCTGTTCTCGCCGACCAACTAGACTGTGCACCGGACGGGCGCCTGTTGCGCCCGCCGGCGATTGCCTCGCCTGGTTGCAGGCGAGGCCTTGGCGCCGCAAGCTCAGGGGGGTGACGTGAGCGAGGTTGCATTGAAGGATGCGGGCGTACGCGAGGCCGAGGCGACCTCGCGAAGTGCGGTGCTGAGGCGCCTGCGTCTGAACGACAGGATTTTCCACGGGCTCACCCGTGGCGCCGCGCTCCTCGTGCTGGCTCTGCTGAGCGGAGTGATCCTGGCGCTCGTCATTGGCGCCGCACCGGCCTTGAGCACCTTCGGGTTCGGCTTCCTGTTCGATGAATCCTGGAACCCGGTCACCGAACGATTCGGCGCCCTGGCGCCGATCTACGGCACGCTGGTGACGTCCTTCATCGCCATGGTCATCGCGGTGCCGGTCGGCCTGATGATCGCCTTCTTCCTGACCGAGCTCTGCCCGATGGCATTGCGCCGGCCGATCGGCATCGCGATCGAGCTGCTGGCGGGCATTCCCAGCATCATCTACGGCATCTGGGGCCTGTTCGTGTTCGCGCCTTTCCTGCAGACCTACGTCCAGCCGTTCTTCATCGACACGTTCGCCAACGTGCCGGTGCTGTCGACGCTGTTCGCCGGCCCGCCCTACGGCATCGGCATGTTCACCGCCGGCCTGATCCTGGCGATCATGGTGCTGCCGTTCGTGACGTCAATCTCGCGTGACGTGTTCGATGCCGTGCCGCCGGTCCTCAAGGAGGCTGCCTACGGTGTCGGCTGCACGACCTGGGAGGTGTTCCGCAACGTCGTCCTGCCGTTCACGCGGGTCGGTGTCATCGGCGGCTTCATGCTGGGCCTCGGCCGCGCGCTGGGCGAGACCATGGCGGTCACCTTCGTGATCGGCAATGCGCACCATGTCTCGGCCTCGCTGTTCGCGCCCGGCACGACGATCTCGGCCTCGATCGCCAACGAGTTCACCGAGGCGGTCGGCGACCTCTACACTTCCTCGCTGGTCGCGCTCGGCCTGATCCTGTTCTTCATCACCTTCATCGTGCTCGCCATCGCACGCTACATGCTGCTGCGCATCCAGCAGCGGGCCGGGTGACGCCATGACCGACGCGATCCTTGCCTCTTCCAACAGCCCGCTCTATGCCGGCCGGCGTCGCCGCAATGTCATTGCCAAGGGGCTGGCGTGGGCCGCCACCCTGTTCGGCCTGGGCTGGCTGGTGCTGATCCTCGGCATCCTGCTCTACGAGGGCATCGGTGGCCTGTCGCTCTCGGTCTTCACCGAGAACACGCCGCCGCCGGGCGCCGCCGGCGGTCTTCTGAACGCCATCGCCGGCAGCCTGATCATCACGGTGCTCGCCATCGTCATCGGCACGCCGATCGGCGTCCTCGCCGGCACCTACCTTGCCGAGTACGGACGTCACGACAAGCTGTCGACCGTGGTGCGCTTCATCAACGACATCCTGCTGAGCGCCCCTTCGATCGTCGTCGGCCTGTTCGTGTACGAGATCATGGTGGCGCCGATGGGCCACTTCTCAGGCTATGCCGGCGCAGTGGCCCTGGCGGTCATCGTGATCCCCGTCGTCGTGCGCACCACCGAGGACATGCTCACCCTGGTGCCCGACACGATGCGCGAGGCGGCCGCCTCGATCGGCCTGCCGCGGGCGCTCATGATCATCCGCATCGCCTATCGCGCGGCGCGCGCCGGCATCGTCACCGGCATCCTGCTGGCGGTGGCGCGGGTCAGCGGCGAGACCGCGCCGCTCTTGTTCACGGCGCTCAACAACCAGTTCTTCAGCGTCGACATGAATGCGCCGATGCCCAGCCTGCCGGTGGTCATCTTCCAGTTCGCGCTGTCGCCCTACCATGAATGGCAGAAGCTCGCCTGGACCGGCGCGCTCCTGATCACCATCACGGTGCTGGCGCTCAGTATCCTCGCCCGATCCCTTACCGCCTCAAGGAAGTCCCAATGAGCGTCGCTCAAGGAAACGCCCCGTCGGTGGCCGTGCCGGTCGCTGCCCATGCCAAGCTCGATACGTCCAAGCTGGCCGAGAAGATCGCGATCCGCAATCTCGAGTTCTTCTACGGCGACAGCCGGGCGCTCAAGGGCATCACGATGTCGCTCTATGCCAACAAGACGACGGCCTTCATCGGCCCGTCGGGCTGCGGCAAGTCGACCTTGCTGCGCATCCTGAACCGCATGTACGATCTCTATCCCGGCCAGCGCGCTACCGGCGACGTCATCTTCGACGGCGACAACCTGTTGCGCGCCGGCCAGGACATCAACCTGCTGCGCGCCCGCATCGGCATGGTGTTCCAGAAGCCGACGCCGTTCCCGATGTCGATCTACGAGAACATCGCGTTCGGCATCCGGCTGTACGAGCGCCTGCCGCGCGCCGAGATCGACGCCCGGGTCGAATCGGCGTTGCGCCGCGCCGCGCTGTGGGACGAAGTCAAGGACAAGCTCCAGGCCAACGGCCAGAGCCTGTCGGGCGGCCAGCAGCAGCGCCTGTGCATCGCCCGCACCGTGGCGGTGAAGCCGGAAGTCATCCTGTTCGACGAGCCGTGCTCGGCGCTCGATCCGATCTCGACCGCCAAGATCGAGGAGCTGATCGACGAGCTGAAGCAGGACTACACGATCGTCATCGTCACCCATAACATGCAGCAGGCGGCGCGTGTCTCCGATTTCACCGCCTTCATGTATCTCGGCGAGCTGATCGAGTTCGGCGCCACCGCCACGCTCTTCACCACGCCCAAGGACAAGCGGACGCAGGCCTACATCACCGGTCGCTTCGGCTGATCGGGTCCGACCTCAAGAAGGAAGAATCGAAAATGGCGGAACATACCCTCAAGCGGTTCGACGAGGAGCTGGAGCGGCTCAGCGCCACGATCAGCGAGATGGGCGGCTTGGCGGAAAACCTGCTGGCGCAGTCGCTGGTGGCCATGCGGTCGCGCGACACCGAGATCGCCGAGAAGATCATCGGCGATGACGCGCGGGTCGATGCACTGGACGTGGTCGTGCAGGAGCAGACGGTCCAGCTGCTCGCCCTGCGCCAGCCGATGGCCGTCGACCTCAGGGTGATCCTGTCGTCGATCAAGATCGCCGCCGCGCTCGAGCGCATCGCCGACTACGCCAAGAACAACGCCAAGCGCAGCATCGTGCTTTCCCAGACGACCACGCCGCCGTCGGCCGTGCTGGGCATCGACCGGCTGGGCCGCCTGGTGCTGGCGGCGCTCAAGGACGTGCTCGACGCCTTCGCCCACGGCGACGTCGACAAGGCGCACGATGTCTGGCAGCGCGACGAGGAGATCGACCAAGTCTACACCGGCCTGTTTCGCGAGATCCTGACCTACATGATGGAGGATCCGCGGACCATCACGTCGTGCTCCCATCTGATGTTCATGGCCAAGAACATCGAGCGCGCCGGCGATCACGTCACCAACATCGCGGAGCTGGTGAGCTTCCGCACTACCGGGCACGGCTTCGACGAGACGCGGCCCAAGGGCAGTGCCGCCCTCTACGCCGCAGGCAACGCGCCGTGAGCGTGACCGCGCAGACGGCGACGCGACGCGATGTGCAGACATCGTCGATGAAACCGCATGTGCTGATCGTCGAGGACGAGACCGCCCTGGTCGAGCTGCTGCGCTACAATCTGGAGCAGTCCGGCTTTCGCGTCTCCGTCGCCCTCGACGGCGAGGAGGCACTCACCCTGGTGCAGGAGGACATGCCCGACCTCGTCCTGCTCGACTGGATGCTGCCCCTGATGTCGGGCATCGAGGTCTGCCGACAGCTGCGCCGCCAGACGCAGACCGCCAACCTGCCGATCATCATGCTGACGGCGCGCGGCGAGGAGGGCGATCGCGTGCGCGGCCTCGATGCCGGCGCCGACGACTATGTCTCCAAGCCGTTCTCGCCCACCGAGCTGGTGGCGCGCATCCGCGCCGTGCTGCGCCGCATCCGGCCGGCGCTGGCCGACGAGGCGCTGTCCTATTCCGACATCGTCATGGACCTGGTGGCCCATCGGGTGACCCGCGGCGGCAAGCCGGTCCATCTCGGCCCGACCGAGTTCCGCCTGCTGCGCCATTTCATGGAGCATCCCGGCCGCGTGTTCTCGCGCGAGCAGCTCCTCGATTCGGTGTGGGGCAAGGATGTCTATGTCGAGGCCCGCACCGTCGACGTCCATATTCGGCGCCTGCGCATCGCGCTCAACGGCGACCAGCGGGCTGACCTCATCCGCACGGTGCGGGCGGCCGGCTACGCGCTCGACGCCACGCCGGGCTGAGGCCGAGACTTCCGCTGGGACCGTCCCCATGCTCATCGGACCGCGCCGTTGACGCCCGCGGTCCGATGAGCATGAGCCACGGGAGTGGCGGGCCAGTTATCCACATGGCCGGTAACGCTCCCGTAGCGTCGCATCGCTAAACGAACAGTGCTCGTTCCTGGCCGGCAGCCCCACGCCCCGCCGCGGAACGGGTCGGTTCCCCCGGCACGGACGATACCCGTTGCCGATTTACTCACCCCTCCTTCCTCGTTGAAGGAGGGGTTTCCTTTTCGGCGATGCGCCACAGCCAGAGCAGCAGCACAAGCCCGGGGATGGCGAGCAGGGTGGTGGCGAGCCAGAAGGCCGGCCAGCCGATGGTGGCGGCGAGCCAGCCGCCGCCGGCCGACAGGGTGGTGCGGCCGAACGCCATCAGCGAGGTCAGGAGCGCGTACTGCGTTCCCGCCATGCCCGACGTGCACAGGCTGGACAGGTAGGCGACGAAAGCGATCGAGCCCAGCGATCCGGTGAAATTGTCGGCGCTGATGGCGATCGTCAGCACGACAATGTCGTGTCCGGCGGCGGCCTGCCACGAGAACAGGAGGTTGGTCACCGCCTGCAGGATGCCGCCGATCAGCAGCGCCTTGAGCAGCCCGTAGCGGGCGACCACGATGCCGCCCGCCAGGCCGCCCAGGATGGTCGCCGCTACGCCGAAGCTCTTGGTCACGCCGAAGATCTCCGGGCCGGTGAAGCCCAGCGCGACATAGAATGGGCGCGCCATGCTGCCGCCCAGCGCGTCGCCGTACTTGTAGAGCAGCGCGAACAGCAGGATGACCACCCAGCCGCGATAGGCGAGGAACTCGGCGAACGGGCGGACCACGGCCTGGTTGACCCAGGCGCCGGTCGAGGTAATGACCGGCCGGTCGGCCCGCGGCTCGGTGGCGAAGAAGGTGGTGACGATGCCGACGATGATCAGGGCGGCGATGGCGCTCAGCACGAGCGGCCACGGCAGGATGGTCGGCAGCAAGAGCGCCATCGCGTCGACGATCCACAGCGCGATGCGGTAGCCGAGCTGGGTGGTGGCCGAGCCGGCGCCTTGCTCGTCGTCGTTCAGGATCTCGATGCGATAGGCATCAACGGCAATGTCCTGGGTGGCCGAGAAGAAGGCGATGGCGAGCGCCGCCGCCGCGGTGAACCATGGCGTCTGGACCGGGTCGCTCCACGCCAGGGCCAGCGTCGAGACGAGGACGCCCGCCTGGGCGAGCAGCATCCAGCTGCGCCGTCGGCCGAGCCAGCCGTCGAGTCCGGGCAGCGGCAGCTGATCGACCAGCGGCGCCCACACGAACTTGAAGGCATAGGGCGTGCCGACCAGGACAAAAATGCCGATCGTCGTCAGGTCGACGCCGACCTTGGTCATCCAGTAGCTGAGCACGGCGCTGGTCAGCAGGAACGGCATGCCGCTCGAGTAACCCATCAACAGGATGATGAGCTGGCGGCGGTCGCGATAGACCTCGGCCGCCTTGACCCAGCGGTCCCAGGTCGACTGCGCGCTCTGGGCGAGGCTCAAATCAGCTCACGCAACGCCTGCTCGGGACGTGCGCCGAAATGGGAGATGACTTCCGCGGCGGCGACGCCGCCCAGGCGCGCGCATTCGGCAAGCGGCCTGCCATGCGTGAAGCCGAACAGGAAACCCGAAGCATAGAGATCGCCGGCGCCGGTCGTGTCGATCACCCGGGGCGCCGGGCTGGCCGGCACTACCCAGGTCTCGCTGCCCTTGATCACGATCGAGCCCTTCTCGCTGCGGGTCAAAGCGGCGACCTTGGCGTCGACTCGCACCGCCTCCATCGCTTCCTCGAACGACTCGACCTCGTAGAGCGCTTTGATCTCGGCTTCATTGCCGAACAAGATGTCGATCTTGCTGCGCACGAGATCGCGGAACTCGTTGCGATAGCGATGCACGCAGAACGAATCGGAGAGGGTGATCGATACCAGCCGGTTCTGCGCGTGGGCCGCCTCGAACGCCTTCAGCACCGCCTGCTTGGCGGCCGGTGCATCCCACAGATAGCCTTCGACATAGGTCACCGCCGCCGAGCCGACCAGCGCCGGATCGATGTCGGACGGCCCGAGGCCGGTACAGGCGCCGAGATAGGTGTTCATGGTGCGCTGGGCATCGGGCGTGACCAGGATCAGGCAGCGCGCGGTCGACGGTCCGCTGTTGGCCCTGGGCGTATCGAAGGCGACGCCGATCGCCCTGAGGTCGTGGCCGAACACCTTGCCCAGTTGGTCGTCGCGCACCTTGCCGATGTAGGCGCCCTTGCCGCCGAACGAGGCGATGCCGGCCATGGTGTTGCCGCACGAGCCGCCCGAGACCTCGACCGCCGGGCCCATGGCATCGTAGAGCGTCTCGGCGCGCTCCTCGTCGATCAGCATCATGCTGCCCTTTACCAGGCCGTGCCGGCCGAGGAACGCCTCGTCGGTGCGCGAGAGGATGTCGACGATGGCGTTGCCGATGCCGAGCACGTCGTAAGCGGATTTCATGAACTCTCCTAGAGCACATTCCGTTCGACTGGAACAGCCGAACGGAATGTGCCGGTTGCAAGAACTCTCCTCAGCGCGCGCACTCGCGATCGTCCTACAATGACACCAGATGCATGCCCGGCCTTGTCTCCTCCAGCAAGGTTACGATGCCCGCGACCGTGAAGGGCACGTCGGCACGCAGGCTCGAGCGATCGATGGCGAGCGAGCGCAATCCCATTTCGCATACGATAAAGCGCGCGCCAAGCTCGACACAGGCCTGCAGCAAGGTTTCGAAGTCGCCGACGCCCCGCGCGCGATTGTCGGCATCGCGTTCCCAGTCGTCGACAAGCGGTGGCGGCCCGGCGAGCGCGCGGATGCCGGCCATGGTGAAGAACAGGACGGCGGGCTTGTTCACCGCCAGGGCCCCAGCGGCGAGCGCCAGGGCATAGTGCACGCTCTCGTAATCGCCGGCGCGCACGATCACCGAGACGCCACCCGTATCGCTCATGCCGCCCTGCCGAGTCGCGCGCCGCAGGTCGGGCAGTCGGGACGCTTGGCGATCGCCACCTCGTCGAAGCTGCCGGCCAGCGCGTCGTAGAGCACGAGCCGGCCCGACAGCGAACGGCCGATGCCCAACAGCTCCTTCACGACCTCGGTGGCCTGCATCGCGCCCAGCGTGCCGGCCAGCGCACCCAGCACGCCGGCCTGCGCGCAGCTCGGCACGGCGTCTTCCGACGGCGCCTCGGGAAAGATGCAGCGCAGGCACGGATGGCCGTCTCCATGCCACGCCTTGTAGGTCGAGATCTGGCCGTCGAACCGCAGGATCGCGGCGGCGACCAGAGTCTTGTGCAGGCGATGGCAGACATCGTTCAGGAGATAGCGGGTGGCGAAATTGTCGCTGCCGTCGGCCACGATGTCGTAGCCGGCGACGATGCGCTCGGCGTTGCCCGCCTCGAGTCGCTCGTCGTGCGCGATCACGTCGATCTCGGGGTTGATCTCGAGCAGGGCGCGGCGCGCGCTCTCGACCTTGGCGACGCCGACATCGGCGGTGCGATGGATGACCTGGCGCTGCAGGTTGGAGAGGTCGACACGATCGTGATCGATCACGCCCAAGGTGCCGATGCCGGCAGCGGCGAGATACTGCAGCAGGGGCGCGCCGAGCCCGCCCGCCCCGATCACCAGGACGCGCGCGGCGATCAGCCGCGCCTGGCCGATGCCGCCGATCTCCGCCAGCACGATATGGCGGGCGTAGCGTCGGATCTGCGACTCGGTGAGCTCGGGCAGCGTCGTCATGGCCTGCTTATAGCATGTCCGCTATAGAGCCAGCCCGCATGACCAAGACCGCCATTCGCCCCACCTTGACGCCTGTACTCCTGGGGGTGCTGGCGCTGCTGTCATCCTTCACGCCGCTGTCGATCGACATGTATCTGCCGGCGCTGCCGGTGATTGCGCAGGATCTGCGCGGCACGGCGGGCGACATCCAGCTCACGCTGTCGGCCTTCATGGTCGCCTTCGGTGCCGGACAGATTTTCTACGGGCCGGCGGGCGATCGGTTCGGCCGCCGCCCGGTTATTCTGACGGGCCTTACTATCTATATCGTAACCAGCATCGGCTGCGCGTTCGCTGCCGAAGCCGGCCATCTCATCCTGCTGCGCTTCCTGCAGGGCCTCGCCGCCTGCGGCGGCGTCGTGCTGGCGCGCACCATGGTGCGCGATCTCGCCGAGCGCGATCAGGCGGCACGCGCGATGTCGCTGATGATGGCCTGTACCTCGATCGCGCCGATGCTGGCGCCGCTGATCGGCGGTCAGGTGCTGTGGTTCCTGGGTTGGCGGGCGATCTTCTGGGTGCTGGCCGGAGTCGGCGTGATCGGGCTCGCCGCCGCGTGGTTGCTCCTGCCCGAGACCCTGCGGCCGGAATATCGCCAGCCGCTGGTTCTGTCGTCGGTGCTGCGCCGGTTCGGCGAGCTGTTCCGGCATCGCGCCTTCATGGGTTACGCCTTTACCGGCACCTTCCAGTTCTCGGCGCTGCTGTCGTTCCTCTCCGGCTCGCCTTTCGTGTTCATCGAACGCTACGGCGTGTCGCCGCAGCATTACGGCCTGATCTTCGGCAGCATGGTCGTGTTCATGACCCTGGGCAGCCTGCTCAATGCGCGGTTCGTGCGGGTGTTCGGCGCCGCCCGCATCCTGCGCTACGCGGTGATCGTGCCGGCCATCGCCGGCTCGTCCGCCCTGGTGCTGGGCATCATCGAGGTGCGCACCGGCGCGATCGGCATGTGGCCGTTCATCCTGTGCATCGGGCCGCAGATCGCCACCATCAGCCTGATCGGCCCGAACTCGATGGCGATGGCGCTGCAGCGCTATCCGCACATGGCCGGCACCGCCTCATCGCTGATGGGCGTCATGCAGTTCGGCATCGGTGCGGTATTCGGCGCTCTGGTCGGCCAGCTGTTCGACGGCACCATCCTGCCCATGGTCGCGGCCATGGGCACTGCCGGCATCCTGTGCCTGCTGTCGCACCGCGTGCTGGTGCGTCGCGGCTAACGCTTCAGATCGAGGTCGAGCACCACCAGATCGCCGCGCTCGTTGCCGATGGCGAGCTTCGCGCCGCCGGTCGACCACGCCAGACAGGTCACTGGCGAGCCGTCGGCCATCTTCAAGACGACCGAGCGCCGGCTCTTGAGGTCGCCGAGCTGGACCTCGCCCGAATCGTAACCGCCGGCGACGAAGTCCGACGTGTCCACGACAGCGACCACAGTCATCAGGCCGGCACCTTCCGAGCCGAACTGAATGGGTGGCTTGCCCTCGGGACCCTTGCCGGCAAACGGCCAAGCGGTGAAGACGGGCTGCGCCGAGGTGCAGAGGAAACGCGAATCGGATGCCCATGCCAGCGACTTCACCTTGGCGGGATAGCCCTGCATGCGCATGTCGGTCGCCTGGGCGATGCGCCAGACGTGGATGTCGTTCTCCTGCGTGCCGGTGGCGATGAAGCGGCCGTCGCTGCTCCATTTCATCGCCACGTGGCTGCCGCGCCAGGCGAACAGGCGTGGCGGCGGGCCGGCCTGGCCGAGGCTCCAGACCGTGACACCGCCATAATGGGCGCAGGCGATGCGACCGCCGTCCTTGTTGAAATCGATGCCGGCGATCGTGCTCTGGTGCGGTCCGAACTCGCGGACCTCGCCGTCCTTGACGACGACCGCCATTCGGCCGACCGCGGCGGCGATGATGCCGCTGCGATGGGCCGCCAGGTGCTCGATCCACTTGCCCTTGTAATTGGCGAGCTCGCTCGTCGAGCCGTCCTTGCCATGGCGAAGCAGGCGGCCGTCGTCGCCGCCGCTCACGAAGCCATCGCCCGACGGATCGGCGATCAGGCTCAGCGCGACGCCGCCATGGACGGCACTGGCCGCCTCCGGCACATCGGCGCCGAGCTCGGCCGGCAGCTGGCGCACGCGCCCGTCACCCAGCGCGAACGCCGCGACTGTTCCGTCGCGATTGAAGGCGCAGGCGGCGACCGGCGCATTGCCCGCAATCGAGCGCATGGGCGGCAGCGTCTCTGCCCACGACGGACGGGAAAGATCGAGCTTCACGTTGCTGCGAGGCAGTCGTCGAAACCGCGCTGCAGGTTCGCGCCATCGAGATTGCGGCCGATGAAGACGAGCTTGCTCGCGCGCTTCTCGCCGTCCTTCCACGGCGTGCCCCAATCGCTCTCCATCATCATGTGGACGCCCTGGTAGACGTAGCGCCGCGGCGCGCCCTGGATCGCCAGGATGCCCTTGCTGCGGAAGATGTCGGGACCGCGCAGCTGCAGGAGCGCGCCCATCCACTTCTGAAACTTGTCCGGATCGACCGGCCGGTCGGCGGTGAGCGACAGGCTCGCCACCTCCTCTTCGTGGTTGTGGTCGTGGCCGTGATGGAGGAAGTCGGGCTCGAACTCGAGGATGCGCTTCAGGTCGAAGGCCCCCTTGTCGAGGATGGCCTCGAGCTCGATGCGGCTCTTCTCCGTCTTGTAGATCGTGGCGTAGCGATTGATCGTGCCGATCCTGCCCTCGACCTTGGCGAGCTCGTCGGCGCTCACGAGGTCGGTCTTGTTGAGCAGGATGACGTCGGCGAAGGCAACCTGCTCTTCCGCTTCGTGGCCTTGCTCGAGCTGACCCAGGAAGTGCTTGGCGTCGACCACCGTCACGATGGCGTCGAGGCGCGTACGCGCCTTGACCTCTTCGTCGGTGAAGAAGGTCTGCGCCACCGGGCCGGGATCGGCGAGGCCGGTGGTTTCGACCAGGATGCCGTCGAACTTGTCCTTGCGCTTCATCAGCCCTTCGATGATGCGGATCAGATCGCCGCGCACGGTGCAGCAGATGCAGCCGTTGTTCATCTCGAACACTTCCTCGTCGGCATTGACCACGAGGTCGTTGTCGATGCCGAGCTCGCCGAACTCGTTGACGATGACCGCGTACTTCTTGCCGTGCTGCTCGCTCAGGATGCGATTGAGCAGCGTGGTCTTGCCGGCGCCGAGATAGCCGGTCAGCACGGTCACGGGGACTTGCGCTTGAGCCATGCGAATTCCTTCGATTTTCGGCCTCTGAGATAGGGTGGGCCGGGCGTTTAGTCCAGCCGGTGCCGTTCATGCTCTTCCGGACCGCCCGCGGTCCGGAAGAGCATGAACCTACAGCCGCTCGCCGCGGATCAGCTTGGGCAGGTCGCCGACCAGCCCCATGGCATGGCGCACGAAGAAGCGGCGCAGCGGCGGCGTCCTGTTCACCGCGGCCAGACCGACGTCGCGCAGCAGCCGGAGCGGCGGCAGGTCATTGGAGAACAGCCGGTTGAGCAGGTCGGTGGCGGCGACCATGGTGAGATTGTCGGCCCGCCGCCAGCGCGCATAGCGCTCCAGCGAGTGGGCATCGCCGATGTCGAGACCAAGCCGCTTGCCGTCGATCAGTACCTCGACCAGGGCCGCGATGTCGCGCACGCCGAGATTGTAGCCCTGGCCGGCGATGGGATGGATGCCGTGCGCTGCGTCGCCCACCAGCACCAGCCGCGTGTCGATATAGCGTTCGGCATGGACCAGGCTCAGCGGATACGACCAGCGCGGCCCGTTCGGCTCGACGTGGCCGAGATGGTCGCCGAATCGCCGGGCGAACTCGCCCTGGAAGCGCGCCGGGTCGGCGTCGAGGATGCGTCGCGCCAGCTCGGCGCGTTCGGTCCACACGATCGAGGATCTGTGCTCGCCGTCGGGTCCGTCGCGCATCGGCAGGATGGCGAACGGCCCCCCCGGCAGGAATTTCTCCTGGGCGACGCCGCGGTGCGGCCGTTCGTGCCGGGCCACCAGCACGATCGCGATCTGGCGGTACGACCAGGAGCGGGCGCCGATGCCGGCTTCCTCGCGCAGCACGCCCGAGCGCCCTTCAGCCGAGGCGATCAGCCGCGTCGGCAGTCGCCGGCCGCTCTTCAGCGCGAGCTCGGCGCCGTCGGCGTCGCGCCGGGTCTCGACCACCTCGTCGGGCGCGATCAGCTCGACGCGCGAGCAGGCGGCCAGGCGGCGCTGCAGGGCAGCGCGCAGGAAGCGGTTCTCGACGATCCAGCCCATCGGCGCCGGCGCGCCGTCATCGGCGGTCGTGGCTTCCCGGTGGTCGAAATGCAGGAACAAGGGGCTCGCCCGACCGTCATGCCCGGCGTCCGAGATGCGGATGTCGAGGATCGGCTCGGCGTGCTGGGCGAGGTCGGCCCAGACACCCAACGCCGCGAAAAGGCGCTGGCTGGTGTAGGCAATGGCGGTGGTGCGGCCGTCGAAGGTCGGTTCGACCAAGGCGTCAATTGGCACACGGTCGATCAGCGCGGTGGTGAGCCCCGCATCACCGGCGGCCAGCGCCAGCAGGCTGCCGTTCAGGCCGGCGCCCACGACGACGAGATCGGTCGGCTCGTGCCTCATGGGCCATAGATGACAGCCGATCGGGCCGGCGGCAACAGGCGCCGGCCCCGCGCGGTGGGCGCTATCGACTCAGAACGACTTGCTGATGGTGAAGATGGCGCGGGCCGCGCAGTTGTAGGTGTTGAGGCAACCCTCGACGTCGATGTTGGTGTCGACATAGGCGATGGAGAGGTCGACGCCATAGACGTTGACGGCGAGACCGACCTGCCAGTCCCAGTAGTTGTCGGAGGGGATGCCGTAGTTGGTGAAGCGCTCGACGTACTGGTTGCCGATCGTGCCGAACAGCTTGAACGCGACGTTCTCGTTGATCTTGATGAACGGCAGCGGCACGGTGACCTGGCCCCACTTGTACCAGGCGTTGCCCGAGTTGGCGAAGAAGTTGGGGCTGTAGCGCACCGCCGCACTCACCTGGGCGACGCCGAAATCGTATCCGGCGACCAGGCCGAACTCGTTGAAGTCGTAGGACAGGCTGGCCGGGGCGCTGAGGTAATTGTAGCGGATGTAGC
>Ga0310811_10005604_pt1 | contig 15933 bp, 14 predicted proteins | sample YCmetagenome_FD_207642 | JGI IMG/M metagenome (GOLD analysis project Ga0310811, IMG submission 207642) | Soil microbial communities from experimental microcosm in Duke University, North Carolina, United States - YC | ecosystem: Engineered > Artificial ecosystem > Soil microcosm > Unclassified ...
GGAAGCAGCCATGCCTCCGGCTTGCGTCAGGCAAAGTTGCGAAAAATCGATCGACTTGAATTGCGGATGTTGCATCAGCGCGTTGAACAACGTGTTGACACCCGGGAAAATATGAAACGGCCTGCGCTTCAGCACTTCGATGAATCGCCCGAAATCGCGCGGGTTCGGAATGAGCGTGAGGAACGCACCCCACCGGATCGCGAGCAGGCACAGCGTCAACGCGAAGATGTGATACAGCGGCAAAGCGGCGATGAGATTGAGCCTGTTCGGATCGCCCGCTCGCTTGAGCGCGGGCTGAAACCACGCCTCGGCCTGCAGCGCTGCAGCGACGACGTTGCGGTCCGTCAGCACGGCTCCCTTCGACAATCCGGTCGTGCCACCTGTGTACTGCAGGAATGCGATCGAATCGAGTGTGCGCGCCGCCGGTTTCAGCGTCATCGACTTGCCCTCGGCAATCGCGCGATTGAAGGGCGTCACCGTACGACCTTCGGCAAGCGAGATCTTGTACGGCGGCACCATCTTCGCGAGGTGGCGCACGGCGAAAGTGATCCACATTCCATAGAGGAATCCGAGGAGATCGCCCATCGAAGCCATCACGACATGCTTCACCTGCGTGTGATCGATGATTTCGGCCAGTGTTTTCGCGAAGTTCTCCAGGATCACGATCGCGGTTGCACCGGAGTCCTTCAGCTGGTGTTCAAGTTCGCGCGCGGTGTAAAGCGGATTCACATTCACGCACGTGTACCCGGCCCGCAGGATGGCCGCCATGGCGACAGCAAACTGCGGGATGTTGGGCAGCATGATCGCCACTCGCGCGCCGGGATCCAGTCCCCGCGCCTGAAGCCATGCACCGAGGGCCGACGACAGCTCGTCGAGCTGGCCGTATGTCGTCCAGCGCTCCATGCACACCGAAACCGGGCGCGACGCGTTCTTGCGAAACGACTCTTCGAGAAGTTGCGCTAGCGATCCGTACTGCGCCGGATCGATCTCGTGCGGCACGTCGGGTGGGTAGCTGGCGAGCCAGGGTTTGTCCATTCGCGTCTTGTCTCCTTCGGGCTGAAATTGTCGAGGCCGGCTGCCGGCAGAGTTAGGGTGCTTGTCCTAAGGTTGCGGCGAGATCCGTCCCACACGCGACAACATCAGAGTCGAACAGACTCGCGATGAGCGCCGATTCGCGCTGGCGAACGGTTTCGAGGAAGCGTTGCGCCGCGTTTCCTCGCGCCATCGCCGCGAAAGTGTCGAATCCGCACTCGAGGAAGCGTTGCAGCGAGGCAAGCCCCGCGGCCGCGGCAGGCTTGCGCATCATGCGCAGCATCGTTCGAAGTCCCGGTGTCCGGGTAAGGCGGATCATGTCGTCGCCGATCGCGAGCACGACTCGCAGCTGCGCCTCGCGTTCCGCGCGCCGGTCAACTGCTCGCCAGGCGGCAACATAGCGGCTCGCTTCACTTTGCTTGTCGCCCAGGGCGAGCCATTCGCGGCCCATCGCATGATCGAGTTCCTCGGTCAACGCGTGAAGCTTCGCCAGGCCGACAGCCGTCTTTGCGACGGCATCGGGGAAGAAACGTTCAATCGCGCCAGCAATGCGCGCGAATTGCGCGTCACGATCGGTGTAGTCCTTGTCGCTGTACAGCTCTTCGAGAAAGAAGCGCGCTGCCGCCGCGGATGGCCCGCCGGAAAGCGAGTCTCGATACGTGGCGGCGAAGCGCCGCGCCTGCAAGACCTTGATCGACAACACCGCGCTGCGTAGCGAAGGCTCGAACGACTCCGCCGCGCGCAGTTGCGACACGCGCGCGACGGCTTCTCGGATGATGCGGGCCGCTTCCATGCAAACCACTAGTCTATCTAGGCGCGGCCCTCTACGGCTCGCGACCGACCGCGTGCGATAGTCATTCGCATGAAACGGAGATGGCTGCTCCTGGGCGCGTTTTCCGGCGCCGTCCTCGCCCTGGGCGGCGGATCACTTGCACTCGTGCGCCCTGGTTTGCGTGATGGAAAGCTCACCGAATCGGGGCGCGACGTGTTTGGCGGCGCCGCACGCGGTCTCCTTGATGGAACCGCGCGTGCCGACGAGATTGCGCCCCTGTTCGCGCGCATTGACACGCTCGTCACCGGCCTGCCTCAGCACGCGCAAGGCGAACTGTCGCAGTTGCTCGCATTGCTCGAGAGCGCACCGGGTCGCCGGGGTTTCGCGGGACTTGCGCGTCCATGGACCGAAGCGTCAGTGCCCGAGATTCAGGACGCACTGCAATCGATGCGTGTTTCCTCCGTTTCGCTGCGCCAGCAGGCGTACCAGGCGCTGCACGACATCGTCGGCGCTGCATATTTTTCCGACGAGGCCGCGTGGGCCTTCCTCGACTACCCCGGCCCCAAGGCAATCTGAATATCCGATGAGCAGTCTTCCCGATCCGGTTCGCGATGGCCTGAAGCGAGGCTGGAGGGTCAACGGTGGCCCCTATGCCAAAGCGCCTGCGCGCATCGTTTGCGATGTCGTCGTCGTCGGCTCCGGCGCCGGCGCGGGCATTACCGCTGATCTGCTCACGCAAGCGGGACTCGATGTCGTCATCGTCGAAGAAGGACCGCTCAAAAGCAGCGCCGATTTCCGCCAGCACGAATCCGACGCGTATCCGTCGCTCTACCAGGAAAGTGCGGCGCGAAAAACTGCGGATAAGGCGATCAACATCCTGCAGGGAAGATGCGTGGGTGGCTCGACGACCGTGAACTGGACGAGCTCCTTTCGCACACCCGTCGAGACGCTGGAATACTGGCGCGCGAACTACAAGCTCGAAGGATTCGACAACGACACGCTCGCGCCGTACTTCACACAGGCGGAGCGGCGCCTGAACATCGCCACGTGGCTGGAGCCGCCCAACGAGAACAACGACTTGCTGCGTCGAGGTGCGGCCAAGCTCGGCATCCCGGCCGCCGCGATCGCGCGCAACGTGAAAGGCTGCTGGAACCTGGGCTCGTGCGGAATGGGTTGCCCGACGAATGCCAAGCAGTCGATGCTCGTCACGACGATCCCTGCGGCCCTGGATCGCGGCGCGACGCTGCTCGTGGAAACGCGCGCGGATCGATTCGATATAGCGAACGGCAAGGTGCACGGGCTGCGCTGCGTCTCCGTGCGTCCCAACGGGGCAGCCGTCACGGGTAGCGAATCCACCATCGTTGCGCGGCATTACGTGCTGGCTGCCGGCGCGATCAACTCGCCTGCCGTGCTGCTGCGCTCGGAGGCGCCCGATCCGCACGGCTGCCTGGGCCGCCGCACATTCCTGCACCCCGTCGTGTTGTCCGCAGCCGTTCTCGAGCAGAAGGTGGCAGGTTGGCAGGGCGCGCCGCAATCGATCTACACGGATCATTTCCTCCATACCGAGCCGATCGATGGCCGGATGGGTTTCAAGCTCGAGGCGCCGCCGCTGCACCCGGTGATCTTCGCGTCAACCGTCGCGGGCTTCGGCAGGACGCAGGCGCGTGCGCTGAAGCAGTTCGCGCACACGCACGTGTTGCTCGCCTTGCTGCGCGACGGCTTCCATCCGCATTCGGAAGGCGGCGAAGTGAAGCTGCGCGGCGACGGCTCGCCGTCGCTGGATTACCCACTGAACGACTACGTGATGGAAGGCGGGCGCCGCGCGTTGCTGGCCATGGCCGAAATCCAGTTCGCGGCCGGAGCACGCGAAGTGCTGCCCGTGCATGAGCTCGCCAGCCCGTACACATCGTGGCCCCAGGCGCGGGATGCGATTCATGGATTGCCGATGAAGCCGTTGCTCACGAAGGTTGTCAGTGCGCATGTGATGGGGGGCTGCGCCTTTGCGGGCGAAGAACGGCTGGGTGTTGCCCGGCCCGACGGCGTGCATTGGCAACTCGACAATCTTTCGATTCACGACGGCTCGCTCTTTCCCACCAGCATCGGGGCGAATCCGCAGCTGTCGATCTATGGGATCACCAACCGCCTCGCGCAGGCGCTTGCCAAACGGCTCACCGGGCGCGATGTGATACTCGCCTGATGCGGGAACGCTCCTCCCTGGCTCGGTTGCAGCAGGCGACGACGATCGTCCTGCTGGTGATCTCGATATCGTGGCTGGCGCGGCAATGGGCGCGCTCGCCCGCTCTCGCGATCGCCGGTGCGCTCGCGATCTTCTTTTCGTATTCTTTCTTTCTCGCGATCGAATGCGTGCTGGTGAAGTTCGTCTCCAAGAACGACCCGGCACCGGCGCCCACCTGGGCCGACCTGCTGCGTGCCTGGTGGGCCGAGACATGGATTGCGTTGATCGTGTTCTTCTGGCGGCAGCCGTTTCGCTGGAAAAAGCAACCAGACCTGCTCGATCCCGCGATGCGGGGCCGCCGAGGTGTCGTGCTGGTGCACGGCTTCGTCTGCAATCGAGGCCTGTGGAATCCGTGGATGGAGCAGCTGCGTGCCGAAGGACACCCCTTCATCGCAGTGAACCTCGAGCCGGTGTTCGGCTCGATCGACGACTATGTCGACACAATCGACAACGCGGTAGAGCGCATCGCGCAGGTCACCGGCCTGCCGCCGCTACTTGTGGGCCACAGCATGGGAGGCCTCGCCGCGCGCGCGTGGCTGCGTCGCAAGCACGCCACCGATCGCGTGCATCGCGTGATCACCATCGGGACGCCGCACGGCGGTACGTGGCTCGGGCACTTCAGCCACACCGTCAACGGCCGGCAGATGAAGCTGGGCAGCGAGTGGATTCGCAACCTTGCGGATTCGCAGGCACATGCGAAGTTCACGTGCTGGTATTCGAACTGCGACAACATCGTTTTCCCCGCATCCAAAGCAACACTGCCAGGCGCGGACAACCGCATGGTTCCCGGCGCAGCGCACGTCGAGCTCGCGTTTGCGCCGCGGGTGTTCGCACACGCGCTCGATTCGCTGCGCGAGCAAGGTTAATTTCTCACAGGAACTCGCAGCCGGATTTCATAACCCCGCAAGGTGCGGCGTTCCTATGCTTCATGCCAACAAAGCTGGGAGCAGCGACATGGAATTGATCGCGCAAGAGGGTGTGAAGGAGGGCGGCCGCGAGGCCGGCAATGCGGCGGGGCCTGTGACGGGCCTCGCCGCGTTGATGGATGAATTCGCCCACGCCGCGATCGTGACGACGCTGGAGGGCCGGGTGCTTCACGCGAACCAGGCGGCCCGCCACGAGCTGGTGCGCGGCCGCGTCATCGGCCTGCACCAAGGCATCGTGCAGGCCTGCGGCGGCGACAGCGACACCGAGCTGCACATGGCACTCGCCCAGGCTGCCGACGGCAAGCGCAGCCTCCTCCACCTGGATGCAACCGAAGGGCCGGCCGTGCCCGTCGCCGTTGTGCCGCTCAAGCCACAAGCCGGCGAAACGGCGCGCGCAGCGTTGATCTTTGCTCGATCCGCGGTGTGCGATTCGCTGATGCTGGGCTTCTTCGCGCGCAAATACTGCCTCACGCCCACCGAGCAGCAGGTGCTGTCGATCTTGTGCGAAGGCCTCTCGGCGCCGCAGGTTGCCGGGCAGCTTCATGTCGCGGTGTCCACCGTGCGCAGCCACATCCGCAGTCTGTGTGCCAAGACACGCACGAACGGTGTGCGCGAACTGGTCGGGCGTCTTGCGGTGCTGCCTCCCGTCGCGCCGGCATTTCCGCACGAAGCGGCGCGCCGGCCGGCGCACTAGCGCGCACGCAACACGAGGGACTTTTCCTCGTGGCGGGGCGCGAGGCTCATGCTAGAGTGCCCTCGTCTGGGGGAGTCCAATAATGACCTTGCAAAGCCCGTCGGCCACACAGGAAAAGCTGGTCGCCGGTTTGAGCCCGAGCCTGCGCGCACTTGCGCTGCGTGGCGCGTTCCGCAACTACCGCAAAAACAGCGTCATCATCAACGAGGGCGAGATCGGCGATTCGCTCTTCGTGCTGCTGCAAGGTCGTGTCAAGGTCTATTCGACGGACGCGGACGGCCGCGAGATCACCTACAACATCGTCGAGGCGGGTGACTACTTTGCCGAGATGTGGCTCGATGGCGGTCCCCGTTCTGCTTCCGTGATGACGCTCGAGCCGAGTGTGTGCTCGGTCGTCAGCCGCAATGCGCTGCGCGATCATTTGGCCGAAGAGCCGGAATTCGCGCTCGAACTCGTCTCGCAGGTGATCCGCCGCGCGCGGGCGGCCACCGAGACCGCACGCAACATGGCGCTGCTCGACGTGTACGGCCGGGTGATCGCCACGCTTGAAAGCCATCACGGTCCCGCGTCGCCCGACAACCCGATCACGCTCACGCAGATCACGCACCAGCAGCTTGCAAGCCGTGTCGGCGCTTCTCGTGAAATGGTCAGCCGCCTGCTGAAGGACCTCGAAAAGGGCGGGTACATCGAACTGGGCGTCAAGCGGATCACGCTCAGAAAAAAACTTCCGGCGCGGTGGTGAGCGGCATGCGCTGGCAATGCGTCTGCTGCGCGCTTCCGCGGCGCGTGCTTGAACACATCGCGAAGCAGTCGGGCAGCGAGCATGCCGCCCGGCTTGCGGCGGACCATGAGGTCTCGCAGCACGTGCGCGCGGTGCGCCACGAGCACAAGCAAACCGACATGCAACCGCCGCCCGGCGGCAGCGGGCGCCGTTTCATGTACGACGCGCAAAGCCGGATGGACCGGCTTCCCGGCCGGCTCGTTCGCAAGGAAGGCGCGAAGGCTTCCCGCGATCACTCGGTGAACCAGGCCTACGACAACGTCGGCATCACGCTCGATTTCTTCCGGCAGGTGTTCAAGCGCAAGTCGCTCGACGGCCGCGATATGGACGTCAGTGCTTCGGTGCACTTCGGAGATCGCTGGTCGAATGCGATGTGGAACGGCGAGCAGATGCTGTTCGGCGACGGTGACGGCGAGCACATCCTCGGTTTCACGCAGTCGCTGGATATCGTTGCGCACGAACTCACGCACGCCGTCACGCAGCACACCATCGGTGCGCTGGGCGTCACATTCAACGATGGGTTGCCGGCACTGGTCGGCGAGTCGGGCGCGCTGAACGAATCGATCTCCGACGTGTTCGCTTCGATGGTCAAGCAGTGGCACGGCAAGGTGAAGGCCGAAGATGCCGACTGGCTGCTCGGCCAAGGCATCCTTGCGCCGGGCATTGGCAAAGCAGTGCGCTCGCTCGAGGAGCCAGGCAAGAAGAAACTGACCTACGGCGGCGACAACCAGGTGTCGCGCATGAAGGACTTCCGCAAGAAGGCGGACGTACACCGCAATTCCGGCATCGCCAATCATGCGTTCTTCCTTGTGGCCACTGAGTTGGGTGGCTACTCCTGGGAGCGTGCGGGGAAAATCTGGTATTTCGCGCTGGCGCAACTGAAAGCCGATGCCGGGTTCGCCGACGCGGCCAGGGCAACCCTGAAAGCCGCGTCCGACCTGTTCGGCAACGACTCCAAGGAACAACGCGCCGTGCGAAAAGCGTGGAAGAAGGTCGGCGTATTGCGCCACTGAAACGCGCCTTTGTTATCCTCCATTTGGCGGAGGCGAGAACAAGAGCATGCGTTGCCGGTCCTGCACCACGGACAACCCCACGGGAAACAGGTTCTGCGAAAGCTGCGGCACGCAGTTGCAGCTGGCGTGCGCCCGATGCGGCCACGACGTCAACCTGCTGGCGCGCTTTTGCGGAAACTGCGGCGGCTCCCTCGTGGCCGCAGCTCCGCCCGTCAAGTCCGAAGCGCCGCCCAAATGGGGTGAGCTCAAACAAGCGACGGTTCTCTTCGCCGACATCGTCGGGTCCACAGACCTCGTCGCGCATATGGATCCCGAAGAGGCAATGGCGCGTCTGCGCCCTGCGGTGCTGCGAATGCGCCATTCGGTGGAGCGCTTTGGCGGAACGGTGCTGCGCACGCTCGGCGACGGCGTCATGGCGATGTTCGGCGTACCGCGCGCTCTCGAAGGCCATGCACTTCTCGCGTGCCAGGCGGCCCTTCACATGCAGGCGGCTTTCGCGCAAGGCGGTGAAGGCCTGAAGATCCGCGTCGGCCTGCACTCGGGTCAGGTCGCGTCCGACCCGGAAGACGCGGAAGACGGACGCGGCGGCGGCGCGCACGGCGTCACGATCCATCTCGCGAGCCGCGTGATCGCGCTCGCTCAGCCCGGCGGAATCTGCATTACCGATGCCTGCCGCACCGCGGCCGGCCCGGGCTGCGAGACCGAGGCGATGGGCCCGCACCAGCTGAAAGGCATCCCCGGTCCGGTGCAGATCGTGCGGCTCACCGGCGCTGTCACGGGGGCGCCGCACCGGCCGCTCACGCCCGAGACCACCTTCCGCGGCCGCAAGCGCGAAATCGATCGCCTGATTGCGGCATTGGATGGCGCATCGAACAAGCAGGGTCGGGCCATCGGCGTAGCGGGCGAACCGGGGGCGGGCAAGAGCCGCTTGTGCCAGGAATTCCTGCAGGTGTGCCGCACGCGCGGCGTGCCGGTGCATGAGGTGCGTGCGCAGCTGTACGGACATGCGTTGCCGCTGCAGCCGATTCTCGAACTGTTCCGGGTTCACTTCTTCGGCGTGGCAAGCGGCGACAGCGCGGCCGTCGTGCGCGAACGTATCGACGCGTGCTTTTTGCCGGTCACATCCTCGGCGAGCGACTTGCAGTTGCTGCACGAATTCTTCGGAGTTGCCTCGACCGAAGCCGAACCGCTTGCGCAAAGTCCGCGTGCGCGGCAGGCTCGGCTGCTCGCGCTCGTTCGCGAACTGATGCGGCTGCAGTCGGACACGCTGCGCGTCATCATGATCGAGGACCTGCACTGGCTGGACGAAGCCAGCGAAGAGTTCGCGACAGCGCTCGTGGCTGCCGCTGCGCAGACCCGCACGCTCTTGCTGCTCAATTACCGCGGCACTTACCGCGCGCCGTGGGCCGGATCGCCGAGCTACGAGCAGGTCGATCTCGCGGAGCTGCCGGGCGCGCACATGGACGCGCTGGTCGCCGAACTGCTGGCGCCGATCACGCCATTGCCCGACATCTGCCACCTTGTTTGCCGGCGTGCCGGCGGCAACCCGTTCTTTGCGGAAGAACTGGTGCGCACGCTCGCCGAAAGCAAGTTGATCGCTGCGGACACGGGGCTGCCCGTCGGCGGCCTGGAAGCAGTGGAGCGAGCGCTGCCTGCAACGATCGAGGCCGTGATCGGCGCTCGGCTGGACCGCATCGGCGAGCCGGAAAAGACGCTGCTGCAAATGTGCGCCATCATCGGCAAGGAGATTCCTCTTGCGGTGCTGGAGCACGTTGCCACCCCGATCGCGAACCAGATCCAGATCGGCCTCGAGGGCCTGTGCCAGGCGGGGCTGATCGTGCCGCAGCCTGCCGAAGGTGGGCGCAGGTTCGCGTTCCGGCATCCGCTGATCCAGGAAGTCGCCTACGGCACGCAGTTCCGCATTCGCCGCGGCGCGGTACATGCGAATGTCGCTGCGGCGATGGAGCTTTACTACCACGACCAGATCGACGAATACGCGAACCTGATTGCCTACCACTTCGAACAGGCGGAGCATCACGATCCGGCGGCGCGCTACTACGCGCGTTCAGCGACATGGCTCGGCTCCACGCTTGCAGCGCAGGCGATCCGGCATTGGTGGAAGGTGCGCTCGCTTCTCGAGAAGGCGGAAAGCACGCCCGACGTCGACCGGCGCCGCGCGACGGCCGGCGCGAAGATCGCGGTCCTGGGTTGGCGCGAAGGCATGACGCTCGCGGAGACCAAACCGCTCATCGACGAGGCGCTGCAGTTCGCCAAAGGTGGCGACGACCGGCTCGTGCCATGGCTGCTCAACATTGAAGGACGCATGCTGGTGGCAAGCGGCGGGCCGGCGGACGGCTACGTCGACTGCGTCAGGCGAGCGCTTCTCTACATCGATATCGACCGGGATATCGGCCGCAACGCCGTCGTCCATGCGTCGCTTTGCCAGGCCTACGGATGGGCGGGCTTGCTTAAAGAGGCGCTCGCCGCGAACGATGTCGCACGCGCGGGCATGGATCGCATCGATCCTTTCGACCGCGAGTTCATCGGCTTCAGCATCGAAATCTGGGTGCTCAATATGCGCGCGCGGCTGCTCACGCGCATGGGCCGCGCGCATGAAGCAGCAGCATGCCTGGAAGAGGCATTGCATCGCGAAAAGTCGTCGGCGCATGTTCCGCTGCCGGGCATGCGGAACTTCGCCTACATCGAGCTGGCGCAAGCGACCAACGATCCCGCCATGGCGGAACTTCATGCGGAGCAGGCGGCCAGAAGCGTCGAGAAGCTGGGCGGTGCGCCTTATGTTGCAACGTTCGCGCATGGCTACCGCGCGTTGGCACTCGCATTGAAGGGCGAACATGGCGCGGCTCTCGCCGCTTTTCGCCAGGGCCTGGAGATCGTTCGCAAGAGCACCGTGGCCATGGAATACGAGACCGAGCTGCTCGCCGGCATGGCCGAGTGCCAGTTGCGCATCGGCGATTACGCGCAGGCGCATGCCCATGCAGGCGAAGCGATCGAGCTTGCGCGAAAGCGGACGACGCGCATCGCCGAGTGCCGTGCGCTCATCGCGCGTGCAGCCGCGGCGCGGATGCTGGGCGACGACAGCGCGCAGGTGCACGAAGATATCGAACGGGCTCGCGAGTTGATCGAACAAACCGGCGCCGCGATCTTGCGCGGCGCGCTGGACGAAGCGCTCGCGCTCAGTGCCGCGCGAGCAGCGTGAATTCGCGCATGCCATAGCGGTCGAGCAGCGTCACGCGCATTCCCAGTTCATGTTCGCAAAGTCTCATCCACGGATCGGCGCCGGTCCGATAGAGCTGCCGCGCGCCGGCCATGCCATCCGGGAGCGTTGCGAGGAAATTTGCCGCGAAGCCGATGCGGGTGGACTGCGCCATCGAGCGTAGCGTCTGCGCGATGAACTCCTCCCACAGTGCAGCCGGCTCGTCGATGCGAACGTTGAAGAGGCCGCTCGCGATCGCATAGTCGGCTACGCGCGGGCTGCTGCTGCCGACGCGAAACTCCGTCGCGCGCTTGTTCTTCCACATTGCGTTCGCGAAGGAGATCATGTCCGCGGACAGGTCGATCCCGAGGTAATCGACCTTCTTGCCGCGATGCCGCTTCGAGATGAATCCTCGAAGCGCGCCCCAGCCGCAACCGAGATCGTCGAGCGAAAACGGGTGGTCCCAATCGCACACGCGCAAAAGCTGCACGAACCGCAGTTCCTGCGTCAGCGAGCACGTCCAGTCCACGCCCTCGGGCGTTGCACCGTGCTGGCGGACCTTCGCGCCGTAATAGCGCTCGATCCGGCGGTGCAGTCCCGCTATTTCTTCTTCTTGGACGATTTGGCCTTCTTGCCGTCGGGCACGGGCTGGCCGGGGAACGAGATCCACAGGTAGTCCTTGCTCATGTAGTAGAGCGGGCGGCCCTTGTCCTTGACGATCACGCCCTTCGCGTCGCCGTCGCCGCGCATGTCGTGGTGACCGAAGTAAACGGGCAGCGGCTTCTTGGACTCGAGATTGCGAACGATAGCGCGCACGATCGCCTGGTCGCCGTTGAGTCCCTTCACGTTCGAAGCTTCGCGGCGCAGGTGTTTGAGATAGCTGAAAAAGCGGTTCTTCACCTCGTGGTTCGCAGCTCCTCCGAGGTGCAAGGACCGGGCGCTGGTTTCGAACGAGCGGCCTTCCTTGAAAAGGCCGAACTCCTTCTGGAGCTGCACCATCTCGTCGATGCCGCCGTGCTGTTCTTTCGCGCTGTGCGAGGGCGCAAAACGCAGGTTCAATTCGTCGAGCATCGTCCCCACGTAGACGTCGTGCTCCTGCATGAACATCCCCATCCTCATACCTCCGTCTAGTTGACGTAACCGAGCGTTACAAGCCCAGTGTATGGGGGGGACAGTTGGCGCGCTACCTCGCTGTGGTGAATTTGCCGCGTTGCGTCAGGGTTTGGAAACAAGCACGCCTCGCCGCATCTGATCGAGCTCCATCGTTTCGAACAGCGCCTTGAAGTTGCCTTCGCCAAAGCCTTCGTTGCCCTTTCGCTGGATGAACTCGAAGAAGATCGGGCCCAGCTGGTTCTCGCTGAAGATCTGCAGAAGCAGTTCGTCCGCATTGCCGTCCACGAGGATGTTGCGCTGCTTCAGCTCCTCGATGTCTTCGCGCACGTTCGGGATCCGCTTGGGCAGCAGCTCGTAATACGTCTCGCTGGTCGAAAGCAGCTTCACGCCGGCCATCTGCAGCGAATCGACCGTGTCGTACAGGTTCGTCGAGCCAAGCGCGATGTGTTGGATGCCTTCGCCGTGGTACTTGTCCAGGTATTCCTGGATTTGGCCCGCCTTCTCGTTGCCCTCCTCGTTGATCGGGATGCGGATCATCCCGCACGGGCTCGTCATCGCCTTGCTTTTCACACCGGTGGCCTGGCCTTCGATGTCGAAATATCGAATCTCGCGGAAGTTGAACAGGCGCTCGTAGAACTCCGACCACTCGCGCATGCGGCCGCGGTGCACGTTGTGCGTGAGGTGGTCGATATACGTCAGGCCATAACCGTGAGGATCGAGCGCCTCGCGCGCATCGATGCCGGGCAGCGGCTCGAAGTCGACGTCGTAGAAGCCGATGTTGCCGATGTCGCCTTCCTTCGCGCCGTTCTTGCCGCGCCAGCGGTCGACGAGGTAGATCAGTGAATCACCGATGCCCTTTATCGCGGGGATGTTCAGCTCGCCGGGGCCGGCCTGGTGCGCATAGCCCCACGCGCCGAGCGACACCGCACGCTCGTACGCCGCCTTCGCGTCCTGCACGCGAAACGCGATCGCGCAAATGCTCGGCCCGTGCTGCCGCGCAAATCGCTGCGCGAACGAATCGGGCTCGGCGTTCACGATGAAGTTGATGCCGCCCTGGCGGTACAGGATGACGTTCTTGTGCCGGTGGCGCGCGATCGCCTTGAACCCCATGCGCTGGAACAACTCACCCATGGCTTTCGGATCGGGCGCGGCGTATTCGATGAACTCGAACCCGGCGGTGCCCATCGGGTTGTCCCATTGCTGCTTCATGAGGTGTGTCTCCTTGCGAGCTGCACTGTAGGCGTGCCGTCGCTCAATTTTTCCGCGTTCAGCGCGGCGCGGCGGCAGATCACGCAATAATCCTGCGTCATGAGCTCTAACCAGGCACTCGACAAGCTCGACAAGGCCATCCTGCGCCGCTTACAGCAGAACGGTCGCGAAACCTACGACGTCCTCGGCGAGAAGGTGGGCCTGTCGGCCAGTGCGGTGCTGCGGCGCGTGAAGCGGCTGGAGGACGTCGGTGTGATCCATCGTTACGTCGCCCTGGTGAAACCGGAGTCGGTGGGCTTGGGCCTGACTGCTTATCTCAATGTGCGGCTGGAAAAGCACACCGAGACGCACAAGCGCAATCCGATGGATGTCTTTCGCGCCAGCGTGCAGACCTGGCCCGAGGTCGTCGAATGCGTGGCGCTCACCGGCGACATGGACTATTTGCTGCGCGTCGTCGTGCAGGATATGGCGCACTACAGCCGCTTCATCATGGAGACACTGCTCAAGCACCCGTCCGTCGAGGATTGCAAGACGAGCTTCGTGCTCGATCGTGTCAAGACGACAACAGCGGTGCCGCTTTAGCGGGTACTTACCTACGCATAAATACTGCACTGCAGCAATTCTTTGGCTCGACGGGCGGCGCTGACGGGGAATTGGGCATAGATTCAGGCCCATGGTCGTTGCTGAAACCACCAAGACTTCGAACATCGTCGTGCCGATCCGGTCGCTTGGCCCGGGCCACCGCGAGCGCATCGCCGTGCACCTGAAGGCGCTCGACGCCGACGACCGCTACCTGCGCTTCGGCTATTCGGCAACGGATGAGCAAATCGAGCGCTACGTTGCCAGTGTCGACTTCGACCGCGACGACATCTTCGGCGTCTACAACCGCAAACTCGAGCTGATCGCCATGGCGCACCTCGCGTACTCGGCCGATCCGAACATGACGACGTGCGCCGAGTTCGGCGTCTCTGTGCTCAAGAAGGCGAGGGGCCGCGGGTTCGGCCAGCGCTTGTTCGACCGCGCCGCGATCCACGCGCGCAACGAAGGCGTCGAGATGCTTTTCGTCCACGCGCTGTCGGAGAACCGCGCCATGCTGCACATAGCCTTGAAAGCGGGCGCAAAGCTCGAGCGCGCGGGCTCCGAAACTGAGGCTTACCTGCGCCTGCCGCCGGCCACCTTCGACACCCGGATGGCTGAGTTGCTGGAAGAGCAACTCGCGCAGACCGACTACACGCTCAAGCAGCAGGCCAAGCGCTTCTGGGCATTCCTGGCGGGTGTGCAGCAGGTGCGAAGCGGCGTGCGGTCGGGCCGCCACAAGTCCGGCACCTAGGCTGCGTTATCCTAGTCGTCCCGCAACGACTGCACGGCCGACGTGTCCGACCCACACCCTGCGCGCGCCTCCGACAACAAGGAGGACAAGCGCACGTTCTTCCAGAAAATCGCCGAGTTCATCCATCCCGGACCCGACTCGCGCGCCGAACTGATCGAGACACTGGCCGACGCCGAGGACAACGACGTCATCGGCGCCGAGTCGCGCGTGATGCTCGAGGGCGTCATCCGCATGGCCGACCTTTCGGCCGGCGACGTGATGGTGCCTACCCCGCGCATGGACATCATCGACATCGATTCGCCCTGGGACGAGATGCTCGCCACGGTAATCGAGACCGCGCACTCGCGCTTTCCGGTCTTCGAAAAAGAGCGCGAGAACATCATCGGCATCCTGCTCGCGAAGGACCTGCTCAAGCTGCAGCGCGCACCCGAGCTCAATATCCGCGCGTTGCTGCGCCCCACATCCTTCATCCCCGAGAGCAAGGGCCTCAATGACCTGCTGCGCGAGTTCCGCGGCAACCGCAACCACCTGGCCGTTGTTATCGACGAGTTCGGTCGCGTCGCCGGGATCGTGACCATCGAGGACGTTCTCGAGCAGATCGTCGGCGAAATCGAGGACGAGTTCGACATTGCCGCCGAGGAAGGCGACATCTTCGGCCTGGCGGACCGCACCTATCGCGTGAGCGGCGACACCTCGCCCGCACGTGTGGCCGAGGCGTTCGACGTCACCATCGTACCGAGCGATGCCGACCAGCAGTTCGACACCATCGGCGGCCTGATCGCGCACGAGATGGGGCATGTGCCGCGGCGCGGCGAACACATCGAACTCGCGGGCCTGAACTTCGTCGTGATGCACACCAAGGGCGGGGCGGTGCGCTGGTTCAAGGTGTCGCCCGCGGCCGGCGGCGACGCGGCCGCTTAGTGCGTTTCGCTCCATTCATCGTCGCGATCGCTGCGGGGCTCGCGCAGGCAGTATCGATCGCAGCGCCCTGGAATGGCCAGCCGCAATGGTGGTTGCAAGTCGCCTCGCTCGCCGTGCTGGCCGCGCTGCTCCAGCGAACGGCTTCGCCTGCTGGCGCCGCTGTGCTGGCGTGGCTCTTCGCTGTCGCGTGGCTTGGCGGCACGTGGTGGTGGCTTTTCATTTCCATGCACGTGTATGGCGGGCTCGCAGCGCCGCTTGCCGTGCTCGCGGTGCTCGCGCTCGCTGCGTTCCTCGCGCTGTACTACGCGTTGTCTGCGGCGCTGTTCAAGCTGTCGGGGGGCGGCGCCATCGCTTTCGGCGCTGCGTGGCTGCTGGGCGAGCTGATGCGCGCGACGATCTTCACGGGCTTTCCATGGGGCGCAGGCGGCTACGCGCACGTCGACGGGCCGCTCGCCGCCCTCGCGCCGTTCATCGGCGTTGACGGCATCTGTTTCGTCGCGGCGTGTCTTGCGTATTGGCTGGCGGCGCTCGTGCAACCGCGCGTGCGTTCATCGCGGCGTTCATGGCTCATGGCGGGGCTCGCGGTCGTGCTGCTTGCGGCGTGCAACGTGGTCGCGCTGCGCGATGAGCCCGCGGTGCCGGGCCGCAAGCTCTCCGTCGCGCTCTTGCAAGGCAACATCCCGCAGGACGTG
>Ga0310811_10005606_pt1 | contig 15929 bp, 6 predicted proteins | sample YCmetagenome_FD_207642 | JGI IMG/M metagenome (GOLD analysis project Ga0310811, IMG submission 207642) | Soil microbial communities from experimental microcosm in Duke University, North Carolina, United States - YC | ecosystem: Engineered > Artificial ecosystem > Soil microcosm > Unclassified ...
ATGGCGTCGAAGTTCTCGAGCGCGAAGCCGATCGGATCCATCATCCGGTGACACTGGATGCAGTCCGCGCGCACGCGATGCTCGAGCATCTTCTCGCGCATCGTCGGCTCGTGCACGGTGCCGCGCGCATCGGTGGCGCGCGCCGGCAGCGGGGGGACGTCGGGCGGCGGATCCGGCGGGCTCATGCCGAAGATATTCGTCATGATCCACTTGCCCCGCGTGACCGGCGAGGTGCGATCCGGCTTCGAGGTCGTCGTCAGGAAGGCGCCCTTGCCGAGCAGTCCGCGCCGTATGTCCATATCGGGGCCGAGCGTGATGCGCCGGAACTGGCTGCCGTAGATGTTCGGGATGCCGTAGTGCGCGGCGAGCCGCTCGTTGACGAAGGTGTAATCCGCGGTCAGGAGCTCCGTGATGGGCCGGTCCTCGCGCACGATCGTGTCAAACAGCATCTCGACTTCGGTGCGCATCGCCTGCCGCAACGGATCGTCGAAGTCGGGATAGAGCGCCGAGACGGGCGCCACGCTGTCGAGACCGCGCAGGTTCAGCCACTGCCCGGCGAAATTCATCGACAGCGCCTGTGCCTTCGGATGCGCGAGCATCCGTTTCACCTGCTGCGCGAGGACCGCCGGATCCTTCAACCGGCCGTCGGCCGCGATCTGCAGCAGCGCATCATCGGGCGGACTGCTCCACAGGAAGAACGACAGCCGTGAGGCCAGATCGATGTCGCCTATGCGATAGCTCTGACCCGCCGCGAGCGCGGCGGGCGGCTCTTCGATCCGGTAGATGAATTGCGGCGAGGCGAGCGCGCGCGCGAGCGCGGTCTCCACGCCCAGCTCGAAATCCTTCTCCTGGCGTCCGAGCCGGTAGAACGCCATCAATGCGTCCACATCGGACGCCGTAGCCGGACGGCGGTAGGCGTGCGTGGCGAGGTTCTGAACGATGCGCCGCGCGCACGCGTCTTCGTCTCCAGTTCGCGCCGGCTTGCAGATGAAAAGCTTCGCGCGGCTGGGCGAGGTCGTGGCGTGCGTTGCGCCGTACGGCCCCTCGATGCGAACGGTACCGACGTGCGGGAAAAACGTGTAGCCCGGTGTGGGACCGGTCTGAATCGTCGAGCGTTTGAAGTGGCGATCGAGGTCGAGCAGCGGCGCGTACTGCGTGGCAAGGAACGTCACACCGACCATGTGCGCGCCGGCGGTGACGTGCGTGCGGACGCGCATCGGCGCGCCCTTGCCGAAGAAGGCTTCGGGACCATCCTGGCCGGTGCGTGCCGCCTCCTGCACGCGGCCGCCCGGACATTGCGTCCGCGGCGCGCGTCCGCCGCCATTCCAGTCCACCAGCGCGAGACGCTGGTCGTCGAGCAGGAACTCGAGCTGCTCGCAGGGCACCGACCCGAAGCCGATCGGCGTCATGTTGTCGCCGAAGATGGGCGTGACCGTAATCGTGTAGTCGCCGTCGGAGGGAAACAGATGCTGCACCAGCAGCCCGCCGCGCGTGCCGAACGGCAGCCCTTCCACTTGATAGTCCTGCGACGTGTCTTCGCGCGCGCGATACACGACCAGCGCCGGATCGTCCGCTTCGCCCAGGGCGAGCCGGCTGATCTTCTGCGCCGCCGTCACGTACGCCTCAACCAGTGTTGACGAGATGCCGAGCGCACCAGCGATGTTGTCGAAACCCGACGTCGAGTCGTCCGACGGCAGGTACTTCGCGGGATCGATCGGCAGATCGAGCAGATCCTGAATCGCGTTTGCATACTCCGTACGGTTCAGCCGATGCAATCCGGGCGACGGCGTGTAAGGCGGCGCGTCGCGATCGAGTTCGTTCTCGAGCCACGTGATCATCGCTTCGTACGTCGCCGGATCCGGACGACGGAGTTCGGCGGGCGGCATCATGCCGGCGCGCAGCTTGCGGGCGACCAGCTCCCACGTCTTCGCGTCGCGATGGACGTTGGCCGTATCGAGCGTGTCGAGCGCGAGCTTCTTCGCGGAGTCGAGGCCAGCGGCTTTCGCGCGCTCGCTGTGGCAGCCGTAGCAGAACTGCTGGAAGAGCTGCTGTTCGCGCGCAGCGGTGATCGGCGCCGTCGCCTGCTGCGGCGCCTGCGAGGCCTTGACGAACATGCTGCCGGCGGAGACGAGCCCCGCCAGCAGCAGGAGGACGCGAGTCGATACTCGCAAGGGATCTCCCGAATCAGAACAGGTATCGGAGCGCGAACTGCATCACGCGCGGGCTCGCCGCGGCCGAGAACGACGTGATCTTGCCGAACGTCGTCCCGGAACTCAGGTTTACGCCCGGGTTGCCGGGGATGAACCAGTTGAACGCGTTGAACGCCTCGACGCGCGCCTCGATCTTGTTCGTGCTCGACAGCGCAAACTGCCGCACGATCGATAGATCGACAGTCTTGAATCCCGGCCCGTCGTAGCCGTTGCGAACGGACGTGCCGTAGGTGCCGAGCGGCGCAAGCGCGAACGCTGACGCGTTGAACCAGTTGTTGATGCTGCCATCGCCGTAGACGTTATCCGACACCTGGTTCGCTCGCTGGTTGGTGGCCTGCATACCGGACAATGCGCGATCCGCGCCGGCTTGGATCGTCAGCGGCGTACCCGAAGACCCACGGAAGACGCCCGATATCCTCCAGCCCGACGCGAGCCTTCTCGCGGTCGCATTGGTGAGCTGCGGCGACTCGATGCTCGCGGTGATGTTGAAGATGTGCTTCCTCCACGCATCGCAGCGCCCCTTGTCTGCGTCGAAAGCCTTCTGAGCTTCCCCCTCAGACGGTGGGTTGATGAGCGATACCGGAATCTGATAGCCGGTCGCCACATTGAGGGGACCCTGTCCTTGGTTGATCAGACCCTCGCAACGCGACACGGTGTAGTTGCCGCTCGTCGTAAATCCGCCGCCGAGGCGACGCTGCACCGACAGCAGCAGTCCCTGATAGTCCTGCCAGCCTGCGTCAGTAACCCAGTCGAGGTACCCATAGTACTGCCCGACCGCTGGGTTCAGGAGGCTGAGTTCGCGACGCTGATCGAGCGAGGTGGTGCAATTGGCGAACGTCTGTCCGCCAGCCGTGCACGCAGCCGTTGCCGTCGCTCCCGGCGTCGTGACAAGACCCGGATTGCCGTCGACGACGCCCCAGACATTGAACATGTGGTTGCCGAGGTAGGTCGCCGAAACCGCCATGTTGGAGCCGAACTGTCGCTGAACCGCGACGTTCCAGCTGTGGTTCCGCGTCGTCTTGATGTCGTAGGGCACCGTGATGAACAGAGGGTACAGCGCCGATCCCCACGGGTACGCCGACGGGGAGATCGGGTACGGATTGGTCCTGCCGACAGAGCCCCACGGATCGTCGAACAGCGCGCCAGTGAGCCGCTGCTCCAGGCCGAACGGCGGCGCCGAGCGCGAATCGAAGAAGAACTGGCCCGTCACAAAGTCACCGGTCATGCCGTAGCCGACGCGCACCGATGTGCGGCCGTCGCCGTTCGGGTCCCACGCCAGCCCCAGGCGCGGCGCGATGTTGGACCAGACCGTCTTCATGCCGGTCGAACCCGGAAAGCCCGGATCGCCGGGATAGTACAAACCGACTGGCGCCTGCGGGTACACCGTGCTGCGCGTATTCGAGCGGACGCGCGCCATATCGAACGCGTAGAACGCGCGGTCCTTACTGTTCTGCGGGAACCACGGCTCCCACCGCGCGCCGTAGTTGAACGTGAGATGTGACGACAAGCGCCACGTATCCTGGCCATAGAAGGCCATGTAAGGCTGGGTGATGTCCTGGCGGAACGGCGTCGACTCGCGGAACTCGAACATGCGGCCGAGCAGGAAATCTCCAAGCGGAAGGCCCGTGACCGAGCCGTTGAACGAAATTGGACCCATCGAGCGCACGTTGGATTCCGTTTTCCAGTCGGATAGCGAGAACGCGCCGCCCAGGCCGTACTGATGCCCTCCGCGCACCATCGTGAAGTCGTCCGACAGGAGGTACGTGTTTGGCTTGTAGAACGAAAAGGTTTCCGTCCCCGTATTGATGGAGAAGGCGCCCGTGGTCGTGATGTTCATGTAGTGCGGCACATGGCTGTACATCTTCACGCCCACGTCTTCGGGACCGAACATGTCGGCGTGGGTGCGAAGGATGCGCGTCCGATTCACCGCGACGCGCACGTTATTGATCATCGTGTTGCTCATCACCCACGTCTCGCCGATGGCCAGCGAGTGCGACGCGTTGTCGCGGCCACCGGCGCCCGTACCCGCGGCCGCGAGGATGTTGCCGCCGGAATTGGCGAATGCCGGGTCCCAGAACGTCGTCGCCAGCTGATAGCGCGCGAACAGTTGGTGGGCGGGGTTCACCTGCCAGTCGACCCTGCCAATCGGCTGCTTTTCACGCGGCTTGGTCGTCTGCGAATAGGCGACCTGGCCGCATGGATCCGTTGTCGTCGGCAGCATCTTGGCGATCTTCACGGCCGCCGGGCTCAACAGCGCCGGATTGATCCGGTTGTTCGTGAAGCCGAGCGCGGCGGGGAGCGTCAGGTTGCCTTGCGCCCGGCACTGCGCGGAGGCGACGGTGGAGAAATCGCCCTCCAGCATGGCCGGCGTCGGGATGAACGTAATGATGTCGGCGGGAGTCTGCGTCGTGCGCGTCCCCTGATAGCCGACAAAGAAGAACACGCGGTCCCTGACGATCGGTCCGCCTAACACCCCGCCGAACTGATTGCGTACCAGGCCGTCGTCGAAGCGTTTCCCTGTCGCCTTGTTGATCGATGCGAACGGGCTGGTCGCATTGAAACGATGGTGTCGAGCAAATTCGAACACGTCGCCATGAAACGCGTTGGTGCCCGATTTCGTGGCGAAGGAGGCGGTGCCGCCCGCCTTGTATCCGTTCTGCGCGTTCTGCGAACTGGTTTCAATCTTGAACTCCTGCACCGCGTCCGGGAACGGCAGTACCAGGTTGTCCCCGTCGTACACGTTGTTGTGCAGCGCGCCGTCGAGCAGATAGGCAACGCCGAACTGCTGGCCGCCGGCGATGGCGATCCCCCGTGTCTGCGTCAGGCTGCGGCTCGACGGATTGCCGGTGTCCACCGCGGCGCCAGCGGTGACGATCAGCGATGCGACGTTGCGCCCTTCCATCGGCAGCGCTTCGACCTGCTCGTTGGTCATGACCACTCCGACGGCGGGATTACGCGTCTCGACCAGAGGCGCCTGGCCTTCGACCGTCAGCGTTTCGGAGAGTTGCCCCAGCTGAAGCGTGATTTTGATCACCGGGTTGGCGTTGACCTGCAGCGTGATGCCGCTCTGCGCGTAGCTGCGGAACCCCGCGAGCGACGCCTCGAGACGATAAGGACCAATCGGCAGGTTCAGGAGCGCAAACGAACCCGTCTCGTCGGTTACCCCTTCACGCCGGAACCCAGTGTCGGTCTGAATGGCCACAATCGTGACGCCCGGCAGGACGGCGCCGCTGGAATCCGCGACGTTGCCGTTGATTTGCGCCGTCGCCTGCGCCCACGCATTGGTGGACGCGAGCGCGAGAAGGATCAAACCGACCAGGACGCCCCGAGTGCGATTCATTCAAGACCTCCAAAAAGAAGGTTCACGCAACGCCGAAAGTCGATGAGTGCCGCTCGAAGGCCCGATAATCGGCGGGAAGTATATACCCCCGGGTTTCGTGTGTCTGCTCGACCGCCGATCGCGAAAAAAAAGGCACGGCGCGTATCACGCGCCGTGCCTGCAGGCCTGTCGCCTGTCGAGATGCCTAGAAGACGTACTTCAAGGCGAACTGCATGACGCGCGGATCCGCGCCGAGGGTCTGGATGCGTCCGAAGCTGGGGCTGCTCAGCGTCAGCACCGGGTTGCCCTTGACGAACCAGTTGAACGCATTGAACGCCTCGATGCGCGCCTCGAGCTTGCGCTCCGCACTCAGCGAGAACTGACGCACCAGCGAGAGGTCCACCGTCTGTCGGGCAGGTCCGAAGTAGGCGTTGCGCTTTGCGTTCCCGTAGGTGCCGATCGCCGGCTGTGCGAAGGCCTTCGCATTCAGCCAGTTGTTGATCGTGCCGTCGCCGTACGGGTTGTCGAGGATCTGATCCGGCCGCTGGGTGGTCGTCTGGATGCCCGAGAGCGCGCGATCGACGCCGGTCGTCACATTGAGCGGCGCGCCCGAGCTCGAGCGATAAACGCCCGAGAGCCGCCACCCGGACGCGAGCGCGCGCATTGCCGCGCCCTTGAAGTCGGGGCTCTCGACGGTCGCCGTGCCGTTGAAGATGTGACGGCGCCAGTTGGTGCAGTAGCCCTTCTCCGATTCGAAAATGCGCTTCTGCTCCGCTTCCGACGGCGGATTGATCATCGAGATCGGAATCATGTACCCGGTCGCGACATTCAGCGGAGCATCGCCCTGGCTGATCAGACCCGTGCACGTTGACACGGTGTAGTTCGCGCTGACCGCGACTCCATGGCCGGCGCGGCGCTGCGCCGACAGCAGCAGACCGTGGTAGTTCTGCCAGCCGGCGTCGGTGACGTAATCGAGGTAGCCGTAGTACTGACCGACGGCTGGGTTCAACAGGCTCAGCTCACGCCGCTGATCGAGTGCGGCGCCGCAATTGGGGAACGTCTGCGTCCCGCCGCCCGGCACGTTGACCGTGCACGCGGCGCTCGTCGAGGCAATCGGCGTCGCCGGCGCCACACCGGGGTTGCCATCGACCGCGCCCCACATGTGAACCATGCGGCTGCCGATGTAGGTCGCCGACACCGCCATGTCGGTGCCGATCTGCTGCTGATAGCCGACGTTCCAGCTGTGGTTGCGCGTGGTCTTCAGGTCGTACGGAATCGAGATGTAGAGCGAGTAGAGCGCCAGGTCGTACGGATATTTGTTGAAGTCGACCGGGAACGGATTGGTTCGCCCCACCGATCCCCAAGGATCGTCGAGCAGCGGCCGGATCAACCGCTGTTCCAGGCCGTTCGGCGGCGCGGAGCGCGAATCGAACAGGAACTGTCCTGTGACAAAATCGCTGGTCAGACCGTAGCCGGCGCGGACCGACGTCCGTCCATCACCGGTCGGATCCCACGACAGACCCACGCGCGGCGCGACGTTCCCCCACTGCCGCCGCATGCCGGCCTTGGTCGGGAAGCCCGGGTCGCCCGGGTAATAGAGGCCTGGGTACGACTGCGGGTACACCGTGCTGCGGGTACCGGCCTTCAGTCGGTTGATGTCGAAGTTGTACACCCGTTTGTCCTGCGATTCCTGCGGGAACCACGGCTCCCACCGCATCCCGTAGTTCAACGTGAGCTTCGAATTCATGCGCCACGTGTCCTGCCCGTAGGTGCCGACGTACAACTGCGTGACATCAGCCTCGATCGGGACGAATTGGCGGTATTCGAACACCCGCCCGAGCAGGAAGTCGGCGAGGCCGAGTCCGGTCACGCCGCCATCGAACGACATCGGGCCCATGGAGCGGACATTCGTCTGCGCCTTCCAGCCGGAGAACGAGGTGGCGCCGCCGAAACCGAACTGATGGGCGCCCTTCACAATCGTCAGATCGTCGGACGCGCCCCAGGTGTGCGGCTTATAGAACGAATACATCTCGGTGGCGGTGTTGATCGAGAACGCGCCCGTGACCGTGATGTTCATGTTGTGGGGGATGTAGCTGTACATCCTGATGCCGACGTCCTCGGGACCGAACATGTCGGCGTTGGTGCGGATGACACGTGTGCGATCGACGAACACGCGCGCGCTGTTGACGGTGTTGCTGCTCAGAACGTAGGTATCGCCGACAACGAACGACTGCTGCGAGTTGTCACGGCCGCCCGCGCCCGTCCCGAACGCCGCGAGGATGTTGCCGCCGGCGTTGAGCAGCGCCGGATCCCACTTCGTCGACGTCAGCATGTAGCGGCCAAACAGCTGATGCTTCTGATTGAGCTGGATGTCCACGCGACCGATCGGCTGATGCTCCCGCGGCTTGGTGGTCTGCTGATACGTGACGCGGCCGCACGGATCGGTTGTCGTCGGCAGCATCTTCGCAATCTTCACCGCTGCCGGACTCAACAAAGCCGGGTTGATCTGGTTGTTGACGAAGCCGAGCGCCGCGGGCAGCGCGAGGCTGCCTTGCGCGCGGCACTGTGCCGAGGCGACCTGTGAGAAATCGCCGGCGAGCATGGCCGCCGTCGGAATGAACGTGATGATATCGGCCGGCGTCTGCGTCGTCCGCGTGCCCTGATAGGCCCCGAAGAACTGGATGCGGTCCTTCACGATCGGCCCACCCAGCACGCCCCCGAACTGGTTGCGCACCAGACCGTCGTCGAAGCGCTTGCCGGTTTTCGCATTGATGGACGCGAATGGGCTGGTCGCGTTGAACCGGTGATTGCGCGCGAACTCAAAGACGTCGCCGTGGAACTGGTTCGTCCCTGCCTTGGTGGCGATGCCCACGGTGCCCCCGGCCTTGTAGCCGTTCTGCGCGTTCTGCGAACTGGTCTCGACCTTGAACTCCTGCAGCGCGTCGGGAAACGGCAGCGGCAGGTTCACACCGTCGTAGACGTTGTTGTGCAGCGCGCCGTCGAGCAGATACGCAACACCCCACTGCTGCGCGCCGGCAATGGTGATGCTGCGGCTCGCCGTCAGGCTGCGGCTGGACGGGTTGCCGCTGTCCACGGCGGCGCCCGACAGCACGATGAGTGCGGTCGGATTCCGACCCTCGAGTGGCAGCGCCTCGACCTGCTGATTGGTGATCACCTGGCCGATCGACGGATTGCGGGTCTCGACTAGCGGCGCCTGCCCCTGAACAGTCAGCGTCTCATTGAGCTCGCCGAGCTGCAGCGTAACTTTGATGACCGGGTTCGCGTTGACCTGCAGCGTGATACCGGTCTGCACGTAGTTGCGGAAACCCGCGAGAGTCGCTTCGAGACGGTACGGGCCGATCGGCAGATTCAACAAGGCGTACGCGCCCTTGTCGTCGGTGACGGCTTCGCGGCGGAACCCCGTGTCGGTCTGGATTGCTACGACTGTCACGCCCGGCAGGACGGCGCCGCTGGTATCCGCGACGGTCCCGTTGATTTGCGCGGTGGCCTGTGCCCATGCCGTCGATGCCGCGAGTAGTAGTAGAAGGATTACGCCGACCAGGGTTCCCCGAATCCGATTCATTCAAGACCTCCAGAGAAGGTTCAACGAACAACGCCAAAAGTGGATGATTGCTGGTCAAAGGCCCGATAAATTGGCGGGAAGTATACACCCCGGGTCCCGCGAATCGAGTCCTGTCAGGACTGGGGGAGGCCAAGGAGCGTCGCCGGGTTGCGGCGCGCCATGCCGTCGATTTGCACCTCGGTAAAGCCGTGCGCTTTCATCGTTTCTATGAACGCGCCAAAGCCGTCCGTGGGCAGCGGATTGCCCTTCTGGCCAAGGTCCGACGAGAGAATGCAGAATTCCGGGCCGACCTTCTTGATCGCATCGGCGAACCGGTCCATCCGCGCCTTTCCGTCGGCGTCGGTGATGTTGCCACCCACGAATTCAATAAACGCACCCAGCTTTGCGGCTTCCTGCATCTGCGGCACCGACATGCGGATCGGGTCGTTCATCGCGTGCGTGATGACGATGCGCTGAACACCCTGGCGTTTGGCCTCGCGTACCAGCATCAGCCCCTCTTCGGGTGACACGTGGCCGGTCGCGAGCACGAGATTGTGCTTCGCGATTGCGGCAATCACATCTTTTGTTGCCTGCAGCAGCTGGCCGTTCTTCGAGACGCTGACAAACGGGCGATTCTCTTTCGAGAACTTCACCTGGTTCTCCGCGTCGAAGGTCGACATCCATACCAGCTTGCCGCGTCCGCCGGTCGTTGCGGCCATGTACTCGACGGCTGCCGGGTTCATGCCGCCGACGGTGAGGTTCAGATCGACGCCGCCGAACACTTCGATGCCCGGCACCTGTTTGCCGACGATGTAGGCAAGGCCGGAGGTGTACTCGTAATGATTCTTCAGCACCAGCGCGCGCATGCCGTGCGCCTTCGCCTGCTGGGCAGCCTCGATCCCATCCACCGAGCGCGGGCGGCTGTCCGGCTCGGTGTGGACGTGGATGTCGATGGCGCCGGCAAGCGCGCTCCTCGCGTTCGATGGGCGGATCGGCTCCAGACCCTTTTCCTGGATCACCGGCGCTGCGGCCGGCGACGTAAGAAATTGAATCAACCGCTTCGCGGCATCGATGTTCTTTGCCGTTTTCGGGATTGCGGCCGAGAAGATCGTCACCTGCTGCGCGCCCTGGGGCAGCGGACCGACGATGGTGATGCCGGGGACGGGGCGCAGCTCGCTGATCTGCTGAAAGCCGATTTCGACGTCGCCGCGTGCAAGCGCATCGCCAACCCGTTCTCTCGCGTCGATAACCTTCACTTTGCGCGGTTCAATGGCGAGGCGCGGAAACAGGTCCATGCGCAGGTACACGCCACTTGCGCTATCGGAGACGCCGATCGATTTCGCCTGCAGCAACGTCCGCTTGAATGCCTCGAGCGTGGTGATGTCCGGCTTCGGGGCGCCCGTACGAACCGCCATGCCGATGAGCGAGCGGACGAGATCGACACGCGTCGCCGCATCAACCATCCCGTTCTTGATCAGCGGATCCAGGCCTGGGGCCGCAAGGATGATCACGTCGATCGCCTCGCCGCGCTTGAGACGGTTAGGAATGGCGTCCGGCGTTGCGCCCATGGACGCGCCAAAGCCGCTGACCACCTTGATCTTCGTCTGACGCTCGAACTGCGGAGCGAGCACCTTGTAGGCCTCGGTGAAGCCGCCGGATGTAACCACGCGCACTTCCTGCGCGGAGGCTGCGGTCGCAACGAGCAGCGCGACGGCAAGAAACGCACTTCTACGCGCGTGAACGGTTCTGAGCATATCGATCAACCTCGCGGCCAAGAATCTCGAGTGGCACGACGCCCGTCGTCAACACCACGTTGTGGTAGTCGCGCAGCGAGAAACGATCGCCGAGCGCCTGCTTCGCCTTTTCGCGGAGCTCGATGATCTTCAGCTGCCCCATCATGTACGAGCAGGCCTGGCCAGCGTACACGACGTAGCGTTCCACCTCGCTCGTTTCGATGCCGTAGTCGATGGACTGCTGCCGCGTCCATTTCTTCGAATGCAGACCGGTGTCGACGACGAGACGACGCGCGCGGAAGAGTTCCGCGTCAAGCTGCCCCAGCAGTCCTTCCGTGTCACCTTCATACCAGCCGTTCTCCGCGGCGACGCGCTCGGCGTAGAGCGCCCACCCTTCGGTGATCGCAGAAATGCCGCCGAAGGTCCGCAGCTGGAGAAAGCGCTCGAGGTTCTTGTTTTCAACCTGCAGCGCGATGTGGAAATGATGCCCAGGCACGGTCTCGTGATAGACGGTGCTGCGCAAGCCGAACTTCGTCATGTTCTCGATGCGCCGTGGGTACTGGAACGTACCTGGACGCGACCCATCGGGCGCGGGCGCGTTGTAGTTGGCGGCGGCGTTTGCCTCCCGGAACGTCGGAAACGGCCGCGCAACCACCGGCGACACCGGGCGACGGTCGAAGAGCAGTGCGGCGCGGCGCTCGGCATCCCGGATGATGCCGTCGATGTCGCGCATGATCTGCTCACGGCTGTCCTCCGACCGTGGGTTTGGGTACTGCAGATCGATCCGGAGCCTCTCGATCCGACCTTTCACGGAGCCATCGGTGCGGCCGATCTGCCGGAACAACCTGTCCATCTCCATCTCGATGCGGTTGACCTGCATCAGGCCGATTTCGTGGATCTCGTTCGGCGTCAGCTTCGTCGTCGTGAAGTACTCGAGAAAGTACGCGTAGGCCTCCGGTCCGCCCTGCAGCCGCCACAGACCCGCATCGTCTGTGGTGCGATCCGTTTGCGCCTGCAGCACCGCGATGGCACGCTTCCACGCCGGGTAGACCTGCGAGCTGACGATCTTTTCCGCTTCGACGCGCAACTGCTGCTGACGCGCTGCCGGCAGCGACTGAATCGCCGCCAGCCGATCGGCGAAGGTCGTCACAAACGGGTTCTGCGCCGCCGCCATGTCCGCAAACGACTGCATCTGCTTCAGCGTCGCGGCGAGGATGAATCGCGGCGGAACGATCTTCTTCGCTTCGAGGCGCCGCGCGTCGGCGGTCGCTTCGTCCATGCGGACGGACACCTGACGCAAGGTCGCGAGGTAATTGTCCGCGTCGCGTTCGCTGGCGACGGGGTGCCGCACCGTCAGTGCCTCGACCAGGTCGACGTTCACGCCCGTCATCTGCTGCAGCGGAAATGAATAATCGAGGAACGGCTCCTCCCTGACCTTCATGTCGAGCTGCCACTCCATGACGTCCGCCGCGATCCGCTGCGCGTCCGGCAACGCTGCGCGATTGAATCGCCGAAGCTCCGCCAGCCCCTGACGCGCGCGGCGAATCCGATCGCGGCGCCAGTCGAGCGTCCGCGGCGTCAGCTGCCGCTCGAATCGATCCTGTTCGTCGCCGGTGAAGTATCGCGTTGCCGTGGCCAGCTCGGGATCGTGGCGCACCCAGTCATCGGTGAATGCTCGGAAGAAATCGGAAATGGATGGCGGCTGCGCCGCGAGTGACCGACGCGGATCGAGCGGCGCCGCAACCACCGCAATACCAGCAGCAAGCAACTCGCGCCTGGTCATCTCATTCATGATGCTGTCCCATGTCGTCGTTCTGGCCACGCCCGTACTTCACCGCCAGATAGGTAACTGTGTCCCACGCGTTGTGGATGCCAATGAAGACCAGCCCGATTGTTCCGGCCGCGCACGCAAACAGCGCCGGCAGCGGCACGCGCGTCATCATCGTCGCCGCGGCGATGAACGCGACGTAGGCCGCCAGCGGGAACGCGACATGGAACAGCCAGTCCTCGAGCACGGGCTCGTAATCGCCCTGTTTGCGCGCGCGTCGCATCACGTCCATCGTGTAGATGACGCCGACGACGCCGTAGATGCCAATCGCGATGCTGGCGCCGGCCAGCGACGGCCAGGGCGCGCTCAGTGTCGCCGAGGTCAGCAGTGCCGCGCAGAAATGGACGATGTTCGGCGTGCTGAAGGCCGCAATCGCCCGCGGCGTTCCAGGTGCGTCGAGATCTGCGATCAGCGCGACCACAACGAAGAAAAGACCGGTGAGCGCAGCCGCAGATGACCCGACGATCACGTAGAAGCTCTCCCAGGCGGCAAGCGACGGCGGCACGACGCGACATGTTATATATCGACGGCGTGAGATACCGATCACGAACCACGCTCCGTGCCTCCGTGGCTTGTCAGTCCGCGATTCTCCTTCTTTTGGGCGCGTCGCTTGCGGCGGCGCAAGCGAACCCCGCCGCGCAAGCCGCGCGCCAGTGGCGTCAACAGCACGAACGCGCGATTGTCGACGAGCTGGTGACGCTGCTGGCAGTGCCGGACGTCTCGAGCGATAAGCCGAACATCCAGCGCAACGCGGAGCTGATAGCCAAGATGATCCAGGCGCGTGGCCTTGCCACGAAGCTGGTGTCGGTGCCCGGTGGTGGCAACCCTGTGGTCGTCGCCGAGCTGCGCACGCCGGGTGCGACACGCACGATCGGGCTCTACGCGCATTACGACGGGCAGCCACTTGATCCGAAGGAGTGGGCGTCGCCGCCGTTTCAGCCGACGCTGCGCGATGCGCCGCTCGAAGATGGGGGCAAGATGATTCCGCTGCCGCCCCCTGGCACGCCGTTCAATCCGGAATGGCGTCTGTACGCGCGCGGCGCCGGCGACGACAAGGCGCCGATCATCGCGATGCTGACGGCGATCGATGCGCTCCGGGCTGCGGGGCTGCGGATGAAATCGAACATCAAGCTGGCCTTTGAAGGCGAAGAAGAGATCAACTCGCCGAATCTGGAGAAGACCTTCGCCGCCAACAAGGAGCTGTTCGCGGCGGATGTCTGGCTGATATGTGACGGCCCGGTGTTCCAGAATCGGCAACAGTCGCTGATCTTCGGCGCGCGCGGCGTCATGACCTTCGACATTACTGTCTACGGCGCGCGCACCGAATTGCACAGCGGTCATTACGGCAACTGGGCGCCGAATCCTGCGCTCGAGCTGGCGCGGCTGCTCGCGTCGATGAAGGATGCGCATGGCCGCGTCGTCATTCCCGGCTTTTACGATCAGGTGACGCCGCTGACGCCGCTCGAACAACGTGCGATTGCCGACACACCGAAAGTGGACGCGCAGTTGATGCGCGACTTCTGGCTGGGCGGCAGCGACGAGTCGCCGCAGCCGCTCTACGAGCTGATTACCAGGCCCTCGCTCAACATCCGCGGCATGGGCAGCAGCCGCATCGGCGCGCAGGCGAGCAATGTCATCCCGTCAAGCGCCGTCGCTACTCTCGACATCCGCCTCGTAAAGGACATGACGATTGCGCGCACGCAGCAGGTGATGCGCGAGTTCCTGCAGAAGCAGGGTTTCTTCGTCGTCGATCACGAGCCGACCGCAGACGAGCGCCGCCGCCATCCGAAAGTCGCCAGACTGACGTTCGGCAACGGCTCGGAAGCGCGCCGCACGTCAATGGAGCTGCCGATCGCACAAGAAGTAATCCGCACGGTCGAAAGCGCGCGCGGTCCCGTCGTCAAGATTCCCACGTCGGGCGCCACCGTGCCGCTCGAGGCATTCGAGCGGCCGCTCGGGACCACCACCATCATGGTGCCGATGGCGAACCACGACGACAATCAGCACACGTTCGACGAGAACCTGCGCATCCAGAATCTGTGGGATGGGATCGAGCTGATGGCGGCGCTGCTGACGATGTAGCGGTTGTCTTAGGTGCGATGGTGCCGACGGTGCGAGCGTGCGAAGGTGCGTCCGATGGTGCGAGGGTGCGAGGTGCGGGGATGCCGACGTAGCAGTGGCCCAGCATCAACAACGGAGCACCGACGTATCCGACTAGGACACTCGGGGGCGTACCGCCTGGACAGTCATCACCAAGGACGTCGCCGGTAGCGAGGTAGCGGGTCGGCAAGAGGGCGCGCTCTCATCTCACCTGCAAAGACTAGGCGTCTCTTGCGGTCCGAGGGTGCCAACGGTGCGAACCCTCGCACATCGCATCTTCGGACGCACCGCCGCACCGTCGCACCCTCGCCACCGTCGCACCTCCTCAGCTACGCGAACAACAACCGGTCGCGCTGCTTCTGCGTATTCCCGTAGTAGTCCGCCCACCACGGCTTCTCCTTCGGCTTGCGTGGCGGCCGCTTCAGCACTAGCTGCTTCACCGGCTTTTCATCCTGCAGCACCCTGAAGTGATAGTGGTCGAAGATGCGCAGCGCTTCCACCATGTACGACACGGCGATGCGCTGGTCGCGGAACACGATCAGGTTCTCGCCATTCTTGGTGTCCGCCGTCGGTGAGAAGTTGTACGACCCGACGTAGACGCGCGCCGTCGGCTTGTCGAAGTCGATGACGACGAACTTGTGATGCATGCGCGTACCGAAGCCGCCGTCAGGCTCGGATCGGAAGGGCTCGGGGAGATGTTTCTTCAGCTCCTTGGCAAAGACCGGCGCGAGATTGCCATCCGGCTTCTGCAGCATGAGTCCGGCTTTCTTGTCGGAGATGCCGTAGACGAACTTCTGCGAATTGGTGATGTCCCGCAGCGCATCGCGAAGCGCGCCTGTCGTCTTGTCGAGAAACGCCAGCGAATAAAACAGCGACGACGTCGTGTTCGTCTTGATGTCGTCTGCAATCCCCTTCAGCCGTTCGTTGCCCGCGCTGTGCGGCGAGAACGTCACGGCGCCGTCGATGCCGGCCAAGCCGAGCGGCGTCCAGTCCACCGCCGGTGAGCCGTAGTGCGGCGGATCGTTCTTCCAGTATTCGTCGAATCCCTGGGTGAACGCCTTGACGGGTGCGCTGCCGCGCAGGACGAGCGCGTTGTTGTTCTGCACGTAGAGACCGCGCCAGCTGAAGTTGGTCGATCCGCAGACGACAAGTTGTGTCGCGGGACTGTCGACGATGA
>Ga0310811_10005607_pt1 | contig 15928 bp, 11 predicted proteins | sample YCmetagenome_FD_207642 | JGI IMG/M metagenome (GOLD analysis project Ga0310811, IMG submission 207642) | Soil microbial communities from experimental microcosm in Duke University, North Carolina, United States - YC | ecosystem: Engineered > Artificial ecosystem > Soil microcosm > Unclassified ...
GGGAGTCATCTTCACAACGCATCGACAATCCTGAAAAGCAATTAATGCAATCAGAGCTATCAGACATTTTGCAGTCTGCTCTTATGACGTTGAATCATGAGCAACGCGAAGTGGTGATTATGAAAGAATATGAAGGGTTGAAATTTAGGGAGATTGCCGAGATCCTGGGCATATCCGAAAACACAGTGAAATCAAGAATGTATTATGGTCTTGATGGATTGAAGAAGATTTTAGAAAAGAGAAATATTACTAAAGAAACAATAGGTTATGAGCTTTAAACCGGATGAAATCACCTTGATGGCTTACGTCTATGGTGAACTTGAGGGAGAGGAAAAAGAGAAGGTTGAAGAGTATCTTTCAACGCATGAAGATGCACGTGCTGAAATAGAAAACCTTCAGACGCTTAGAAAGATGATGGGTTCAGTGAAAGATAAGGAAGTGATTGCGCCGCCAATTTTTGTAGGCGACAATAAACCTTCATTTAACTGGAATTCTCCTTATCTGAAAACTATTCTGAGTATTGCAGCTTCTCTCTTATTGATCATTCTTGTAGGCAAAGCCACAAACACGCAGATCAACTATTCTGGTGGTGAATTGAAGATCAGCTTTGGTGAGGTTGTAAAACCAAAGGAGACAACACAGCAAGTTGCCTCACTTACACCGGAGCAGGTTCAGCAGATGATCAATGCATCAGTGTCACAAAATAATTCAGCGATACAGGCAAACTGGCAGGCTTCGCAACAGGCGTTGGATGCTTCCATAAAAAAGAATCTTATGGCTAACTCCGGAAAGATTGACAAGCTTGTTCATGAAGCATCAAATGCATCGAAAGATCAGATACAACAATATGTGGCAGGTCTTCAAAGCGAGAATGCAAAATTGGTGAAGGATTATTTTCAACTCACTTCAACCGACCAAAAGAAATACATTGAAGACTTACTGGTTGACTTTGCTAAATATATGCAGCAACAACGAACCAGTGACATGCAGGTAGTGCAATCACGATTGAATAGTCTCGAGAAGAATACAAGTGTATTCAAACAAGAAACAGAACAGATTCTGTCGAGCATTATTACTAACGGTGGAAACGCTACCACATCAAAAGAAGCAAGAAATAATTATTAGGATTAACACAGTAGAAGTAAACGATCAGCTATATGAAAAAAATGATTAAGTTATTGATAGGAGGGATGTTGTTGCTGACGAGCTCGCTTATGGCTCAGAAAGTTGATGATGACAAAATGGAACGTGATATACAGGTAGCCGAAAATGTATTGAGCACATTGCTAAAACAGCAGTATGACAGACAACACATGTTTTTTCCGGTGGAGGTAAAAGGAAGTTATCAACCGGGTTATGGCGTTGTTTTTCGTCTTCCGGCAGACTTTACAACACCCATATCTTTTACATTTAATGGTGTTGATGGTGATAGTTTTATCTGGGAAGGTGAAGTACCAGAAATGCCAGAAATGGCTGAGATGCCAGAGTTCGAAGAAATGCCAGAAGGTGATGAAGATTCTCCGGATGCTATTTCATATAGCATCACAACAGATAGTCAGGGTAATGTTGTTACTGAAAATGTTAAGGGAGGCGATCGTGTTGCTATAAATCAGGCCAAGCGCAATGCAGTAGCAGCAAAAAAACAAAAAGACAAAGCTGTTGTGCTGAAAGACAGAGCTACTAAAGACAAAGAGAAGCTCAAGGAAAAGAAGAAGCTAAGTCTTGATAGTGTGCGCGACGCTAACAATAAAAAAATGATTGAAGCATCGCGTAATTTCCTGGCCGATTATGCAGACCTGATCAGTCAACTTGCCCCTGAAGAAAAAATCATTATCACCAACCAGGGCGAGCAGCCAAGAATGTGGGTGAATAAACTTATGAACTCACCCAGTAGAACACACCTTTCAATTGAAGTTACAAAAGGTGAAGTGTCACAATACAAACAAGGCAAGCTTACACGCGATCAACTTTTATCAAAAATTAAAGTGTTGAACACTGAAACAGTTGAGAATGTAGATCCGGATATCGAATTATTGTCAAGCATTTTTGATAGATTATATCAGCCAGACCTGGCGAAGACATTCTTCACAGAAGATAGAATTTATTACGAGCGCCTTAAGGACTTTGGCGTGATCTATTACATGCAGGTATTCAGCAGCCATCAGCAAGACTATGAACTGTTCACTATGCCAACGCTAAAACTTTCAGATCTTGACCAGAATGAAAGAAACAAAAATGTAATTGCCATGTATCCTGAATTTGAAAAAGAACTTAAGGAGAATGTATTAGAGTATGGTCGCACGGTAAGAAGTATTAAAGACAATGAAGTACTGGTTTTCAATGTAAAGATTACCAAATGTCCTAATTGTGGTATTCCATCCAGCCTGGAGGTATCTGTTAAAGGATCAGTTCTAAAGGATTATGGCTCTGGCAAGCTTGATAAAAATGCAGCACTTGGAAAATTAATGATCAAGAAGGGCGCAAATCAGTAATTAATTTCGTATTAATCTGATACTTTTCAGAAAGTTGCCAGTATGTTATACGAACATGCTGGCATTTTTCGTTTATACCAGCGGTAACAATTCCTTTCGAAAAAAACCTTTAATTTGAATCTTAATACAAGACGCCTCTTATGAAAAAGAAATTGATTATTGGAGTTGCAACAGTAGCAACCGTGTTTATCATTTACTTCATTGTAAAAGGAGGTGATGATAATAGCCTCACCAGTATTCTCACAGCTCCCAAGCGAGGACACTTTAAAATTGAAATAGAAACCACCGGTGAGCTTGAGGCTAAGAATTCTGTTAAAATTCTCGGCCCATCTACATTGCGTGAGTTTGGAATATATCAGGTAAACATCCAAAATATAATTGATGAGGGTACCGTTGTAAAAAAGGGTGATTGGGTGGCCACACTTGATCGTTCAGAATTCCAAAATAAATATTCCCAAAAGCAGATTGAAGTTGAAAAAGCAAACTCCAAGTTTGTTCAAACTCAACTCGACACCACACTTCAGATGCGCCAGTCGCGCGACGAGCTGATCAACCTTAAGTATACCGTTGAAGAAAAGAAAATCATTCAGGAGCAATCCAAGTTTGAGCCACCGGCAACTATCAAACAAGCCGGTATTGATTACGATAAGGCAAAGCGAGGATTTGAACAGGCTCAGGAGAACTATAAGATCAAGAAGAAACAGAATATTGAAAAGATGCGTGAGATCTCTGCAGAACTTCGCAAGGTTCAAAACGAATTCTCCAGCATGACTCGCGTACTGGAATCTTTTAACGTAGTAGCACCGGAAGATGGCATGCTTATCTATGAGAAAGGCTGGGACGGTAAAGCCATTAAAGCAGGTTCGCAGATTAGTGTGTGGGAACCTACCGTTGCCACGTTGCCTGATCTTACCAAGATGATGTCCAAGACATACGTTAATGAAGTTGATGTCAGAAAAATAAAAGCCGGCCAGCATGTTGACATTGGTCTGGATGCTTATCCGGATAAAAAGTTGAATGGTGTTGTGATTCGTGTGGCAAACGTAGGTGAACAACGCCCCAACTCTGATGCTAAAGTTTTTGAAGTAGCTGTAGAAATTGCAGGCACAGATGGAACACTAAGACCATCGATGACTACCAGTAATAAAATCATCGCCCAGGTAATTGATAATGCCCTGTACATTCCTCTGGAGTGTTTGCATAGCCAGGCAGACACTGTAACCTACGTGTATAAGAAAGAGGGATTGAAAGTAATAAAACAGGAAATAATTGTAGGTGAGGCTAATGCTAATGATGTTGTAGTTCGTGGCGGGCTTACAGATCAGGAGCAACTCTACCTTTCAATTCCTTCAGGTCAGGAAGGTGAGTCGATAGCTTTGTTAAAAGAATTGAATGGAAAGCGCAAAAAGAAAAAGGATACAGAGGAAGAAAAGGTTGAGGCGAAACCCACTGCGATAATTATTCCTTCTGTAGCTCACTAATCTCTCTGGCGCTGCATGCTCTCTCAACGATTACTCTCAAATCTCTCTATTGCCATAGGTGCAGTAGTGACTAATAAAATCAGATCATTACTTACGGCACTTGGAATTATTTTTGGTGTGGCAGCCGTAATTGCCATGCTTGCTATTGGCAACGGTGCGCAACAGGAAATCCTCAGCCAGATAAAGCTGGTAGGAGTTAACAATATTGTAATTAAACCTATCATTGAACAGAAAGAAGAGACTGTTGCTGAACAGGTAGGCCAAAAAGAGAAAAAGAAATTTTCGCCAGGCCTTACGTTGCGTGATGTTCGCAGTATTGAAGATATTTTTCCCGGAGCTATCTCAGTAAGCCCCGAAATAATTTTAGACAGTTATGTAATCCGTAATGGCCTGCGCAGATCAGCAAAGCTTGTTGGAATAAGTCCTATATATTTTAGTTTATACAGTTTTAATTTACAGGAAGGTCAGGTATTTAATGATGAACAACTTCGACTCGGTGCGCCAGTCTGTGTTATTGGATACGCTATTAAAACAAAATTTTTCCCTACAGAAAACCCCATCGGTAAAAGCATAAAAGTAGGACAGCACTGGCTTACCATTGTTGGTGTGTTGGCGGAACGATTGGTATCTGACGCCAGTATCAGTAAACTGGGTATTCGTAATTTTAATATGGATATCTATACGCCTTTACAGACTGTATTGGTTCGTTATAAAAACAGAGACAAGATTACTGCGGAGGCAATCCGCAAGCAGGTGATGCAAAGCAGAGGCTGGGGAAATAACAATAACTCCAATGAAAAAGAATTAGAGCGAAAAAACTACCATCAGCTAGACAGGCTCGTCATTCAGGTTAGTGAAACCAGTCGTCTTATGCCTACAGCTGAAATTATTTCGCGCTTGCTTCAGCGCAGGCATTATGATGTTGTTGATTATGAAATTGAAATTCCTGAACTACTATTGAAACAACAGCAGCGAACCAACGACATCTTTAATTATGTTCTTGGTGCCATTGCAGGAATTTCTTTGCTGGTAGGTGGTATTGGCATTATGAATATTATGCTCGCCTCTGTGTTGGAACGAATAAAAGAAATTGGTTTACGACTCGCCATTGGAGCAAAGAAATCGGATATCATTCAGCAGTTTTTATTTGAGGCCATCATGATCAGCGTAACAGGAGGGATCATTGGTGTCATATTAGGTGTTGCTATGGCCTTCACTGTTTCAGAGATTGCTGGTATCCCGACAATTATAACATTTACTTCTATTGCTCTTTCCTTTGGTGTAGCCGCTACAGTGGGTTTGATATTTGGAATAGCACCCGCACGCAAAGCGGCAACTCAAGACCCTATAGCATCTCTACGATATGAATAAAATATATTTGGCATTAATTCTTTTACTGACATTTGAAAGTGCTACAGTAAGGGCACAGAACATTTTTAATATTCACGATGTGATTGAGCGGGCGCATTTGCAATCACCAGCTTCTAAACAAATAGAAACTCAGAAAGAGACAAGCTATTGGCAGTATAGAAGTTTTAGAACAACGTATAATCCTCAGTTAGTATTAAGCGGAAATGCACCAACTTACAGTAAGCAATATGTTGCCGTTACTCAACCCGATGGTTCAATTGCCTATCAGCCAATTAATCAAACTAATCCAGGAATAAACTTGGGTCTGTTGCAACCAATCCGATTAACCGGAGGTACTATTTCAGCTAATACCAGTCTGAATTATTTTAATGATGTACCTTCAAGTTTTAGTCAATGGAATGGCACAGTTATGAATGTTAGATTGAATCAGCCACTCTTTGCGTTCAATCAGTTTAAGTGGAATAAAAGAATCCAACCTATCATTTTTGAAGAATCAAAAAGAAGTTTTGTTGAACAACGCGAGTATATTTCACGTGAGGTTGTGAGTCGTTTCTTTGAAGTATTAAAAGCTCAGGTAAACTTACAGATCTCCAGTTTTAATCTTGCTAATAACGATACAATCTATAAAATAGAGCAAGGACGTTACAATATTGGTACAACATCGCTGGATAAATTGTTACAGGTAGAGTTGCAATTATTGCGTTCACGTCAGGAAGTAGCTCAAGCCAGGCTAGATCTTCAAACGAGTAGTCTTCAATTACGCACCTTTATAGGTTTAAAGGATGGTGAAGAGTTCAGGCTCATTATGCCCGAAGAAGTACCGCTGTTTGATGTGTCAACTGATGAGGCATTACATTATGCAAAACAGAACAGAGCTGATTACATTGCTTTTGAACGAAAGCGCATTGAAGCCGAACGAGATGTAGCCAAGGCAAAGGGCGACCGCTTTTCTACTTCACTTAATGCATCGTATGGATTAAACAACACTGCGCCAAATGCAAATGGATTATATCAGAGTCCACAAAAGCAGCAGACCGTTAATGTTGGTTTTAATATTCCAATATTAAACTGGGGTCGTAACCATGCCATGATGCAAACAGCTTTTGCTAACAAGAGACTGGTTGATTATACAATAGCCCAGGATCAGGTTAACTTTGAGCAGACTATCATTACGAAAGTGAGTCAGTTTGAAATGCTGAGACTCCAGATAGAAATCACAAAGAAATCCGATGCTGTTGCCCAGGAGCGTTACAACGTTGCGCAGAATCGTTATCTCATTGGTAAGATTGACATAACTAATTTGAACATAGCGCTTACAGAAAAAGATGCAGCCAAGAGAAGCTACATAGATGCACTTAAATCATTCTGGACATCTTATTATGATTTAAGAGGATTGACCTTATATGACTTCTCATCAAAGCAGATGTTATATAAGGCAGAAGATTGATTATTGTTTCTTGTTACTAGAGTTTATGCGTTAAAGCCATATAAAAATAAAGAAGCCGTCTCTAACTTTGGAGACGGCTTCTTTATATAAGCGCTATTGCTAAAGCAGCTGATCAGTTATTTTCCAAAAAGTTTATAGCCAACGGATAACTGGATGTTGAAGTTTCTAATTTTAACAGATGAATTATCTACATTATTAATATCAGAGAGACCTTTAATAATTCTGAAAGTGAAATTAAGTTTCATAGGGAGATCCACTGTTGTACCAATGGCTATTCCAACATCACTGCTTTTGTAATTGTCTTTATAATCAACAGAGTTTGATCCGTTTTTTAATTTAGCCGATGCTAGGACTCCAAATTGAGGTCCTGCATGAAAACTCAATACTTTGTTGACATTAAAGCGAAACAATATAGGTACAGTAATGTAGTTGAGCTTAAGCTTGCTGCTTCCTGATTTAGCTCCTTGCCCTGAATAAAGTACCTCAGGCTGTAGCCCCATATGTTCGGTAAACATTAATGTAAGGTAACCCCCAACGTGAAAATCGGGACGAATGCCAGGACTGGAATAAGATCCACTTCCGCTATAGGTCTGATCTGCTAAATTCAGACCTAACTTAGCGCCACCACTAATGCCTTGAGCATAAGTGCCGACACTAATCATCGATAATAAAACTAGAACGGTTTGAAGTTTTTTCATAATCGTTTTGTTTAGTTTATGACAGTTTATTTAACTACATAAAAGCTAATCATTTTAATCAGGAAAATGAAATCTTGTGGATGTAAAAATCAGGTATTAGAAAGTTGCGGTTCTTTCTTCTGGCTAAACATGCCTGTATGTCAGCGTGATTTTTCTGAAGCTTATAGAAATATGTCAGTTTGAAAATTAATGACTTTCAAACTGACACTTATATGTTATTAGATTCCTGTATAATTAAAAGGTGTGATTTCTTTTAATGATGTCTTTAATTTTTCATTTACATTAAGACCATCAATAAATGAATGAATGCTTTCTTTTGTGATCTTTTCATTCTTGCGTGTTAACGCTTTTAGTGCCTCGTATGGGTTAGGATAATTCTCTTTTCTTAACACAGTTTGAATAGCTTCAGCTACAACGGCCCAATTGTTTTCAAGATCAGCATCAATAGCAGCTTTATTTAATTCAAGCTTGCTTAATCCTTTTTGCAATGACTTGATAGCAATATATGTGTGAGCGAGCGGTACACCAATGTTCCTTAACACCGTAGAGTCTGTTAAGTCACGTTGTAAGCGAGATATTGGAAGTTTAGCAGAGAGATGTTCAAAGATAGCGTTGGCAAAGCCGAAGTTACCTTCAGCATTTTCAAAGTCGATAGGATTTACTTTGTGAGGCATGGCAGATGATCCAATCTCACCTTCTTTGATTTTTTGTTTGAAGTAATTCATGGCAATGTATTGCCATACGTCACGGCTGAAGTCAATCAGAATAGTATTGATGCGCTTCAGATTATCGAACAGCGCAGCGAGATTATCATAGTGTTCTATCTGTGTTGTAGGAAAGCTTCTGGATAAACCAAGATGATGACAGAATTCATCTGCAAACTTATGCCAGTCAATTTCAGGATAGGCTACATGATGTGCATTAAAGTTTCCTGTTGCGCCACCGAATTTAGCAGAGAAGGGAATAGCCTTCAATAAATTTAATTGCTTGTCAACACGAGTTGAGAAGATGGCAATTTCTTTTCCTAATCGGGTAGGAGATGCTGGCTGACCGTGTGTATGTGCAAGCATAGGCACATCAGCCCATTCTTTTGATCGTGCATTGATATCACGTAATAAATCCTGCAGAAGAGGAAAAAAATCCCTCGTTAGAAAATCTTTTATTGAAAGCGGAATTGCAGTGTTGTTAATATCCTGCGAAGTAAGTCCAAAGTGTATGAACTCCTTGAACTCGTCCAGCTTAAAGATTTCAAATCGCTTCTTGATGAAATATTCAACAGCCTTTACATCATGATTTGTGATCTTCTCAATCTCTTTTATCTCCTTGGCATCAGCCTCTGAGAATTGCTTATAGAGTTTGCGTAGTTCGCTTAATTGATGAATCGGAAAATCTTCAAGCTCCGTGATTGTTGCTGATAATGAAATGAGGTATTCAATTTCAACCTGAACCCTGTAACGAATCAATCCGTATTCTGAAAAATAAGGAGAGAGAACCTGGGTGGCTTCAAAATATCTCCCGTCAACAGGGGAGATGGCATTTAATGTGTTGAGTTGCACGTGCTGTTTATTAAGCCGTAAAAATAACAAAATACCATTATAAGCGGTATGCACGTTTAGCGAAGGAAAATTCCAATACTGATCTTTTAGTTATTTTGCGTCACTTTATGACCGACCGATTGAGAGTGTTATTGATTGTCTCTTGGCTTTTTGGAGCTTCTGAAGGGCTCGAAGCGCAAAATAAGCCAGGAAAAGAGTTAGGAATCAAAAAAGCTTCTTCCATTATTAAATTGGATGGATTGCTGGATGATCCCGACTGGCTTACGGCAGAGACGGCCAAAGATTTTTTTCAGAACTATCCTGTTGACTCATTACCTCCAACTTTTCAATCGGAAGTAAAACTCACCTTTGATGATCACTTTTTATATGTTGGCATAGTTTGCTACGACGATGAAAAGCCAGATGTTATGCAATCACTACGACGTGATTTTGATTGGGGCCTTAACGATAACTTCGGTGTGTACTTCGATCCCTTTAATGACTTCACGAATGGATTCTATTTTATTGTAACCCCATTTGGTGTACAGCAAGAAGGCTTAATGTCAAGCGGGGGTTCTGGTGATGATAGTTTTAATGCCAACTGGGATAATAAATGGTACTCAAAAGTAATTCGGTATAAAGATAAATGGGTGGGTGAACTTGCAATACCTTTCAAAAGTATCAGGTTCAACAAAGCAGATTGGAATATTACTTTTTTAAGAAATGATCTGAAGCGTAACCAGGTAAGCAGTTGGATAGCGACACCCATTCAATATATACCGGCTTCCTTTGCCTATTCAGGTAAACTTAAATGGAAGGAACCGCCGCCACATCATACTTCAAATATTTCTGTTATTCCCTATATGGCAGGATCTGTTTCTCAGGATAAAGAGAATCATGAAGGTGTTAAATCAATGAATAACATAGGCATGGATGCCAAGATAGGTTTAACGCCATCGCTTAATCTTGATCTTACATTCAATCCTGATTTTTCAAATGTTGAAGTTGACAGGCAGGTAATTAATCTTACTCGTTTCGAGTTTGGCTTTCCAGAACGTCGGCAATTTTTTCTGGAGAATAGTGATCTTTTTTCAAAGCCTGGCTTTCCTGATTCAAGAGCTTTCTTTTCAAGAAGGATTGGCCTTGCCAGGGATACGGCTGATAAAATCAGAAAAGTGCCCATTCTGTATGGCGCACGAGTAAGTGGTAAGATTGGCAAGAACTGGCGCATCGGAGCGATGAACTTAATGACGGATGAAAAGAAATCACTTGGCTTGCCTATGCAGAATTATTCTGTGGCTGTTGTACAACGTCAGGTGTTTTCCCGCTCCACCCTTGGCTTTTCAGTTGTTAACAAGCAATCACTAAAGCTTGGTGAATATGATTCAACAAAGTTTTATCATAAGAGTGTTTTGCATGAAAAGATAATGGCAGATAATGACACGTTGTATGAATTGAATAAATCTAATACTGTTATTGGAGCAGACTTCAACCTTAATACAAAAAGTAATCGCTGGGTTGGCAAGTTGTACTATCACCGTTCGTTTAACACATACAAGGAAAATAAGAATTACTCTGGTGGTGTGTTCGTAGCTTACAACACACGTAGGTTAGGAGTATATTTTGCTGAGCAGGCATTAGGAAAAAACTTTCATGCCGATGTTGGTTTTGTTCCTGGTCTTGATGTCTATCCAGGTCTGCTGGCGAGCTTTGGTCGGGTGGAGTGGAAGCTATATCCAAAGAAAGGAAAGGTAAATCTGATGGGACCAGGCTTCGAAGTAAATTATACCAATACTCCAGATGGAACGATAACGGATAAGATCTATTCACTGGATTATTTTATTAATTTTTCGAACACGTCAAGGATTTATTTCAGAGCAAACAATACGTTTCAAAAACTTACGGAAGATTTTAATCCCATAGATCCTAAAGGTGATTCAACATTATTAGCAGGCATGCCTTTTTCATGGGATAATTTCTCCATCAATTACAGCTCAGATCAGCGCAAGGTTTTTAACTATAAACTTGGTTCTTCTCTCGGAGGATTCTACAACGGGAATCTTTACAATGCTAATGGTGAATTAAATTACCGCTACCAGCCCTTTGGAAGTATCTCTGTAAAATTTGATTACAATGCAATCCTTCTTCCTGAGGGCTATGGCAGTGCCCGTTTTTTATTGATCAGCCCTCGGCTTGATCTCACGTTTACAGATAAACTATTTCTAACCACATTTGTTCAGTATAATGACAGGGATGATAACACAAATCTGAATGCACGCTTTCAGTGGCGATTTAAACCAGCCTCAGATTTCTTTGTGGTCTATACTGAAAATTACTTTCCAGAGCAACTGGTTAGCAAGAACAGAGCGCTGGTATTGAAATTAACATACTGGTTAAATCTCTAACGCTGTATATTATAAGGATTAGTCGTAAATTGGAGCCCATAAATTAGTATAAAATGGCGTTTAGTTTTTTTAAGAAAGGTGATAAGAAAGAGGAAACCCCTCAAAACAGCGGACCGCACTATTACGATCTGAAGGTTAAGAATATTGTTAATGAAACTAAAGAAGCCATTTCAATTTATTTTGAACAGCCTGCAAAGAAGATCGAGTATAAATCAGGGCAATTCTTAACGCTTATTGTGCCTGTGCAGGGCAAAGAGGTACGTCGTGCATATTCGCTTTGTACTTCACCCTTTGTTGACGCAGAACTAGCCGTAACCGTAAAGCGAGTTGACAATGGTTTAATGTCGAACTGGTTGCCTGATAACTTAAAATCAGGCTCTGTGGTTAAAGTGATGGAGCCCATGGGCCAATTCACGACAGAGTATAAAAAAGAAGGCAAGCGCCATCTCATTATGTTTGCCGGTGGTTCTGGCATTACCCCAATGATGTCCATCATCAAGAGTATTCTTACACAAGAACCCGACAGCGTAATTTCACTCATCTATTGCAATCGCGATATTGACAGTATCATTTTTAAAGATGCGTTTGATAAACTTCAAACAACATACGAAGGAAGGTTTCATGTTATCCATGTATTGGACAACGCTCCCATGAACTGGCAGGGTTATTCAGGTTTATTGAATCACGATATGCTGGCTAAGCTTGTTGAGCGTATACCTGACTGGGGCATTGAAAAGACTACTTATTTAATGTGTGGTCCGGAGGGAATGATGAAGAATGTTGATTCATTATTAGGTGAACGGAATATTCCAAAAGAAAAGATATTTAAAGAAAGCTTTGTTCAAGGTACAATTGATAAAGATCAAAAGAAGGAAACAGTATCTTCTGCAGGTGAAGTAAAACCATTTGAAGTTACTATCCGGTATGATGGTCAGGAGTATAAAGTTGTTGTTCCTCCCAACAAAGCCATACTTGAAACAGCCCTTGACCAGGGCATTGATCTTCCTTATTCTTGCCAGAGTGGATTGTGCACGGCGTGTCGTGGCAAATGCATATCAGGCAAAGTTAAGTTAGATGAAGAAGAAGGTCTCTCTCAATCAGAACGCGCTGAAGGTTATGTGCTCACCTGTGTGGGGCATCCGCTTACAGATGATGTAGTGATTGAGATTGGATGATTTATCATTCACTAAAAATAATACCCCTCGCATTCGCACACTTTTTTTGGGCATTAGGATATTTTGAACTTAGCTAGTCCATTGTGTGTCTAAACGGAAATCTTTAGCCAATGCTATTTACTTTTAATCTTAAATACCTCAGTTGGGCAGTTGTTCTATTTCTGTTGGAAATAATAATTGCCGTCTTCATTCATGACCACATTATTCGTCCCTACGTTGGAGATCTGCTGGTTGTTATTTTATTGTACTGTGGAGTAAGAGCCTTTTTGAATTTACCCGTATGGATGGCGGCTCTTATTGTTCTTGTATTTTCTTATTGCATTGAGATACTTCAGTATTTCCATCTGGTAAGACTTCTCGGATTGCAGCACTCACCACTGGCCAATATTATTTTTGGTAATTATTTTCAGTGGATGGATTTTGTTGCCTATACCCTGGGCATCGTCATTGTTGTTGGAATCGAAAAATATGTAGAGGATTAAGAAAAGGTTAATTTAAACTCTCCTCAAGGCCTGGATAGTCAACCAAGGCCACTATTTTCCTAATCTAAGTATGAAGATCACGTAAGTAAACACCAGCTGTTCCAGTTTAGAGAATCTTTGTTAATTTTAGCCGAAATTTGAATTATGATTATAGAACCTAGAATGCGCGGATTTATCTGCCTTACAGCTCATCCAAAAGGATGCGAACAGAACGTCATCAACCAAATTAATTATATCAAGTCTAAGGGAGAGATAAATGGCCCCAAGAAGGTGCTCGTCATTGGTGCCTCAACCGGTTTTGGACTTGCCTCTCGTATAACCAGTGCTTTTGGTTCTAAAGCTGCAACCATTGGCGTTTATTTTGAAAAGCCTGCTTCAGCAGGTAAGCCAGCATCTCCAGGTTGGTATAACACAGCGGCTTTTGAAAAGAAAGCTCACGAAGCTGGCTTATATGCGAAAAGCATTAACGGCGATGCTTTTTCAAATGAGATAAAACAAAAGACCATCGACCTTATTAAGGCTGATCTGGGACAGATTGATTTAATAATTTATAGCCTTGCATCGCCTGTACGTACTAACCCTAACAACGGCGTTACCTATAGATCGGTGTTGAAACCTATTGGAGCTCCCTTTAGAAATAAGACAGTTGATTTTCATACCGGTGTTGTTTCTGAAATAGCCATTGAACCCTGCACGCCAGAGGAAATTGAAAATACTGTAGCCGTAATGGGTGGAGAAGATTGGACGATGTGGTTGGATGCATTGAAGAAAGAAAACTTGTTAGCACCCAAAGCCATTACCGTTGCTTATTCTTACATAGGCCCTGCGTTGACAGAGGCTGTTTACCGTAAAGGAACAATAGGCCGTGCGAAAGATCACTTGGAAGCGACTGCCTTTACCATTACTGATAAGCTAAAAGATATTGGAGGTAAGGCGTATGTATCTGTAAATAAAGCATTGGTTACACAGGCCAGCTCTGCTATTCCTGTGATTCCATTGTACATATCACTTCTTTACAAGATCATGAAGAAGGAAGGCATACACGAAGGTTGCATCGAGCAGATTCAACGATTATTCAGCGCGAGATTATTTTCAAATGGTGCAGTTCCTGTAGATGAGAAAGGCAGAATACGCATCGACGATTGGGAAATGCGTGAAGATGTTCAGGCCAGTGTTGCCGCCCTTTGGAAAGAAGCAACAACAGAATCATTAGCTGGTATTGGAGATCTTGAAGGTTATAAGAGTGACTTCTATAACCTGTTTGGTTTTAAAGTAGACGGTGTTAATTACACTGAAGATGTAAATGAACTGGTTGATGTACCAGGACTTGTTTAATCAAGAAATTAAGTCTCATTAATTCAATATCTGGAGCACCACTTGAAGAAACAAGTGGTGCTCTTTTGTTTTAATGAAGTTCCGAAAGCCACTGTTTCGCAAAAGATCTGGCAGCTTCTACAGGGGCTTTTCCAACGCGGTAATATGCCTTCCAGTCGCTTGATTTAGATTCATAATCAGCATTGGCGAATTTCTGAATGCCATACTTGTCGGGTGGTAATAATTTGGCGTTGAAATCAATGTCTGCACTTGCGTCTAAAAAGCTCTTGAGTATTTTTTTAAGCTGATCATTTTTATTCAATGCCAGTTTTTTGTTCATCTCGCTAATGCTGTTGTTATAACTTGAGAGTTCAGAATTAAACTGGTTCTTTACTTCTGCTTTTGCCATATAATTGGCAAATCCTTTCTTGAATTCTTTCTTGTCGCTTTTAAATAATACTTCAAGTGCATTTAGCTCCTTCGTATTGGCTTTAGATTCTTCAGCTGTTAAACCAGCACCTGAAAAAGCAGCAACTTTATTTGGATCATTGCTTTCAAAGGCATCATTGATCATCTTATTCATACTCACAGCTCCATCGAAAATGCCTTTAAGAGTATTGTCATCAAGCATGTTTACCATTTGCGCGCTCGAACCTTCCTTCTCTTTTATTTTTTCTTGCCACTGTGGATCTGAAAAGTTTGGTTTTGATTCGCGATTGCTATACTCTTCTTTTACTTTCTTTTCATAGTCAGCTGTGAATGCTGTGCTCATGGCATATTTTTTAATTACCTGTCCCACGGCTGTTACCACTGCTGCTCTTTCTGCAGTTGGTATTTTTTTACACAAGCCAACGTCATACCCACCACTGAACAGATTAAATTGATCTTGTTGAATAGCGTAGAAAGAAGACTCTTTCATTTTGTCCATGCTGCTGCCAATGCGTTCCAGTGTTTCATTGTCTGCAACAAGCGCCGTTAATAAAACAAGGCCGATTAAGCAAAGGGAAATCTTTTTTGTATTCATATAATAACTTGATTAAATACAGTCATTCTGAATTAACCAAATTAAAATGGTTGCTGCAAACAACCAGGTCTCTTTTAAGGGACATTTAAGGATTTTATAAAAGAACGTATGTCATTCTTTGTAATAGATGCAACTGATAAGTCCTTTGGATTATTTGTTTACAAATAAGATATTAGTGAGAAGCGATAAGATATAAGCACAGATGAAATGGACTCTTATAATATTAACTTTTGCAGTTACAAGCTGTTCACCTAAGCAGGAATCAGTCCGTAAGAATACTATGAAAACTGACACGATAGTAAGGGATTCAAATGTTATTGTGTATGATTCTGTTTCTAAAATAGAATGTTATCAGAGAGGATTATCCAAGGAATTCGATATTAATGTTTTTTTTGTACGCTTTTCGGATGTTAAAGAATATCATGACTCTTGTATAGTAAAATTGCAAATAGTAGATAAAGCAACCCATTACAAACTAGACAGTTTGAGCATAACTTCTCGCTT
>Ga0310811_10005608_pt1 | contig 15927 bp, 37 predicted proteins | sample YCmetagenome_FD_207642 | JGI IMG/M metagenome (GOLD analysis project Ga0310811, IMG submission 207642) | Soil microbial communities from experimental microcosm in Duke University, North Carolina, United States - YC | ecosystem: Engineered > Artificial ecosystem > Soil microcosm > Unclassified ...
ACGTCGCTGCTTGCCCCCTGCTGCCAACCCCGGGGCATTAACTCCAAAGCAACAGCGAAAGGTATCCCTACCATGCCTGCAACTAAACGGCGCAAAAAGCCCGGCCCCAAGCCCGGCCACAAAGTCATAACAACCACCAAGAAAACCAAACCCGGCCCCAAGCCCAAGGCAAAGCCCACTTCACTGGAGCTGTTCCTTGACTTGCTTGCGGGCATTTTCCCAGAAGACAAGCTTACCCCCGGTGTGGTGCTAAGCCACCTTAACCAAGGGGCGCATGCTGGCGAGTGGTACGGGGCTGCATACCGTTACCCCGGCGAACGCAACCAGTTCAACTACCTTAAGCGGGTGCGCGTGGGTGAGCCTGCCTTTGGGGCCAGCATCGAAGAAGTTGTTATGAAACTGGCCAGCCCTTGGACGCGGGTGGATCTTAGCCCGGTGCGCAACGAACTGCGCAAGCGTGCTATCAACCACATTGTCGTTCACGAGGGGGTAAAGGATAACCTTGATTACATCAAGTCCCTTAAAGCCCCTAAGCGCACCGTGGGTGTGGGGTTCGGCCGTGCGTGGTCCCCAGAGTGGGATAACTGGGACAACAACCAATGAACGGCATTGACTGGGACTCCATGGATGTTGAACCCTGGACGCTTAAGTGCGCCCATTGCAGTACCACTTACGGCCAACACCGTACCCACGATCTAGCATGCCCTGCCCCGGCTAAGCGCCGGGTGTGGGGCCTGCCGGAAAGGTGGAGCAGCGTGACACAGTTCCTTGCGAGCCGCCATGGCTGATGACATTAAGATAACCGGAGCCGTTGGGCATGGTTGGGAGTTAACACCCCGGCCAGCCCAACCGGTGCGCCGCTTGCGTACAACCTACATTCCCACCGGAATATGCAAGAACTGCCGTAGCAGTACAGACGGTGAGTGCTTGCACCAACCCAAGGATCAGTACAGCAATTGTTACGAACGGCAGCATTGCACGTTGCTGGCAACAGCCACGCCAGCAGAAGTACTGCAGGACATTCTGGATAGTAACTGCCTTGGTTGCAATTACACCAGTGCGGGCCGCAAGATGGTAGAGCAGCACCTTGTACGAATGATTAAATTTCTGTCGGGGGCCGAATGATGAGCAAGGAGCTAAGGATGCGGGGGTGTTTTGTAACTGGGCCACTGTATGCCGTTATGATGTGGCTGGGGTTCTTGGGGCTACTGACGAGCGGCTGGGTGCTGTATAACCAGCAGTATGACTTGCTTATCATGTGCGTGCTGGGCCTATGCCTGCTGCTGGCCATGTTCATGGCTGTAAGCTGGTACCTGTGGCGCTACAGCCATACCATAACTCAGTGTGGTTACAAGTGGGATGGCAACGTGTGCACCATGCCCAACGGCCACGCCGGAGTCCACCGTTCTTTTGGGAGGTACTAACTTGTTACAAGGTATAGAACTGGCATTGATTGTGATTAATGCTGCACTGTTGATTGCAGTATTGCTGCTGGTGTATGCCATGTTGCGCGTGGGGCTGCAGATTGCAGCCTCCCTCGTTATTATGAGCAACCATATGGGCTCGCTTAGCCAGTTTATGATGCGGGCCATGGCACACGAAATAACTGCCCCGGCCCCGGCGGAGTCGCCCAAGGTAGCCACCAAAGAAGAAGTGCTGGCCTTTAACGGCTGGAGCAGGGACACTACTTACCAAGCCCTGTGGAGGCATGGCACAAAGCCTGCGCTCTACACCACTGAGGAAGCGTTCTTAACCATAGAACAGGATTAGTTTATGCCGTGGATGCATGCACGATTCAGGGGCAAATGTGAAAATCAAGAATGCACTAACAACCAAGGCCGCATTGAAGAAGGTGACAGTATCTTCTACACGGAAGGCTGTACCTACTGCTCGGAGTGTGGTGAGCTCGCCGAAGAAGACCTTAAAGACTCCGACGAAGACGACGAAGACCCAGACGACGACGAAGAAGACCCCGCACTTGTCTATTGAGCGGCTGAACAGCCACGCTTGCCGGTGTGGTGCAGTAGCTTACGGGCACTGCTTTGTGTGCTGGGATCCTTTGTGCAAGCAGCACCGGGTAATGGTTAAGGACCTGCCCCGGTGCAAACCATGCAGCAAGAAGGGACGTAAATGAAACTTAAACGGTGGCGTGTTGAACTGGTTGTTACCGATGACTACGGAAGCAACCAGCCACCCTATACCAAGGAGGGGGTAAAAGCATTGGTAGAGGGCCAGTGCACCAACCTGCCCAGCGGTATAGATATTGAAGTTACGACTGTTGACAACGCACTGCACGATGTGCCCAAGCCACCCGCCCATGACCAGCCTGTGGGGCAGGTAGTTATTTACAGCGCACACAAGGCAGGCATCACCTTGCCTCCGGGCACCATAGTGCTAAGCGATGACGTTTTCCAGCAGCTATTGCAGGAGGCAAACCCCACTCTTACACTTAGTCCGGCACTGGCAGTACAGTAAAGTGGTTGTGCAGTTTATTCTCAAGGAGAACTACCACATGCGTAAGAAGCTTGACGTGTACGTGGCCCTCGGAGGCGCTGGGCTTACCCTGCTTACCGTGTTTACCCTGCTGCTGGCCACAGCGATAACAGCCTGCACCCCGGCCCAGACCAAGAACCTGCTGCCCAAGTACCAAGCCATGGCACAGGGCACACACAAGTACAGCGCCCCAGCGCCGTTTATGCGGGCAACCCAGCAGACTGCCAGCCCGGTGACTACCACAGGGCAGAGCGTAAACAGTTGGACGGACGCGGCAGGCACCACGTACACGCAGACTACAACCACCAACAGCACCCTAACCTATAGTGTGCCCCCACCCACGCCACCCACGCCCACTGCTGCTACCGCGCCGCTGGTTGACGTGCCCAGTACCACCGTGCCCAGCGCCTTGCTGCCACCGGGGCCGTGGATTGCCCAGAACGACCCGGGCACCGGCAGCGGGGTAACCACCGGCAGCATGAAGTACCCCGTACCTGGAATGAGTGGGGCCAACACAGCCCGCGAGTACGACATGACTTACACCAAGAACGGGGGCGAACTGTTCCACGTTAGTTTCGGTAAGGACACTACCAGCCACTACTTTATCTATGACACCTACATCTATAGCACTGACTTTACCCAAGCCAAGAATGTAGAGCTGGATATGAATCAGGTAGTGGCCAACGGCAACACCGTGATCTTGGCAACGCAGTGCAGCGGCTATAGCAACACTTGGGAGTACACCACAAGCCTAAACGGGGGCACGCACTGGAACAGCAGCAACATCCCATGCAACCCCACCAAGTGGACGCCGAACAAGTGGCACCACATACAGATCGCAACGCACCATGATGACAATGGCGTGGTTACTTACGACTGGGTTGGGGTGGACGGCTACTACAGCAACTTCAACAAAGCGGCTGGGGCCAGCAGCTACCCGCTTAAGTGGGCTGTGGGCACGCTGCTGATTAACTTCCAGCTTGATGGGGCCAACAGCACCAGCGGCAGCATAAGCGCCAAGATGGATCGTACAACTGTGTACCGGTGGTAAGCATGATACTGGACATTAGACCGCGCCTGCTTTGCGATAAGCACCTTATGGATGACCACCGGCAGCTACACCGGGTATACTCGGAGCTAGCCAAGGGGCTGCCCATAGAGGCGTACAAACATCGCCCGGACATTATACGGTGGCATGGGTACTTACCGGCGCTGGCGCGGAGGCACTACTTTATCGTTGAGGAGATGACAAGGCGTGGCTGGAGCTGCGGCACCAACCACCGCACGCCTATTGCCGGGGGCGACAGCCCTGTAGGGGTTGTATACCCGGAACCGCTTATGAGCGAACTGGCCCAGCTAGAGTACCTGTTGGATCAGGGCTGTCGTTGCAAGCGCATCTTCTGTATTGAAAATGGGGTGGCCAAGATACTAACCGGCAAGCAGTACCAGCAGGTAGTACAGTGAGAGCCACCGGGCTGTATTGGTGCGTGGTTAAAAGCAGGCACCAGCCGTTACGAATTTTGCAGTTGTTTTACAATGCCGAGGACAGTTGGTGGGAGGCCGTAGTGCCCCCGGAAGATTGCCCAGCCCCACGCTATTATGGGAGGGTGCTGGTTGCAGTGAGGGCAAATGGACGCAACGAACAGCAAGAAACTGCAGATGCACCGAGGGCATAGCGTACCGACCGTTACCATTACAGACGGCGCACGCTTTGCAATTGAGATGGCCAACTGTAGCAGCGCCGCACAGGTTATCGGTATGCTGCGAATCGCCCTGCGGGAGTACGAGTGCATGGTAGTAGGTACTGGCACCATGCGGGTTGTAAGCGCTGTAAACAAGCAGAGCGACCACGTTATTTTAGAATCACAAAAGCGCCCACCGGCCAAGGAGTAGCCCGGGGCCTTTTACAAGATCACCAAGGGAGGTAGTAACTTGAGTGATAGCATGCTGGCACTCTTGATTAGGCGAATGGAAGAGTCCATGTACCACTGGAACCACGGCCATCCCCTAGTTGAAGCAATTAACCGCAACACAGCAGCCATAGATGGGCTAGCCCGGGCTAACCATCGCTTGGCAGAAAGCATGGACACATTGAGCACAGGACAGAGCGCACTTGCAGCAGCAACACAGGCACTTGCAGCAGCAGAGACCGCGGAAGGGCAGGCCGTAGCGGCCGAGGCCGTCGCAGTAGCCAGCGTGGGGCAAGCCATTACGGCAGCGGCAGCCAAGCTGGCCCAGTCGGGCACCAGCGGCCCAGATGTGGATGCAGCAGTTGCAGCCATGAACAAAGCTGCTGCCGATCTTACCGGCAGCGTAAGCAACCTTACCAACAGCAGCAACGCGCTCAACAGTGGTGCCAGCACGCTGAACGCAGCGGGCAACCCACCGCAACAGCAGGCCACCGTAAGCATCACGGCGGATCAGCAGACAGTTGCGGCAGGCACCAGCGTGAACCTTACCATCCAGGCAGCAGGGGCCACGGCCTTGGCACTGTCTGACGATCAGGGCGATCAGTTTGGCGCACTGGACGTTACCGGTGGCACAGTTGCGGTAAGCCCGAATGTCACCACTGTGTACACGGCCACGGCCACCAGTGCGGACGGCAGCAGCGTGGTTGCACAAGTCACAGTCACAGTGCAGTAGATGCAACGGTCGCGCATATGGCGGCCCTTGCGGTATTGGAACTGGTAGCAGTAAAGGGTGGCCCCTAACCCGGGCCGCCCCGCTTTATGCTCTAAAGATTTCTTAGAAAAGGTCTAGGACTTTAGTCACAACTGCATTATTCTGAATGGGTAACACAGGAGGGCAAGGCAAGCATGTACAAAGTCAACGACAAGGCGTTCAACAGCTTTATGGAGGCCGTACGCTACGCCGACAGCATTAAGGCCAACGTCGTAGAGGTTGCCACCGGCCTAACCCGCTGGGAACCTGCCAAGCCTGCTAAGAAACGCACCATACACGTGCTGGTAAACAAAGACGGCACCACAACCGAGTTCGGCAAGGTACGCAACTAAAGATTTCTTAGAAAAGATCTAGGATTATTCAACAGTGCGTGATACTGTTGAGTTCAACAAGGAGCCACACCAATGAAAGCCATCGCAACCTGCCTCGCCTGCTACCACAACGTCTACACCCCCAACTGCGACGCCTGCTACTCACACGCACGGCAAACTGGCCAGATGTACCACTACGGTGTGGCCGTGCAGATTGCCAACGCGGACAAGGAAATCAGCGCCAAGGTTGACGAGCTCAAGGCAGAACTGCCGGGCATCACCTACGGTTACATCGGCAACATTGAAATCGGCCCTTACCGCGACGATCGCAGCTTCCGCATCTTCCTGCCGCACCCGGGCCGCGTGGGCACTTACCGGGACAGCGTTGCACTGGGCAGCATCGACGACCTGCCTATCGCACTTGCCAAGTGGGCCAGCATCTTAACCACTGTCCGGCTCCGCTACGCCAGCGAGCCCCGGCAGTAAGGGTTTCCCTAGGGGGCGGCTGGGCATTTTAGGGTGAGCTGGCCGCCCCACTTTTTAACAAGGAGCAAGCAATGCCCAAGTTCAGGTACATAGCCACAGCAGCCCTGTTAATGTTCACGGCGCTGGTTGTGGTGCTTATCGCCGGGGCCATGCACCACCAAGTTGTTATCCGCGTTATGAAAGGGTACTAGCATGCCGCAGATAGGAGACAAGGTTACCGTGCAGTACAGCCCCGAGGAGCAGCGCAGCGCTGTGGTGGTAGCTCTGCACCGTACGGGGTACATCATCAGGGAGTGCAACAGGCCAGTCGCAGGCTATGTGGCGGCCGAAGCAGTAGTAGCGATAATCCACTAAGGGGAACAGCAATGCCAGAGCAACCGAGCAACAACGTAATCCGACGCATTCAGAGCCTGTTGGCGTTGGGCAGCCGCGTAGAGGACAACGAACAGGAAGCTGCCGCTGCCATGGCCATGGCGCAAAAGCTGCTGGCCCAGTACAACCTTGATTACCACACGGTAGAGCAGGCCAACGTCGGGGGCACCAAGCAGGTAGAGGAAGCCCGGGTGGAGAACATGGCAGCAGCCAGTGCGATGTACCGCTGGCAGCGCGAACTCTGGAAGGCCATCGCCGACGCTAACTTCTGCTGGCACTGGGTTGCCAAGAAGCACGTGGCCCACAAGCGCAAAAAGAAGATGGTATGGGCTGACCGGCACATGCTGCTGGGCCGTGAGAGCAACGTCATGGCCGTGCTTATCATGGGCAACTACCTGTGCGAAACCATCGAACGCCTGCTGCCCTACCCCAACAGCGAACGCCTGAGCCGTAGTGCGATTAGCTGGCGCGAGGGCTGCGCAGACAGGTTGGCCGAGCGTATTAGTGAGCAGGCAGAAGCCAGCCGCAAGGTGGATCCGCAGCAGGGCAGCAGCACGGCAATTACGCTGCATGACGTAGCCAAGCGTGAGTACGCTGCCAACTACGACAAGCGTTACGGCGCGGGCAGCTACGCCAAGCGACTGGAGTGGGAAGCAGGCAGCACAGAGCGCGTGCGCAAATGGGAGGAAGAGCAGGCAGCCCGGCAGGCCAAGCAGGAAGCGGAGTGGCTGGAGTACCTGCAAAACGAAACCCCGGAGCAAAAGAAGAAGCGTGAACGCGAGGAGGAGAAGCAACGCATTAAGGATGCCCGGGCCAGTGAGAGGGAAGCGGAGCGCAGTGCCCGGCGCTGGGAACGCGAGCACTACAAGGAAGCCACACGGCTGGACCGCAGTGCGTACCGGGCTGGCAACAGCGCTGGTGCAGACATAAGCCTTAGCAAGCAGGCTGGGGCTGGCAAGGCCACCCCGGCGCTTAAGGGAGGTGAGTAATGCGCCCTGCCATACCATGGCGCTGTGTGTTCGGCTGGCACTTGTACCGCCGCGTGGCCAGCGCCATGTACGGTGATCTGGCTGTGCAGTGTACCAAGTGCCCGGCAGGCCACTTTGCATACGAGTGGATGATACTGCTGTACGCTCTTACGGGGCGCATGGCCAAGGGAGGTAAGTAATGCAACCATGCGCTGACTGCTGGGAGGGCCGCTGTACTATGAATTGCGGCCCGGCCCGGGCTACCACTGAGGATGTAGGAATAGTCAAGAATAGTTCTATGACAATCACTACTCCGAATGATACAGTTAGCGTCATGGCAAACATACGCAGCGCGACAAGGGCACAAAAGAACCAAGGTATGAACTGGATTCGGCCGGAAAAACGGCTGGCCATCTACCTTCGGGACGGCCTTGCCTGCTGCTACTGCGGTGCAGCCGTAGAGGACGGGGCCAAGCTGACCCTGGATCACCTCCGGCCGTACAAGAGCAACGGCACCAACCTGCCCACCAACTTGGTTACCTGCTGCCTAAGCTGCAACAGCAGCCGAGGCGCACGTAGCTGGAAGCTGTTTGCCGCTGCCGTGGCTGGCTACCTTAACCATGGCGTGACCGGCAAGCAGATCACGCAGCACATTGAAACCACCCGCAACCGGAAGCTGGACGTTGCGGCAGCCAAGGAACTCATGGCACGGCGCGGGGGCTTTACCGCTGCCCTGCAGAACGCGAAGGTGATGTAATGAGAAGGAAAATGCTGTTCGGGCTGGTGTTAACCAAGGTGGAGGACTTGCAGCCCGGCATGGTTATAAGCGTGTGGCACCAAGCCAGCGGGGCTGCCAGCACCGTGGCCAAGGTAGAGGTCGTGGAGCGGCCCGGTATGCGGTACAACTACGTCAAGCTGACAATGGCGGACGGTACCACGTTCCTGGACGAAAGCAACGGGCAGCGCTTACCCCTTACCGGTACCAAGGTGGGGGTATGGCCACCCAACACCCAAACAGCCCGCGATGGTCGGGCGCTGGTAGGAGCAAAGATATGAAAGCACAAGCGCTGCGCGTGCACCAAGGGGTGCAGGTAGTATCGGCTGACGGGCGTACCCTGTTTCTGCACCTTAAGGACGCCGAGCGCGTGGCCCAAGAGATACTACGTGTATCGCAGCAAGCGTACATCAAAGAAGAGCAGCCATTGTGCACAGTGCACAACTGCAAAGCCCGGGCCATGCCCGGCATCAACCTGTGTAAATACCACCAGCAGCGGCGCGGAGGTCCCTGGAGGGGGTTACTACTATGATAATACTCGAAGCTGCAACACCGGAGCAGATGCGCATGGCAGTTATCGCCTACCTGCAACGCAACCGCAACATCAAGCAAACCTGCCTGGAACACGTTACCAGCGGCAGGGGCACCCGGGCCAACGATCTGCGAGCACAGGTACGCATGCTTGACCTGATGATAAGCGAACTGCGCACCGTAAAGATCAGGGCCGTAACCCACACGCCGGAGGAAGAGCCGGTGGGCAGGCCGTAAAGAAAAGTCTAAGAAAAGTCTAGGATAGTTGGGAGTTCCTTGATACCTTGAGTTCAAGGAGAACTGGCAATGGCGAAAACAACCTACACCGTAACCACCGCAGAAGGCAAAGTAGAAACCCGGAAGTCCGAGCGGCCTTATACTCACGTGTTGCTTGGCCGCGTCGACTACGTTGCCGAGCGGGCCTTTGCCCATACACAGGAAAAATTTCACCACGAAACCTTTAACTGGTACAGCCGAGTGGCTAGCGGCAACTACAACTTCGGCCCCTACACCAGCGCCGAAGAAGTTGCCCGCAAGCAGGCCCATGCACGTGCCCAGATTGCCGGGCACACACCTGCAACTTTCGCAGCCAAGCTTATCGCTGGGTATATTGCCAAGCACGCCCCCGAGGGGGAAGTAGCTGGCCCCGAAGTTGCCCTGCGTTGGAGCGCATCGCAGGCCAACGCCACCAAGGCCATCACCGAGTTCCAGGCACGGCACTACACAGGGCTGCGTGTGGTGCCAGCCCTGCCGAAAGGAGGTAAGTAAGTGCCCCCGCTGCCGGAGTACCCCAAGGCCAAGCCCGTAACTAATTCCGTTGGGAAGTGCCGCTGGTGTGGGGAAAAACTTTTCGCACAGTTTGGAAAACTCGTATCCCCTACTGGCATAGACTGCCACGCAAGCCCTAAAAAATACCACGAGATTAAGGAGGGCAAGTAAGTGCCGCTCGTACAGTACACGCCCAAGAAGTTCAACGACCACGCCATGGCCATGCTGGTGCACGCTAACAGGTTCTTGCGCAGCTACCAGCAGCAGGGCTTGGACTGTACCTTGCGCCAGTTGTACTACCAGTTTGTGCAAGCCAACCTGCTGCCCAACAAAGTCAAGTCGTACGACTGGCTGGGCAACCTGATCAACGATGGCCGCATGGCCGGGCTGGTGGACTGGGACCACATCGTGGACCGCACCCGCAACGTGCAGGCTCTTGCCCACTGGGACAGGCCAAGCGCCATCATAGCCAGTGCCGAGCGCAGCTTCGCTATGGATCGCTGGGCGAACCAACGGCATTACCTGGAGGTATGGGTTGAGAAGGACGCCCTGCGAGGCGTTATAGCCAAAGCCTGCAACGCCTTGGACGTGGCCCATTTTAGCTGCCGGGGCTACACCAGCCAGAGCGAGGCATGGGCTGCCGGGCAGCGTCTATTGGTGCAGCAGGACAAGGGCAAGGAGGTACACATCCTGCACCTAGGCGACCACGACCCCAGCGGCATAGATATGACGCGGGACATTGCCGACCGGCTGGCGCTGTTTACCCATGGTCCGGTGCACGTAGAACGGCTGGCCCTGAACATGGCCCAAGTAGAGCAGTACGACTTGGTGCCTAACCCGGCCAAGGTGACGGACAGCCGGTTTGAGGGCTACAGAGAGAAGTACGGGGACGAAAGCTGGGAGCTCGACGCACTTAACCCCGGGCTGCTGGTAGAGCTGATAACCAAGGGCATTAACCAATACCGGGACACCAAGCTGTGGGAGCAGGCCGTAGCGCTGGAGGAGCGTGGCCGGGCTACCATTAACTACGCGGCGCGGTACTGGCCTGATGTGGTAAAGTTCCTGCGAGAACGGCGCACACGTGACAATAGCCCGATCGTGTGCACTACTTGCTTTGCCACGCAAGCTAACCCGCACTGCCTGTGCAAAGATAGCACCGGCCCGGCGATACAGTTGGGGGCCGGGGAGGAGTACTAGCATGGCAATCTGTAAGTATTGCAACGGAACAGGTCGTGATGAAGAGAAGACGCGGAAGGCCGTACGGCAGGGCCGCACTACCCCACCAGCCTACATACGATGCTGGATGTGCAACGGCAACGGACTTGAACCGCCCTACCCATACCACAGACTAGGAGGTACACACAACACGAGTAAAACATGGGCCATAGCACCAGAGAGCCACATGCAGGCCGTAGTGGTGGCCATTAACGAACAGCGACCATTCACCATATGGCACCGGGGCACCTTAACGGGGCGCACCTACAACGAAAACCACTTGCCAAAGGAGACCCCCGAGAATGCCGCGCAACCTGATCACAGCCAACATCAGCCAAGTAGCTGAAGTAACCGTGCCCACCAACGTCAGCCGAGTGCTGGCGCTGTTAAGCACCATAGCCCGGGCCGCTGAGAACAACGCCGAGTACTACGCGGCAGGCAGCCCCCAGAGCCTGGATCAACTGCTGGTGGCCCGGGTTATGGACCACGCCATGATTGAACTAGCCGACGGCACCCGGCTTAACTGGCGCACAGAAAGAATTCAGGAATGAGTACCAGAGTAATCTTTGATTATCAGATGCACTGCGCTATTCTTGAACTCACAAGGAGGGCAGCGCAAATGACATCTGAAAGCTACAGCCCGAACCTAAGCATGGAGGGCCGCCTTACTACAGTGGAGGCCGTAGAAGCCTACATGATGGCAGGCAACGCCACATTCACACTTCGCAGCCAAGCCACCGGCACCCGCTTTACATACAAGGTGCGCAAGAGCAAGCCCCAGCCGGGCCGCGATCAGGTATGGTTTGTAAGCCTGCTTACCGGTGAGGACAACGAAAACAGCTTCACGTACATGGGGCTGATCAGCACCGATGGCTGCCATTTCCGCCACACCAACGCCAGCACCATAAGCACTAGCGCCCCCAGCTTTAAGGCGTTTAGCTGGTTCTTCAACACACTGAAGGCCAAGCGTACCCTGCACCCCAGCCTTGAGATCTGGCATGATGGCCGCTGTGGGCGCTGTGGGCGCAAGCTTACCGTTCCTGAGAGCGTAGCAGCGGGCATAGGCCCCGAGTGCGCCAGCAAGATGTAACCACCAACCCAAGGGCCGGGCAACCCCCGGCCTAGGAGGCAGCCCATGACGTACCCCCGGCTCGGTAACTTGCATGATCCTAACGTACTGGTGCGCGTGCACTGGGCCTGTGGACACACAACCGAAATCTGGGTAAGCAAAAGCTTTACCCCCACCGAGGGAGTGCAGACCAGCGCCTTGTGTTATGACTGCACGGCAAGAAAAGTTAGAAAAGATCTAGGACTGGACTCATAACTGCGGTATTCTGAACTGGCACCAAGGAGGCCAGAAAATGGTGGTTCTAGTTCATACATGCGGGTTCTACTTTAAGGGCAACCGCAACGTCAACACCATGGTAAAAGATCTGGCCAAAGCAACTAAGTTCGCCACCCCAGCCAAGGCACAGGCCCTTCTTGATGATTACCGCAAAGCGGGCTACCCCATGGCGATGTGGACTATCCAGGAGGTCGCCGGTGCCTAAGCGTAACGCCAGCGATTACATGCGCACCATGGGGGTTAAGATGCTCGCGGCCGCGAAGGCCGCCAAGCAGCCCCCGGCCAAGGCCGCGGAAGTGTTTAGCAGCTTTACCCAGCACTACGGCATGCAGCAGGCCGTACACAGCTACCACGACTGCCCCTGCACCGACTGTGCTAGCATACGGGCCACCCACACCACGGCCCAAGTGGAGCAGTTGCAGTGGCAGGCCCTTACCACCAAGCCAGTAGTTAAGTCCAACAAGGAGCAATGAACATGCCGACCGAACCCGGCACACTGTTAACCGTAACCATTAGCCGCGCCAGCGTCAAGCGCGTGTACCCCAAGGCCGTATGCCAGCACATGAACGGCTGGAACTGGGTAGTCATGTACTACCACGGCCCGGCCCTGTGTGCAGCCCAGCGCAGTGAAGAAGGCGCGTGGCGCTGCGCTGCCGAGTACGTTGCAAACATGATCGTCTGAGAGGACACACCATGGCCAGCCTTACATTCGCACTGCTGCTGTTAGCCGTCTGCATAGCCAAGCGCTGGGGCACGGCCCGCGTCGCTAAGAATAAGCGCCGAGCACAGGCCCAGCAATGGGGCGAAGAGATGCTGGCCCAGATCAACACCATACTGGCCAGCCAACGGGAGGCACGTACAACCAAGGTAATGATACTGAAGAGTCATAGCAATAAGTAAGCGCCTGCGGTACGTTTATCAGGCAATGAAAACCATCAACTACATCATCGCCGCTCTGTTAATCGTTTGGTTCGTCTACGTTGAATACGACGCCTACGACATGTACCTGTCCACGGCGCACCACATCACGCTGCACTTGCTCAGCCTCAGCTTCGGCAAGATGACGTACTTTAACAGCAGTGATCTGGCAAAGTTCATGTACACGGCACTGGGCGCGGTGATGCAGCCAGCACGTATTAAGAAGCTGTACAACCAAGGGAGGTAGTATGCCGCAAGGAGCCGGGGCCTAAAGCCCGGCAAGCAGGGTAAGGGTACCTGCTGCCAGTAGTTAGTAAGAGCAGTAGATGTGCAGAGGGCACTCTGCAAGAGCAATGGAGATTGCCGCTTACGAACTACTGGTAGGAGGTACCAACACCATGCAATTCTTAGCAAAGCTGGCGATTCTTGGCTGTATGTTTAGCGCAGCGGCAAGCGCCCTGCTGCTTAGCATGGCCGCCTACCATGTCGCGGTGCACCTGTGGCCATGATCTACGTGTGCAGTGTGGGCACCCGCACCAACAGCACCAAGGTTGACGTTGACGCCGAGGGCTTCCACGCATGGCTTGCCCAGCAGGGCATGCACGCCAGCTTTAATTTCCAAGGCCGGTGTGACCAGCTTAGCCGGTTCCTGCTGGCAGGCAAGCAACGGCCTTACCAAGTGGTTGATTGGAGCATGGAGGAAGACAAATGAATACCGCCCTACTGGCAGCGTGGCCCAACTGTGCCACCCCAGACTGCGAGCACAAGGCGTGTGTAGCTCGCAATAGCATTTACTGCAGCCCATGCACCTATCGTGAGCGGGGCGATAACAGCGCACCCCCGGGCTACTTTGACCGGCTTAAAGCCCTAGCAGGCCAGCAATGATGCTTGCCGGGGTACTGGTGGCTGTGTGCGTGCTGGTGGGCCTGTGCACCATGGCTTGCTTTGTGCTGGCGCTGGCCCTGCGCGTGGCCCTGTGGCCTTTAGAGCACCCTCGGCTAGTGGCTATCACCGCCATATTGTTCTGGATCGCCTGGAGGTTGAGCCAAGCAAAATAACCACTTGCCGTACACACGTACGTGTGTATACTTACCAAAGGCGTTACCGCACAACACCATGCCGATAAAATCAAGTAACACTGCCGCACCAGTACGGGGCAAGGCTGCCGCCAAGCTGCATCCCGCACTGGTTGACAAGCTGCCGGGCAAGCCCGGCCCCACCGCCGATCTGCTGTACCAAACCCGTGAAGCACGCTATGCAGTCAACAAGGTGGTGGAGGCCCTGGAAAAGCAGGAAGCCGACTGCCGCGACTGGTTGATTGCCAACCTTAAGAAAGGTGAGGCTGGGGGCGCTACCGGCTACATGGCTTACGCCGAAGTGTACACCGAGCCTACCCCACAGGTTGAAGACTGGGATAAGTTCTACGCCTACATTGCACGCACCAAGGCATGGGAGTTGCTTACCCGGGCACTGGGCAAGGCCGCCATTAAAGAGCGCTGGGACAATAAGAAGGAGATACCCGGTGTGGTTGCCTTTAACGCTGTGAAGGTGAGCATCACCAAGAAGAAGCGGTAACAGGGTTCGCAGGGGTAAGCTGGCAAGGACTGTTGCGCCCCTTGCCACTGCCCCATGCGGCTGGTACCGGCTGGGGGCCAGCATAATCAAGAGTGGTAGGGGTAGGGCCTCCACCACTCACCCAGCACTTTAGGAGGGCGCAACCCCATGCAACCCGTACTTGAAAGGGTAGTACTGCAACGCACCAGCCACGGCGAAAACCTGTACATCTTCAGGCAAAGCCTCCAAGACAATAATTCACGCTGGCGCACTGTTGATCTAATGTGCCAGCCCACCCCGCTCGGTCAGCAACAGCTATCCGCACAGCCTTGGTGCACTGCTACCATGGCCAGCACGGCCTTTAAGGCACCCGAGGAGCAGGCAGCCCCGGCCACTACAACCACAGACCCTGAAGATGTACTGCCCAGCGTCTACTAACAGCCCTTACAGCGCTAACAGCCCGTAAAGAGCAGAAAGAACATTGAGTATGCCAGCAGCAAAACCAGCAGCTAAGAAAACCACCAGCAACGGCACCAGCATGCAGAAGTGGGATGCTGAGATGGCCAAGTACGCCCAACAGCAGGAAGAGCAGCAGCAGGCCGCCTTGGGCGGGGGCAACTTTATTGGCACCCGGGGCGGGGTGTTCAGCTACAAGAAGGAAGTACTGGGCAAGGAACTGGACGTTGTTATTGCCGACAGCGTCTTTGAGAACGATTACTACGAGGGCGAGTTTGACGCCGACAACCCCCGGCCCCCGGTGTGCTTTGCCTTTGGCCGCGACCCCAAGACCATGGCCCCGCACCCGGACAGCGTTGACCCCCAGAACGCAGACTGCAAAAGCTGCCGTCACAACGTTATGGGCACAGCCATTAAGGGCAAGGGCAAGCGCTGCAAGAACGTGCAACGCCATGCCCTTATCACCGAGGACATGATTGTGAGCGCGGACAAGCTGGCCAAGGCCGAGGTCATTTACCTTAAGACCCCGGTGACCAGCGGGCAGGGCTTTGCCAAGTACAGCGTGGAAACCACCAAGCGCCTGCACCGGCCCCTGTTCGGCGTTGTAACGCATCTTGAGATCGTCAACCACCCCAAGTACCAGTTCGTCGTCGAGGCAAGCCTTAAAGAGGAGATTAATGACGGCAGCGTCTTCGGTGAGCTGATCAACCACCACGAAGCACAAAAAGCCGGGGCCATTGAATTTCCCTACATGCCGCCAAGTGAGGAGCCAGCACCAGCGGCAAAGGCCCCGGCTAGCCGTAAGTTTAGCAAGGCCACAGGAAAGGCAGGCAAGCGGTAAGCAGCATGGCACGTGTGGGTGCGTGCCAGCACGGCCCTGTCCTATGCACGCGCATTATAAGCACGCTGGGACGTATGCAGTACCGCTGGGGTGGTTGTCGGGGGACCCAACCCAGCTATCGCACAATAGGGCCGTGCTGGGGCGCACCAACTGGAGGCAAAATTGGTAGAGGAAAAGAACCTTAGCTGGGCTGACTTGCTGGACAGGCTGCG
>Ga0310811_10005609_pt1 | contig 15927 bp, 11 predicted proteins | sample YCmetagenome_FD_207642 | JGI IMG/M metagenome (GOLD analysis project Ga0310811, IMG submission 207642) | Soil microbial communities from experimental microcosm in Duke University, North Carolina, United States - YC | ecosystem: Engineered > Artificial ecosystem > Soil microcosm > Unclassified ...
AACATTGCCAACACGGCCTTTCAAAGCTTCTACTTCCTGACGAAGAGCTGCATCATACAACTCGTCATACATCATAGCCACTGGATTTACCCAATCCAGATTTGGTTTTGATTTTGAACCGAAAGTATACTCTAAACCAGCATAACCGTAAGAATATTTGTTTTCAGCAGGATAGTTTGCGTGTACACCCGTAAGGTTGAAACCATCGATGAAATTTTCGGTGTAACCTAAGTTTAACGCTAATTGATCTGATAATTTGAATTTAACACCTGCACCAACTGGTATAACTAATTCTTTAACATAATTTCCAGTGTGGTCAGTTCCAGTGTGACCTTTGTAGTCAAGGATTAGATTTTGTTGGTCGTTGTCAGAATAGACTTTAGGTTGATACCATGCCATTCCAGCACCACCATTTAAGAAGAAGTTAACAGCGTTGGCGCGATGTAAAAAGCTTAATGAACCGACATTGATAACGCCACTCAAAGTAGCTTGATAGAACTTAGTTTCAAAGCTCCCTGCCTGCAAGCCAGATTGGCTGTCAACGGTGTAGCCAAAGTTATTAAATTTAGCTTCATCACTTCCCTTAATTTTACCACCGCGTACATCTAACTGTAAGCCGATAGTGTGTGAAAGCTGGTCTCTCAAGCTAACACCGTAGCCTAAGCTAGGTTGATTGTGGTTGAAGTTGTTTACACCACCTGTTGCAACAGAAGGGGCTGTAACGCCAACGTTTACGCCAACACTCCATGTGTTGTACTGTTTTGTGCCACCGAATACCTTGGCGGTACCGGTTGCTGCTGATGCCTTCGTCGAATCTGTTTTTGCAGCTGTAGCATCAGTTTGGGCATTTACCACACTGACAGCCAACAGAGACGCGAATGAAAGGGCGACTGTTTTTTTTAATGTAGAATAGTTCATAGTTTTAAGATTAAACAATTTAATTGTGATTTTTTTTCAAAATTAGTAATTATGTTTGACTTCATTACCAAACATTGTTCCAAAATTTGTCTTTTGGTAATACAAATAAATAAAAATAATTGTTTGAAAAAAATTAATAATACCGAGAATAGTGAAATATCTACCAATAGATAAGAAATTATTTACTTTTAATAGAAAAAATTTCGTTAAAAGAATAAAAGGTAATTCGGTAGCTGTATTTCATTCCAATGACGAGTTTCCTCGAAGTGGCGATCAGAATTTTGTATTTAAACAAAATGCAGACTTTTTTTACTTAACAGGTATAGACCAGGAGCAAAGCATACTCGTTTTATATCCTGATTGTCCTAATCCATTATACAAAGAAGTACTCTTTTTAAGACAAACCAACGAGCATATCGCTGTTTGGGAGGGGCATAAATATACCAAAGAGGAGGCTCGCGCTGCATCTGGTATTGAAAACATACAATGGCTCACCGAGTATGATACCATACTGCACAGTATTATTAATTATGCTGACTACATCTACATTAATACAAATGATAACGACCGGTATGGCTATTCTGTGCCATACAGAGATATTAGGATGTATGAACAATTAAGGCAGAAGTATCCTTTACACAATTATGAACGCTCCGCGGTTATTTTACGGGATCTAAGATCAGTTAAATCAGATATCGAGGTCCAATTAACCAAAAAAGCATGTGAAATTACCAGGGATGCGTTTGTGCGCGTACTTAAGTTTGTAAAGCCAGGTGTTGCTGAATATGAAATAGAAGCTGAGACCACTCACGAGTTTTTACGACAGCGTGCTACCGGTCATGGTTATAACCCGATCATCGCTTCGGGGCCAAATGCCAATGTGCTTCATTATATTGATAATAACCAGGTTTGTAAGGATGGTCATGTTATATTACTTGATTTCGGTGCAGAATATGCCAATTATAATGCTGATATGACACGCTCTATTCCGGTAAGCGGCCGATTCACTAAACGACAGCGTGACGTATATGATGCCGTGCTGCGGGTAATGAAAGGGGCGATCGGTATGATAAAAGCCGGAGCGGTATTGACAGAATACCAGGAAGAAGTTGGTAAGATAATGACCAGTGAACTGATTGGTTTAAAATTGCTTGACAAGCATGACGTAGCTAAGCAGGACCCCAAAATGCCATTATATAAAAAGTATTTTATGCATGGTACTTCTCACCATTTAGGTTTGGACGTACACGATTTTGCTAATAGGTATAATCCTTTTCAGGTTGGTAATATCCTAACATGCGAACCCGGAATATATATACCTGAAGAAAGTTTAGGAATACGCCTGGAAAATGATATCCTGATCACTAAAGATGGAAACCTGGATCTGATGGCCGATATCCCACTTGAAGCAGAGCACATTGAAGAGATAATGAATAGTTAGGAGCCTGAAGTCAGAGGTCGGAAGTCGAAAGTCCGAAATCAGTGAACTTTTCTGCGAATGAATAAATATTGAACCCAGGGGCTTTAATGGCTTCTAAAACCGTTTGGTATAATTCTGTTTTATTGATGTTGCCCATTCGTTTTTGCTGGATAAGTTTATAGGCTTTTTCTGCAAGGAGGTATTCTTTACGGCTGTTCTTCTTATCTGAACTACTGGAAATGAAATCAGTGATTTCATCAATGCCGTTGTTTTCAGAGGCTATCGTTTTAAAAACAGGTATTTCAGTTCCTTTTTGCTGAACCATCTTTTTTAGATTGTTGGCAAATAATTCAGCTCCATCCCTGTCTGCTTTGTTGACAATGAAAGCATCAGCAATTTCCATCAATCCAGATTTAATACTTTGTATTTCATCACCGCCCTCGGGAACTAAAACGACAAAAGTGATATCCGCAAGACCAGCTATTTCCACTTCTGATTGTCCGACGCCAACTGTCTCTACCAATATGTAATCAAAGCCAGCTGCTTTTAACACGTCTGTCATTTCAATGGTCTTTGCCGATAATCCGCCTAAAGAACCCCGTGTTGCTAATGAACGAATGAATATATAGGGATGATTGAAATGCGATGCCATCCTTATCCTATCGCCCAATAATGAACCGAGATTAAATGGTGAAGTAGGATCGATCGCCAATACAGCTATTTTTTTATCCTGACCGGCAAGTTTGGTAATCAGTGCGTTTACAAGTGTGCTTTTGCCCGCTCCCGGTGGACCGGTGATACCTATTACCGGAGTATTTTGATTAAATGCCAGGCTTTTAAGAAGCTGATCAACCCCATCAAGATCATTTTCAACAATAGTCAACGCTCGGGCAACCGATTTGAAATCATTGCAATCAGGCTTGATATTGTTTTTAGTGGATGACATAGAAGCAAGCAATTAAAGTAGCAAAAATATAAGGTATTTGAATAAACGGGATATCCGTACCATACATTAAACAGAATAAAATGTTAAGATACAGGATATGTCTATATTTGGCATTCAAAAAAAGACAAGTATCCGGATGGATCTTAAAAAAAGCGTTTCAATAGTTATCCCTAATTATAATGGTAAGCATTTGTTAAAGGAATATTTGCCTTTTGCCATTGACTCCATTAAAGACGCTGATACTACTTACGAGATCATTGTAGTAGATGATTGCTCTACGGACGACTCGGTAGAGTTTATCAAAAGAGAATTTCCACAGGTTAAGCTTATTGCCAACCATCAAAACAGAGGGTTTTCGCATACTTGTAATTGTGGTATAGAAGAAGCGCAATACGAGCTGATCTTTCTTTTAAATTCAGATGTAAAACTCACCACGGATTATTTCGGGCATCAATGGAAGTACTTTTCTGAGCCGGATACTTTCGGAGTGATGGGCCGCATCATCGATATGGAAGGCGACCACATACAGGATGCTGCACGTATGCCAAAATTCAATGGACTGAAATTAAAGACGGGTTATTTTTATTATACCGATAATCCCGAGGATCAGTTATATACCATGTACCTATCAGGAGCTAATGCCTTGATTGATGCTCAAAAACTCAAAGAGCTGGGTGGTTTTGATGAAATATTCTCGCCGTTTTACAGTGAGGATATGGAGCTCAGTATCAGAGCGTGGCGCTTGAACTGGAAGTGTTATTATGAACATCAATCAGTTTGCCGTCACCGTTTATCGGCCACGACAAAAAATTATAAAACGCCGCAATGGGTAAAGCGGGTTTATTTCCGCAATCGCTTTTACTTTCATGTCATCCATTTTAATGCGCTTGCATCATTCTTTTATTATTGCCAGATCACGTTGATTGACCTTTTCCCTAAATTGCTTGCCGGGCAGTTCTGGTTATGGAAAAGCTATGTGGAACTATTCAAAAACCGCAGCATCATACAACAGCGCAGGGCTGAATTCAAAAAGCTAATGGATAAGCATCAAAGCAATACCTCTCTTTTTGATGTAGTTTCGGAATTATCAGCAATTACACTGAAAAAGATATCCGTATCAAATGCTTTAAGAACGACACCAACCTGGGTTTTAATAAAAATTTCGAGCGGGCAATTAACCTGACAACGGGAGAATACATCGCCATCAGTGACCAGGATGATATCTGGCTGCCGCATAAAATAGAATCACTACTAAGTCATATAGAAAACAAGTGGCTTATCTTCTCTAATTCATCCTTTATTAATGATGACAATGAAACATTAGAAGGCCAGATGCTTTATGGCTTTAACCCGGCAGAGCACAATTATAAATGTACGCTACTGGCAAATTTTGTTACCGGGCATACGGTATTGTTTAAAAAGGATTTTATAAACTACTTTCTGCCGTTCCCGCACAATGGATTTTATGATTGGTGGATGGGATTAATCGCGCTGTATCACGAAGAAATAATTTTCCTGGACGAGGTTTTAACGAAACATCGGGTTCATAAACACTCAGTGATGCAGGAGCGGCTGAGATCAGGCGGAGAAGAATCAGAAGAAGTTAGGGCAATTGACCAGATGCTTTCAGCTTTTTCTGAATATAAATATCTCAAAAATGATGACCGGTTATTTGTGGCAAAACTCAGGGATGTCTACAAAGCTGATTTGTATCAGCGCAATACAATTCCATTAATAAAAACAATATTGAAAAATTATAACGACTTGTTCTGCTATCACAAAAAGAGAACAGGTTTTTCTCTGTTTAATTTTGCCCTGAAATATGCATACAAAGTAAAAAAGCATGTGTAGTGAAAACAGTTATAACCAATTACAAATCAAAATAAAATAATAACCAGTACTTTTGCCGGACAATGAAAACTTATTTTAGGCTGCTGTCCTTTGCCAAACCAATAGAGAAGTTCGCCATACCTTATATTTTGTATACCCTGCTTTATGTAGTACTTAGCTCGTTGGTGTTCCCTCTGCTTATCCCACTGCTTAATACGCTTTTTGATGGTAACAATGCAGGCGCCAAAGTCATTGTTGCAAATGCAAAACCCGATACTGTACTCAATATTTCAGGATGGTTTAAATATTACATGAACTACTTTATACAAATTCATGGTGCATGGGGCGCTTTACAATTTGTATGTATCACCATTATCATTACCATCTTCCTGGGCAATTTATTCCGGTATCTTTCTGCCCGTACTATGGAAAACCTCAGGATACACACCCTGCTAAATATGCGTAAACGCGTATTTGATAATGTGATGGATCTGCATCTTGGTTATTTCAGCAATGAACGTAAGGGAGATATTATTTCTAAAATTGCTTCGGACGTACAGGTTGTGCAATTCTCGGTAACTGCCACTTTGCAAGTTGTTTTTAAGGAGCCCGTGCAACTGATCGTGTTCATGGTAATGCTCTTCCTAATCTCTGTGAAGCTGACACTTTGGTCGTTATTGGTGGTTCCCGTCTCTGCGTTTATTATCTCGCGTATAGTAAAAAGGCTAAAGTCACAGGCTATTGCCGCACAACAAAGCTATGGCAACATGATAAGCTACCTGGACGAAGCGCTTTCGGGGGTAAAGATCATCAAAGCATTTAATGCTACCGACTTTGTAAAGCAGCGCTTTCATTCGGAAAACAAGCGATACTCAAAAATCATGAGGTCTATGGCCAAGCGTCAGCAATCCGCTTCGCCTGTTTCGGAGATACTGGCTGTTACTATGATCTCGTTCATAGTGTTATATGGTGGTTATCTTATTCTTAACAAAAGATCAGACCTTAATGGGGGACAGTTTATAGCCTATATCGCTATTTTCTCGCAGATCATGCGTCCGGCAAAGGCGATATCAGATTCATTCAGTAATATACATTCAGGTATAGCTGCCGGTGAACGGGTTTTAGCCTTAATTGATGAAAAACCACAAATAACCGATGCACCTAACGCAAAAGATATACAAGAGTTTAATGAGGGTATTCATTTTAACAACGTATCCTTCGCCTATCCCGGCAGGGAAGTGCTGAAGAGCATTAACTTTACTGTGCCTAAGGGGAAATCGATAGCCCTTGTCGGCCCTTCAGGCGGTGGTAAATCAACATTGATGGATTTGATCCCAAGATTTATTGAGCCGCAGTCGGGCGAAGTATTGATTGACGATCATAATATTCAGGGGGTAACGATGAACTCCCTTCGCTCACTCATGGGCGTTGTAAACCAGGAATCTATTTTATTCAACGATTCCATCTACAACAACATAGCGTTTGGCAAAACAAACGTTACGCAGGAAGAGGTGGAAGCCGCTGCACGCATAGCCAACGCGCATAACTTTATTATGGAAACCGAAGGCGGTTATAATACCAATATCGGCGATAGGGGTACTAAACTTTCAGGAGGTCAAAGGCAACGTATTTGTATTGCCCGTGCGGTATTGAATAACCCGCCGATTATGTTGTTGGATGAGGCAACATCAGCATTGGATACCGAGTCGGAAAAATTGGTGCAGGAAGCATTAAATAACCTGATGAAAAACCGCACTTCGCTTATCATCGCTCACCGTCTGAGCACCATTCAGAATGCGGATAATATTATAGTTTTGGAAAGCGGAGAAATTGTGGAGCAGGGAACGCATCAGCAACTGATTATGAATAACGGCCTGTATAAGAGACTGATCGACATGCAGACTTTTCAATAATAGCCAGTACTCAACCAATACGGTATATGCAGCAAATACGATCCAGAAAGATAGAAAAAGACGAATCTTTTCCGTTTGAGTTTTCTATTTGCACGCTGGTAACCAATGCAACAGAGTACCAGGAAATGCTGCAGTCTTTCCTTAGCGGAGGTTTTGATGAGGAAACATCTGAGTTTATTTATATCGATAATAGCAGTCAAAATACTTTTGAAGCTTACTCAGGCCTTAACCGATTTTTGCGCGAGGCTAAAGGGAAATACATTATCATTTGCCATCAGGATATATTATTGAATGAGCATGGCCGCACACATTTAGTAGATAAAATAGAGGAAATTGAAAAGGCTGACCCAAAATGGGGCGCATTAGGAAATGCCGGTGGACTTAATATTAAACACAGAGGGCTACATTTAACCAATGAATCTGGCAAAGAATGGCATGAATCGGATTTACCGCTAAGAACACAAACACTGGACGAAAATTTTATCGTGGTAAAAAAGAGTGCTAATTTATCATTGTCAGCAGATTTGCGGGGCTTCCATTTTTATGGGGCCGATATTTGCCTGGTTGCCGATATACTGGGCTATAATTGTTATGTGATCGACTTTAAACTGATCCATAAAAGTGATGGCAATGACGATGAAAGATTTTATCAGCTCAAAAAGCAATTCATCAAAAAATACAGGCGCGCATTCCGGTCAAGATTTATCTCTACTACCATAACGCGATTTTATCTTTCCGGAAGCAGATTATTAAGTGCTTTGGGGAACATGGGGCTGATACTGTTTTTCGCCCGGCAATACTATAAATTCTTCAAACCGAAGAAAAATTATCATCAGGAAATCTAAAAAGGAAATTGCCGTTAAGATCATCATGTTGCAAGAGCAAACCATAACCTGCTTACCCGATACTAAAATTTATATCTGCTGTTCGGCGGGGAATGCTACAGGGGGCCCTGAAGCATTGCATCAACTAGCCTATCACCTAAATCAGCTTGGCTTTAATGCGATGATGTATTATTACCAAACCCCGGATAGTGTAGGTATGGTGCACGAGAACTACAAAAAGTTTAATATACCTTACGTAACCAAACCCGAAAATGATGGCAAGCATGTGATGATTATGCCGGAGACTTATCTGTTTCCGATTTTCAAAAGGAAATTTAATAGGATAAGAAAGGTGATATGGTGGCTGAGCGTAGTTAATTATTACAAAACGCAAAAGCCAGGTGTTAATGATGCTAAGCCAAAGGGGCTGCTGGCGACGATAAAGGCAAGAAAGCAAGCATCATTTGCACGTATAAAAGAGAAGGGAGTATTAAACATTGCCCACTCTTATTATTCATTAATGCATCTAAAAGAAAACGGTATTGAGCCTATAGGGCAGATATCCGATTATATGAATGATGTGTTTTTTGAATTGGCCGCGCACGAAGAAAAAAAGGAAGATATCATCATTTATAACCCAAAGAAAAATGATGAGTTTCTGGAGGAAATTATTCGCCTGACACCTGATCTGAGTTGGAAACCTCTTGCCAATATGACCCCTGCTGAGGTAGGTAATTGGATGAACCGGGCTAAGCTATACGTTGACTTTGGCTATCACCCCGGTAAAGAGCGAATGCCACGCGAGGCCTGCATTATGCGTTGTTGTATGATTGTTGGCAAGAGCGGTTCAGCAGCTTATCAGCCCGATATGCCTATTCCTGAAAAGTACCGTTTTGAGAAAGAACGCGGGCAGATTCCTGATATCATTGAGCAAATAAGAGCATGCATAGGTGATTATGATCAACTCATAAATGATTTCAGGCCTTACCGCGAGGCTCTTTATCAGGAAAAGAAAGTATTTATTGAAGCGATAAAAAAAGTTTTTGTAACTATTTAGTTATATTCTTATAAGTTAAAGTCCCTCAAACAATTTTCCGGATAGAATATTGTTATTAATTAACATCATCTATCTATTAATGAATATTGAGGAAACTCCTTTGGTTTCCGTTGCATTGTGTACGTACAATGGCGAGCGGTTTATAAAGAAACAATTAGACAGTATTATCGATCAAAGCTATGATCGCCTGGAGGTAATTATTGTTGACGATTGTTCGACAGATCGCACCTTTTCTATTTTGGAAAACTATCAGCGAAAAGATCAAAGAATAAAGCTATTCCGCAACGAGAAAAATCTGGGCTATACCAGAAATTTTGAAAAGGCACTAAAATTATGTAGTGGCGAGTACATTGCTTTTGCAGACCAGGATGATATCTGGGAAAAAGAAAAGATCAGTTTATTGCTTGGAGAAATAGACGGGCACACAATGGTTTATCATAATTCGGATTACATTGACGAAAACGATAAATCTATCGGGGCATTTACAGTGTCAAAAGTGTTCAGAGTTTATGAAGGAGAAAGCCCGTTGCCCTTTATCTTATCTAATTGTGTGCACGGACATGCTACACTGATTGATAGTGAATTAAAAGACTACATTTTTCCATTTGATAAAAGGTTCTCCCATGATTGGTGGGTAACTTATGTTGCCTTTAACCTGGGTTCGGTAAAATACCTGGACAAAGTTTTGGTGCACTACCGGCAACATAAGAATAGTGTTACAGACACCTTTAAATTGCACAGTGACCCAATTGAGGAACATAAGAAACCAAAAGGAGTAGAGCGCATTTCGTTAAATCTTGATCTTTTAAAACATTGTGCCGATTTCAAGTATAATAAAGAAGCAGTCATAACCAAAAAAGCTTATTACCTATTGTCGAATTTGTCTAAAGGGCAAAAGAAAACAGCAAGCTTTTTGTTCTTGGTAAAATACTTTGATTTGCTTTTCCCGATTTACTTACGGCATCAATACAAAAGCTTTTTGAGCAAGATGAATATGATACGGAAAATATGCTTTAGTTAGTGCTGATTAGAACTATAGTATAACAGAAGGCCGTATCAAATAAATATTGATACAGCCTTCTGTTATAATTTCAGGATTGTTCCGACTTTTTATTGGAACTTAATACCTATACCAAACTGCCAAACCTGGTTACGGTAGTCGGGAATTGGCGAATTCTGATCGTATGTATTTGATGTAAGATCGATCAGGTAACGGGCGTGAATATCAACGCTCTGGTTAAGATCAATGCTCACGCCAAAAGCGCCTGAGATATAGCTTTTGTTGGTAGCATCGTCATAATAGCTTTGACGACTTGTGGTAAACCCATTATCAAAAGTCGTAGTACTGGTTAATGGGATGTTGATTTGTGGTCCTACCAGGAAGTTAAAACCACGTACAATACGGAATTTTGCTAGTAAAGGAATATCAATGTAATTATTCCGCTGAGTTAAAGTACCATCGGTAGTATAAGCCTGGTAGCCTTTTTGCGAGAATAATACTTCAGGCTCAAAAGAAAATGGATATGCAATAGGAACGTTAGCAACCAGACCGGCATTGAAACCTACTATACCGCTTGTGCTGTAACCTGTGTTGTAGGAAGATACCGTATTGGCAAGACTGACACCGCCTTCAATACCAACACTGGGTCGGTTAAAATCATCTTGCTGACGTTGTACCGGACGGCGATGAACACGACGCGGGCCATAATAATAAGTTTGGGCGCTTACAGATCCTGCAACCAGCAGGCATATCGCTAAAATAAAAATGTGTTTCATTGGAGTAAGTATTTTATAGTTTGTTGACTTTTTAGAGTGAAACAAAATGGATAGGTTTAGTTGTTTGCAGAAATTTTTTTAATTAGGGTTTAAGTTTGGTTGTGATAGGGTTGAAATTGTTGTAATAGTTGAAATGGTTTAATCATTCACTATTGACCATAAAAGCGAGTCAGGTCACAGCTTTTACAACTTTTTCAACCCTTACAACTTCTACAACCAATCTGCATTAACTACATTTGAAACATCTATGAATCAATTTGAAAAAGGGTTAAGATTTATTTTCCTGTGTATCTTGTTAGTGAGCGGGTCTTCTGTTTTTGCTCAACAAAAAACCAGTTATATTAACCTGTTAAACCATCAAAATCATTGGGTCGATTCGGTTTATAAAAAACTCAGCAAGAAACAGCGTGTGGCGCAATTGTTTTTTGTGCGGGCACATACCAACCGGGGACAAGCGTATGAAGACTCTGTAGGAAGTGTAATCAAGGATCAGCAGATAGGGGGATTGGTATTTTTCCAGGGCGGCCCTGTTAGGCAATTGAACCTGATCAATACCTATCAAAAACTAGCCAAAGTTCCCTTGCTTGTGGCAATGGATGGTGAGTGGGGCTTAGGTATGCGGCTGGATTCAACCATTTCGTATCCTTATCAAATGACTTTGGGAGCTATACAGGATAATACCCTCATCTATAAAATGGGTCAATTTGTAGCTTATGATTTTAAACGCATGGGCATGCAAATAAACTTGGCGCCTGATATGGATGTAAACAATAACCCCAATAACCCGGTGATCAATTACCGTTCTTTTGGGGATAACAAATACAACGTCGCTGCCAAGGGTATTGCCTATATGAAGGGTATGCAGGATGCTGGTTTGCTTACAACAGCCAAGCATTTTCCAGGGCACGGCGATACCAATGTTGATTCACATTTTGATCTGCCTTTATTACCTTTCAGCAGGGAGCGGCTTGATACACTGGAAGAATACCCTTTTCGCCAGGCAATAAAAGCAGGCATTAGTGGGGTAATGATCGCTCACATGGATATTCCGGCGCTGGACTCGACCAAAAATCTGCCTTCAACTTTATCGCGTCCTATTGTAACAGGAGCTTTAAAAGATTCGCTCGGATTCAAAGGATTGGTAATGTCAGATGCGATGGAGATGAAGGCTGTAGTAAAATATTTTCCGGAAGGTGAAGCTGATCTGCGCGCTTTTATAGCCGGGAATGATATTATCGAGTTATCAGAAGACTCAAAAAGGGCAATCGATATTATAAAGAAAGCGGTGCGCCAGAAAAGAATCACCAAACTCGAATTCGAAACGAAAGTAAAAAAAGTACTGGCAGCAAAATATTGGGCCGGATTGAATCATTATCGTGAGGCAATACCGGGAAATTTGGTTGAAGACTTAAACAGGGAAAGCGCCAAAGCATTGGTTCAGCAATTAACTGATGCTTCTGTTACATTATTAAAAGGCGATGCATCAACCGTTCAGCTAAACCCGATAGCAAAAACAGCGATTGTAAGTATTGGCGTTTCACAGCCTACCTTATTTCAAAATGAAATAGCTCAATGGTATATGAATAATGATACCTTTATTGTAGGCAAGGCTACGCCTGCCGATGACTTGCTTACATTACTGGATAAACTGCGCAGCTACGACCAGGTGATTGTCAGCATTAACGATACACGCACCCGCCCCGCAAGCAAGCTGGATTACAGCAATGGGGTGAAAATATTTATTGCTCAAGTTGCGGCGCATCCGCATTCGGTGGTTTGTGTGTTTGCCAATCCTTACACAATGGCAGGTTTGCCGGGAATTGAAAATGCCGGTGCATTAATAGCAGGTTACCAGATGAGTGACGAAATGCAGCGTTCGGCGGTGAAAGTGATCAACCGTATCGTCAATCCGAAAGGAAAATTGCCGGTAAGGGTAAGCACTGTCTTCCCTTATGGAACAGGGGTTATTTTAAAATAGTTCTACAGCATGGAAACAAAGATCAGGGCGATTGTTACCGGCGCTACCGGGATGGTAGGCGAAGGTGTATTACAGGAATGTTTATTGCATCCGCAGGTAGAGGCGGTGCTGATAGTGAACCGTAAGCCCTCAGGTTTTAGTCACCCTAAATTAAAAGAGATCGTCCATGCTGACTTTTTTGATATTTCGCCAATTGCAGATCAGCTGAAAGGATACAATGCCTGTTATTTTTGTTTGGGGGTAACGTCTATCGGCAAAAAAGAGCCGGATTATTATAAACTCACCTACACTCTAACCATGCATGTGGCAGAAACCTTAAGCCGTCTTAACCCGGATATGACTTTTTGCTATGTCTCAGGCGCCAGCACAGATAGCAGTGAAAAAGGCAGTCAGATGTGGGCACGGGTAAAAGGCAAAACAGAGAACGATCTGGCCAAACTGCCCTTTAAACAGGAGTTCAATTTCCGGCCTGGGTTAATGAAAGCTGACAAAGGAGCTAAGAATGTGCCATCAATTTATAAATACCTCAGTTGGCTGTACCCGGTACTTCATGCACTTTTCCCATCCAAATCATGTGACCTGGCAGAAGTTGGACAGGCAATGATCAATGTTACTTTGCGTGGCTATCCGAAGCAAATACTCGAAGTGACGGACATTGTTGGGGCAGCGAAGACGGTCTGAAAATCCCAATATTCATTTTCTATTTGATGCGGGCGCGAAGTAATTTTCGTTGCCTTTTGCTTACATTTACTTTATTCTATTATGCAATCTACTCCCAATAAATATAACGAGAAATTTCAGGAAGCTTTAGACCGGTTAAACCCTGAGCAGCGCTCTGCGGTAGACCAGATTGAAGGTCCGGTGCTGGTAGTTGCTGGTCCGGGAACGGGTAAGACGCAGATACTGGCGGCACGTATTGGTAAGATATTATTGGAGACGGATGCCAGTGCGCACGAGATATTGTGTTTAACCTATACCGATGCCGGAGCAGTGGCCATGCGCAAGCGATTGTTCGAGTTTATTGGCCCGGATGCTTACCGGGTGAACATTTATACTTTCCATGCTTTTTGCAACGAGGTGATACAGGAAAACCTGGACTATTTTGGTAAGTTGAATCTGGAGCCTTTATCTGATTTGGATTCAGTAGCGCTCTTCCAGGGATTGGTAGATGATTTTCCAAATGACCATTTGCTAAAGCGTTTTACAGGTGATATTTATTATGATGTGCCCCGCCTGAAGAACCTGTTCTCTGTAATGAAACGGGAGAACTGGGATGAAGACATGATCAGCAGGGCAGTGACTGAATATCTGGAAGATCTGCCAAATCGCGAAGAATATATTTACAAACGGGCCAACGCTGTAAAGGGGATCAAAGTTGGCGATCCAAAACAAAAGGATATTGATGCGGCTAAGGAAGTAATGGCCAAACTTCTGGCGGCGGTAAGTGAGTATCAGCGCTACGATGTCAAGATGAAGACAGGTGGCTATTATGATTATGACGACATGATCATTTGGGTATTGAAGGCCTTCCGCGAGAATGAAGAAATGCTGCGTAAGTACCAGGAACGGTATCAATATGTTTTGGTGGACGAGTTTCAGGATACCAGCGGTTCGCAAAGTGAATTGTTGAAATTGCTGCTGAATTATTGGGATACGCCCAATGTATTTGTGGTAGGTGACGATGACCAGTCGATCTTCAAGTTCCAGGGTGCCAATATGAAGAACATCCTGGATTTCGCAGGCGATTATGTCAACACATTGAAGACGGTCGTGCTGAAACAGAATTATCGTTCTAACCAACATATATTAGATATTTCAAAGGCGTTGATCGGTAATAACCGTGAACGATTAACAGGTCAGCTGCAACTGGATAAAAACCTGATGGCGGCGGGTACCCGCTTTAAAGAATTGGCGCATGAACCTACGATAAGGGAATACGAAAACCCGGCACAGGAAATGGTGCACACAGCCAGGCAGATCAAGCAATTGATAGATGGCGGGACCGCACCGGGTGAAATCGCAGTGATCTATCGTAACCACAGTCAGGTAGAGGAGCTACTTCAATATCTCGATTCAAAAAAGATTGCTGTAAATACCCGGCGGAAGATTGATATCCTGACTTTGCCTTTTGGCGAAAAGATCATCAATATACTGCGTTACCTCGCTATGGAAATGGATTCGCCTTACAGCGGCGATGAGTTGTTGTTTGAGATTATGCATTATGATTTCTTTGATATCCCGCCAATCGAGATCGCCAAGGCAAGTATTGCGGTATCCAATCAAAATTATAAGACCTCGAATAACGGCGAACCCAAATCATCCCTCAGAAGATATATCAGCGAACTAAAAATGCCTGCCCAGCAGGCACTATTTGACGCTCCGCCTAACCAGGAAATGAAATATCTGATGACTTATGTTGATGATCTGTTAAAGGCATCAGTAAGCGTCACGCTACAACAGCTTTTTCAGGACCTGATCGCCAAAATGGGTATTCTTCGTTACATCATGAAGCAGTCGGATAAAGGCTGGTATATACAGGTGCTGACTAACTTCTTCGATTTTCTGAAAGATGAAAGCCGCAAAAATCCGGACATCAGCGCTGGGGATTTGGTTAAGACCATCGACCTTATGCGGGATAATAATATCCGGCTGCCATTAACGCAGGTGATCTACTCAGAAAATGGCGTTAACTTTCTTACGGCACACGGTTCAAAAGGACTTGAATTTGAACACGTATTCTTAATTGGTTGTGACAAAAAAACATGGGATAGCAAGGGTCGGAACAATGGATTCAGTCTGCCTGATACTTTGACCCAGGCACCAGACGACGAGATCGCTCAAAGAGAAGAATCTCGCCGCTTATTTTATGTAGCGTTAACTCGCGCCAAGCAGCATCTCAGTGTTTCTTATGCAGCAAGAGATAAAAATGGAAAAGATCAGGAAGCCTCGCAGTTTGTAGGTGAAATATTAGCGACAACCAGTTTACGGGTCGATTATCCAAAACCCGCCGAAGAAGATATGCTGGATTTTTATGCCACCCAGTTTAGCGAGGATGATAAGCCAAAAGTGGAGTTGATTGACAAAAATTATATCAACCAGTTGCTACAAAATTATACCCTGTCGGTTACGCATTTGAGCAATTACCTGGATTGCCCATTAAGATTTTACTTCCAATGCCTGATACGTGTTCCTTCAGGGAAAAGCCCATCGGCAACATTTGGTTCTGCGGCGCATGATGCGCTGAAACGGGCTTTCCGTACTTTGA
>Ga0310811_10005610_pt1 | contig 15926 bp, 12 predicted proteins | sample YCmetagenome_FD_207642 | JGI IMG/M metagenome (GOLD analysis project Ga0310811, IMG submission 207642) | Soil microbial communities from experimental microcosm in Duke University, North Carolina, United States - YC | ecosystem: Engineered > Artificial ecosystem > Soil microcosm > Unclassified ...
CTCTTTTGTGGATCATTTCTGTGCTGACTATTTTATGGGTGGCTGCGCGACAAATTTGCGCATAATGGCCTCGCCTACCACCGGCAGTTGATAATACTTGCCCAATCCAGCCTGAACCATAGTAAGTATCCAGGCAATCGCTGCAATCGTATTGATCAGAAAGAACAAACCGATGAAGAGTAACGACGAGACATGGCTATGATGCCAGATGGGGAAGATTGCTCGTAAGAAGACAATATCAAAGATATTGACGGCCCCAAAGAAAAAAAGTGATTGGAGCGCATGAAACCGGATAAAGCGGTTCTGCCAGCCAAAGAAGAGCATAATCAGGCCGCTAAACCAGCCCAGAGAATAGCTCAGTGCAGCTGGTAGGCGACCTGCCGGTAATACTGGCGCATAGGTATAATAAGAAAAAACGGGCTGTGCATACATGTGTTGTTGATACTGTGCTCCGGCCATGCCTTCTGCCATATTCCAATTGTCTGACTGATTTTTGTATATTCGTTCATAGTTTTGCGCTGTGTCGGTAAACGATGGCGATTCTGCCCCTGTATACATGCCATACGGTTGTGAAGGCTCTGTTCCCGGCTGAATTTGTTCTGATGGATGCATCATTCTTTACCTTCCTTGTGAGAGATAGCATCTTCTGTCTTTTTTTGTCACAGGAGCTAGTGTAAATGGGAAATGTCTCAGGATATTCATAGAGTTGTCGCAACTTTGTCTCAGCTCGATACTCTTCCCTTTTTGTTGCGGACTTTTTGCTCAACCATCAGTTGTGGTACTATAGATCCGTACAAGTACGTTGAAAACAGTGCCTGTCTCAGTTTTGTACTTTTGTGCCTGTGGACAGGTTGAGGAACGCTCTATGCTGAATTTTGCTCATCAGGAACTCGTGCCTGCCGTCATTCTCGATGACGCAACTGGCGAAGTGCTTATGCTCGCCTTTATGAATCAGGAGGCATTACAACGAACGCGGGAAACAGGCTATACCCATTTTTTTAGCCGTTCGCGCAACAAACTCTGGCGCAAGGGCGAGGAGTCTGGTCACGTCCAGGAAGTGCGCGCTATTTTTGTCAATTGCGAAGAGAATAGTCTGCTTATTCGCGTTTCGCAGCAGGGCCCTGCTGCCTGTCACGAAGGCTATCGTAGCTGCTATTACCGTCGTTTGTTGCCAGATGGTACCTATGAGGTGGTTGCCGAGCGCCTGTTTGATCCTGCCACTGTGTATTCACACGCACACAATCAGGCCGTGACCGGTCTGCAAGAGGAGGAATGTGTTGTGCCGCAAGTATCGATCTCCCCTGAAATGCAGCTGCAATTAGAGGCTGAGATGCGCCAGCTCTACGGCGTGTATCTCTATTTGCGCGATCATGATTTGAGCGAACAGTCCAATACTTCACGCCTTCTGCAAGAACGCAGCCAGAGCTATCTCGTTTCGCGTCTCGCCGACGAATTGCAGGAACTGTCCGAAGTGCAGACGGGCGAGCACGTCCATTCAGGCCGCGAAGCCGATACGGTGCTCGAGGGGAGCCAGGTGAGCTACTGGATGTTGCTGCTGGCCGCTGGCTGCAATATTCCCTATAATGACTTCTCGCCGCATACGTTCCTCTTGCAGGGCTACGATGGCGCATTCAATGAGGCAAAAGTGATCGAGTTGCGCGAGGAATGCCTGAATCTGGCCGCTTCTCAAGAGCATGCTGCGGTCGCACGTGGCTTACAACTGGGCTTCTCGCTGATCGGTTGGGCCTGTGCGCAATCGGGCGTGACGCCGTTGCAGCCTGCCGAGTTCGATCTCAATCAAATGCGCCGCAAAGGACTTGTGCAAAGTAGCAATGGTTGATTAGTCGAAACCGAGATTGAGAGGCACGGATGCCAAAGCTACAGGGAATCATCTTTGATCTGGGTGGAACGCTCCTCGATTGGCACGATTGGGACAATGATAGTCCGCGTCGCTGGGGCCTTTCCTATGATTATCTCGCGCAAACGTTGTCTACGATCCAGTGGCCCGAGCGCTCGGCCTATGTGCAGGCGATGAGGGACGCCGAACTGGCGCACTGGCAGCAGGTGGTGTCTTTGCAGACCAGCAATACGCCGGTTGAGCTGCTCCGCGATGGTTTTCAGCGCCTGAACCATGTCATAACCGCAGATGGTCTGCTGGCCGCTCTCGATGGCTATGCGCGCGCTGTGGATGGCTGGGCGTTCGTTTTCCCTGACGCCGTGCAAACGCTCCAGACGCTACGCGCGCAGGGCTATCGGTTGGGCCTGCTCTCGAACACATGGTGGGCCGCCGACTGGCACAATGCCGATCTCGCCGCGCACGGTCTGGCTCCTCTGCTGGACGTTGTGGTCTATACCTCGGATTTACCCCATTCCAAGCCGCATCCCTCCACGTTTCTCGAGGTCGCATCTCGCCTGCATGTCGAGCCTGAGCACTGCGTGATGATCGGCGATCGTCTCATCGATGATGTGAGGGGCGCGCTCGGCGTCGGCATGCGTGCGATCTGGAAAGAGAACACGAGCCCCTGGCCGCGCCCTGCCGATGTTATTCCCACTGCGGTCATTCGTGATCTCGCCGAGCTCCCAGCGCTGTTCGCAGCGTGGGCGCAGGCTTGAGGACGATCATTTCTATTCATTATGCGAAAAGATGGCCCTCTCTATAGAGGTTAATATACGCCGTTCATTTCTTCGATTCATCTCCCTGAGAAAGAGAATCCCTGTCAGTAGGGTGTTCTCGTCTATTGTGATCCCCGGTGCAAGTTGTGAGGGAAGTGTGAGAGGAGATCTCTGTTCTGTGATGAGGCCGTGATGCGCAAGTGCGATCCTGTAAAGAACGCAAGGGAACGTGATTTAACGCAAGGAAAGCGATCCACTCTGATAGAACTGAGGAGCCTGCGGGCGTATCTCGCTCGCAGGTAGAGACGAAAGGACGAAGAGATTATGATGTGGGATTATGGCTGGAGCTGGCCTGGCTTGTTTATGATGTCGCTGACTTCGATCCTCTGGATTGCCGTGATCGCATTTCTCATCTGGGCGGTTGTACGCTGGGTCGATAGGAAGAATGCCCATATATCAACACCAACGCCCACTGTATCGGCAATGGAGACATTACGACAACGATACGCTCGCGGCGAGATTGATACTGCGACGTTCACGCATATGCGCGAGCAGCTGGAGGCACGTGCGCAAGAACCGTATATGCAGCAGAGTCGTGGCCCGATAAGCGGCGTGCATTAACAGGTGCATATCCCGCATGTTCATAGAGGGCGAGGCGAACGCTTTCCAACATAGAAAATAGTAGATGAACATTGTGAGGGGGAGATCAGGCTTCGTTCCTGATCTCCCCCTATTTTTATGTCTATACTCACACTAGCGGATCAATTTCCCAAGTACGACATCGATCGTATAATTTTCCAACTTCTTCGCTGAAGTGGGCGAGATCTTTTCGCGATAGACGATCTCAAAGGACGGATAATCGCGCTCGCTGATCGAGACGAGGACGTTTCCGGCCAACGTCTCCTGCATGATCTCTTCCATACGCGGCTGAAGTATCTGCGCCAGCTCCACGTCCGTATACAGCGCCAGACCGATGCGATCGTCGATGTTGAACCCGGCCTTTTTGCGCATATCCTGGATGAAGTGTGTCAGGTCGCGGATCATCCCTTCCTCGCGCAATTCGTCGGTGAGCGTGGTCTCCAGGGCTACGATATAGCCGCGCTCTTCGGCGGTCACGAAGCCCGGTCGGGCCGTCGCGCTCACTTCGATCTCTTCCGGCAGCAGCGTGACCTGCTGTCCGGCGACGATGATCGTCAGTTCTCCACCCTCACTCAACTGCCGTGCCGCCTCCTGTGAACCGTGGGCGTCTAGACCCTTGAAGTAGCCCAGGATCTTTTGCACCAGCGGTCCATGCTTCGGCCCCAGGATTTTGACCTGTGGCTTCAGGCTATAGGCCAGCATATCGCTATCCTCGCTGAGCAGGTCCAGCGTCTTGATGTTCAGCTCTTCCAGGATCTGCTCTTTGAGCCGGATCAGCGCATCCTCTTCGGTATCGCTTGGTACGCGCACGTAGAGCGAGTTCAGCGGCTGGCGTACGCGGATCTGTGCCTTCTCGCGTGCCGCACGTCCCAGCCCCACGACGCGCATGACCAGATGCGTCTCTCTCGTCAGTTGCTCGTCGATAAGGTCTTCGCGCACCTGCGGCCAATCGCAAAGGTGAACGCTGATTGGGGCCTTGTCATCGATATTTCGTACGAGGTTCAGGTATAGCGCTTCTGTCATGAAGGGCATAAACGGAGCCAGCAAGGTAAGCAGGGTCGTCAGGCACTCGTAGAGTGTCAGAAATGCCCCGAGCTTATCTTCGTCCATCTTCGGCTTCCAGATGCGCTCACGACTACGGCGCAGGTACCAGTTGGAGAGGTTATCCAGAAATTCCTGGATGGCCTCAGCCGGTTTTGTCGTATCGTAAAATTCCAGGCCGTTCGTGACCGTGCGAATCGTCAGTTGCAACTCCGAGAGGATCCAGCGATCCAGGTTGCTACGGCGCAGCGGCGAGAGCTTATGCTGCGTCGGGTCGAACTGGTCGATATTGGCGTAGGTCACAAAGAACCAGTAGACGTTCCAGATCTTGTCCAGCGTCCGGCGTGTGAGCATCCATTTCTCGCTCAGGCGCACCGGCATGCCGCTCTGGGCCGCCTTCTGCAATTCGTCCGGCGTCGGGATGCTGGGGAAATTGAGGTTCTGCTCCGGCACATGGTTGCTATAGAGCCAGCGCATCGTGTCAGAACCAACGGCTTCCGCAGCCTCATCGAACACGACCATATTGCCTTTGGATTTGTGCATTGGCGTGCCATCTTCGGACATCAATGTCGCATAGCCAAAGAGCGTTCTGAACGGCGGCTTGTTCTCCAGCACGGTGCTCATGACGAGCATCGAGTAGAACCAGTTGCGGAACTGTCCCGGAAACGACTCGGTGACGAAGTCGGCGGGAAACCACTTTTCCCAGTAGTCTGGATCGGTGCGGTAGTGCAGCGTCGAATAGGGGACGATGCCCGCGTCGAGCCAGGGATTGCCCACGTCTTTAACGCGCGAGACCTCACCACCACACTGCTTACACTGGATTTTCACGGCGTCGATCCAGGGCTTATGTGGCGTATGCCCTTCAAATTCTTCCCATCCTGAGACGGCTCGCTCTTTTAGCTCCTCTTTGCTCCCGATGACCTCGAAGGTGTTGCACTTCGGGCAGTCATAGATCGGCAGGGCCAGACCCCAGTAGCGCTTCTTGGAGATCATCCAGTCGTCCATGTTGTTCAGCCAGTCCAGCTCGCGGTCCAGACCAAAGGCCGGTATCCAGGTGATCTGCTTGACGATCTCTATGATTTCGTAACGCAACTGCTGCATCGAGATGAACCACTCGTCGACGAGACGGAAGATCAGCTCGGTCTTACAGCGCCAGCAGGTCGGATAGCGGTGCTTGTAGTTCTGCGGACGATAGAGCAGCCCTTTTTTGGTCAGGTGTTCTGCTACCTGCTGACCAACCGTCGCCGCACTCTGTCCCGTGAGCCAGTCGAAGCCCTCAACGTAGACGCCGAACTCGTCGACAGGAGCCACGACGGCCAGATTGAACTCTTTTGAGAGCCCGAAGTCTTCGCGTCCACAGCCAGGCGCGATATGCACGATGCCGGTTCCTTCGGTCGCGCTGACATCTTTCCAGGGCACTACGGTATGTACGACGTGCTGCTCAGCGGGTAGTTCATCGAAGGGACCACGATAGCCCCAGCCGACCATCTCGCTGCCCTTGAGGGTCGCGACAACTTTATGCTCGCCTTTATCGCGCCCTTTCAGTGCTTTGAGCACCGGCAACTGCTGTTCAGCCAGATAGTAATAATCACCATCTTGCTCAACTTTGGCATAGGTGAGATCTGGATTGACTGCCGCCGCCACGTTTGCCGCCAGCGTCCAGGGCGTCGTCGTCCAGGCCAGCAGGTACTCGTTGGGACGATCGTTGAGTGGGAAGCGTACATACAGGCTCAGATGGGTCAGATCTTTGTAGCCCTCTGCCTCCATCTCCATATTCGAGATGCCGGTGGCGCAGCGCGGACACCAGGGCATGACGTCTCGCCCTTTGTAGATCAGCCCACGCTCTTTACACTTCTGGAGAAATGACCAGATTGTGTAGTTGTTCTCGTCAGAGAGCGTATAGTAGTCGTTGCCCCAATCCATCCAGTAGCCCAGGCGGATCGATTGCTGGATGATGCGTCGAGCATAGGTGAACACGCGCTCTTTACAGCGCTCGACAAACTCGGCCACGCCATATACTTCGATATCGCGCTTATTTTTTATGCCCAGATCCTGCTCGACGTTGACTTCGACCCAGAGGCCCTGGCAGTCGAAGCCATTCTGATAGCGCTGCTTGAAGCCCTGCATGGTCTTGTAACGCTGATAGAGATCCTTGTAGGTGCGCCCCCAGGCATGATGGACGCCCATGGGATTGTTCGAGGTTATGGGACCATCCATGAATGAGTATTGCTTCTCGCTGTGCTCATTGCGATGCAGGTATGCCTGGAGGACGTTGTGCTGGTCCCACCACTGCTGGATTTTTCGCTCCAGGGCGGGATAGTCGACGCGGTCCGCTGCGATCACTGGCTGGAATACGCTAGGTTTGACTGACACTCCGTCCTCCTCTATTGCCAGGCGTCTCGTAACTGCTACGCTTGCCCGGTAGGTAAGATTGATTTGATGATGGCTAAAGAGATACTAACTTTGTGTATATTCAGGCGAGTCCAGAAGCATAATTTCTAAACGCTTATTAATTCTGCCTTTGTTCTCGGTTCTGGTAATTTTAATGCCGCCAACTTCTTTGGTATGCTTCACATGCGTACCGCCATCGGCCTGCAAGTCCAATCCGACGATCTCGACGATGCGCACTTCTTCGATCTGCGGAGGGAGCAGATTGATTCTGGTGCGCACCAGATCGGGAATGGCGAAGGCTTTCTCGCGGGGCAAGGTGTATACGCTGATCGGATAATCGGCGACAATCGCTTCGTTGACCCAGCGCTCGATGGTGGCGATGCGTTCGCGATCAAGGTTCTCCATCGAGAAGTCCATGCGCGCGTGATCCGGGTACATCTGACCGCCAGTCACCTGGACGCCGAGCTCTTTCCACATGATGCCGCAGAGTATGTGCAGGGCCGTATGCGTACGCATCATCTGATAACGGAAATCCCAGTCGATCGAGCCGACGACCTGGGCCCCGATCGCTGGCGGGGCGCAATCAATGGTATGCCAGACGATGTCGTTACGCTTGTTCATCGCGATTACGTTGGCCTGTTCATTCTGTTCGTCCCAGCTGATGGTGCCGCGATCCGCCATCTGGCCTCCGCCACCTGGATAAAAAACGGTGGCATCCAGCGCGATCTCGTCGCCTTTTACTGCTACGACTGTGGCTGTGCATTCGTATGTAAAGCTATTCGTATGATAGAGTAGGTTCGTCTTCATCGCAGCCGCCTCTTTCATGTTTGAACTATACATGATTTTCAAAAAAAAACCCCTCGCCCGCATAGGGACGAGAGGACTTCCCGTGGTACCACCCTGATTAGCCAGATGTTCCTGAGATCCATCCGACTCTCTTTCACACTCGTATTCCCTGTGAGCTCAGCTATAGTATTTTATGACACTTCCCTGTTTACAACCATGCTATGATAAAAGTAGCTCAAAAACAGTCTGTGCCACACTTGACCAGTATGAGTCCGAGGATTACGCCCCTCATGATAACGGGAAGGTTCCGGCTAGGCCTACTGGATGAGTTCGGCTAGCAGCTCTGGAGTGATTTTCTGCCTGCTCTTTGTATCCGGTTACACCAACCCCGGACTCTCTGCAACAGGTATGAACGGCATACTTGCTCCGTCATCGCCTGGATACAATATGGATGACCAGTCCAGTCTGCCGGGCTTTTGTATATTACGCTGACGTTGCTATACAAACTGCGCGGGATGGATGGTCGAAAGATATTGCCCAAAGTATCCAAAAGTCATGATACCATAGTAAATGGTAGAATACAATAGCTTAATCTGAGGCAAAATGCTTCCCTTTGGTGTCGAGGTTGACCCCCATAGGTATGAAACGATTACCTATGTATTCATAGAAGGACCGATGAATGCATGTACGATTTGAACACTTTTTATGGGCCTAACGCGGGTTATGTGTTGGAGCTGTATGAACGCTATCTACAAGATCCAACGTCTGTAGATGCTTCTACGCAAGCTCTCTTTTCTACCTGGCCCCCTGCTGAGGGTGCGCAAACCGCTGAACTGAAGCCGGTTCAGCCAGGCTCACCCGTTGTTTCTGCATCGACTCTTTCCGCTACAACGGGTACCGTCGTCGGACCCAATGCGTTTTCTGAAGATGAAGTCGCTCTGATTATTAAAACTTCTGCGCTGACGCATGCTATACGTGAGCGCGGCCATCTTGGCGCACATCTCGATCCTCTCGATAGCGAGCCGATCGGCGATCCCGCGCTTCTGCTGGAGAGCTATGGCCTGACTGATGAGGATCTCAGGCGTTTGCCTGCCACTATTGTTGGTGGCCATTCTGCTGAAGGCGCGGCCAATGCTCTGGAGGCGATTCGTGCGCTTCGCGTGATGTATTCCGGCACGATTAGCTATGAGTTCGATCAGGTGAAAAGTCCTGAGGAGCGCGCATGGCTACGAGATGCCGTTGGCCTCCGCCTCTATCATCGCGAGCCAAATCCGCTGGAAGCGCGCAAGCTCTTACAACGTCTGATCCAGGTTGAGTCGTTTGAACGCTATCTTCAACAACTCTTTCCGGGCCAGCGGCGTTTTTCGATCGAGGGCCTTGATACGCTCGTGCCCATGCTCGATGAAATTATTAAGGGCGCGGTCGACTCTGAGAGCCGCGAGGTGATTATCGGGATGGCACACCGTGGTCGCCTCAATGTGCTGGCTCATGTGTTGGAGAAGCCGTACGCGGCGATCCTTGCCGAGTTTTCGCATGCGAAGCATGAGGCGGGTGTTCCTCTGACCGATACGTTTGGCTTCGGTTGGACTGGCGATGTGAAATATCATCTGGGGGCTGAATATCTCTTTGGTGAGGATGCCTCCGTTGAATTGAAGATTGTCCTGGCTCCCAATCCCAGCCACCTGGAGTTTGTCAATCCTATTATTGAGGGGATGACCCGCGCTGCGCAGGAGGTCCGCTCCGTGCCCGGTGTCCCGTTACAGGATGTGGATAATACGCTACCTATTCTGATCCATGGCGATGCGGCGTTCTCGGGCGAAGGGGTGGTTGCGGAGACGCTGAATCTCTGGCATCTCCAGGGCTTCTGGGTCGGTGGAACTATTCATATTATCGCCAATAATCAGCTTGGCTTTACGACTGATCCTTCCGATGGTCGTTCGACGCCGTTCGCCAGTGATCTTGCCAAGGGATTCAGTCTGCCCATTATTCATGTGAATGCCGACGATCCCTACGCCTGTATGACGGCGGTGCGCATTGCCCACGCCTATCGCGATCGCTTCCACAAGGATATTCTGGTGGATCTGGTTGGCTATCGGCGCTGGGGCCACAATGAGGGCGACGAGCCCGCGTTTACGCAGCCTGCGATGTACGAGAAGATTCGCGTGCATCCCACTGTACGCGAACTCTATGCCCGCCGCCTGGAGCAGCAGGGGGTGATGACGCATGAGGAGACGGAGACGCTTAGCAAAGAGGTGCTCACTGTCTTAGAACAGGCCAAGCGCGAGGCCGATGGCTATGGACCTGAACAGCAACCGGGCCATGGGCACGCTACCAATGGTCATACGCAAATGATGCTGACACCTTCCATACCCTCTGCGGAACAGTTGCAACGCTGGAATAGCGAATTGCTCACCTGGCCGCAGGATTTTTCGCTCAATCCGAAATTGACACGTACGCTGCAAAGACGTGCGAGCGCGCTTGGGCCAGCTGGCGGGATCGATTGGGGACATGCGGAAGCGCTGGCCTTTGCATCTATCCTTGCCGATGGCACTCCCGTTCGTCTCACCGGTCAGGATAGCGAACGGGGCACGTTTAGCCATCGCCACGCGATCCTGCATGATCAGCGCGATGGGTTCTCGTATATTCCCTTACAACATCTCTCTGATGCGCGCGCTTCGTTCTCGGTGTATAACAGTCCTCTGAGTGAGACGGGCGTGCTCGGCTTTGAATACGGTTATAGTGTCCATGCTCCAGATACGCTGGTGCTCTGGGAGGCGCAGTTCGGTGATTTTGCCAATGTTGCGCAGGTGATCATTGATCAGTTCTTAGCGTCGGGCATGGCAAAGTGGCGTCAGAATTGCTCTCTGGTGCTGCTCCTCCCGCATGGCTATGAGGGACAGGGACCCGATCATTCCAGTGCGCGCCTTGAACGCTATCTCCAGCTTGCCGCTGAGGGAAACTGGTGTGTGGCGAACTGCTCGACGGCTGCACAGTACTTTCGTCTTCTGCGCAGGCAAGCCGCGAATTTGCTGGAGATGCCACGTCCACTTATTATCATGACTCCTAAGAGCCTGTTGCGCCATCCTGCATCCGCTTCAAAATTGGAGGATCTCGTGGAGACGAGCTTCCAGACGGTGCTGGATGATAGCAGAGCACAGGTCAGGCCGGAGCAGGTCCGTCGGGTGCTGCTGTGTTCGGGCAAGATTGCGATTGATCTGCTCGCTCATGAGCGTCTGAAGCAGAACGATGAAATTGCGCTTGTGCGTGTTGAACAACTCTATCCCTTCCCGAAAGAGGAGATTCAACGCGTGCTGGCTCGTTATCCCAAGATGCGCGAACTCTTCTGGGTGCAGGAGGAACCGCGCAATATGGGGGCCTGGAATTATATTGCGCCTCGCCTCTCGGAAGTCGTACAATCTCATATAAAGGTTGAAGTTGTTTCTCGTCCCGATCGTTCGAGTCCCGCCGCTGGTTTCTGGGATTTGTACGAAGCCGAGCAAGAGCAAATTATTGCGCAGGCCTCCGGCTTGCCGCTAGGACAACCTGGAGGAAGAAATGTCCGTTGAAATTCGCGTTCCCTCTCTGGGAGAGTCAATCGTTGAAGCTACTATTGCCACCTGGCTGAAACACGAGGGTGATGCAGTTCGTAGCGGCGAGGCTCTTGTGGAGCTGGAGACGGATAAAGTCAATGTGGAAGTTAATGCTGAACAAGATGGTGTGCTTCAGCAAATTATAAAAAAGGCTGGCGATGAAGTTGCGGTCGGCGAAGTTGTGGGTCTGATCGGAGAGGGTGCTTTATCTCAGGCGGCACCCGCTGCACCTGTTGCCGCAACCTCTCTCTCTCCGCAAAATGGTCAGACAAGTACCAAAGTCGATACCGCGGCATTGTCGCATACTGATGCGCAGCGCCCACCTTCTCCTCTCGCACGGCGTATTGCTGCGGAATATAATGTAGATCTCTCGCAAGTGCGTGGTAGTAGCCCGCATGGCCGAGTGACCAAAGAGGATGTGATTAGTTATATGGAGCAGACCAGAGTTCCTTCGCAAACGTTGCCCACCGTTTCACCTGCGCCGTCGGCACCGCCTGTTCCTACGATCCCACCTGCGCCACCGCGCGCAGCCGCTCCTTCTCCTACGCCATCTTCCACTGCGAATGGGCGTCCAGAGGAGCGCGTGCGTATGTCTCGTCGCCGTCAGACGATTGCGCAGCGTCTGGTCGAGGCCCAGCATACGGCGGCCATGCTGACGACTTTCAATGAAGTCGATATGAGCGCAATCATCGATATTCGTACGCGGCGCAAGGATGCCTTTAAAGAGCGGCATGAAGTATCGCTTGGTTTTATGTCTTTCTTCACTAAAGCGGTGGTGGGAGCCCTGAAAGTGTTTCCTCGCCTGAATGCCGAAATTCAGGGGAACGATATGCTGCTCAAGCAGTACTACGATATTGGTATTGCGGTCGGTGCGGAAGAAGGGCTGGTGGTTCCTGTGGTACGTGACGCTGATCGCAAGGGCTTTGCGCAGATCGAGCGCGAGATTGCGGACTATGCTAAACGTGCCCGGGCCAACACGCTGGGGCTGGCGGACCTTCAGGGGGGCACGTTCACGATTACCAATGGCGGCATTTTCGGCTCTCTGCTCTCGACCCCGATCCTCAATGGTCCGCAGGTCGGTATCCTGGGGATGCATAAGATTGAGCAGCGTCCCATTGCCTTGAATGGTCAGGTTGTGATTCGGCCTATGATGTATCTGGCTCTTTCCTATGATCATCGCATCGTCGATGGTAGTGAGGCCGTACGCTTTCTGGTCAGAGTAAAAGAATTGCTGGAGGATCCCGAGTCGCTATTGATCGAAGGATAGGCTCCGCCCATAACGAAATCGTAGGGGCGGTGTTTATCGCCGCCCATAACGAAATCGTAGGGGCGGTGTTTATCGCCGCCCATCTCGACATCCAAAGTTGTAACCTGTATAATCAAGTCATTGGGTGAAGGGGCGGAGACATCTCTGCCCGCTTGCATTTTATCTTTCATGGGGGCCTGCGTTTATCCTAGCAGGTTAGAAGTGCCATGAGTATCTAGGACGGAATTCTTCTTGGTCAACATGCTCCTTGTACGTAATCGGCAATTCCGCTTTGGGCGGGAGCATTTGTCATGAGGTCAAACGGCAGGGACAGAGGGAGTTGCCACGGTCATGGGTAACAGTGATGATATGAGTGTGCTTGTGGGCAGGACGCTAGGCCAGTTTCGCATCGTTGAGCGTATCGGAGCTGGTGGTATGGCGACTGTCTTTAAGGCATATCAACCTACTCTTGATCGCTATGTTGCGATGAAGGTTTTACCTGCATTTCACGCGCGTGATCCCATTTTTGTCAAACGCTTTGTTCAGGAAGCACGTGCGGTTGCGAGATTAGCCCATCCTAATATTGTGCAGATCCATGATTTCGGTGAGCAGGATAGTATTACGTTTATTGTTATGGAATATGTCGATGGTGGTACGCTGAAAGATCGTCTGAAAAAGCCTCTTCCCCCGGCTGAGGCGATTGATTTCATCATTCAGGCTGCTGAGGGGCTGGATTGCGCGCATCGCAATGGGATTATTCACCGCGATGTGAAGCCTGCAAATATGTTGCTTCGCAAAGATGGCCATCTTTTACTCTCTGACTTTGGTATCGCGAAGATCCTTGAAGGCACGACTAATCTTACCCGCGTTGGCACCGGCATCGGCACTCCTCAGTATATGTCTCCTGAACAAGGAACCGGCCAGGCAGTTGATCGACGTAGTGATTTTTATTCTCTGGGCATTGTGCTTTTCCATTGCTTGACCGGGCGGGTGCCGTTTACGGCTGATAATCCGCTGACGATCACGGTCAAGCACTTAAATGATCCACTTCCTGTTGATCGTCTGGTGGCGGAGAATGTGCCACAGCCGATTATCCAGGTTGTGCAGAAGATGACGGCCAAGCTTCCCCACGAACGCTATCAGGCTGCTGATGCCCTGATTAATGCCTTAACAAGTTCGCTTGCGGCATCCGATCTGGCCATGATCCGCTGGCGTGGGGGGATTCCGCCTTATGTGAGCATTGCGGGCGGTTCAGGCGCGTTGCCTCCGGTGTACGGGGCTGGCGCGATGAGTGGTCCACTGCAAAGCAATCCGAGCATTCCAGTGCAATCTGTTTCACAGCCTTCGGTTCCGGTTCCGCAGCCCGCTGTGACCCTGACCTGTTTCCGCTGTGGTGCGCCAAATTCCAGCTCTGTGCGCTTTTGTACCAGTTGTGGCGATGATCTTTCGAATAAGCGTGCTAGCAACGATCGCTTCCTTGGCCCAAATGGCCGACCGATTCTCTCGCGTCTCTCCATTCAGAATGGTCCGATGGCGGGTCGCTCCTATCGGTTCCATCAGGATGTTACGACGATTGGCCGGACCAATGGCAACGATCTGGTGATCTCCGGACGTACGGTGTCGCGTCGGCATGCGCGCCTCTGGTTTGCGGAAGGGCGCTGGTTTCTCGAGGATTTGCAGAGTGCGAATGGCACACTGGTCAATAATACACGCATTTATCAGCCTGTCGTGTTGAATGATGGTGATGTCATCAACTTTGGCGATGAAGTCGTGATATTTAATATAACATATGGTCCATAGAGATAGAACTACCTCGTGTACAATGTTTTAAACGCTGACAATTGTCGCTTACTCTGTTTGGGCTAGCGAGTATCAGCATTTTGAGAGCCGAGGAAGGAACAGGCGATGAGTTCAATTAATCCACTGGTGCAGGCCGCGCAGCAAGTACTGCTTGGCGGCGCTGTGAAGCAAAATCATGCCCTGGAGCATGCGACGATCGTTTTGCTTTCAAAGAAATATCCCGATGTACGCCTGTCGGGTATCTCTTTTGCCGCAGGTTTTTTTGTTTTTGGTGAGTTACCCACGGAGGCTATTCTGCCGACCGCTGAAGAGGCGCTGAAGCTGCTGCGTTCTACACAACCCGAACTGGCAGTACATGAGCGCTGTGGCACGAATCTGGCTGTGGCCGGGATGCTTACGGGACTTTCGGCTATGCTCGTGTCGAAGATGCGCCGTCCATATAGTACGGCGAACAATGTGATTCTGGCGTCAACTGCGGCTTTAGTATTGGCTCGCCCGCTGGGCCTGACGGTGCAGCGCTATATTACAACGCAGACGCCGAATACGTCGATGCGGATTCTTGGCGTGAAGCCCATGCAGGTGCTCGGGGCTCCCGCTCATTTTGTGAGCACGGATAATCCTGAAGCCTCCGGTCTGTTCTCGTAAGACCATTCGGAGGTAAGGAAAGTAGAGGTGTTTTATGGCCGTCGATCGTAATCAGTTCCTGGTAGAAACTTCCTGGTTAGCGGAACATCTATATGACCCTCAGGTGCGCGTCGTCGATATGCGTGGCTATGTGCGCCTGACGAATCGCCCTGGTGTCGAGGGGCATCATGATGCTCAGTATGTGGGCGCACGCGAGGAGTATGAGAAAGAGCATATTCCCGAGGCGCTGTATGTCGACTGGAGCAGTGATATCGTTGATCCAGCCGATGACGTGGAGGCGCAGATTGCTCCTCCGGCGCGCTTTGCGCAGATGATGGAGCAGCTCGGCATCGGCGATCAGCATCTGGTTGTTGCGTATGATGCTCATCCAGCATCACAGTTTGCTACGCGTTTCTGGTGGGCACTGAACTACTACGGCCATAAGCAGGTGGTGGTGCTAAATGGCGGTTACCTCAAATGGAAGCGCGAGGGACGCCCCTTGACGGATGCGGTCCCCACGTATGCGCCCGCCGTTTTTACGCCGCGTCCTCAGCCTGAAATGCGGGCCACTGCTGCCGAAGTGCTATCTCTTCTGAAGCAACCAGGGGTAAATCTCGTAGATGCACGCGATCAGGGCCAGTATAGCGGCACTGTGGTGCGCGGCGAGGGCCGCCGTGGACATATCCCCGGCGCGATCAATATTCCCCGTGAGGATCTGATTGCTTCGGACGGCACGTTCCGCAGCAATGAAGAGATACAGCGTATCTTCGCGCAGGCTGGCGTCTCGCCTGAACAGCATGTCGTTGCCTATTGCAATGGTGGCGTAGCGGCAACCTCGATCCTTTTTAGTCTGGCTCTACTCGGTTACCCGCACCTGACAAACTACGACGGTTCCTGGAACGAATGGGGAGAGCGTCAGGATCTCCCCGTCGAGCTCTGATTGCTAACTTGTCTGCGACCGGGTCGATGACGAAAATCGCCGATCGGAGAGCAACCCCGTCGCAAACAAGCGGCAATGTCACGTAGATAAGGATGTGGTGGTATTCGAGAGGGCTGGTGGGGGACGAGGATCGGCAGAAAGCGCGATCAATACGCATCAACCTAAGAATGGTTCGGTTTGACCTCCCGTCTCAATCGATGGCGGAACGGGTTCGTGGAAGGGCAAGGTGGTCGGTGGGGGTCGCGTGGGATGGTAG
>Ga0310811_10005611_pt1 | contig 15923 bp, 14 predicted proteins | sample YCmetagenome_FD_207642 | JGI IMG/M metagenome (GOLD analysis project Ga0310811, IMG submission 207642) | Soil microbial communities from experimental microcosm in Duke University, North Carolina, United States - YC | ecosystem: Engineered > Artificial ecosystem > Soil microcosm > Unclassified ...
AGCCGGGCGTCCGGTTACATGCTGCCGGACGATTTCCTTGCGATGTTTCGCTACGTGAGGGAAAAAGCGTACGAGGGCAAGAGCTTCCGCGACTACCTCAAATCGCGCCCGAGCTGAGCGTCTCATTCTCGAAAATCGAGACCGGCGAGAATGATATTCTCATTTATGAATATGATTTGAATAGCGCCCCCGCCGCCGTTATGGTCCGGGCTGGGTGGGGCAGGCTGCTGTCCCCGGATGCTCACTGGAGGAAAAAGGAATGCGACAACTCTCTCGTCGCGACGCGTTGGCGCTCGGCGCCTCGGGTGCGGCGCTCACCATAACCGGCTGGAGCACGAGCGCATCCGCCGCGGCCAAGGAAGCGGCCGAGCAGATTGAGAAATTCACCGGCGGCAAGACGGCCGAGAAGGGAAAAGTATCGATCGAACTTCCCGAGATCGCCGAGAACGGGAACACGGTGCCGCTATCGGTTACCGTCGACGCGCCAATGACCACCGACAATTACGTCAGCGAAATTCTCATCGTGGCCGACGGCAATCCGAATCCGGGCGTTGCGACCTTCCATTTGTCGCCCTTGTCCGGCAAGGCGGAAGCGTCCACGCGCATCCGTCTGGCGACGACCCAGAACATCATCGCGGTTGCGAAAACCAGCAAGGGCGAGTTCTTCACCAATCAGAAGCTGGTGAAGGTCACCATCGGCGGCTGCGGCGGCTGAGCGGACAACGAGAGAACCAGGAGATAATCATGGCAGAAAAGCCGCGGCTCAAAATTCCAAAGGAAGCGAAGAAGGGCGAGATCATCGAGATCAAGACGCTGTTGCCTCATGTGATGGAATCTGGCCAGCGCAAGGACAAGGATGGCAAGATGATCCCGCGCAAGATCATCAGCAAGTTCGCGTGCGAATTTAACGGCAAGCCGGTGTTCACGGCGAATATGGAGCCGGCGATTGCCGCCAATCCATACTTGCAGTTTCATGCCAAGGTCGAGGAAAGCGGGACGTTCAAGTTTACCTGGACCGATGACGACGGCACCATCACCACCGCGGAAGAAAAAATCACCGTGAGCTGACACCCGGCGCGCCAGCTGGCGCGACGGACAATGAAAACAAATGGTTGGGAGGATCTGATGACGCGTGGAGGGATTCTGGCGGGGACGGCGGCAATCGCATTGCTTGCAGGGGCCATCGTGCTGGCAGGCGGTCCGATCGCCAGTGCGCAATCCAAAAAAGAGGCACCGCTTGAGCTCAAAGGCGATGCGTCCGAGCGTCCATGGAAGCGTTATGCCGGCTGGCCCACGCGTGACGAGTCGAAGTACAACACGCTCGGCAACCTCGCCACTCCGCCGGCGCCCCAGCAGCCGCGCACGATCACCGGTCCGATTGCCGGTGACGCGAAAAAAGGCGCCGAACTGGCGGCAGACCGTAACCGCGGTGGTTCGTGCCTCGCCTGCCACGTGATGGGGCCCGCCGGAGGCGCAAACCTCCCGGGCAATGTGGCGCCCGACCTCTCGGAGATCGGCAATGCCGGCCGCGAGGACGAATGGCTGTTCAATTACATCTATGACGCGCGGGTCTACAATCCCGAGACCGTGATGCCGCCCTGGGGAAGCCACGGCTTTTTCAACGACCAGGAAATCAACGACATGGTTGCGTTCCTGAAGACGCTGAAGTCGCCGGCCGTATTCAAGACGCAGCTCGACGACCCGACCAAGCGGCCGGCGCCGGTCGAGAAACGCGACAACCTCGATCCGATCGAAAATCCCGGTATGTGGGCGGTCGACAAGGCGCAGGAGCTCTGGAAGCAGAAGAGCTCGGCCGGATTCTCATGCAACACCTGCCACAGCGACCCGCAGACCAGGTTCAAGACCTGGGCGGCGTCGATGCCGAAATGGGAGCCGCGCCTCAACAAGGTGCTGGGCGTGGAGGAATTCGTCACGCGCCATGCCAAGGCGACGACCGGTGTCAACTGGCTGATGGAGACGGACGACAATCTCGCGATGTCGGTCTATCTGCGCTTCCTCGCCAACGGCACGCCGATTCAGGTCGACACCGCCAGCGCCGAAGGCAAGGCCGCGATCGAGCGCGGCAAGGAGCTGTCGCAGCGCAAGGTCGGCCAGCTCAACATGGCCTGCACCGACTGCCACGGCAAAGTCGCGAACCACTGGATTCGTGGCCAATGGCTCGGCGAGCCGAAGGGCCAGTACGATCATTTCCCGACCTGGCGCACCAGCCTGCTGAAGGTCTGGGATATCCGTCAGCGCTTCCAGTGGTGCCAGGTCAATATTCGTGCCGATGAGCTGCCGCCGGACGCAAAGGAATATGGCGATCTCGAATTGTATCTTGCGTCGCAGAACGAAGGTCTGAAGTTGAGCGTGCCGGGCATCCGGCATTGACATGGATCATGGCCGGGCATTGCCCGGCCATTCACTATCACCGTCAGCACGCGAGCCCGGCGCCGCACCGGGAGAGTGATATTTTGGATGGCAGCGATCGATGATCACGCGGCGTGAAGTGCTCCAGGTTGGCGCAGCTACCGCGGCGCTCGCGGCCGGTGACGGCGCGTTCACTCGCGCTCTTGCGCAGGCGCGCCTTACCGAAGCCGAACTGCTGAAATTCGACGCATTAGGCAGCGTCACGTTGCTGCACGTTGCAGACATCCACGGGCAGCTCATGCCGGTCTATTTCCGTGAGCCCTCGGTCAATGTCGGCGTCGGCGACGCCAGGGGGCGCCCTCCGCACATTACCGGCAAGGAGTTTCTCAAGCGGTTTGGCATTGCCGAGAGATCAGCCGCCGCTTACGCGCTAACGGATGACGATTTCGAGGCGCTGGCCAAGTCTTACGGACGCATCGGGGGGCTTGACCGGCTTGCGAGCGTCGTCAAGCAGGTGCGCGCCGAACGTGGGAACGACAAGGTGCTTTTCCTCGACGGAGGAGACACTTGGCAGGGCTCGCTCGGCTCCAATCGCAGCAAGGGCCAGGACATGGTCGACTGCATGGCCTTGCTTAATCCCGATGCGATGACTGGCCATTGGGAATTTACGTACGGCGAAGCGCGCGTGAACGAATTGATCAAGGGACTCGGTTTTCCCTTCTTGGCGCTCAATGTGCGTGACACCGAATGGAACGAGCCGGTGTTCCAGCCCTATAAAATGTTCGAAAAAGGCGGCGTTAAAATCGCCGTGCTCGGCCAGGCGTTTCCGTATCAGCCCATCGCAAATCCACGCTGGTTGATCCCAAAATGGTCATTCGGGATCCGCGAGGAAGATATCCGGGCCAATGTCGGGAAAGTTCGCAAGGAAGGTGCGCAGCTGGTGGTGCTGCTGTCGCACAATGGCTTCGATGTTGACCACAAGCTTGCATCCCGCGTCGCGGGGATTGACGTGATTCTCACAAGTCATACGCATGATGCTATTCCGGAGGTAATTAAGGTCGGAAAGACCTTGCTGATCGCGTCCGGCAGCCACGGGAAGTTTGTGTCTCGTCTCGATCTCGACGTCCGCAACGGTGCGGTCGCGGGCTTCCGTTACAAGTTGATTCCGCTTTTTGCCGATGTCATCAAGCCGGATGCAGAGATGACGGCCGCGGTTACGAAGGCGCGCGCGCCCTACGCGCAGGAGCTTGCACGCGTCGTGGGCCAGGCGGAGTCGTTGCTTTATCGCCGTGGCAATTTCAACGGCACATTCGACGATCTCATTTGCGCGGCGCTTTTGAAGGAGCGGGACGCGGAAATAGCCCTGTCACCCGGCTTCCGCTGGGGCACGACCGTCCTGCCTGGGCAGGCGATTACGGTAGAGGACATTCACAACGCAACCGCCATAACCTATCCGCAAGTCTATCGCATTTCGATGACCGGCGAGCGCCTGAAGGAAGTGCTCGAGGACGTGGCCGATAATCTGTTCAACCCAGATCCCTACTATCAGCAGGGCGGCGACATGGTGCGCTGTGGCGGCCTCGGCTATGCGATCGACGTGTCGAAGCCGATTGGACAACGCATTTCGTCCATGACCCACCTCAAGTCTGGTCAGCCGATCGACCCGAAAAAAGACTACGTGGTCGCGGGTTGGGCCAGCGTGAACGAGGGGACGGAAGGTCCCCCGGTATGGGAACTGGTCGAACGCTACGTCGCGGCCGAAAAATCCGTGCGCGTGATGCCCAATAGCAGCGTGAAAATTTCCGGAGTGTAGGGACGATTTCCATTACATTCACAAATTAGAATGTGATAAGAGCGGCCTGAGACCGCGCCGGGGAAACGCCGATGTCAGACTCAACCGACGGAAAAAACGCGACGCGCCGTGGATTTCTTGCGAGTGCTGCCGGACTTGCCGCCGCGGGTGCAACCGGCGCACGCGCGGAGAATGCCAAAAATCTTCCGCCCAACGTCCCGGGCTGGACGCGCCAGCTGGGCGACGGTGTCGGCGTGCGCGCCTACGGCAATCCCTCAAAATACGAAAAGGATGTCATCCGCCGCACCGTGTCTTGGCTGACAGCGACGCCCGAGTCCTCGGTGAGCTTCACGCCGCTGCATCAGCTCGACGGCATCATCACGCCGAACGGTCTCTGCTTCGAGCGTCACCATGGCGGCATCGCGGAGATCGACCCGGGCGACTACCGGTTGATGGTGCATGGGCTCGTCGACAAGCCGTTGATCTTCACGCTGGATGATCTGAAGCGGCTGCCGCGGATCAACAAGATCTATTTTCTCGAGTGCGCGGCCAATTCCGGCATGGAATGGCGCGGCGCCCAGCTTAATGGCTGCCAGTACACGCACGGCATGGTGCATTGCGTGGAATACACCGGCGTGTCGCTCAAGTTGCTGCTCGAGCAGGCCGGGCTGAAACCGAATGCCAAGTGGATCATGGCTGAAGGTGGTGACGCTGCCGCGATGAACCGTTCAATTCCGCTGAGCAAGGCGCTCGACGATTGCATGATCGCCTATCGCATGAATGGCGAAATGCTGCGCCCGGAGCAGGGCTATCCCGCGCGGCTCGTGGTGCCGGGATGGGAAGGCAATGTCTGGATCAAGTGGCTGCGCAGGTTGAAGGTCGGCGATCAGCCCTGGTTCACGCGCGAGGAAACCGCAAAATACACTGACCTGCTCGAAGACGGCAAAGCGCGCCAATTCACCTTCGTGATGGATGCAAAGTCCGTGATCACATCGCCGTCGCCGCAAGCGCCGGTAAGGCAAAAAGGATTCAACGTCATGTCAGGGCTCGCGTGGTCGGGCCGCGGCAAGGTCAAGCGCGTCGACGTTTCGCTCGACGGCGGGCGCAACTGGCGTAGCGCGCGCATCGACGGTCCGATCTTCGATAAGGCCTGCGTGCGCTTCTACTACGAGTTCGACTGGAAGGGCGAAGAGCTGTTGCTCCAGTCTCGCGTCATGGATGAGACGGGCTATGTGCAGCCGAGCAAGGAGGCCTTGCGCAAGATCAGGGGCGTGAACTCGATCTACCACAACAACGGCATCCAGACCTGGGCGCTACGGCCGGACGGGGAGGTCGAGAATGTCGAGGTCGGCTAGACCGTCGATCGTCCTCGCGTTGCTGCTCGCGCTAGGTGGATTTGCGCTCGCGCAGAACAAGCCTGAGACGCCGCGCAACTACGGCATCGGGCATGTGGCGAGCCCGGAGCAGCTTGCCGGCTGGGACATTGACGTGCGGCCCGACGGGCAGGGCGCGCCGCCCGGCCGCGGCTCGGTGAAGGATGGCGAGAAGGTCTATATGGAGAAATGCGCCGCCTGCCATGGCGAGTTCGGCGAAAGCGCCGGGCGGTGGCCGCAGATCGCGCAGGGCAAGGGCACGCTCGCCACACACGACCCGGTGAAGACGGTCGGGTCGTACTATCCGTATCTTTCCAGCGCGTTTGACTATATCCGTCGCGCGATGCCGTTCGGCGATGCGGAGTCGCTCACCAATGACGAGCTCTATGCCGTGGTCGCCTACGTGCTCAATCTTAACGACATCGTTGACGACAATTTCGTGCTGTCGAAGGAGACCTGGGCGCAGGTCAAAATGCCGAACAGCGGTGGCTTCTTCGACGACGATCGCGAAACGAGCGAGAAAGCTTTCTGGAATCCAGATCCCTGCATGAAGGATTGCGGGGGGCCGGCGGCGATCACCGGGCGCGCGCTGTCAATCGACGTGACCCCGGACGAGAAGACGCAAAAGCGAGGAGCGCAGTAGCGCCTTGGCGTCATTTCGCCTATGAAAGCCCGGGGTTTTTAGTTAGCCGGGTTTTTCATGGCCAAGCTCAATCTTTCCGTCGCCGTCGGCCCATACGACCGCACGCGGGCGCTGATCGACGGCAGCGTGCAGATCGACGGCGTCAAGCCGGCCTGCATGACGCTTTCACCGGAAGAAATTTTCTTCCGCGCCTTCCGGCAGGCCGAATTCGACATCTGCGAGCTTTCGTTGTCGAGCTTCACGGTGAAAACCGCGCAGGGCAACTGTCCCTATGTCGGCGTGCCGGCCTTCGTGTCGCGCGCCTTCCGCCATACCTCGATTTATGTGCGGACCGACCGCATCAAGAAGCCGGCCGATCTGAAAGGCAAGAAAGTCGGTCTGCCGGAATATCAACTCACCGCCAATGTCTGGGCGCGCGCGATCCTTCAGGACGATCACGGCGTGAAGCCGTCCGATATTCAATGGCTGCGCGGCGGCATCGAGGATGCCGACCGGCCGGAAAAGATCAGCATCAAGCTGCCACCCGACGTGAAGCTCGAGGACGCGCCGAAGGGAAAGTCGATTTCCGCGCTGCTGAGGGATGGCGCAATCGATGGCTATATCGCCCCGCGCCCGCCGTCGCTGCCCAAGGATACGCCCCATGTCGGCTGGCTGTTTCCCGACCCGGTTGCCGCCGCCAAGGACTATTTCAAGCGCACGGGCATTTTCCCGATCATGCACCTCGTCGGCGTGCGGCGGACATTGGCCGAGAAGCATCCCTGGCTGCCCGGGGCCGTGTTCAAGGCTTTTGAGCAGGCCAAGAAAGCGGCGCTCGACCAATTGAGCGACACCTCGGCAACAAAAGTGACGCTGCCATTCATCGAGGAACGGCTTTCGGAAGCACGTGCGCTGATGGGTGACGACTTCTGGTCCTATGGCGTTGCCGCCAATCGCAAGACGCTGGAGAGCTTCCTGCATCACCATCATTCGCAAGGGTTGTCGCCGCGCCTGGTGACGGTGGAGGAGATGTTCCACCCCGGCACGCTGGAGACCTTCAAGCTTTAGGACATTGCAATGGCCACAATTCGCATCAAGAGCGGCGGCGCGCCGAAGGAAATCTTTCTGCAACTGACGCCGCAGTTCGAGCGCCAGTCGGGCCACAAGGTCGACTACGTCTTCGCGGTCATGTCGGCGCTGCGCGACAAGCTCGCGGCCGGCGAGAAAGCCGATGTCCTGGTGATGCCGACGAATATTCTCGACGGCTACCAGAAGGAGAATGTCGTGCGCGCGCAAGGCCGTGCGGTCCTCGGCCTCGTGCCCATCAATGCGGTGGTGCGCATGGGAGCCGCGAAGCCGGATTTCTCGACCCCCGAGAAGGTCAAGCAGGCGATGCTCAACAGCCGCGCCATCACCCATGCGACGCCCGGCGCCACGCCGAGCGGTACGCATATGGGGAAACTGGTCGAGCAGCTCGGCATTGCCGACGCCATGAAGGGCAAGATTATTCACCGCCCGGCGCTGGAGGGCGGCGTGCAGCTTGTTGCCAGCGGGGAGGCCGAGATCGGCTTTTATCCGAAAAGCGAGGTCGTCAACACCGAGGGTCTGACCGTAGTCGGTCCTTTACCCGCCGCGATCCAACTCACGACCATCTATGGCGCTGCGGTCACCACGGCGAGCCCGGCGCCCGACGCTGCCGCGGCGTTTATCAAATTCATGAGCGACCCGGCCCACCGTGAGGCCTGGGCCCACGCCGGCTTCGATCCGCCGGCCTAGGCCTTCGGTGCTTTCAGCTTCACGTGGATGTTCTTTTCCTGCGTGAAGGCGAGCATCTCCTCGAAGCATTCCTCGCGCCCGAGGCCCGATTGCTTGAAGCCACCGAAGGGCGCGCCGAGGAAGTGCTTGCTCACCTCGTTGATCCAGACATAACCGGCCTGGACCGCGAGCGCGGTCCGATGCGCGGTTGACAGGTCGTTGGTCCAGATCGAGGCGGTGAGGCCGTATTCGACCGCATTCACGGTCGCGAGCATCTTGCTCTCGTCGCTCCATTTGAAGACGCCGAGCACAGGCCCGAAAATTTCTTCGCGCGCGATCCTGTTCTTGTCGGTGACGGCGAACACGGTCGGCTCAATGTAGAAACCGCCCTTCAGAGCCGGATCGGCCGGAGGCCCGCCGCCTGTGATGAGTTGTGCGCCTTCACTTTTGGCCGACTCGATAAAGCTCATCACCCGGTCGAACTGTTGCTTTGACACGATCGCGCCCATGGTGGTCGCGGGATCAGTCGGGATTCCGGGCTTGTAGTATTTGATCTTCCCCTTCACGCGCGCGACTACGGCGTCGTAGATCGCCTCATGGATGAAGGCGCGGCTGGTGGAGCCGCAGGACTGGCCGCACCATGTGAAATTCATACCGCCAATGACGGCGCCTGCGACCTCGTCCGGGTCGGCATCGCCATAGGCGATCAGCGCGTTCTTGCCGCCAAGCTCGAGCATCGTCCGCTTGACCGTATCCGAAGCGGCCTTCATCACCGCGCGGCCGGTCGGCACGCTGCCGATCAGGGCGATCATGGCGACGTCCGGGTGGCTGGCGAGCCTTTGCCCGGCCTCGCGCCCGCCCGGCACCACGTTGAAGACGCCCGGCGGCAGCAAGCCGCCGATCAATTCGGCCAGGCGCAGCGATGACAGCGGCGCCTGCTCGGGCGGCTTCACCACCACCGTGTTGCCGGCAGCGAGCGGGGCCGCCGATTTGCCGGCGCAGAACATGAATGGATGGTTGAACGGAATGATGCGGCCGACCACGCCGAGAGGTTCGCGGACGGAGAAGTTGACCACATCCGGACCCATCGGAATGGAAGCGCCTTTCATTTCCGTGACAAAGCCCGCGAAGAACTCCATCTGGGCGGCGGCGATCATCGCATCGCTGACCATTTCCTTGACCGGGTTGCCGCAGTCGGCGGCATCGATCATCGCGAGCTCGTTGGCGTTCTGGCGCAGGATTTCGGCAATCCGCCGCAGGATTTTTGCCCGCTCGAGCGGCAGCACACGCCGCCATTCGGCGAATGCGGTCTTCGCCGTGGCCACCGCCGCATCGATGTCATCGGCGCCGGAGTCGGCGACCTTGCCGAGCGATTGCCCGGTGCCGGGGCTGATCGTGTCGATGAAACGGCCTGCCTTCGGCTCATGCCAGGCGCCGCCGTAATAGGCGCCGCGATTCTTCGGTAACACGACCGCTTGCGCGGAAGCGGCTTGCGGGGAAACGGCGGTTGTCATGGCGGCACCTGTCGGCTGCGGCTTACTTGCGTGGTGAAATCTGAATCAGCTCCGCGACCTGTTCCTTGGTGAGAGGAGCAGGAATGAACTTCAGGTTCACCGCCTCCGGGATCAAAGTGTCGAGGCCGTGGATTTGATCGGGGTTGACCAGGCTCTTGGGGAAGAACTCGTCGCGCACGCGCTTGGCCAAAGGTTCGGAGACCCTAGCGAACTCAGCATAGTCTTTCATCACCTGCGGGTTTGACGAATACAGGTAGTCGATGCTCTCGCGATAGGCCTTCATGAAGCGCTCGATGACCTCCTTGCGCTTCACCAGGGCGTCGGCGTTGGCCACCAGTACGCGGATCGTCTGTCCCCGCACGAGCGCGGCGTCGGTGGCGCGCGCGACCAGGTGAATCTTGCCTTCTTCCATTTCCTTCAAGCCGAATGGCGGAGCGGCCCAGCCGACGTCGACCTGATCGGTCATGACGGCAGTGAGTGTCGCGCTCGGATTGCCAGTGGGCTGAGGCTTCGCCGTCAGTTTGAATTCGTCGATGAAGGCACGCACCACGCTGTGGGTCGAGGAGCCGTTGGTCGAAAATGCGATGGTGTGCCCATTGGCGTCCTTCAGCGTCTTGATGGCGGGGTTCTTGGCGTACCAGTAATCCGCCGCGCCCGTGGCCTGCGCGCCGATGATGCGGACCGGCGCACCCTTCGAATAGGCAGCCATGGCGCCGAGCGTGCCGACCGCAAGACCGAGATCGACGCTGCCGGAGATCACGGGCTGCAAGGTTTCGCCGCTGCCGGAGGTGTAGATCATCTCGAGCTGCAGGCCGTGCTTCTTGAAGATGCCGGCCTTTTCGCCGAGATGGGTGATCGAGGTGTCCCAGTTGCCGCGCTGGCCGATGGTCATTTTCACCACATCGTCGGCCGCGGCCGGTGCCGTGAGTGTCGCCAAGTGCGTCGCTATGGCGACTGCTGCAGCGGCGAGTCCAACCACATGTTTCATGCGTCGCTCCCGTTTTCGCTTGAACGTCAGGTTCTTTTTATGTTTTCGAGGCCGCCGAGACGGCCCACCAAGGCATTGGCGCCGATCGCCAGCACGAACAAGACGATCAGCATGGCATACATGCGTGGCATGTCGAAGGTGCTGTAGGCATTGATGATGAGAAAGCCGATCCCCTTGTTCGACAACTTGGTTTCGGCCAGCAGCGTGCCGATCAGAGCGACACCGAGCCCCAGCCTGACGCCGTTGATGATCGGATGCCGCATCGCCGGCATGTAGATCTTTACAATCATCTGCCAGGTCGAGGCACGAAAGCTTTTGCCCACCCGGATCAGCACCTTGTCGATCTGCCGCATGCCGGCCGCGACTGAAAGTGCGACGGGGAAGAAGCAGGAGAGGGTGCCGAGCGCAATTTTGGAGCCCGGGCCGACACCGAACCACATGATCATGACCGGGAAGAAGATGATCTTTGGGGTGGGGCCGAGGTAATAAAGGTAGGCCTCGAATGCTTTCGACAAAAACCGGTTGGCGCCAAGCAGGATTCCAACCGCGAGACCCGAAAGTCCGCCGATCAGCAGCGCCGTTCCGATTTCAGCCGCGGTCACCCCGAGGTTGAAGTAATAATCGCCATGCGACAGAAGGTCATAGAGCGCTTTGCCGATGGCAAACAGCGAAGGCACGACGTCCCGATAGAGCCAGCCGGAATGAGCAAGGAATTCCCAAATCGCGAGCACTGCGAGGATGATCGCGATACGCAGCAGCGTAACGGGGCTGACCAGCGGTTCCGCCGCCACGGACCGTGTCAATCGATCGGTCGTAGCCATCGCTCGGCCTTTTCCAGGGTCATGAAGAACAATACGCTCACCAGGATCACGAAGCAGATCGCCGCGTAGGTGCCGGCAAGATCGTAGCGCTCGGCCAGGTCGTTGATGAGCTGTCCGAGTCCGCCGTAATTGATCAGGAACTCGACGCCGACGATATTGATCAGCGCGAAGATGAGACCAAGCCGCACTCCGACGAAAATCGTCGGCAGCGCCGCCGGAAACATGATTTTCCAGAACTGCTGGGTGGACGTCAGGTTGAAGCTCCGCCCGACATTGACCAGGACCTTGCGCGTGTTCGCCATGCCTTCGATCGTCTTCAGGATGACCGGGGGCAGCGCCGCGAAAAATCCCATCATGATGATGGTCCAGGCATTGCGGCCGAAGATCACCATGAACAACGGATAGGCCAGGACCAGCGGCGCCGCAGCCATGGCCGCGACCCAGGTTTCGCAGGCCTGCTGAAGGAGCTTGAAACGGTGCATTAGCACGCCGCCGGCGATGCCGAACACCGTGAGCATGACACCGGCCGTCAGGCATTCACTCAGCGTCAGCAGGAATCGGCTGAACACGTGTTCTTCGACGATGACTCGCCCGAAGCTCGCGACGATCTCTGAGGGGGGCGGGACTATGAAGCGGCTGATGAAGTTCAACTGGATCAGCAGCTCCATGATCAGCAGGACGACAAGCAGCGCGGCCACGCCGACCAGCGCAGGCGGAACAAAACGCGGTCCCGGTTGTCCTGCCGCCGTGATGGTCATGACGCGGCACCGTGGTGCTCGAGCGCGTGCTTTTCCTCGTCCTGCATGCCACGGCTCGCTTCTTCGCGCAGGTCACTCCAAATCTGGGCGACGTACCGTCCAAAGGCTTCGCTGCCGACAATTTCGGATGTGCGCGGGCGCGGCAGGTTGATGTCGACGATCCGTTTCACCTTCCCGGGACGGTAGGTCATCACCAGGATGCGGTCCGACATCTGGACCGCCTCCGTGATGTTGTGCGTGATCAGCAGCGTCGTCTGCTTCAGCTGCTGCTGGATCTGCAGCACCTTGTCACCCAGCAGCAGCCGTGTCTGCTCGTCCAGTGCGGCGAAGGGCTCATCCATCAGCAGGATTTTTGGCTCGGAAGCGAGCGTGCGGGCGAGCGACACACGCTGCCGCATGCCGCCGGATAATTCGCCAGGGTAACGATTTTCGAAGCCGTCGAGGCCAACCATCTTGATGAAATGACGGGCGCGCTCGATGCGCTGCGCTTTTGGCATTCCGACGAGCTCAAGCGGGAAGCCGACGTTGTCGGTGACGGTCCGCCAGGGGAATGTCGATTCCTCCTGGAACACCATGCCGATCGACTTGTGCGGTCCTGAAATCGTCTCGCCTGCGACGGTGACGACACCTTGATGCTCGGCGAGCAAACCGCCGATCACGTTGAACAGCGTGGACTTGCCACAACCGGACGGGCCGATGATGGACAGAAATTCGCCCGGCCTGACCTTGAGGGACACGTTGTCGACGGCAGTAATCGCGCCTTCGGGTGTGTCAAATCGCACCACGATGTCGTCGGCCACCAGGATGGCGTCATTGGCTGATGGGGCAGACGCCATATGGCCTTACTCGCTTTTTCGCGTCATCGCCGCGGTCGTTGCGGCCGTATAGCCGGGCTCGACGCGGACATCGACGACCGCCACCGCGCCGGCCTCGACTGCGGCAATGGCTTTCGCAAGGGTAGGCGCGAGATCGCTGATTGCGGTCACGGGACCAAAACCCTGCGCGCCTTGTGCGCGGGCCATGGCGGCCAGATCAATGTCGGGCTCGGAAATGCGTTGCCCCACCCAGCGGTTCTCGACCGGACGATTGCGCATGCGGGCAACGCGTTCCTGATGCAATTCGTCATTGAAGAAGGATCGATTATTGGCGACGACGATCAGAAGCGGAATGCGGTAATGCGCCGCCGTCCAGAGCGCCGTCACGCCCATCAGGAAATCGCCGTCGCCGCAAACTGCGACCGGGATACGGCCGCTGCCTTTCAACGCCAGTGCCGCGCCGACCGAAATGCCCGGACCTCCACCGACGCCACCGCCGCCATCGGAGCCGAGATAGTCGAGCGGATGGTCAAAGGCCCAGGTTGCGCCGTTCCACGAGAGCGACACGTGAGTGAGGCTGGCGGGCCGGCCTCCGACCGCTTCGCGCAGGACCGTCGCCAGATGGTCCACCGTGAGCTTGTCTCCGGTCGGCTTTGGGAATTCCTTTGCACGCCCAGGCGCCGCGCGCGCGAGGCCCGGACCAAGCGTATCCAGCAACGGCGGCACCGCCAGGTCGGGTTCGCAGTCGATGAAGACATCGACCGGCGGCAGACCCTGGTAGTCCATGCTCCAGCCATTGTGCAGATGATGATCGACGGACACCTGGATGACTTTGGCGCCGACATTGCCGACAGTCTTGAACGTGCCGGCCGGGTCGAGCCAGTCGAGGCTGAGGATAACATCAGCTGCGCGGATTGCGTCCGCCGCCTCAGGAGCGAGCACCGTGCCACCGGGCGCGCCAGCATGGAGATAATGTGAGGTGGGAAATGACGCGGCAATCTTGAGATCGGTGACAACGCGCGCATTCAGGCGTTCGGCGAGGGCGACGCGCTTGTTCCAGGCCTCGACATCGCGCGACGTTCTGCCCGCGAGGATCACTGGCTGCTTCGCGCCCCGCAGTAAGTCGGCGGCCTGCTTGATCGTCGTTGCGGGCGCCGCGCCCGCGACTGGCGGCATGAAGCGCTTGGTGTCGATCGCCGGCACGGCGTCCTGCAGCTTGCCCTCCTGCATCTCGGCATCGAGATTGACGTAAGTCGGGCCGCGCGGTGCGGTGTTGGCGATCCAGTTCGCGCGCAGCACGGCCTCCCGGGCGGCCGTCGGCGATGCCGGCTGGTCGTCCCACTTCGTGTAGCCACGCACGAGCGCGCCCTGATCTCGCGCGGTGTGGATCCAGTCGATCCATGGCCTGCGCTTGACCGCATCGACCGGACCGGTTGCACCCAAAATGACCATCGGCATGCGGTCGCACCATGCGTTAAAGATCGCCATGGTGGCGTGCATCAAACCGACGTTTGAATGCACCGCCGCCGCCATCGCTGTGCCGGTGACCTTGGCATAGCCATGGGCGATCGCGACCGCGCTTTCCTCATGCAGGCAGAGCAGCATCTGCGGCCGCTCATTGCCGAGATAATTGACAAGGCTGTCGTGCAGCCCGCGATAGCTCGCCCCCGGATTGAGGGCGATATAGGGAATGTCGGTCGCGCGCAGCGCATCGGCTACGACGTCGCTACCAAAGCCTGCGGCGTTGACGCCCGCGGGCACAGGGCGATCGAAGGCAGCCAGCCCCGCAGCCTCGGTCGGTCGCTTCTTGTTGAGTTCGTTTCTGTTGCCCGACACGTGCTGTCCGCCCTCTGCCGCCCCGGGGGCGGATGATCGGGCATCCAACCGGATTACGCGCCCTGACGCAATCGGGCGAGCAGTTTCAGGCCGGCATAGCCGTCCGGCTCCATGCCGACCTTTTTCTGGTAAGCGATGATCGCCCGCACCGTATCGCTGCCGGTGCGGCCGTCGACATCGTTCTTGAAGCCTTGCTCGTTGAGCCGGCGCTGGATTTCCTTGACCTCCGCCATGGTCGGCGCGCGCTCTCCGCCGGGGAACTGCTGGCGGAACGGCGGATCGCCTTTGATCAGGTCGCCGAGATGGCAGAGTGCCAACGTGTAGCTTCTGGATGGATTGTACGAATAGACCGCCTGGAAATTCTGCCCGACCAGGAATGCCGGCCCGCCGGCAACCGGAATCCAGAGCTTGGCTTGGTCGCCGGGCCGCGCAAATGCGGTGTCGTCGGCGCGGCGCACGCCCAGATCGTGCCATTTCGCGTAAGGACGCATCGTCCGATTGTTTGCAAGGCGCGTCTGGCCGGCCGGCACTTTCACTTCACAGCCCCAGGGTTCACCGCGCCGGTAATTCCCACGCTCGACCAGGTAACGCGCCGTGCCGGCGAAGGCATCGTCCGGCTTGCCGAAAGGCGATGCGCGGCCGTCGCGGTCGTAGTCGACGCCCATGTTCAGCCAAACCTCCGGCATCCATTGCGTGTGGCCCATCGCGCCGGCCCACGAGCCGACCATCTCTTCAGGCTTGGCCCAGCCGCGATCGACAATCGTGAGGGCGTTGAGCAGCTCGGCTTCCCAATACTTTCGGCGCCGCGGCTCGCCCCAGGCAAGGGCGGCGAGGGCGGGGATGATCGGCCGCATGTATTTCGGGTTGGTCATGACGTCGCCGAACGACGACTCCATGCCCCACAGTCCGAGCAAAATGTAGCGGTCGACGCCGTAGTCTTTTTCGATGCGTGACAGAAGTGCGGCATATTGTTTCGCACGCTCTTTGCCGGTGATGACACGCCACTCCGAGCAGCGCCGATTGATGTATTGCCACATCAATTCAGTGACTTCGGGTTGCGCACTGAATTGGGCGTAGACGCTCGTGTCCGGCGTGACGGCGCCCATCACGCGGTCATAGGTTTGTTCCGAAATGCCACGCGCGAGAGCGCGCGCCCGGAAATTTGCCACCCAGCGAGCGAATGCCGGCGATTGCGCCGCGACTGCGATGCCGCAGGCGCAGAGACTCGTAGCAAAAGCGGCCGTGCTCAGCAGAAATAACCGGCGGCTAAAGTCCTCGGCAA
>Ga0310811_10005612_pt1 | contig 15923 bp, 15 predicted proteins | sample YCmetagenome_FD_207642 | JGI IMG/M metagenome (GOLD analysis project Ga0310811, IMG submission 207642) | Soil microbial communities from experimental microcosm in Duke University, North Carolina, United States - YC | ecosystem: Engineered > Artificial ecosystem > Soil microcosm > Unclassified ...
ATTTCCTCGGCTTCCTCGATGTAATGGGTGGTGAGGATGATCGTCGTCCCGTCGGCGCGGAGCTTGCGTACCAGGTCCCACATGTCACGGCGGAGCTCCACGTCCACGCCGGCGGTGGGTTCGTCGAGGAACAGGATTGCCGGCTCGTGGCTCAACGCCTTAGCGATCATCGCGCGGCGCTTCATGCCGCCGGACAAGAACCGCATTTCCGACTTGCGCTTGTCGAAGAGCGACAGGCGCTTGAGGATGTCTTCGATGTAAGCGTCATTGCGCGGCCGGCCGAACAATCCCCGCGAGAAGCTGACCGTGTTCCAGACGCTCTCGAAGGCCTCGGTCGTAAGTTCCTGCGGCACCAGGCCGATGTGCTCGCGCGCATAGCGAAAGTTGGATTGCCAGTTCCTCCCGTCGACGAGCACTTCGCCGCTGCTGGGAGTCACGATTCCGCAGACGATGTTGATCAGCGTCGTCTTGCCCGCGCCGTTGGGCCCGAGAAGCGCGAAGATCTCGCCACGCCGGATATCGAGATCGACGGACTTCAGCCATAGGTTTTCCTGAGACCGCGGATGGAGAGAATCGGATCGTTCATTCCACCGGACCCGGTTCAGTCGGCACGGCATCCTCCTTCATCAACCCATGGCGCAGCAGCATCGGGATATTCGCAGCGGCGAAGAGGAAGGTGAGGGGGAGCGCGCCCCAAAGCTTGAATCCGACCCAGAAGTTGGTCGAGCTGTTCCGCCACACCGCTTCGTTGAGGCAGGCCATGAAGGCGAAGAATATCGCCCAGTTGCGCGTCAGCTTCTTCCACCCGGTCTCGTCGAGGCCTGGATAGGTGCTTCCGAGAACCCGCTGAAGCAGTGGCCGGTCGGTGGCCAGGCCGAAAAACAGAAGCGCGGACACGAGCGCATAATAAAGCGTCGGCTTCATCTTTATGAAGGCCTCGTTGTGAAGCCAGATCGTGAGGCCTCCCAGGATCACGACCATGACCCCGGAGAACCACAGCAATGGCGAGATCCGCTGGTAGCGTAGCGCCGAAAAGATCATCGCGACGACCATCGCCACCATGAAGGCACCCGTCGCGACGAAGATTTTCGCGAACGCGGGCACCGGCGCGAGAAAATTGACGAGAAAGAAAACCAGCAGCGGGCCAAGGTCGATCAGCAGCTTGGCGCCGCCCTGCGGCTCTGACTTGGCGCTCATTCGGGAGGAAGCCCGGCGATGGCACGAGCGACTGCACGCGGATCGAACGGCCTGAGGTCGTCCGCCGTCTCACCTACGCCGATCGCATGGATGGGCAGGCCGAACTTCTCCGCCGCAGCGACGAGGATTCCGCCGCGCGCGGTCCCGTCGAGCTTGGTCATGATGAGCCCAGTCACCCCGGCGGTCTCGCGAAACACTTCGACCTGCGCAAGCGCGTTCTGGCCCGTTGTGGCATCGAGGACGAGGAGGACGTCGTGCGGCGCTTCGGGGTTGAGGCGGCCGAGCACACGCCGGATCTTGGCCAACTCGTCCATCAGGTGCTGTTTGTTTTGCAAACGCCCGGCGGTGTCGACGATCAGCACGTCCTCGCCGGTGGCCGTCGCCTGCTTTACGCCGTCGAAGACAATTCCGGCTGCGTCGCCCCCTTCCTTGCCGGCAATCACCGGCGCGCCGATGCGCTCGCCCCAGATCTGGAGCTGCTCGATGGCGGCCGCGCGGAAGGTGTCCCCGGCTGCGAGGAGGACGCCATAGTCCTGCTCCTTCAGCCAATGGCCAAGCTTGCCGATCGTCGTCGTCTTGCCCGAGCCATTGACGCCGATCACGAGGATCACGTGCGGCCGTGGGAAACCGAATATCTCCAGAGGCTTCGCGACAGGAATTAAGATCTTCTCGATCTCTTCGGCGAGAATCGTCCGGAGACCGCGCTCGTCGAGCCGCTCGAACTTGTGGGCGGCGATCGCCTCGCGAATCCGGTGCGACGCTTCGGGCCCGAGGTCGGACGCGATCAGCGCCTCTTCGACGTCGTCCAGCGTCGCCGTGTCGAGGGCCTGTTCTTTCACCAGGCCGCTCAAATTGTCCGCGACGCGCTCTGCAGTCTTCTGGAACCCGCCGCGCAGGCGGTCGAGCCAGCTCATGCCCAAACCGCCTTGAGGTGATCGGCTTCGCGCCCGGTGATCCGACCCAGGCCGCTCCCCCCTCGCGCAGCGCCTTCAATGAGCACCGGGGCGAAGCTGTCGGTGTGTCCCTTGCCATTGTTCTCGATCAGCAGCGGCTGAGTCGTGCCGACCAAGCTGTCGAACCAGCGCGATCGGCGCTCCGAAGCCGCCGCGCGAAGTCGAGCGGCGCGTGCTTTCACCAGTTCGGCTGACAGCTGCGGCATGCGGGAAGCCGGGGTGTTCGGACGCGGAGAGAAGGGGAAGACATGCGCAGCGATGACGTAACAATCATCGAGCAATTTTAAACTGTTGAGTGCCATTTCTTTAGTTTCGGTAGGAAATCCAGCGATGAGGTCCGCGCCGATCGTGGCGTCGGCACGCAGCGTCTTGATGCGCTCGACGGTGCGGACGGCGTCGGCGCGGCTATGACGGCGCTTCATCCGCTTCAGGATCATGTCGTCGCCCGCTTGCAGCGAAAGGTGAAAGTGGGGCAACAGCCGCGGCTCGCCGGCGATCAGCTCATACAGCGCGCCGTCGATCTCGATGCTGTCGAGGGACGACAGCCGCAGGCGCTGCAGGCGCGGCTCGGCGGCAAGCAGGCGTCGACAGAGGTTGCCGAGGCCGCCTGCATAATCGGTGATGTCGACGCCGGTGAGGACGATCTCCTTCGCGCCGCGGTCGAGCTCGCGAGCGACGGCTTCGCGAATGGCTTCGAATGGCAGCGAGATGCTTCGGCCGCGAGCCTGCCAGATCGAGCAGAAGGTGCAGCGGTGGTCGCAGCCGGTCTGGACAGCGACGAAGCTGCGCACATGGCCCTGGAAGCCCGCTGGCGCCATGACGTCATTTGCCGCCAAGCTGCTGAGCTTTTTCGCATTTCCTGTGACCCGCGACACTTCCGGCATGTCCGCGAATTGCCGCGGCTGGAGTTCGGCGGCGCAGCCGGTGACGAGGATTTTCGCCGACGGGCGCACCCGGTGCGCGCGACGGATCGCCTGGCGCGTCTGGCGGACCGCTTCGTTGGTGACCGCGCAACTGTTGACGACAATCCAGTCTTCGTCAGCAGGCGCGGAGCGCGCGATCGTTTCGCTCTCCGCGAAGTTAAGCCGGCAACCCAAGGTGATCGTCTGCACGCTCACCGCAGCGTCTCCAGGTCGAGTTCGCCGGTGAAGACATGCGTCGCGCTCCCACGCATGCGGATCGGTTCGCCCGGCGCCCAACTCACGGTCAGGCTGCCGCCGGTCATGTCGACCCTCACGGGCGATGACGCGCGCTTGCTTGCGACTGCGGCAACGGCAGTCGCGCAAGCCCCGGTTCCGCAGGCCAGCGTTTCCCCGGCGCCGCGCTCGAAAGTCCGCAGTTTCAGCCGGTCGTGAACGAAGGTTGCGACATTGACGTTGATCCGCTCGGGAAAGGCAGGGTCGTTCTCGATCCTCGGGCCGAGCATATCGAGCGGCACGTCGCGCGCGTCCGGGACGAAAAAGACGAGGTGTGGATTACCGACGTTCAGGGCCATCGGATGCTCGAGGCCGTTCCAGGCCATCGGAAGCGCCGCCGTATCCATCGCATAGGCGAGGGGAATCTCGTTCCAGCCGAACCGGGGTTCGCCGATGCTGACCTCGACTTCTGCTCCGAGGTCCTCGCCCTCGAGAAGTCCGCCGTCGCTGTCGATCCGCCTAGCGCCCGTGAGCTGGACCACGCAGCGCGTCGCGTTGCCGCAGCTTTCGACCTCGCCGCCGTCGCTGTTCCAGATGCGCATCTTGAGATCGGCGCTTTCGCTCGGTTCGAGCACGATCAGCTGGTCGCAGCCGACGCCGGTCCTCCGGTCGGCAATCGCCTTGGCGAGCGCCTGCGTGACTTCGAACGGCTGCTGACGCGCGTCCACGATGACAAAGTCATTGCCGAGACCATGCATCTTGTCGAAGCGGCGCTTCACTTGGCGGGAACCAGCTCCGGGGCTTGCGCGCGCATCGGCGCGATCACCTGCGCCGCGAAGCGGTCCATCTCTTCGGCCTGCGGGCTCATCTGGAGCAGGAGAAGATCCAGCCCCGCCGCCTCATATTCCTCGATCCGTTCGCGGATTTGTTCAGGAGTTCCGACAAAGTTCGGCCGCAAGCCCCTGTTTGAAACTGAATATTCCTGAAGCTTTAGCTCGCGCTCGAGCTCGGTGCCGGACAGCCATTGCTCGAAATTGTCGAAGCCCTTTGGCGGCTTGGGCGGCATTTGCGTGATCCGCTGCAGCTCCCGCTTCGCCTCCGCCTCGCTGTCACGTACAATCGCGAATGCGGCCATGCCGTATTGCATGCGTCCCTTGTCTGCGCGAGCGCGGCGTTCCTCCATATCGGCGATCTTCGGCTTGATCGCGTCGACCGGGTCGCCGTGCATCACATAGGCGTCGCACAAGGTTGCAATCATCGTCTTGGCCGCTTCGCTCTCGCCGCCTGCGTAAATGGTGGGCCAAGGCTTGTGCACCGGCTTTGGTTCGGCGATCGCGTTCGTGAGCTTGTAGCGATCTCCATCGAAGCTGAACTGCTTCTCCGTCCACAGGCCCTGAATAACCTGCAGCCACTCGGTGGTTCGTGCGTAACGGTCGTCGTGCTGGTCGAATTGCAGTCCATACTGGGTCGCTTCGTCGGCCCACCAGGAGGAGACGACATTGAGCGCGAGCCGTCCGCCCGAAATATTGTCGATATTCGCAGCGGCTTTCGCGAACAGCGCCGGCTGATGAAAGTTGGGCCTTACGGCGACCATCAGCTCGATCGATGACGTCACCGCCGCAAGCGCCGCAGCCGTCGACCAGGCGTCCAGCGCGGGCTGGTCAATGCCCTTGATGTCGTTGAGGTTGAGCTCGGCGATGAGCGAGAGGTCCCAGCCGGTCTCCTCGCTCCGCTGCGTCAGCCGCTTCACATAGTCCCAGCTCGCCTCCATTCCCTCGTCGGGGATATTGCGCAGCCAGCCGCCGAACACGGGCATCCAGTAGCCGAACCTCATGCCGCCTCCTTTTCGTTAAGCAGCTGTTCGAGATAATCGATGAGACGATCGTGCGGGTCCCAGCCGAGCACGTTCAACGGGTGCGCCACGAAATTGGACATCGCATTGATGTCGTAGAAGCGTGGGATTCCGTCGCGGTCATCGATCAGCACTTCGATCCCGCCTACGTCGAGGCCGGTTGCGCGGGCAATCCGCTCGGCCGCTCCGACGATCTCGGGGGCAGGAGTTACGGCAGCCATCCGGATTGCCGCGCGCCCCGGCCGCGCCACGCACGCGTCTGCCGGACAAAGGTCGAAATTGTCATCACGACTCTCGACCTCGATGGCGTACAGAAAATTCCCGCCGAGCGTTTCGATACGGATGATCGATCCGCCGCGCGCCGGGACATAATCCTGCACGAGGAGCACACCGTCGACCGAGTGCGGGACCGTGCTTTGCTCAATGGATTGCAGGAGCTCGTCGCGCGACGAATAGCGGACGATTCCAGCCCCCGAACCGCCGATGTTCGCCTTCACCACCAGCGGGTAGGCGAAATCCTCTGCCGCGCGCGCAAGATCGCGCTTGCGGTGAACGATCCGCGTTTCGGGCACCGCATAGCCTAGCGAGGAAATGAGCGAGAGCTGCCGCGCCTTGGATGAATCGATCGCGAGCACGTCGGCGCCGTTCAACACGCGCGCGCCGCAGCGTGCCCAATGGTCGAGCAACGCCTCGGCGTAGAAGATCGGATGCTCGGGCTCGCGAAGGAAGCTCGACTGGGCGACACGGCTGAGGATGATCGGCGCCGGCAGCTCGCGGCTCGCCGGATCAAAGCTGTGGCCGCTAAGCTGGAGCGGCACGTATCGGACGCCCCGCCGCTCGAGCGCCGCGAACAGGGGTTGAAACCACTGCGGGTGCTCGTAGAGGACGGCAAGCTGCGCGGCGTTGGGGCTGGAAACGCTCATTGCCGCGCGGACTTAGGGAGCGGCTCGGCGCAAGTCCACAAGCGAGGATGAAAGACTAATGACGAGAGCGGCGAGTGACGTCATGCAATCGATCATCTTCGGCGCGGTACTCGAAGGCCTCGCCGCGCTGAAACGCGCTTCGGGCGGCCTCCCCAACCAGCTGCTTCGCGACGTGCAGGCGATCCACTCCAATGTGACCTTCGCCGATCTGCCGAAGGAGCTTCAGGACCAGATCGTGGAGACAACTCGGTCCGCGTTCACGCAACTCCTCAAGGAGGGCTACGCGGTGGGTCCAAGGCAGCAGATGCAGCAGTCAAGGCCGATGGACCGGGTTCCCGAGCGCGACCGGCGCGGCCCGCCTCGCGGTCCGTCGGAGGGCCATCGCCGGGGTGGCCGACCTCCCAGGGGCGGCGGCGACGATCGCCCGAACGGCCCTGGAGGCAATCGGCCCGGCGGCGGCAATCGCTCGGGTGGGCCCGGAGGCGGGAACCGGCCGCGCAAGCCTAAGGGCAAGCCGCGTCTGGGTTGATGTTCAGCGGCTAAGCCGCTAAGCGGCGCGCCGTCCTAAGGACAAGCATCGATACCGAGCGCCCACGGGTGCAAGCCGGCCGACGAGGTTTCGTCCGCCGGCTCGAATTGCGTTTAGGCTCCCCATATGGGCGGTTCGGTATCGTTAGGAGATTTGAATGTTCGACACGTTGAGCGATCGGCTCGGCAGCGTATTTGACCGGCTTCGGGGCCGTGGCGCCCTGACCGAGGCCGACGTGCGCTCCGCCATGCGCGAGGTGCGCGTCGCCTTGCTCGAGGCGGACGTCGCACTCCCCGTTGCTCGCGACTTTGTCGACAAGGTCACCGAGCAGGCGGTCGGTCAGGAAGTGCTGCGCTCGGTCACGCCGGGGCAGATGGTCGTGAAGTATGTCCATGACGCGCTGGTCGAGACGCTCGGCGCGGAGACGGCCGAGCTCGAACTCAACGTCAACCCGCCGGCGATCGTGATGATGGTTGGGCTCCAGGGCTCGGGCAAGACGACAACGACGGCGAAGCTCGCTAAGCGCCTCACCGAGCGCGAGCGCAAGAAGGTGCTGATGGCGTCGCTCGACGTCGCCCGGCCGGCGGCGCAGGAGCAGTTGGCGGTGCTCGGCCGGCAGACGAACGTGGACACGCTGCCTATCGTCGCGGGCCAGCAGCCCGTCGACATCGCCAAGCGCGCGATCCAGGCGGCGAAGCTCCAGGGTTACGACGTCGTGATGCTCGACACCGCCGGCCGTCTCCACGTCGACGACCAGCTGATGGGCGAGATGAAGGCCGTCGCCGCCGCCTCGAGCCCGACCGAGACGCTGCTCGTCGTCGACAGCCTTACCGGCCAGGACGCGGTCAACGTCGCCAAGGGCTTCGCAGGCGAGGTCGACCTTACCGGCGTGATCCTGACGCGGATGGACGGCGATGCGCGCGGAGGTGCGGCACTCTCCATGCGCGCGGTGACCGGCAAGCCGATCAAGTTCGCCGGTGTCGGCGAGGCGCTCGACAAGCTCGAGGCCTTTCACCCGGAGCGGGTCGCCGGGCGGATCCTCGGCATGGGTGACGTCGTCAGCCTGGTCGAACGCGCGGCGGAAACCATCCAGGTCGAGGAAGCCGAGAAGCTCGCGGCCAAGATGGCCAAGGGCAAGTTCGACCTCGACGACCTCTGGGCGCAGTTCCGGCAGATGCAGCGCATGGGTGGCCTCGGCGCGCTTGCCGGCATGATGCCGGGCCTCAAGGGCATGAAGGGCGCCATGGACCAGGCGCAGAACAGCAAGGCGCTTGTCCACATGGAGGCGATGCTCTCGTCGATGACGGCGAAGGAGCGCGCGAAGCCCGAAGTGATCAACGCCAAGCGCAAGATCCGTATCGCCAAGGGCTCAGGAACGACGGTTCAGGAGATCAACAAGCTCCTGAAGATGCACCAGGAAATGTCGACGGCGATGAAGCGGCTGAAGAAAATGGGCGGCTTTGGGAAGCTCGCGGCGATGCTTGGCGGGGGCGGTGGCCTGGGCGGCCTCGGCGCGGCTGGTGGAGCGGGCGGCCTGCCCGGTCTCGGCGGTGGCGGTCCGGCGGCGCTTCCGGGCCTCGGCGGAGCAGCGCCGTTCAACCTTCCACCCGGTTTCGACAAGTTTTCAAAGAAATAAACGAAATTACTGAAAGGAAAGACTAAATGGCACTAGCAATTCGCCTCTCTCGCGGTGGCGCAAAAAAGCGTCCCTATTATCGCATCGTCGTCGCCGACAGCCGCGCCGCGCGCGACGGCCGCTTCATCGAGAAGCTCGGCACCTACAACCCGCTGCTGGCGAAGGATTCGCCCGAGCGGGTGAAGCTCGATACCGACCGCATCCAGCATTGGCTGAGCGTCGGCGCGCAGCCGTCGGACCGCGTGCTTCGCTTCCTCGACGCCGCCGGCATTCGCGAGCGCAAGGCGCGTAACAACCCGCAGAAGGCGGAGCCCGGAGAGAAGGCCAAGGAGCGGATCGAAGAGCGTGCGAAGCGCGCTGCCGACGCTGAGGCCGCTGCTGCCGAGGCTGCGGCCGCACCCCAGCAGGAAGCTTCGGAAGTAGCTTCTAATGAGGAGCCGCCCGCTGCCGAAGCTGCTGAGGCGGTCGTCGCTGACGAGGTCGAGGCAGCGACTGCGGAGCCGACCGCTGGCGCCGAGGCCGTCGCCGAGGAAGTGAGCGAGCAGACGCCGCCGGTCGCAGAGGAAGAGACCGCCGCTCCCGACACGGAGGAAGCGCCGGCCGAGGAAGCTGCGGTCGAGGCTCCGGCCGAAGAGGCTGCGGCCGAGCAGACCGACGCGACCAACGAAGGCGAATCCGCCGCCGAGCCGGCCGAGGGAGCCGACGACGTCGCTCCGCCGAGCACGGAATCGCCCCAGGCTGCCGAAGCCTCGGGCGAAGGTCAGGCTAGCGAAGAGCCCGCCGAGGGCGCGGCCGAGGAAACCAAGGCCTGAGCATGAGCAGTGGCGGCGAGCGTAGGATCGCGCTCGCCGCGGTCGCCGGGGCGCATGGCGTCAAGGGCGAGCTGCGGCTCAAGCTGTTCAGCGACAACGCCGAGAGCCTGTCGCGCCAGGACAAATTGTACGTGGGAGGCGTCGAAAGGCGCCTCCTTTCGATTCGAGATGCCAAGAATCCGGTCGCGCGGTTCGACGGAATCGATGACCGCTCGGCGGCCGAAGCGTTGCGCGGCTCGCTCGTCGAAGTGGACCGCTCGTCGCTGCCGCCGCTCGAGCAGGGCGAATATTACCACGCCGACCTCATCGGGTTACCGTGCACGGACAGCCAAGGGCAGGATTGGGGCAGGGTGGTAGCGGTCGAGAATTACGGGGCGGGCGACCTGCTCGAGATCGAAGCTCGTGATGGAAGAACGTCACTCATTCCCTTCAAGCCCGCCATCGCCGACCTCGAAGACGGTCGGATCGTCATCGATCCCGAGTTCCTGGCCTAGGCTTTCGCTCTTTCGATCCGCCACAGACGGAAGCGATTATCCTCGCCGGACGTCACGAGCCAGCGTCCATCCCGGCTGAACGTTACTAGATAAGTGTCGTCGGGATGAGGAAGCCCGGCTACCAGTGCGCCATCACTGATCCTCCAAATGCGGACCGCGTCCCCGTCGCCGCCGCCTCCCGTCAGCTGGTGCCAAAGCTCTCCGACCCCGCCATGCGGATGGCCGCCGCTGGCGAGCCACTGGCCGTCCGGACTGAATGCGACCTTGTCGACGTGGCGTCCGTTCTCGATCGTTCGCAGCGGGGCGCCGTCCGAGGCGCGCCACAAGCGGATGGTCGAGTCATCGCCGCCTGAAGCAAGGATGCGTCCATCGGGACTGTAGTCGAGACCGACGCACGATTGCTTGTGCCCAGACAGGGTCTTGAGCGCCCGATCATGCTCCGCGTCCCATAGGCGCACCGAATAATCGAAGCTGCAGCTGGCGAGCCGCTTGCCGTCCGGGCTGAAGCGGACCTCCCAGATATTGCGCGTGTGGCCGCGAAGCTCGGCCGGCCTGGCTGGGTTATCGAGGTTCCAGATCCTGATGATGGCGTCCTCCCCTCCGGTGGCGAGCCGCTGGCCATCGGGAGAAAGGTCGATCGTCCACAGCGTCGCGCTGCTGCCTTTGAGAATTTGGACGACTTCTTTCTGGGCTAGATCCCATTCGCGGATGGTTCCGTCATATCCGGCGCTGAAAAGGCGCTTGCCGTCATTCGTGAAATGAAGGGCCGTCGCGCCCCCTGGATGATTGAGCTCGGCCATTGTTTTCCAGTCGCCGGTCGATCGGATCGAGATCGCACCCGAGGCATCGGTCATTGCGAGCAGAGTGCCGTCAGGACTGAAAACTGCCTGCCGAGCCGGCGCGGCCGCCGGCCAGACCGCGGCAAGCGCTGCCTGGACACGCGGTCCGCTCATGACGGGCGCCGGGCCTGAACTTCCGCAGGCGGACAGCAGCAGCGACAAGGCAAGAACTAGGTTTGAACGCATTCGACTCCCTCCGAGGAGCCGACTGGCTAGCATCTACTGTATTACCTTAGCAATACAGTAATTCAGCTGCCGCTTTCGGCGCGCTGCAACTCCTGCACCGGTTCGCGCCACAGGCTGCGCTTGGTGCAGAGATCGTTGCGGATCGTCGTTGCCGCGACTCCGCCCTGGCCCATGGCGTGACTGATTTGGTCGAGGCCAATCACCACGTCTCCCGCGGCGTACACGCCCGGGATGCTCGTCCGCATGTGCCGATCGACCACGATGCACTGGTCACCCGACAGCTTTGCTCCGACCATTTCCGCAAGCTGCGTATGCGTATCCGAACCCAGCGCCGGATAGATGCTGTCGAAGGTGTAATGCCCTTCCGCCGTATCAACGACGATGCATCCATCGGGAATGGCGACCGCCTGCGTCGGCCCATCGACGCAGTCGATTCCCGCGTCCTTGAGCTTCTGCTGGTCTTCGGCGCTGAGCCGAAGCGACTTGTCGGGCGCAATTAGCGTCACGTCGGCGGTGTAGCTGCGGATAAACAGCGCTTCGGCGACGCCATGGCTGTCGCTCCCGATCACGCCCACCTTCTTGTCGGTGACCTCGTAACCGTCGCAGATCGGGCAATAGCGGACGAGCCCGCGGGCGAGCGCGTCGTCGTGGAGTTCCTCGTCCATCGGCGGACGGCGATTGGTGACGCCGGTCGCGATCAGGACGGACCGCGCCGTCGCACAGCCTGATCCCCAGGTGGCGGTGAGCAGGCCCGTGTTTTCGTCGCGTTCAAGCTTGGTCACGAACTCGGTTTCGATCTTCGCGCCATATTTGCACGCCTGGTCGCGCATCCGCTGGAGCAGCTCGGTCCCCTTGATCCCGTCGGTGAAGCCGGAGACGTTGCGCGTGCATGGAATCCACGACGCGCGGCTCTTGCCTCCGTCCACCACCATTGTGTCGAGGTGGAACCGCGCGAGATAGATTGCAGCGGTGAGCCCAGCTGGCCCGCCGCCGACGATCAGGCAATCGAGGGCTTGCTCGTCCATGCGCAGCCCAATGGATTGTGATAGCGGCGGTTCCAGATTAGCCGGAATGTATGGCAGTCCGACCGATAGTTGTGATGGGCTTAACTTGGCCCACCACGGCAATTCTTACTGCAGTATGGGCCAGGGCGAGCCCCGGGCTGTCACATCGTAAAATGTTCTGGATCGCGCCAATTCCAGCCACCTTGTTCGTACTGGTGTGGTTTGGGCGCGACCTATTTCGTGGCAGTCCCGACGACTATGAGGGACTAACGCATGCGCTGGCCCCGCTTATTGCGCTGCTCATCTTTGGGTTTCAATTCGTCCTTGGACTCACGGCTGCAGCGGTTGCCCTTCTGCCGCTGCGGCTGATGCGTGGTTAGCGCAGTGCCCTTCCGAGCCTCCGTCCTGACACTTTATCCGGACATGTTCCCGGGACCGTTGGGCACGAGCCTCGCCGGTCGCGCTCTCGAAGAAGGCATCTGGAGCTTCGCCGCGACGAACATCCGCGACTTCGCTACGGACAAGCATCGCAGCGTCGATGACACGCCGGCGGGCGGCGGGGCGGGGATGGTGCTTCGCCCCGATGTGCTGGCTGCCGCGCTCGACAGCGTCGCCGACGGGCGGCCGATGCTGGCGCTGACGCCTCGCGGTGCACCGCTGACGCAGGCTCGCGTGCGCGAGCTTGCAGCAGGCGAGGGCGTGATCCTGCTCTGCGGCCGCTTCGAGGGATTTGACGAACGAATCTTCGAGGCTCGCGACCTCGAACCCGTCTCCGTGGGCGATTATGTCCTCTCCGGCGGAGAGCTCGGCGCGATGGTCATCCTCGACGCTTGCGTAAGGCTCCTCCCCGGGGTAATGGGCGCGGCCTCCAGCGGAGAGGAGGAAAGCTTCGAGACGGGGCTTCTCGAATATCCGCACTATACCCGACCTGTGGAGTGGGAAGGGCGCACGATCCCCGAAGTGCTGCGGTCGGGGGATCATGCGAGGATCGCGGCGTGGCGACACGAACGCGCGGTCGAAGATACACGGCTACGGCGGCCGGACCTGATCGAGCGCCACGGGGGCGCATCGCAGGCACCGCCCTCTGGCGCGCGGCGACGAGATACGAAGGCAAAAGACAAATGAACCTGATCGAGACCCTGGAGCGCGAAGCGATCGACGCGCTGACCAAGGACAAGCCCGTTCCCGAATTCCGCCCCGGCGACACGTTGCGCGTCGGCGTCAAAGTGATCGAAGGCGACCGCACCCGCGTGCAGGCGTTCGAGGGCGTGTGCATCGCCCGCGCCAACAAGGGTGTCGGCTCCAGCTTCACCGTCCGCAAGATCAGCTTCGGCGAGGGCGTCGAGCGGGTCTTCCCGCTTTATTCGCCGATCATCGATTCGATCGAGGTCGTTCGCCGCGGCGACGTCCGCCGCGCCAAGCTCTACTACCTCCGCGGCCGCACCGGAAAGGCGGCCCGCATCGCCGAGCGCCGCACGACCCAGCGCGACATCCCGGGCGGGCAGGGCGCCGAGACCGAGGCAAAGCGCGCCGAGAGCGCGCCGGAGGCCTAACCGTCTGGCGGCGCTTGCGCGCGCCGCCATTGCTGATGCTATCTAGCCGCCATGTCCGCGGCGCCTCTCACTGCTGAGCAATCGAGCGCCGTCGCCAACGCGGCACAGCTCTTGGAGCAGGGGCGCGCTGCTGAAGCGGCAAATGTCGTGGCGCCGCTGATCCGCGCCGGCTGTCGCCACCCAGACCCGCTGATGATCTACTCGGTCGCTTGTGAGCGGCTGGGGCAGGTCAACGAGGCGTTCGAGGCCCGCAAGCTCGCGGTCGACGCTTCGCCGGAACGCGCGGACCTGTGGGGTGCGCTGGGGCGGATGCTCTACGAGAACGGGCAAGCGGCGAAAGGTGCGGAGCTGCTCGAGCGGGCGGTGTCGCTCGATCCCACCAATGCCGAGTTCTGGCACAACCTCGCCCTCGCCGCAGGCGAAGCCGGAGACCTGTCGCACGCAATCGAGGCGATGCGCAAAGCCACGGATGCTCAGCCACAGTGGGCAAATGCCTGGGGCGGGCTCGGCTTTTTCCAGGAGCAATCGGGCGATCTCGAAGCGGCTGAAGCGAGCCTCAAGCGGGCCTTGGAGCTCGATCCGTCGCTCGCCTCGGCTCGCCACGCCTTGACCGTTGTCTTGAGGCGCCTCAACCGGTCGGAGGACGCGCTTGCGGTTTCGGAGGGCGCGGCCGCCGGCGAGACCCGTCTCGTCCGCGCTCATTTGCTGGCCGACAGCGGCTCGCCGGACGCGCCTCGCGCCTACAAGGCCGTGCTCGCGGAGCGTCCTGACCTTCTCGACGGGCACGAAACTTATGCGCGTTTGATGCCGCAGATCGGCCGTTCCGAAGAAGCGCTCGACACGTACTTCGCCGCACTTGCCCGTCACCCGACCGCCGAGCTCTACCACTCGGCGCTGGCAAGCGCTCAGGCCATCGGGGATGCCGAAGCGGTCGATCGCTGGGCCGCCGAAGCTGAACGCAAATTCGGTACTGCTCCACAGTTCGATTTGTACCGAGCGCTTTCGAGGCGGATGCGCGGCGACACGCCCGAGGCGCTCAAGCTGATGGAGCCGCTCGCAGCCGCAGGCTACGTGCCCGCCCTCTCCCAGTGCGCTGAGACTGCGCTGATGCTCCACGATTTCGACGCTGCAGAACGCCACGCGCTTGCGGCGACTGAGGCCAACGCGGTCGACCAGAGCGCCTGGGCCGCGCTGACAGTAGTATGGCGAATGAAAGAAGACCCGCGAGAGCATTGGCTCGCCGATTACGAGCGGTTCGTCATGCCGATCGAGATCGAGCCGCCCTCCGGCGACCGTGCCGAGTTCATGGCAGCGGTCGCGGGCGAACTACACGCGCTCCACAACGTGACGCACCAACCCGCGGACCAGTCGCTGCGCGAGGGAACGCAGACGAGGGGCAATCTGTTCGACCGTCGCTCACCGATGATCCAGGCGCTTGCCGGGCAGATCCGGCGCCAGGTCGAGGAGCGGATCGCGGAGCTTCCTTCAGACGCTGCTCACCCGTTTCTCTCCCGCAACACCAGCCACGCGCGTTTCATCGGCTCCTGGTCGGTGCGGTTGCGCAGCGGCGGCTATCACGTGTCGCACATTCATCAGGAAGGGTGGCTCAGCTCGGCGCTCTATGTGCAATTGCCGGATAGCGTGGTTGAAGCGGGGCGTTCGGCTGCTGCAGGCGAGCCGAGCGACGGCGCGCTGACCTTCGGCGTCCCGAGCGCACAGTTTGGGCTGGACCTCTCGCCGCGCCGGATCGAACGACCGGAAGTGGGCCGGCTCGTCGTCTTTCCTTCTTACTTCTGGCACGGCACCTTGCCATTCCGAAGCGAAAGCCCGCGCCTGACGGTGGCCTTCGACATGGTGCCGGTGAGCGGAGCCCAATAGCTCGCTTGCGATGCCGCTAACGTTCGTTAGGAATACGCGCCATGCGTTTCCTCATCGCCGCGGCAGTCGCGCCGCTCCTCGTTGCCATGGCTCCTCCGCCCGGCGTTCCCCAAAAAGAACTGACCATCGAGCGGGTGTTCGACAGTCCGTCGCTCAACGGGCCAGTCCCGCGACTGCCAAAGCTCTCGAGAGATGGCCGTTACCTCGCGCTCCTTCGCAATCGACCCAATGACCTCCAGCGTTACGACCTCTGGGCCTTCGACCGGCAGACCGGAAAATGGTCGATGCTGGTCGATTCCGAGAAGCTCGGTAGCGGCGAAGCCATGTCCGAAGCCGAAAAGATGCAGCGCGAGCGCAGGGGCGAGGTCAGCCTCAAGGGGATCGTGACCTACGACTGGTCGGCCGACAACAAGACCATTCTCGTCCCGCTCGACGACAAGCTCTACCTCGCCGGAGTCGACGGCAGCGTCCGGCAGATCAAGGGCGCCGGGTCGGGCGAGACTCTCAACCCCGTCCTGAGCGAGAAGGGCAAATATCTGTCGTTCCTGCGCGATAATCGCTTGTGGGCGGGTCCCGTCAGCGGAGCGATGAAGCCCATCACCCCGGCCGAGGGCAAGCTCGTCCACTGGGGCGAAGCGGAGTTCGTCGCCCAGGAGGAGATGGCGCGGTACACCGGTTATTGGTGGTCGCCCACCGACGCCCGCATCGCAGTCGAACGGTTCGACGAATCGCCGGTCGATGTCCTTACCCGGGCGGCTATCGGCGCAACCGGCACCACTACCACGCAGCAGCGCTATCCCGCGGCGGGCACGAAGAATGTCCTCGTCGCGCTCTACGTCATGGATCCGACGGGGGCGCACAAGGTCAAGGTCGATCTCGGCAAGAACCCCGACATCTATATGACCCGCGTAGACTGGGCTCCCAACTGCAA
>Ga0310811_10005613_pt1 | contig 15920 bp, 16 predicted proteins | sample YCmetagenome_FD_207642 | JGI IMG/M metagenome (GOLD analysis project Ga0310811, IMG submission 207642) | Soil microbial communities from experimental microcosm in Duke University, North Carolina, United States - YC | ecosystem: Engineered > Artificial ecosystem > Soil microcosm > Unclassified ...
GAGCCCGATCGAATCGGTATCCATGTAGCAATAAGTAATAAATATAATGATAAAAGATTCCAGAGTTCCCTCGGAGACGGACGACGACTGCATCGATTTATCCTTGTTGATAGATGCAGTAAGGCAGCATTGGCTGGTTTTTGCGGGATGCGTACTTGCCGCAATATGCATCGCCTTTATAGCGTATCTATGCATTCCGCCGAGGTGGAGTGCGAGCGCTACCGTACGGATCGGAGCGGTCGCATCCTATTCACTGACGGATGCCAATTCAAAGTTGATTGAGACGCCACCGGAGGCGGAAGCCACCATGCACCTGGCACGTTTTGAAAATACGGTGTTCAATTCTTCGTTGTTGACGCAAGGTTTGCCGGATCGTGACAAGGCTCTGTATAGGAAGACTTTGAAGGTAGAGCAGGTCAGAGGCGCAAATTTTCTGAGCATTTCGGCGGCGGCGACTTCGCCGGAAATAGCGCGCCGGCTGGTCGAGGCGGCCGTCACAACATTAATTGACGAACACAATACAAAGCTGGAGCTCGCTGTTCAGCCGATGCGCATGCGCTTGCAAAGTTTGGCACGGCAAATCGCGACGAAGGAGAAGGAGCTGATGCAGTTGCGGCAAGCGCAGTCCGAAACGGAACGTCAGCCGGGCTATGGACGCATTCTGGCAATCGACTTGATGTCGCGACTGGAATCGAATCTGCAGCAGCTCACCGACGATCAGTTCGGCCTGCAGAGCCAACTGGCGGCACCGCAAACCTACGAAACTGCGTTAATCGACGCGGTAAAAGTCGGCGCCAAACCCTATTTTCCTCGCCTGTCCATGTTCTTGATCATCGCCATCATCGTGGGCGGCTTGTTGGGCGGGTTGGCTTCCGTGTTTCTGTACAGGAAAAGGCTGCTCCTGGCGTAAGTGCCAAAGTCGCCGGAAGCGGGGCTTTCTGCGATATCATTCGCCACTTGTCATTCCCGCGAAGGCGGGAATCCAGGAATGTTGTCCAGTGCCGCTACCATTTCGCGCTTTCGCATGTGAAAGCGCCGGGAAAAATTAACAATAACAACGCAGCGGCATAGTTTTCTGACCTTGTACTGACCCAATGCTGATCCCCATCATTCTTTCAGGCGGAGCCGGTACGCGGCTGTGGCCGGTTTCCCGCGAGGCACACCCCAAGCCCTTCATGCATATCGGTCCCGAGGGTAAAAGCCTGTTCGCGCAGACTTACCAACGCGCAATCGACGCAACCGGCCAGGCGCCGCTGATCGTTACCAACCGCGATTATTACTTTCTGTCGCGCGACGAACTCGCGGAGCAAGCGGTCAAGCCTGCTTACATGCTGGAGCCGGCCGGACGCAATACCGCGCCGGCCATTGTGCTCGCCGCGTTGTGGGCGCAACGGCAGGGCGCCGATCCGACCTTGCTGGTCATGCCTGCCGATCATCTGGTGACCAAGGGTCCCGGTTTTGCCGAGGCGGTGCGACACGCTGCAGCACTGGCTGAACAGAGGAAGCTCGTTCTGTTCGGCATCCGCCCAACCGCGCCGGAAACGGGGTTTGGTTATATCGAGCTGGCAGACGCCATTAGCGAACACGCCAGCAACATACAACGCTTCGTCGAAAAGCCAGATCTCGTCACTGCGCAAGGCTATCTTGCTCAGGGCAATTATGTCTGGAACAGCGGCATGTTCTGCTTCAAGGCGAGCAGCATCATTGAGGCCTTCAGCAGTCATGCTCCGCAATTGCTGGAAGCGGCGCGCGACGTGTGGGGCGCGAGCGAGGCGACCGGTGATCGGACCGATCTGCACGCCGGATTTGCCGCACTGGAGAATATTTCCATTGACTACGCCGTGATGGAAAAGGCGTCGAATATCGCTGTTATTCCCGGCGACTTCGGTTGGAGCGACATCGGTTCATGGAGCGCCGTCGCCGGAGCGTCGCAGGCGGATGCGAACGGCAATACAGCGACCGGACAAAGCATCGTCATCGACAGCAGGAATACCCATATCGAAAGCCAGGACAGACTGGTGGCCGCCATCGGGCTCGACAATCTTCTGATTGTCGATACACCCGACGCACTGCTGGTCGCCGACAAGGCGAAAAGCCAGGACGTCCGGAAGATTGTCGAACGCCTCAAGGAAACGGACAACGCGGCATACAAGCTGCACCGTACCGTGGCACGTCCGTGGGGAACGTACACCGTGCTGGAAGAGGGAGCAGGCTTCAAGATCAAGCGCATCGTCGTCAAACCGGGGCAGTCATTGTCGCTGCAAATGCATCATCATCGCAGCGAGCACTGGGTGGTCGTTTCAGGGGCTGCCAGAGTGACGATTGACCAGGACACTTCGCTGGTGAGCCCCAATCAATCGACCTACATTCCGATCGGCGCCACACACAGATTGAACAATCCCGGCGTGACCGATCTGATCATGATTGAAGTACAGTGTGGCAGCTATCTCGGGGAAGACGACATCGTGCGCTTCAATGACGAATATGGCAGGGCCTAAGCGAATATTTATCTTATCTGCCAATTGGCAGGAAATAGACAGGAAACGTGAATGAGCAAGGTTGCATTAATCACCGGTATCACTGGACAGGACGGTTCGTATCTCGCCGAGTTCCTCCTTGAAAAAGGATATGAGGTGCATGGTATCAAGCGCCGCGCGTCGCTGTTCAACACTGACCGTATCGACCATATCTACCAGGATCCGCACACGCCCAACCCAAAGCTGGTATTGCACTACGGCGATCTGAGCGATACCTCGAATCTCACACGTATCCTGCAACAGGTGCAGCCGGATGAGGTTTACAACCTTGGCGCCATGAGCCATGTGGCCGTTTCCTTCGAGTCGCCGGAATATACGGCGGACGTGGACGCGATCGGCACCTTGCGGCTGCTGGAAGCCATTCGCCTGCTGGGCATGGAAAAGAAGACCCGCTTCTATCAGGCATCCACCTCCGAGCTGTACGGTCTGGTCCAGGAAATCCCGCAGAAGGAAACCACGCCCTTCTATCCCCGTAGTCCGTATGCGGTAGCCAAACTGTACGCATACTGGATCACGGTGAATTACCGCGAGGCCTACGGCATCTATGCGTGCAACGGTATTTTGTTTAACCACGAGTCGTCACGGCGCGGCGAGACGTTTGTCACCCGCAAGATTACGCGCGCGCTGGCCAATATCGCGCAGGGACTGGAGCAAACACTGTACTTGGGCAACATGGACGCGCTCCGCGATTGGGGACATGCAAAGGACTACGTGGAAATGCAATGGTTGATGCTGCAGCAGGATGAGCCGGAAGATTTTGTTATCGCCACCGGTGTCCAGTATTCTGTACGTCAATTTGTAGAAGTCTCTGCCGTCGAATTGGGTATCTCGATCTCTTGGCAGGGACAGGGTGTGGATGAAAAAGGCATCGTTGCAGCAGTAACGGGAGACAATGCACCTGGTGTGCAGGTAGGGCAAACGATTGTCGCAGTCGATCCAAAATATTTCCGCCCGACGGAAGTCGAGACCTTGCTTGGTGATCCAAGCAAGGCAAAGACCAAACTGGGATGGACACCGAGGATCACTTTCGCAGAAATGGTGCAAGAAATGGTTGCAAGGGATCTTGACGAGGCGAAGCGCCATGCGCTGCTCAAGTCCCACGGCTACAACATTTCAATCTCGCTTGAGAAATAAATATGGCTGAGGATCTGGAAAAAAAACGGATTTATGTTGCGGGACATCGTGGATTGGTAGGCTCCGCGCTGGTTCGGCAACTTGAAAAACGCGGATACAAGAACTTGATCATGCGTTCGCATGCAGAACTGGATCTTACTGATCCGGTCGCGGTTCGGGCTTTCTTCGCAGAGGAGAAACCGGATTGCGTATTGCTTGCTGCTGCCAAGGTAGGTGGAATTCATGCAAACAATGTCTACCCCGCTGAATTTATCCAGCAGAATCTCGCAATTCAAACCAATGTGATTCATGAAGCGTGGGCGCATGGCGTCAGCAAGCTCCTGTTTCTTGGCTCTTCCTGCATTTACCCGAAGAACTGTCCGCAACCAATCAAGGAAGAATATTTGCTGACTGGTGAGCTGGAACCGACCAATCGGCCATACGCGCTGGCGAAGATTGCCGGGCTGGAAATGTGCTGGTCTTATAACAGGCAGTACGGTACTCGCTACATGACGGTGATGCCGACCAATTTATATGGCCCGAATGACAACTATGATCTGCACACTTCCCATGTGCTTCCTGCGTTGATCCGCAAAATGCATGAAGCGAAAGTAGAGGGGAGAGATGCGGTCGTCGTGTGGGGGACAGGCATTCCCAGACGCGAATTTCTCTATAGCGACGACATGGCAGATGCGTGCCTCTATTTACTGGAGCAACCGGAGGAAAAGCTTGATTTGTTGTTTAATGACGCGCGGCCACCATTGGTGAATGTCGGATGCGGTACGGATTTAAGTATTAAGGAACTGGCACAGCTAGTAAAGGGCGTCGTTGGTTTCACGGGCAAACTGTCATTTGATTCAAGTAAACCGGATGGGACCATGCGTAAGTTGTTGGATGTTAGCTTGCTAAACAACTTAGGTTGGATAGCGGCAGTCGAATTAAAGGATGGTATTGCTACCGCATATCGTTCTTATCTCAAGTCCGTTAAATCGAATACTGCCGTTTAAACCCGAACTTAGTCACGAGAATGCGTGCCCGTACTACACACCTACAGAGGTTAATGGAAGGGTTTTCCTATAGGGCCCGTATTGCGCGAGCTAGATGGGGCGCAGATTTTCGTCTGCTAATGCGACGCAAAAACCGTAGCCATCATCTCCCCTCTAGATTAATTGTTTCATTGACTTCATACCCGGCGCGATTTCATGCATTGCCACTAACATTGAAGTGCTTACTAACACAAACAATTTCACCCGATTGCATAATTTTGTGGATCGCTAACGAGGATAAAGAGTTTCTAACAAGCGAAATATTAAGAATGCAGAGATATGGATTAGAGATTCGCTACTGCGAAGACTTGAAATCCTATAAAAAAATAATTCCCACCCTCAAAGTCGCACCAGACGCTTTTATAGTTACAGCCGATGATGATGTTTATTACTGGCCTACTTGGTTAGAGGAACTGGTTTTGGCATACCGTGGCGACACTTTAGAAGTGCTGTGTCATAGGGCTCATAAAATTCGACTTGATAGAAAGTTACAACAGCCACTGCCGTATGACGAATGGGATTTGGAAATTGAGGAGGCTAGTTCGTCGCCCTTGATTTTTCCTACTGGAGTGGGCGGCGTATTTTATCCGCCATTCGTTTTTCATCCTGACGTTTTTCGAGAAGATATCTATCAACAGTACTGTGCCGGAGCAGATGACGTTTGGCTATATTGGATGGCACGAAGGCGCAACGCGAAAATAAAAAAGATCGGCGTGAATAAACCGTTACTAACATGGCCTGCTACACAAGAGAATGCTCTTTGGATTGCTAATGTGATTGAAGGCGGAAATGACGCGCAGATCAGCGCGATGATTCAGCGATTTGGATTCCCATCTGTAGAGAAAAATATATGAAACGAGCTATTAAGAGTATTCCGATCGTCGGCGCTTTAGCAGTATGTGCCTATCGCAGCTTAAAAAGAAAATCTATAAAGATCGAAAGTTCCAAGCAATTTTGGAAAGAGCGTTATGCAACCGGAGGGAATTCGGGCTTGGGCTCGTACAACAAGCTGGCTGAGTTCAAAGCCCAGATTATTAATGACTTTGTTCGAGAAAAAGGTGTTACTTCCGTTATTGAATATGGTTGCGGAGATGGTAATCAACTAGCGCTATCCGAATATCCAAGCTACATAGGATTCGATGTTAGTGAGACGGCTGTCGAACTATGTAGAAAGTTATTCAAGGAAGATCAAACCAAGCGATTCTCGTTGCTTGAGCATTATTCCGGCCAGGTTGCGGATCTGACTTTATCCTTGGATGTCATCTATCACCTTTTAGAAGACGAGACTTTTAATGACTATATGGCAAAGCTTTTCGATACGGCGCTTCGTTATGTGGTTATTTACTCCTCCAATACTAATGAGACGGTTTCTCCGGCCGCTGCTCATGTAAAACACCGGAAGTTTACGGATTGGATCGAAGCTAATAGACCTGAGTGGGTATTAATGCGCCATATTCCGAATAAGTATCCCTATAGAGGTCGGGATGAAGACGGTTCTTTTGCGGATTTCTTTGTTTATAGTAAATAGGTCGTATGCACAAATATAGCTACCGAAACTTTAATTGGCTCGCATATAAGATCAACAATGAGCAGGTCGCTAAAAGACTTAGCTTGATGAAAGGGATTGTTTATGATCTGGGTTGCGGAAGGCGCCCTTACGAACAAGACATTCTTCGATTTGCAAAAAAATATGTTGGCGTGGACTGGTCGAACACGTTACATGGACTCAACGCAGACGTAGTCGCAAATCTCAATGAGCCCCTGCCTATTTCCGATGCAGTAGCGGATAACGTAGTCTCATTTCAAGTATTAGAGCATCTCTCGGAACCCCAAATAATGCTTAATGAAGCGTTCCGCATAACTAAATCTGGCGGACACATCTTCATTTCCGTCCCGTTCCAGTGGCATGTGCATGAAGAGCCATGGGACTTCTTTCGTTATACAAAATATGGATTGGCACATCTGCTGAAAAAAAGTGGCTTTTGTGATGTGAAGGTGGAGTCTGTCACCGGGTTCTGGGTTATGTGGTTCCTGAAATTGAATTACCAGCTAACAAAGTTCGTCCGAGGCCCCCTATGGATACGACGCGTTGTTCTTTTGGCCCTAATTCCGTTTTGGCTTATTAACCAACTTTTATCTCCTTTGCTCGACAAATATTGGCGCGCAGAAGGTGAAACGGCATGGTATTTCGTCACCGCGCGGAAGCCGTAATACAGGAGGATTAGTGACTCTGAAGGTCCAAGTGTTTTCCGGCGTCCGATGGACAACCGCCTCTTCTCTTGGAAGAGCAGTTCTACAGGTTGCTCAAATAGCTATCCTAGCTCGCTTATTGACTCCGACGGATTTCGGTCAGGTTGCTATCGTTCTGTCGATTATGGCGTTCTTGCAGGTTTTTTCTGATGCAGGGGTAAGCAGCGCAATCATTCATCATCGAGACATTACCCATGGACAGCTATCGAGCTTGTATTGGTTGAATGTTGCTACGGGTACCGGACTTGCCCTTTTACTCGCTGTCACCAGTCCTTTTATCGCAAGGTGGTATCAGGAGCCAATAGTAGGAAACCTAACCATTATTGCCGCTTTATCTTTGGTCCTTGGAGGGTTGGGGCAACAATTGCGGGTAAGCGCACAAAAGGATTTGCAGTTTGCATCGCTGGCCAAAGTGGAACTTTTTGGCGCTATCACAGGATTCATCACTGCCGTTGGTATGGCTTGGCATGGCGCCGGTGCATATTCCATTGCTCTGGGAGCACTCTGCAGTGCAGGGGCTGGCTGTTTACTCTCTTGGGTGCTATTGGCGAAAGGATGGCGGCCTTCACTGGTATTAAATATCAGAGAAATTAAACCCTTCCTCCAATTCGGTGGGTACGTTATTGGGAATAACCTCGCAAATACATTTAATCATCAAGTCGACATTTTGATCGGCACTCGTATTTTGGGCGCGGGGCCGATCGGAACCTACAGTGTGCCAAAAAGTTTGATGTGGAATATACAGGCTGTTATTAATCCCATCATTACGCAGGTAGGCTTTCCCATTATGGCGAAAGTACAGCATGATCAAGCGATGCTGCGTCGCATATATTTGACGTCCATACGCATGACTGCGTCTGTAAATTTTCCTATCTATCTGGGCATCGCTTTTTTTGCACAAGAAATTGTCGATTTGCTTTTAGGCGGGAAATGGAAGGCATCGGTTCCTTTGCTCCAAGTGTTTGCGTGGTGGGGGCTGTTTCGCTCGATCGGCAATCCGGTAGGAAGTTTGCTTTATGCTACCGGTCGTGCCGACTTGTCGTTTAAGTGGAATATGGTAATGCTTCTGATTATGGGGCCAATAATTTGGCTGGGGAGCACAGCTGGAGTGCAAGGAATGGCTTTGGTTATGGCCGGGTTAATGGCCGCGCTTTACTTGCCAACCTGGTTTTTTCTCGTTCGGCCTCTGTGCGGCGCAAAGTTTGTTGAATACTCCTCTCAAATTCTGATTCCATTCGTAATTTCTCTTGCTTCAGTCAGTTTGATGTTTTTCTTGATCAGTCCATTAAGAAACGAATGGGCGAGATTAATGACCGGTGGATTGGGATGCTTGCTGCTTTATTTGCTTGGTAGCTGGTACGGCAATCGGGAGTGGGTGAATGCGATGCTTGAATTGCTTGGGAAGAGGCAAGCATCAGTATGAAAGATACGTTGGCTCCCGTTGCCCTGTTTGTTTATAACCGACCAGAGCACACGGGAAGGACGTTGGCGGCTCTCAGACAAAATCGGCTTGCAAGTGAAACCGATCTAGTCATTTATTCCGATGCTCCGAAAAATAAATCGCATGCCGAGGCGGTGAAAGAGGTTCGTCGTTTGATTGGTCGCATAGACGGTTTTAAATCGGCTTTAGTGATTGAGCGCCAGAGTAACTGGGGGCTTGCGAGATCCATTATTGGAGGCGTCTCCGAACTGATAGAGCAACGCGGTAAGGTGATTGTGCTTGAGGACGACCTGATTACATCACCTTATTTTCTAACTTTCATGAACGAAGCTTTGGAGCGTTATGAAAATAAGAAAAGCGTGATGCAGATTTCGGGGCATATGTTTCCTGTTAATGTTGACTCGATCGATGATGCGTTTTTTCTACCGTTTGTAACGTCATGGGGTTGGGCAACTTGGAAGCGTGCTTGGGAATGCTTTGACGCGGAGGCAAACGATTTTGGCGCCCTTAGAAAGAATACTGAAGCGCGAAGGCGGTTTGATTTAAACGGGGCGTATCCCTATTTTTCGATGCTCGAAATGCAGATGAAAGGGAGGATCGACTCTTGGGCCATTCGTTGGTACTTAAGCGTATTTATGCAAGAGGGCTTGGTACTCTATCCGCGAGTGTCGCTAATTCAAAACGAGGGATTTGATGGAAGTGGTACTCATTGCACTGTTTCAGATTGCGAAAAAATATATCTTGCAGATGAATTTGATGTTCGCAATTACCCGATCAGTCTGACTGTGAAGCCGGAATGCGAACGAAAAATTCACATGTACTTACGTGCTCAGCAAGATTTCAATTTGAAACGAGCGAAATCACGACTTCGGTTCTGGCTGGCTAAGCTCAAAAGTAAAATGAGGTAACTGAAAGGGGGGGGCTAGTGAATTTTGCCTTTTTTAAGAAATATATTCCAATAAGGATTAGGTGTCGGATTTTATCTCTGCGTAGACGCGGGAGATTGAAACTTGGTAGCGCGTCGTACGTTCATCCAACTGTTCAAATCATCGGTCTGTCAGATGTAGTAATTGGGAGGCAATCATGTATTGGTGCTTTTACATGGATTAATGTTAACCATCGGGGAAGAGCGACAGGTCCTGCCATTCAAATTGGCTCCAATTCTTTTATAGGAAGGGATAATTTCTTTTCATCAGGAAGGGAAATTATTTTTGGCGATTATTGTTTAACGGCCAAGGGATGTAATTTTATTTGTAGTAGCCACAAAATAGACAATCCCGCGAAGCCATATATTTCAACTGGCACAACGGATGATGAGTCTATACGAATCGGCACTAACTGCTTCTTCGGGGTGAATGCAACTGTTTTGGGTAATGTTGCTATAGGATATGGCTCCGTCATAGGCGCGAACGCTTTTGTAACTAAAGACGTGCCTCCCTTTAGTATTGTATTGGGCAATCCAGCGAGAGTTGTTAAGCGTTATAGCTTTTCTAGTTGTAAATGGATTGATATCGACTGCCTTGAAGAAGACGACTTACGCGAAATGCCAAGTGAAGAAAATTATAAAGGTATCCTGGCTGATACAAGCGCTGAAATATCAATCCCATGGATCGCAGCCGGCCCAGATTTGGGAAATCTATAGCGAATCAGAAAAATATGTCAAAAACAGTGCTTATAACAGGCGCACATGGCTTTCTCGGAAAACATGTTTCCCGAGATTTTGCAAAAAACGGGTACATCGTTACAGGCATTGGGCATGGGTCTTGGGCCCCAAACGACTATGTTCAATACGGCTTGACGTTTTGGCACACGTCGGATGTGACACTCGATGCGCTAATTGCGTATGCAGGGGAGCCCGATGTTATTGTCCACTGCGCTGGCAGCGGTTCGGTCGCGTTTTCGATATCTCATCCTCATCAAGACTATTTGCGCACTGTTTCTACTACTGCTGCGGTACTTGAATACACAAAAGTCTATTCACCGAATACGGCTGTGATTTATCCATCCAGTGCGGCAGTGTATGGATTGGCCGATCGGCTACCGATCAAGGAAACTGACACACTATCTCCAGTTTCTCCTTATGGGGTGCATAAGCGCGCCGCGGAAATGCTGTGCGAATCTTATGCTAAAAACTTTGGTGTGTCCGTTGCCATCATTCGGTTTTTCTCCATATATGGGGCCGGCTTGCAAAAGCAATTGTTGTGGGATGCTTGCCTGAAAGCAGTGAATGATGAAGTCCTGTTCGCTGGAACTGGGAAGGAACTACGGGACTGGTTGCACGTGCAAGATGCCGCTTCTCTTGTCAGAAATGTCGTCGATACGGCGTCACCTGATTGTCCGATATTGAACGGTGGAAGCGGCGAAGGTGTTCGAGTGGAGGATATTCTCGCTACTCTTCTACGATCCTTCGGTAGCGACGAGTTGCCATCGTTTAGTGGTGAAAGCCGTCCAGGAGATCCGGTTGGCTATCACGCTGATATGACGCAAACATTCCAGTTAGGATGGCGACCGAGTATAGGTTGGCGTGTCGGTACTGACGCTTATGTCCAATGGTTCAAGGAGAACCATCTGTGATCCGCGTCGGATTTTTGCTTGAAACCGACACCTGGATGGGCGGTATTAATTATTATCGCAATCTGTTCTCGGCATTGAGCCTGCTTCCGGTTAAAAAAGTCCAGCCCGTTGTCTTTGTCGGAACGCAGGTTTCTTCCGAGATTCTCCGTAATTTTCGGCATGCCGAAGTCGTGAGCACGAAGCTCTTGGATAGTAAATCGTTGTCCGGGAGATTGCGGAGGATTTTGACTCGTGTTGGGTTGGGGCGCGATCTATTGTTGCAGCGGCTTTTGACGCAGTATCGTATTGACGTGCTTTCACATGCTGGCGGGTTCCGCGAAGGAGACCGAATCAAGACGATCGGTTGGATAACGGATTTCCAGCATGTTCACCTCCCTCAGTTCTTCAACGAACAGGAAAGGGCGAGGCGGGACGCTGATTTTCATCAAATAGTGAATTGTTGTGATCGGATTTTGCTTAGTAGTGAGGCGGCAAAGCGCGATTTGGCGAAATTTGATGCTCGGGGCGTTTTGAAGGCTCGTGTTTTACAGTTCGTTCCAGAGGTTGATACAGGCTTGGAATTGGCTTCTATAACAGAACTTGAGAACAAGTATGGCTTCCACTCTCCGTATTTTTATGTGCCTAATCAGTTCTGGATCCATAAGAATCATCGGGTGGTGATTGAGGCTTTAGGCCATTTAAAAGCGCTGGGAAAGCCAGTCACTGTTCTATCTAGCGGTAGCACAAAAGATTATCGGCATCCTGATCATTTTCATGCATTGATGCGGGACGTAAAAAGGCTTGGGGTGGAGGAATTTTTTAGACCTTTGGGATTGATACCGTACGCAGATTTGATCTCGCTGATGCAGCACTCTCTTTCCGTAATAAATCCATCTCTGTTTGAAGGATGGAGTTCCACTGTAGAAGAGGCGAAGGCTCTGGATAAAACTATTCTTTTGTCAAATCTTCCAGTGCACATCGAGCAGAATCCTTCGCGTGGGTTGTTCTTTGATCCGATGGATGCAGAGGAATTGGCGGGCAAAATGCTGAATGTATATGAGAAATTCGTGGGGCAGGAAACGCGTAATTTTCTTATTTGCAGCAAAGACTATGAATCTTCTCGTATAGCGTTTGCCCAAACATATCAAGACATGGTGGATGAACTATGTCGGAGCTAAACGGTGAGCGAGCGCATAGCGCTTCTAGAATTGATTCTCAATTGCCGAAGTTGAGCGTCATTACGATTTGTCTGAATGATCCGCTAGGTGTCCAGAAAACCATTGATAGCGTTACGAAACAAGACTATCCCAATTTGGAATACGTTCTGATTGATGGCGCTTCACGCAAGGAGACGCTGGAAGTATTGGAAAGAAATCGTCATTGCTTTGACCGGTTTTTGAGTGAACCGGATGGCGGAATATATGACGCAATGAACAAAGGGTTGAGGAGCGCTAGTGGCGAATGGTACATCATGATGAACGCTGGCGATGTTTTTTCATCCTCATCCGTTGTATCCGAATGTATGAAAAAAATTTTGCAGTATGGGACTGCAACTTGGGCAGGCGGTGGAAGCCGAATAAATTTCGGTAGCACCTACAGAGATTATTTCGCGAATCCGGAGCGAGGTGTGTTTCATCATCAATCGCTATTCATCAAAAAGGCGCTCCATAAGAAATATGGCTTGTACGTAGACAGCAGGTCGAGTAATGCCTGGGATTTTTTCTTCTTCAATCTGCTTGATAATGAAAAATTTCTGAAACTTGATTCGCTTGTATCCGTATGTGATGGACAAGGTGTTTCATCATCGGTAAAAAATTATTTGCATGTGTCTGCCATGGCGTTCCTCTTCGGTAGGCAAGGCCGCCTCGAGACTGCTTTAAAGATGTTGCTGTATCCAGCTTATCGTTCGTTTCGAAATCTGTTTAGGTATGCCGCGGTTTCAAAGAACAAAAATTGATCCCAAAAATTAGAAATGATTTCAGTTTGCATCGCGACCTATAACGGATCGGCTTTCTTGGAGCAGCAACTGCGAAGTATTCTTTCTCAGCTGGAGGACAGCGACGAAATTATTCTGGTCGACGACTGCTCGACCGATGAAACATTAGATATCGTCCGCTCTGTTGCCGATCGGAGGATCAGCGTTCACCGGAACGTGCAGAATTCTGGTGTGCTTAAGACGTTTCAGCGAGCGATCGAGCTGGCAATAGGCGACGTCATTTTTTTAAGTGACCAGGATGATTTATGGTTACCAGGAAAGGTAGTGGAATTCATGTCAGTGTTCCGTAAAGAGCCTGGGGTCGTGCTGGCCTTAAGCGATGCCAAAGTGATCAATGCGGCCGGCGACACACTAAACCCCTCCTTTTTTTCATCGAGAGGCGGTTTTCGTGCCGGAATCATGGCTAATGTTATTAAAAACAATTATTTGGGATGCACCATGGCATTCCGACGCCGTCTTCTCGACCACATCTTGCCGTTCCCGAGCGACATACCGATGCACGATATGTGGATCGGTTGCGTGGCGAAATATTATGGAGGGGTTCGTTTTCTTAACGTGCCGTTGATCAGCTACAGGCGCCATGGGAATAATGCCAGTCCTGCGAACAGACAAAGTATTAGTCGAATGCTTGTGTGGCGTTGGCAGTTAGCGAAGAATTTGGTGATTCGGCTTTTGGTGGGCGGATAACACTTGAGCTCGCAACCGCTTACCCGACTTTTGAGTCGACATCAAACTGAGGGCGAATTTTTAAGCGCGCTTTTTTTGCTGAGTTGCATCTACTTGTGGTCTCCTGTATTGGCTTGGTTCGGTGGTTTATTTCTTCTTGGTTTACTAAGCCGAAACGCGTCTGACTCATCCAGACGCATGATAGGTGCGCTGCTTGTAATTACCATAGCAACCATTACTGCCTCTAGGAAATTTGGTCTCTCGTTCTCGGACGACTTTGCGGGAAGCTATTACCCAGCCTTTATCGAAATTGCTCAAGGCAACTTCGACGTCTTGCTTGCATATGGGAAAGGGCTGGAAGTTGGAACTCCTCTGTTATGGCTCGGAATATCTATTTTTCGTCCAGATGCTACTTCATCGGAGTTGATATTTTGGACGTCGTTTTTATCAGTCGGGCTATTTTGGCTTTGGCTTGAAATTCATGGTTTGGAGGATTTCGGTGCGCAGAATAAAGGGACTGTAATCGCGTTTTCCTTATTAATGTGTGCCTTTTTTTTGTCGTCTCAACTCGTCCGTCAGTTCTTTTCCTCAACAATCCTATTGTTTGCAATTTCTAACAAGGGAATTGGCTGGAAAATGGTTTTTCTCATTGGGGCCAGTTTATTTCATCTAACGGCGTTGCCGATTTACCTGTTCATTCAGTACGCGCGTCGCGGCAAGTTGGCCCCGGTTGTTTTTGTTTTATGCGGTGTCTTTTTTGCTTTATTTACAAATCAATTTGTCGAGTTCGTAATGTCGAACCCCGACATACCGGGATTCGAGAAGTCCCTCTACTTGCTCTATAACGAGCAGACCTTCACTGCTTCTGACTTAAATGCCGGTAAGTATCTCGCTGTAGTTTCCGCATTTTCCATATTTACTTTTCATCGCCAAGTGGGGCTGGGTAAGACTGCGCGCGGGTGGAGAAGAGTATTGCTGTTAACAACTTTTTTCTATGGAGTGTTTTTAGTGATACCGCAATTTTCGCTGCGAAGTACCCTTGTTATCGCTCAGTTGCTCTTAGGCTGGCTCTTTGCGTTAGTAGTGGCACCGTTAAACTGGAAATTTGCTAGAGTCCTCTTTCTCGTCGTTTTGCTGCACAAATTTATCGGCCTAGTTTGGCCCAGCAGCGACGCGATGGGATTTTGGGGGCAATTTCATTATTGGAATTGGTATCCTGGATATTTTTTTTATAATTAATGAGCTTGAGAAAAATTACTATCATCACGGTTTGTTTTAATAGTGCGACCACCATTAAGGATACTTTGAGGTCCGTTATGGAGCAAACCTATCCCACTATAGAACACATTATTGTCGACGGTGGGTCGAGTGACGAAACGATAAATCTCGTCCATCAGTTTCCTCACATTGGGAAAATTATTTCTGAAAAGGACAACGGTATTTATGACGCCATGAACAAAGGTATTGCAATGGCGACGGGCGAGGTAATCGGCTTTATTAACGCGGACGATTTTTATGCCGATCCGGAGGTGCTGTCATCGGTAATGAGAGTATTCGACGAAAGTGACACAGACATTTGTTACGGTGATCTTTGTTATGTTAAACAATCCGATACCACGGCAATAGTCCGTTATTGGCGCTCTTCAAAGTTCAAGGCTGGATTGTTTTTCCACGGCTGGTGTCCTCCCCATCCGACATTTTTCGTTCGAAGAGCAGTGTACGAGCGTTGTGGCAGTTTTGATCTCGAATTCAGCATCGGCGCTGATGTTGAGTTGATGATGCGTTTTCTTGAAGTACATGGTGTTCGATCGTTTTACTTGCCCAAGATTCTCGTGAGAATGCGCATGGGCGGGACGACGAATCGAAGTCTCGCCAATGTCATTAAGCAGAATAAGGAAATTTGGCGAGCGTTTCGAAAAAATGAGTTATCCCCCTCTTTGATAACCTTTGTCGCCGGGAAGCTGTTCTCGAGAAGCAGACAATTCATATCGCGCCCGCACCGTGCTTAAACCAAGGATTCTTGTTACCGGAGCTAACGGATTTGTCGGTGCTGCATTGTGTAATCAATTGGAGCAGGAAAGCGCGTCTTTCGTTGGTGTCATGCGTTCGGGGGCTGGCAAGAATCGGAAATTGATAGATGACATCGGTGCTATAACGAACTGGTCTTCAGCACTGGTCGACTGCGATGCGATTATTCATCTCGCCGCCCGCGTGCACGTAATGGATGAGCGTGCTGCTGATCCAGTAGCCGCGTTCCGCGAGGTTAATGTCGTTGGTGCCGAGAACCTGGCTCGACAGGCGGCTCGCTGCGGCGTGCG
>Ga0310811_10005614_pt1 | contig 15920 bp, 15 predicted proteins | sample YCmetagenome_FD_207642 | JGI IMG/M metagenome (GOLD analysis project Ga0310811, IMG submission 207642) | Soil microbial communities from experimental microcosm in Duke University, North Carolina, United States - YC | ecosystem: Engineered > Artificial ecosystem > Soil microcosm > Unclassified ...
TTGGCCTTCTCCGGCGAGTCGGACAGGACGAAGTAGGCGACGACGCCCATGAGGGCCGAGGGCAGCCCCTCAAGCAGGAACAGCCACTGCCAGCCCTTGAGGCCTGAGGCGCCGTCCAGGGCGTGCAGGATGAAGCCCGAGACCGGCCCCCCGAGGATGCCGGAAATGGCGATGGAGGACATGAAGTAGGCGGTGAACAGACCGCGACGCGATGCGGGAATCCACGTCGACAGATAGAAGAGGATGCCGGGGAAAAACCCCGCTTCGGCCGCGCCGAGCATCGTCCTGAGGACGTAGTAGTGCGTAGGCGTCGTCATGAAGGCGAGGGCCGCCGAACAAAGGCTCCAGGCGACCATGATCCGGAGAAGGGTCAGGCGGACGCCGATCTTGGCGAGCCAAAGGTTGCTTGGAACGTCCAACGCCAAGTAGCCCAGGTAGAACAGGCCGCCGCCGAGACCGTAGATGGCTTCGTTGAAGTTCAAGTCCTTCATGAACTGCAGCTTTGCAATTCCGACGTTGGTCCGGTCCAAGAAAGCGAAGACGTAGCAGACGACAAGCAGGGGGAGGATCCGCCACGCCACCTTGCGGAAGGTGGCGTCAGCCTCGGCAGCAGCCGGTTCCCCAACTGAACCCTTTTGCATGTGTTCCTCCTATGTTTGGCGGCCGCTCAGGACAACGGTTGGCCTTGACGCTTAAGATGTGACTTATGGCCTTTGACCCCTCGGGTTTGGCGCCCCGGTCGCATCTGGATCATTTCCCGGCGAAGTGTGGCTTCCGCTTGTCCGTGATGGCTCCCCTGCCCTCTTTCTGGTCCGGAATGGACATCGGGGCAATGCGACAGCGCCTTAAAAACCGATAACCCGTGCAATTGACTTGAAAGACCGTCGGATTGTGCGGACCCGGGAATCCTACGCCCCCTTGAACTGCGGTTTACGCTTCTGCATGAAGGCCGTGCGGCCTTCGACATAGTCGTCGCTGGCGAAACATTGCGTCACCAGGTCGGCGCATTTTTGCAGGTCGCGCTTGGACTCCGGCGCCACCACCTGGCCGACGATGTATTTGGCCGAATTGACCGAAAGCGGGGCGTTGGCGCAGATGGTCTCGGCATAGGCCTTCACATAGCTTTCGAGCTCGTCTTGCGGCGTCACCCGGTTGACGAGGCCCATCTGCACCGCCTCGGCAGTGGTGAACTGGCGAGCGGTGAACAGGATTTCCTTGGCGAACGCCGGCCCGACCACGTCGGTCAGCCTCTTGATACCGACGAAGCCGTAGCCGATGCCGAGCAGGGCCGCCGTCACGGCGAACTTGGAATTGTCCGAACAGATGCGGATGTCGCAGCACAGCGCCAGGGCGAGGCCGCCGCCGATGCAATAGCCCTGGATCATGGCGATGGTCGGCTTGGGGAAGTCGTAGACGTACGCGTTGCACCTGGCGACCGTGGCGTTGTAGTGCTCGATCGCCTCCTTGGTGGCGCGCTCGCCTTCGAACCTGGTGACGTCGGCGCCCGACACGAAGGCCTTGCCGCCGGCGCCCGTCAGCACCACGACGCGGATCGCCTCGTCGCCGGCGAAGTCGGCCAGGATGGCGGTCGCGGCCTCCAGCATGTCCAGAGACACCGCGTTGTGCCGCTCGGGATTGTTGTAGATCAGATAGCCGACGCCCCCCTCTTTCCGGGACAGCACCTTGTCGGTCTTGGTCACGATGCTCATGTCGTCGTCCCTCCGATGGTCAGCGGCGCACCGCGGCGTGCCGAGGCCTGCGCCCGGGCGATGGGCGACGCGGCCGGAAGCCCGGCCGCACGCGTCGCCGTATGGAGCCCCCCGAGGCCGGGAAGTGGCGGCCTCCCTTTCCGGACCGACGGTAGTGGGAGAGCCGATATACTGCATAGTGCTATATCTTGATATGGCTATACAGAATGCGCATAGAAGGCGTGCGGCGGCTACGGTCGCCGCGACCGGCGCCGGCCCGCGGGCGAGCCGAGCAGAGCGTGCACCGTCTCGCGCAGCCAGCGGTGACCTTGGTCGTGTTGGGCGCGCTCGTGCCAGAGCTGGTCGATGCGGATCGGCGCCATCGTCAGGGGCGCGGCGAAGGTCGCCAGGCCGAGGTCCCCCGCCAAGGCCAGCGCCAGCCTGGCCGGCAAGACGGCGACCATGTCGGTGCGGCTGGCCGTGAAGGCGCAGGCGAGGAAGCTGGGCGTCCGCATCCGGGCCCGATCGGGCGGCAGCTGGGCGGCCAGCGCCCGCTCCAGCGCCCCGTGCGGGGCGTGGCCGAGGCCCACGGCCGCCACGGTCACGTGGGCCTCCTCCCGGAACGCCTGTTCGCCGCCCAAGCGGTCGAGGCGCGGGTGGTCCCGGCGCGCCACGCCCAGGTAGCCGTCGACATAGAGGTGCTGGCGACGCAGCGCCGCGGGCGCCTCGGGGAACGCCCCGATGGCGAAGTCGGCCTCGCCGGCCTCCAGCCGCGCGCCGAACGAACGGGTGTCCAGCGCCAGGGCCCGCAGGCGCAGGTTCGGTCCCGCCTCCCGCAGCCGCTGCATCAGCCGCGGGGCCAATTCGATCATGCCGACCTCCGTCAGCAGCACCGTGAACTCCCGCGCCGATACGGCGGGATCAAAGGCCAGATTGGACCGCAGGTCGTCAGCGGCGGCCAACAAGGCGCGCAACGGCTCCATCAGGGACGCGGCCTTGGGCGTCGGGCGCATCGCCCCGCCGACCCTGACCAGCAACGGATCGCCGAGCTGGCCGCGCAGCCGCGCCAGCGCCTTGGAGACCGCCGGCTGACCCACCCCCAGGATCTGGGCCGCCTGGGTCAGGCTGCCCACCTCGATGAGGAGGCGCAGCACCTTCAGGTCATGCAGGTCCACGTCGTCCGCCATCGGGCCATACTATTCCAAATTGGAATTCTGGCTATTCCAACCTGCCCCTGGGCGCGGGCCAGCCGCCGGGCCTAAGGTCGCCCATCGGCGTCGAATGTCCCCGTCAGACCATCAAGCAACGCCGAGGGGGAAGCGGGAGGATTGGAAACCGCCAGACCGCCACAGCTTATGACGAGGATCGACCATGCGCTCCGATTTATACAGTAAATTCATTCTGAATTCTATGCGCCTTCTAATAGGCGCAACCATTCTACTTGCCGGTAATCATGCGGCTTTGGCCCACCACTCGTTCGCGATGTACGACCACACGAAAACATTGAAATTGCAGGGGACGGTGGCGCAATTCGAGTGGAGCAACCCCCACGGATATATCGAGCTGGCGACCATCGAGGGCGGCGCCACGAAGCACTATTCGCTCGAGACCACGGGAATCCCGATGATGCAGCGGCTCGGCTGGACGTCGAAGACGGTGCGGGTCGGCGACAGGCTGACTGCGGTCTTCTCGCCCATGAGAAACGGGACGCCCGCCGGGCTCCTGATGGAGGTGATCACCACTGACGGCCGGTCGATCCCGACGGGGGTTCCCAATCCGGGCTCATTCGCGCGACCGGACTGACCGAGCGCCCAAACCGTGGCCCGCGACACAGCAATATTGGAGAGCCCCGATGCAAGAGCGCCCTGCACCAAGCCGCACTCGCCTGCGCCCGGCGAGCGCCGCCCTGATAGCCGCCATCACGCTTTCGGCCGCAATGTTTTCGCCCCTCGCCTCCTCGCAGGCGCAGGCCGCGGCCGGTCCGCCGGATTTCACCGGGACCTGGAGCCGGTATCCCGATCCGCTCATCACCAACTACGTCAAGGGAACCCCTCCGGCCGATCCGCGGTTTGCGACGCCGCCGCAACCGCCGCCGCCACTGAAGCCGAAATATCGGGCGATCTGGGACGCGAGGGTCAAGGACCTGCGCGCCGCGGACGAGCGGGGAGAAACCATCGCCAGCAATGCCGTCGAGTGCCTGCCCACCGGTATGCCGAACCTGATGCGCGACGTCTGGCCCATGGAGATCCTTCAGACCGCCAAGCAGATCAACATCACCCAGGAACTCTACACGCAGACGCGTCGAATCTACATGAACGACAAGCAGAAGCCCTTGGACGAGGTGGAGCTCGGGTACTACGGCAACTCCGTCGGGCATTGGGAGGGCCAGACCCTCGTCATCGACACCATCGGCGTCAAGGACACCGTCATGGCGACGGCGAGGGCCGGTCGCGACGTTCCCCACAGCGACGCCATGCGGATCGTCGAGAGGCTGAAGTTCGTGGCTCCCGATTTCATTCAGGACGAGATCACCGTCATCGACCCCGAAGTGCTCGAGAAGCCCTGGACCTACCTGACGTCGTACAAGCGCCTGCCGGGGTATCGGCTGGTCGAGTACATTTGCGATCACAATAGGGAATACATCGACGCCAACGGTATCCAGCGCCGTTCCGACGCAGAGGGCCCGCCGAAATGAATCGGACGGCCAAGGCCCGCGACGTACCGTAGAGCCGCGCCGGGCGCCTGATCGGCCGAACCGCCGGCGCCCGCCCCTCGGACCGACAACGCCCACGCAAGACCTCAGGAGACGCGTGATGACCACCCGCCAGCCGTTCGTGATCCAGCCCCACTTCCGCCTGCAGGAATGGGTCGCCGAGGAAAAGGGCTATTTCGCCGCCGAGGGCCTGGACTATGTCTTCAACGAGGAGGTGCGCGCGTCCGACGGCAAGGTCCACGACACCCAGGGCAAGACCGCCGGCGCCTACCAGAGCTTCGAGGCGGGCCGCAGCTCCGACGTCAACTGCGCCTGCCACTGGACGGTCAACGTCGCCGCCGCCAGCGGCCACGGCAAGCTGTGGGCCGACGTCTATTCGGTCGCCCCGGCCGGAATCTTCGTACCGGCGGATTCGCCCGTCAGGCGGCCGGAGGACCTGGCCGGCGTACCGATCTCGGTCGGCTTCCAGTCCGGCAGCCACTATTCGAGCATCCAGTCGCTGGAGCCCTATCTTACCGCCGACCGGATCAACCTGTCGTACGCCGAAGGGATGCTGTTCAAGCGCCTCGACAACCTGATCGAGGGCAAGTCCCAGGCCTCGGCCCTATTCAGCGGCCCCTACTACCTGGCCGAACAACTGGGTTTCAGGAAGATCATCGACACCACCTTCATGATCGCCTCGATGATCACCGGAGAACCGTCCGCGACGGACCTGCAGAAGTTCTACCGCGCCCTGAAGCGGGCCCAGCGCGACATCGACCTGCGCCCCGACCTCTACACCCACTATTACCGTAACGAGTTCCCGGAGCGGCACCACGCGATCATGGACACCCGCCGCTGGGGCCCGGGCGAACGTATCGTGTTCGAGCCCTATACCGAGGAAGCCTTCTCTCAGTCGCGGGACTGGATCGCGGAGCGGGGCATCTTCGAGGGCGGCCGCGCCGGGCTGGGCGGGAAGGACTACCTGGACGCGGTGGTGCAGGTGGCGTGACCCCCGGCGCCCGGCGCGGACATCAATGTCGGGCGTCGGGCTCGCCGCCGTGCTCGCTCGAATGGGCCAGGCCGTGGTTCATCGCGTAGACGCCGCCGGCGAAAACGACGACCCCCGCGATCAATCCGCGCACGAACCCCGCCGGCGTGCCGAGCCACAGGGTCAGGAACACCACCACCGCGGCGAAATGGATCGCGACCCACTTCACCGCGAGCATGACGTGGTGATAGTCCGCCGCATGGGTGACGAGTTCGGTCTCGCTGGATCGGAAGTGATCGGTCATCTCGCAGGCTCCGGATCAATGTCCACCCGGACTTAACGGCCTGCCACGCCGCTGGTTTCCTCGCCGCGATAGCGCGAACCGACTGGGCCCTCAGTCCGCGGGACCAGGGCGCGGAACGCCCCCGCCACGACCTTGACCGTCACGGGCGACGTGAAGCTGAACTGTTCCCCGTCCAGCAGAGCGGGGATCGGTGCGCTCGAGGCGATTTCCACTGCGGCCGCAGTCGCTCGCCGGACGGCGGGATCCCCGCGCCAGTCGCGAAGGGCTGCGGCCACGACGAGACGCAAGGCGTCGGCCCGCCCTTCGAGATCGACCACCGCGACCTCCAGCGACGGCTCGCCGGCCGGAAGGCGCCGCGAGGTCAACGGGCAGGCGATCGACACCACCTCGCCCTTGGCCGCTTCACCCGTGTCGAACCGGCACGACAGTTCCAGCCGCAGGGCCGCGCGGACCGCGGACAGGGCCGCACCGACCGCCTGGCCCAGATCGCCGGTCCGCGCCGCCTCCCGCGCCTGGGCCAGCAGCGACGGTCCGCCGAACATCGCGCCGGCGAAGAAGCGCCGCTCGCCGGCCTGGGCGCCGTCGACCATCCGGACGGCCGGGTCGGACAGGGTGGCTGCGAGCGCCGCTTCCCAGCTGCGGCGTCCATAGAGCGCGCCCGACACCAGGTTCATGGTTCCTCCGGGCAGGGGGATCAGCAGGGGACCGGCGGGGGAACACCGCTCCGCGACCGTGCGCACGGTGCCGTCGCCGCCGAGCAGGATCAGAAGATCGGGGGCGTCGCCGAGGACCGCCTCGACCGCGCGGTCGATCTCCCGGCCCTCGACACACCAGAGCCCCGCCGGCACGACGCCGTGGCGCGCCAGCTCGGCCTGGAGAACCGCCCCGGTGCGGGGGCCGCAGCGGCCGCTGGAGGCGTTCACCAGGGCGGCGACCGTCATGGCCCGGAGATCGGTCCCGCGAAAGGCGCGTGGCTGCGCCGCCAGGCTCTGGCGAGAGGCTTTGGGCATCGTCCAGGCAGGAGTGGCAGGTCGCCCGCGACTTGGCGAGCCGCATCGCGCGCAAGGCGGATCGGACGCTATCGCCAATCCGGGCCGCGACGTGACTTCTCGCCGACGCTCACCTAGAGCAGGTCAGGCCCGGACGTGGAGGTTGGACCATGCCGCGACCTGCCAAACCGACGCCGCGCCGAGCCCACGCCTGGGCCGGACCGCTTGCCGGTCGCCTCAGGCGGCTCGCGCTCGGGCGGGTCGGCCGGATCGTCATCGCCGTCTGCGTCCTTGCGGCGGCGGCGTGGCTCGTGCGCCGCCAGTTGGCGCATACCTCCGGGCCACGCCCTGGTGGAAGATCGGCGCCGGCTTCCTGGCCGGCGCCGCCAGCTACGCCTGTCTGGCGACGATGGAATGGTGCGCGCTCGGGGCCATCGGCCGGCCCCTGCCCCGCCTGCGCGCCGGACTGGCGGCGTTCGTGGCCTGGAGCCTGTCGAACACGGTCGGGCTCACCGTCGCCACCGGAACCGTGGTTCGCCTGCGCCTCTATTCGCAGTGGGGACTGACCTCCAAGCAGGGCGCGGCGATCACCCTGCTGTCGACCGCCGCGGTCACCCTGAGCACGGTGGTGAGCTGCGGAGTCGGACTGCTCCTGGCGCTGGGCCCGACGATCTATCTGAAGGCCGGGGGCCTGTTGCTCGTACTTCCGGGCCTGCTGTGGCTCGCCCGCTTCGGCGGCTCGCAACGGACGGTCGCAGGCGTCCGGCTGACCGCGCCGCCCTTCGCCGGCCGGGCCCGAATCCTGGCGGCCGGCGTGGGCGACAGCGCGTTCTCGGGCGCCGCCCTCTTCCTTCTCCTGCCCGGAGCCTCGCCAACCGACTTCCCGGGCTTCCTGGCCGCCTTCGCCTTCGGGTCGCTGGCCTCCGGCGCCTTCGGCATCCCCAACGGGCTCGGCGTGCTGGACGCGGCGGTGATCGGACTGGGCGCGCGCGCTTCGGCGGCCCATGAGACCGCGGCGGCGCTGATCCTGTACCGGATCGTCTACAACGTCGTCCCGTCCCTGGTCGGCCTGCTAGTCTTCGGCGTGCTGCAGTTCGCGCCGCTGAAGCCGAGGCTCCTCAGCGGACCCCGGGCGCCCAAGCGAAGCCGTCGCCCCGGGACTTGATCCGGCCCACGCCGGGATAGGGGAAATGCGGCGCGAAGACCCGCTCTCGGCTCGCGGCCAAGCGCGCCAGGGTCGCCCGCCGCAGGGGCGCGGCGGTCTTGTGGTCGCCGTCGAAGCCGATGCGCCAGTCGGGCTTGGCCAGGGACACGATGGCGCTGTGGGCCAGGTCGCCCACGTCCAGCAGCCGCTCCTTGCCCGAGGCGATCTCGTAGCCGACGTGTCCGGGCGTGTGGCCGTAGAGCGCGACCGGCGTGACCCCCGGGACAACCGCCTTTCCCGGCTCGAACGGCCGCACCTTGGGCGTTATCAGGCGCACCAGGGCCTGGTTGTCCTTCTGGGTCCGCATCCAGGCCCATTCCCGGCGCGACATGTGGATCGCGGCGCGGGGAAAGGCGAGGCCGCCCGCCGCGGTGACGAGGCCGCCGACATGGTCGAAATGGGTGTGGGTGATGAAGACGTCGGTCACGGCGGCCGGCGAGACCCCGGCCCTGGCCAAGCTGGCCATCAGCGCTCCGTGGGCGCCTGGGCCGAGCCCGGTATCGAACAGCATGATGCGGCCGGGCGCCTTCACCAGCAGGGCGTCGACGCCCAGGGCGACCTTGTCCGTCGGCGCGCCCGCGGCCTTGAGCACGGCGGCCACCGCGGCGGGGCCGGCGTCGACGCCGAACACCTTGCCGTCGTTGGGCAGGGCGTCGCCGGCGTCCCGCAAGGCTGTGAGCTCAAGCTTTCCCAGCTTGAAGGATTCGGCGGCCGGGGCGACGGGCGCGTGCTCCTGCGCAAACGAAGCCCCCGCCGCGGCGGCCGTCAGGGTCAGAGATATCGCCAGGACCTGTGCAGCTCTTGCGATCATTGTCGGCTGGCCTCCCATCGTCGTCCGGTCGTCTCACGGTGGCGCAGGATCGCCGCCAAGACCAGCCCGCCGATGCAGGCGACATGCTCGATCGCGTGCTTCAGCTCCGACGACGCCGACGCTCCGCTCAGGGTCCAGAACGGGTGGGCTATCGGGATGGTGACGGCGGTGAACACGGCCAGGACGCCGGCGCCCAGCCAGGCGTAGGGGCCCCAGACCACCAGGGCCGAGCCGGCCAGGGTCGCCACGATGGTGGCGGCTGCGTAGGCCGGCTCCGGGTGCAGGTTGAAGTGGGCCATTTCGGACAGCCCGCCGCGCCAGTCCAGGAGCTTGGTGAGCCCGCTGAACCAGTAGGTGAAGGTGAGCAGCACCCGGCCGACCATTGAGGTCGCCGGCGCGTCCAGAATGGCGGCGACCCAACGCGGCATGACGGTTCCCCCGGCGGCGACAGCGAGCGCGTTACGCGGCCGGCGGGATCGTGAACAGGCCCTCCAGCTGGACCTCGATGGTGTCCGCCGGACCCATCCCCACAAACCTGAGGCCGAAGTCGTCCCGCTTGATCTTCATCACCCCCTGGAAGCCCACCGTCGGCGCCCCGGCGCCGGTCTTGCCGGCCCCGACCAGCTGGACGTCGATGGTGGCGGGCTTGGTCTGACCGAGGAAGGTCAGGTTCCCCGAGACCACTCCGGTGGTCGCGCCGGTCTTGCGCACCGCGGTGGAGGCGAAGGTCGCGGTCGGGAACTGCGCCACGTTCATGAAGTTGGGACCCTTCAGGTCCTGGGCGTAGACGATCGGGTCGGTCCTCGGGGTCATGTCCACCGTCACCGCCAGCTTGGCGGTGTCCAGTTTGGCCGGATCCCAGATCAGGGAGCCGTCGACGATGGCGAAACGCACGACGTTGTAGGAATAGCCCCCTGCGTGGGGCACCCTTGCGACCACGGCGGAGTGGGCCGGGTCCAGCCTGTAGGTCCCGGCGACCGCCGAGGCCGGGTCCTTGGTGACCACGTTGGGCGGTCCCCCCGGAGGGGCGGCGGCGAAGGCCGGCGCGCCGAGCGCGGCCAGGCCGAGCCACAGGCCGAGCACGGCCGAAACTTTCAAAGGTGACAAGGAGCGCCTCCGGGGTTGCTGGCTAGCCCCGAGGTTGTGGAAGGCCCTGGACGGACCGTCCAATTAGGTCTTGTGAAGGGACGATCAGTCCCTGTGATGGCGGCGCCTGCTCGAAAACGCCCTAAACGATGGGGACCGCCGCGGCGGCGGCGCGCGCGACCTGGCAAAGCGCCTCCGCGGCGGGCTGGCGGTTGGCCTTCTGGTAGCCGAGCAACAGGGTATAGGGCGGCAGAGGGTCGCGGACGGGACGATACTCGACGCTGCCCCGGTGCGAAGCCTTGGCCCAGCTCGGCACCACCGTCACGCCGAAACCCGCGCCGACCAGGGAGATGATGGTGTGCATCTGGCGCGCCTCCTGGGCGATGCGGGGGGCGAAACCGGCGGCGGCGCAGGCGGTCCGCACGACCTCCTGGATACGGGTGCCCATCGAGGGCGGGAACATCACGAACGGCTCGTTGGCCAGGGCGCTGAAGGGCACGCTGGTCAGGCGTGCGAGACCGTGTTCGCGCGGCATGGCCAGCAAGAAGGGCGTCTCGATCAGGGTCTCGCTGGCGAACTCCTCGTCGCGCAGGGGCGCCGGCAGGAAGCCGATGTCGAGCTCTCCGCTCGCAAGGCAGACCCGCTGCGCGGCGACGTCCATCTCATGCAGGCCGATGTCGACGCTCGGATACTGCTCGCGGAAGGCCCGCAACACCGCCGGCAGGACCGACCAGATGGCGTGGTCGACGAAGCCGATCTCGATGCGGCCGAAGACCCCGTTGGCGGCGGCCCGGGTCATCTGCAGCGCCCGGTCGGTCTGGGCGAGCGCGCGCCTGGCCTCCACCAGCAGCACCTTGCCCGGCCCCGTGAGGGTGACCGGACCGTTGGCCCGGTCGAGGAGCTGCACGCCGAGTTCGGCCTCCAGGAGCTTGATACCCTGGCTCAGGGCGGGCTGCACGATATGCAGCCGCTCGGCGGCGCGGCCGAAGTGCAGCTCCTCTGCTACCGTGACGAAATAGCGAAGCCGTTTTAAATCCATTTCCGCCCGCAATCACGGGGACTGATCGCCCCTTCACCAGACCTTATTAGACGGTCAAGTCCGCGTCTTCCACAACCCGACGGAGACTGCCGCGGCTTGGGAAACTTCCCATGGACGGCTCCGCCGCCCTCTTCCCTGACCAGCCACAGGAGAGCCCACCATCGGACGCAACCTCACCGCCTGGGAGTTGATCGACGCCCGCGGAGTCACCGGCCTGCAAACGCGGGTCGTCGGCTTTTGCATCCTGATGGGCCTGTGCGACGGCTTCGACAACCAGACGCTCGCGTTCGCGGCGCCGTCCATCGCGCAGGAATTCGGCGCGAAGACCGCCGCCCTGGCCCCGGTCTTCAGCGCCGGACTGTTCGGCCTTCTGATCGGCTCGCTGTTGTTCGGGGCCGTGGCCGACCGGCTGGGCCGCAAGCCGGCGCTGCTGCTGACGGGGGTCTGCTTCGGCCTCTTCACCCTGCTCACCCCCCTCGCCAATTCGTTCGAGTCCCTGGCGGCGTACCGGTTCCTCGCCGGCCTGGGCATAGGCGGCCTGCCGCCGGCCCTGGCCTCGATGGTCTCCGAGTTCTCCCCGAAGAGCCACCGGTCGACCTTCGTCACCTGGGCCCAGATCGGCATACCCCTGGGCGGCTTCCTGGGCGGCTTCGTCGGGGCGGCGCTGGTTCCCGCCTTCGGCTGGCGCTCGGTGTTCCTGGTCGGCGGCGGCGTGACCCTGGCGCTCACCGTGGTCGCGGCCATCGGCCTGATGGAGACCCTGCCCTTCCTGATGGAGCGCGGGCGTCAGGCCAAGGCCGACAAGCTGGCCATCGTGATCGCGCCCGACTGGTCGCCCGACGCCGGCGACCGCCTTGTGGCGGCCGACCAGGACGCCAAACAGTCGCCGTGGAACCTGCTGACGCCGACGTTCCTGAAGCTGACCCTGTTGTTCTGGGCGGCGGAGTTCATCGAGCTGGCCCTGTTCTACATCCTGGTGAACTGGACCCCGAGCCTGCTGCGGGAGAGCGGGATAACGCCCGCCGTGGCCATTCTCGGCTCGTCAGCCCTCAACCTCGGGGCGGTGCTGGGCAGCGTGGCCCTGGGCCCCCTGTGCAGCCGCTATGGCACCCGCACCGTGACGGCCGCCACCTTCGCGCTGACGGCGGTCTCCCTGCTCGTGATGGCCAACGGCGGCGCCAACCTGGCGGTGTTGATGCCCGCCCTGTTCTTCGCCGGCGCCGGCGTCCTCGCAGGCCAGGCGGCCGTCGTGACCCTGATGAGCGAACGCTACCCCACCCCGCTGCGCTCCACCGGCGTGGGTGCGGCGCTCACCGTCGGCCGGCTGGGCGCGATCATCAGCCCGGCCCTGGTCGCCGTGCCCCTGGCCCACGGCTGGAGCGTGCACAGCATCCTTCTGACGCCGATCCTGCCGGCCCTCATCGGCGGGTTCTGCATCTTCGTCACCGGACGGGGGCGGGGGCCGGCGCCCCGACCCGACGCCGTCCGCGCCTGACCCCTTCCTCACTCCTCTTCTGACAGGTCCAGTTTCCGATGTTCGGTGAAGAACTCGATACCCAACTCATGAGCGTCCTCGACGCGACGCGTCAGGTGATGCGCCAGCTCGGCATGACCACCGTGTTCGGCAATCCCGGCTCGACCGAGATTCCGTTCCTGCGGGACTGGCCCGGGGACTTCGACTACGTGCTGGGCCTGCAGGAAGCCTCGGTGCTGGCGATGGCGGACGGCTACGCCCAGGCGACCGGACAGGCCGCCTTCATCAACCTGCATTCGGCCGCCGGCCTCGGGCACGCCATGGGCAACCTGATGACGGCCTACCGCAACAACGCCCCGCTGGTGATCGTCGCCGGCCAGCAGACCCGCTCGATCCTGCCCACCCAGCCCTACCTCTACGCGGAATCCGCGGCCGAATTCCCCAAGCCCTACGTCAAGTGGAGCTGCGAGCCGGCTCGGGCCGAGGACGTGCCGGCCGCGATCGCGCGGGCCTACCACATAGCCATGACGGCGCCCTGCGGCCCGACCTTCGTTTCCGTTCCGGCCGACGACTGGGAGGTGCTCACCCGCGCGCCTCAGCTGCGCCGCGTCTCGCAACGCGTGGCCCCGGACCCGGTGATGCTCGCCGAGCTGTGCGACGCCCTGGCGAAAAGCCGGTCGCCGGCGTTCGTGGTCGGGGCGCAGGTGGACCGCGAAGGGTGCTGGGACGAGGTCGTCGCCCTGGCCGAGCGCACCGGCGCGGCCGTATGGGAGGCGCCGCGGGCCTTCCGCACCGCCTTCCCGGAGGACCACCCCCAGTTCGCAGGCTTCCTCCCGCCGGCGCCGGAGGCCCTGTCCCGCTGCCTGGCGTCCCACGACCTCGTGGTCGTACTCGGCGCTCCGGTCTTCATCTTCCACGTCCCGGGCGAAGCCGCGATCCTGCAGGGGGCGGTCCCCCTGTTCCAGATCACCGACGACCCCGGCGCCGCCGCCTGGGCCCCTGCCGGGACCGCGATCTGCGGCAGCCTGGCCCTGTCGTTGCCGACCATCCTGGAGCGCACGCCCCAGCGCATGGGCCTCGACGTCGTGGCCCGTAAGGTCGAGCCCGAGGCCCAGCCCAGTGTCCCGCTGACCCCCGACTATGTGATGCAGTCCATCGCCCGACACGCGCCGGCCGACGTTATCGTGGTCGAGGAGGCGCCGTCCCATCGCGGCGCGATGCAGCGCCGGCTGCCGATCCGCCGTCCCGCCAGCTTCTACACCATGGCCAGCGGCGGCCTTGGCTACAGCCTGCCCGCCGCCGTGGGCGTTTCGCTCGCCCAGCCGTCCCGGCCCGTGCTCTGCCTCATCGGCGACGGCTCCACCATGTATTCGCCCCAAGCCCTGTACACTGCGGTCCAGCACAACCTGCCCATCACCTTCGTGGTGATGAACAACGGCGGCTACGGGGCGATGCGGGCGTTCAGCCGCCTCATCGGCGGGTCGGCGCCCCCCGGAATCGACCTGCCGGGCCTCGACTTCGTGGCCCTGGCCGCCAGCATGGGCTGTCCCGGCGTGCGCGCGGGCGACCCGCAGACGCTGGAAAGCGGACTGGCCGCCGCCCTCGCGGCGAAGGGCCCGTTCCTGCTGGAGATCACCCTCGACAGCGGGGTCGCCGACTTCCGCGACATCTGAACCCCGTCACGAAGCGGCGCAGCCGACCTGGCTGCGCCGTCGAACGCGAGCGGTCCTAGAACGGATAGTGGACCGGCTTGGTCTCGATGGTGATCCAGCGCAGTTCGGTGAACTGGTCGATCCCCGCCTTGCCGCCGAAACGGCCGTAGCCGCTGGCCTTGGTGCCACCGAACGGCATCTGCGCCTCGTCGTGAACCGTCGGGCCGTTGATGTGGCAGATGCCCGACTTGATGCGCTTGGCCAGGCCGAGCCCGCGGGCGATGTCGCGGGTGAAGATCGCCGCGGACAGGCCGTATTCGGTGTCGTTGGCGACCGCAACCGCCTCGTCGTCGCTGTTCACGCGGACGATGCTCGCCAGGGGCCCGAACGACTCCTCGTGGTAGAGCTTCATGCTGGGCGCGACCTGGTCGATCACGGTCGCCTGCATGATGGTGCCGTCGAGCGCGCCGCCGCACTGGACAACCGCGCCGTTGGCCACCGCGTCGGCGAGCAGGGCCATGACCCGTTCGGCCGGCTCGCGGCCGACCAGCGAGCCGATCGCCACGTCCCCCTGCCGCGGGTCCCCCGTCGACAGCGACCGGGCCTTGGCCGCCAGCCGTTCGACGAAGGCGTCGGCGATGCTGGCGTGGACGACGATCCGCTCGGTCGACATGCAGATCTGCCCCTGGTTCATGAAGGCGCCGAAGGCGGCGGCGTTCACCGCCTCGTCGATGTCCGCGTCGTCCAGGATCAGGAGGGGCGCCTTGCCGCCGAGCTCGAGCAGGACGGGCTTCAGGTAGCGGCCCGCGGTCTCGGCGATGATCCGGCCGACGCGGGTCGATCCGGTGAAGTTGATGCGGCGGACCGCGGGATGGGCGATCAGCGCCTCGACGATGGCCCCGGCGTCCGCCGGCGCATTGGTGACGACGTTGATCACGCCGGGCTTCAGTCCGGCGTCGCGGAAGACCTCGCCGATCATCCGGTGGGTGCGGGGCGTGATCTCCGACGCCTTCATCACCACGGTGTTGCCGCAGGCCAGCGGCATGGCCACGGCCCGCACGCCGAGGATCAGGGGCGCGTTCCAGGGCGCTATGCCCAGCACGACCCCGGCCGGCTCGCGCACCGACATGGCCAGGCAGCCCGGCCGGTCCGAGGGGATCACCTCGCCGCCGATCTGGGTCGTGAGCGCCGCCGCCTCGCGGATCAGGCCCGCCGCGAGCCGGGTGTTGAAGGCCGCCCAGGCGGAGGTGGCGCCGATCTCGTCCCGCATCGCCTGCACGAACAGGTCGGTGCGCGCATCCATGATGTCGGCGGCCTTCATGAGCAGCCTGCGCCGCTCGGTCGGCCCGATGGCCGACCACTCGGGCAGGGCCTTGGCCCCGGCGTCGGCCGCCGCCCGGGCGTCCGCCACGGTGGCCGCAGCCGCGGTGGTGACCACCGCGTCGCTGATCGGATGACGACGCAAGAAGGTCGCTCCGTGCTGCGCCGCGACATCGGCGTTGTCGATCAGAAGCATGGTCTCCATGGTGAACTCCTCGAATGCGGCGGCCTGCGGCGCCGATAACCTAAATTGCGACCCAGTCTTGAGCGACCAACCCGCCGTCGTCACGGAAAAGCGCCGCCGGACATCCTGGTCCGACGGGCGCCCTCGATCCCGCACACCCTTCCAATCGGCGGGCCGCCGCTATTTCGGCCAGCCCTTGAAGCCGGTGGCGAGCGCCGGCGTCTTGTAGATCGACCGGGCGAGGCCCTTGGCCCCTTCGGCCGGGCTGAACACCGAGCCGTCGCTCTTCTCGGCCCCCTCCATCACGACGTAGAGGATCTTCTTGCCGGGCCCCGAAAAGGCCACGGCGGTGGGGCGGCGCATGGTCGGGATCATCCCCAGGTGACGGCCATCCGGCGCGTAGACGTGGATGCCGAGCATCCCGGTCTCGTACAGGCGGTTGGCGGAATCGATCGTCATGCCGTCGCCGCCCGTGTCGCCGTCGAG
>Ga0310811_10005615_pt1 | contig 15918 bp, 15 predicted proteins | sample YCmetagenome_FD_207642 | JGI IMG/M metagenome (GOLD analysis project Ga0310811, IMG submission 207642) | Soil microbial communities from experimental microcosm in Duke University, North Carolina, United States - YC | ecosystem: Engineered > Artificial ecosystem > Soil microcosm > Unclassified ...
AGACGGGAACTTGGTACAACAGGGTGCTCAGCGCTCCTCACCCAACGTGAGATCGCGATGCGGGTTCTTCTGTCTGTGATGTTCGTGATTACCGCCGCTGCGTCGATCGCGCTTGCCCCCACGGAGCGGGTCCGCGCCGCGGAAGCTCCCCACGTCGTAGCGGCCGATCCGATCGCCGCGGGGCGATTCCTCGTCGACTACGGGGACTGCAACGATTGCCACACTGCGCAATTCAGCCAGCTCCACGACAAGATCCCCGAGTCGCGTCGATTGACCGGAAATCCGAGAGGCTTCAAGGGCCCGTGGGGGACGTCGTACGCGCCGAACCTGCGCCTAGTCTTCGCGAGCATGAGCGAGGAGCAGTGGCTGCACCTGGTCCGCGATCCCCGGGGCGTGGATCACCGGCCGATGCCGTGGTGGAACGTGCAGCGACTCACCCCGAACGATCAGCGCGCGATCTACGCCTACATCCACAGCCTCGGGCCCGCCGGCAAACCGATGCCGGGATATGCGCCACCGAAGCCGCGCTGAGCTAGAGCGGATCTCGGGGGCACTGATGGAGCCTCATTTGACGTAATCGTTGCATGCTCCACCTCGGTCGCGTCGGCAAAGATGGAACGAAAACGCGCGGTCATGCTCACGCTGCGCGACGTCGTGTAGCGTTTTACTTGACGACCGCGATCCCGGGGAAGAAGAAGTAACAGGCGATGCCGATGAGGATGAGATAGCCGAGCAGGACGAAGGTCCAGCCCATGTTGTGACGGATCACCGTGCCCTCGTTGCGCACGAATCGTGTCGTCGAGACTCCGACACTTGCCGTCTGGGGTGCGACGGGCTTGCCGATCTCCGCTCCGACCGAGTTCAGCGTCGGCAGCAGCAAGACGGGGAAGCCCAACAGCTTGCCGACGATGTTCTGAAACGATCCGAACATGGCGTTCGTCGACGTGTTGCTCCCGGATAGTGCAACTCCGATCCAACCAAGAACCGGCGCGACGATGATGAACGCCCAACCGATCTTCGAAAACGCGTACGCGAGCGAACTCGCCATGCCGGAATAATTGTAGACGTAAGCGAGTCCGAAGATGAAGACGCCGACGAGCAACGCTCCCCACATCTGCTTCCAGGTCCTGCGCCAGATCTCGGTGAGCTGCGTGCCCGTGACGCGAAGGGCGAGCGCGATGATGATCCAGGAGGCCAGGATCGCACTACCGCCGACGAACGGCGCGAAGTTGAATACTGCGGAGACGATGGAACCGCTCGCGATCGATGATCCTGCGTTCACTTTCGCGGAGAACAGGCTCACCTTGGGCAGCGGCGACCATGGGCCGGTCCACAACACGACGACGACGATCAGCACCAGGAAGGGCATCCATGCGGTCAACACCTCGCGAGGGGTCAAACCGTGCGCCTGTTCTTCGTTCCGCGCCGCGTCGCTCGAAACGGGGCTGCCGCCGTAACGAAGCACGGTTTTCGGCCGCCATACCCGGAGCAGCAGCAAGAGCGCGACAAAACAGACGATCGACCCGGATACGTCCGGAAGATACGGACCGAGATACACCGCGACGGGGAACTGCCCGGCGATATAGCCCAACGACCCCACGACGGCGAGCGGCCAGCCGTCGCGTAAGCCCCGTTTGCCGCTGACGAGATAGATCAGGATCCACGGTGGGAGGAGGGCCAAGATCGCGACGATGTGCCCGACGGAGCTCGAGAGCGCAAGGAGCGGCAAGCTCGTCACCGCGGACAGGGCGATAATCGGCGCCCCCAACGCGCCGTACGAAACGGGAGCGTTGTTTGCGATCGCGGCGACGCGCAGCGCATCGAGATCGGGGATGCCGAGCGTGATCAGGATCGGTGCGACCACCGCCCAGGGATAGCCGAAGCCGACGAGACCCTCGAGAAGCGCGCCGAACGCCCAGGCGAAGAGTATCGTCTGGACGCGCACGTCTTGCGTCCCCTGGGAGAGAATCCATCGCCGAAAGCTTTCGAATACGCCGGTTACCACGAGCGTATTGAAGAGCATCACGCCCCAAAACGTGATCCAATCGACGTTCCAAACACCGGTGGCGGAGCCGTACAGGTACGCCAAGACGCCGCTGCTCAACGGCATCTTCCAAACCGCCCAACCGAGCACGAGCGTGATCAGGGAGCCGATGAGCGTCGCCAGCCATGCCGACATGCGGAGCACCGCGAGCAAGATCAGCAGCAGCGCAACCGGGATCAGCGCGACGATCCAGGTAAGAAAGAGGCTGCCCAGGGGATTGAGAGTCTGCTCGAACATGCGGCAACATCAGAATATCGGACCGTATCCTGCTACAACAAGAAGAGATGGTACGGTCGCCGTGTCACCCGGGGAGTGACCCCCTCATGACGCAAGCTGCGTTCGAGAAGGGGCAGCAGCACCGGCTTACGCTCGTACGGCCCTACTGCGTGACGACGCCTCATACGATTGCGAGACGAGGCCCGTCACGATCGCCAGAATGCCAAGTACGACGTTGCTCCACATCATCGCGAGGTGGTCACCGACGAAGCTCCGAGAGATCAGGAGCCAAATGCCGAGGAGGACGTTCAGGCCGCAGGTTCGATGACGGCGTGGCCTTCAGAGGTTCGCGACGATCCCTTCGATCATGCGGGCGACGTTTTCGGCGCTCCGCGCAGAGGCTTCGAGCACCTCTTCATGTGAGGTCGGCAGGCCGTTGCCGTGGACGTTCGTGATCAGCGAGAAGCCGACGACGTCGCGGCCGAGCGCGCGCGCCGCGATCGTCTCGAGGACCGTCGACATCCCGACGGCGTCGGCGCCGATCGTGCGCAGATACTTCACTTCCGCCGGGGTCTCGTACGCCGGGCCGACGAGGCCGGCGTAGACGCCGTCGTGCAGCACGATTCCGTATTCGGACGCCATGTGCCGCGCCAGCTCGCGTAGATGCGGCGCGTACGCCTGCGCCATGTCGATGAAGCGCGCGTTCGCTCCGGGGATCAGCTCGGTTCCGATCAACGGGCTCGTCCCGGTGAGGTTGAGCTGGTCGATGAGGAGCATCAGGTCGCCGGGTGCGTACTCCGGGTTCAAGCCGCCGGCGGCGTTCGTCAACACGATCGTCTTTGCGCCCGCGTGCGCGGCGGCAACGACGGGATAGACCACGTCCTCCGTCGCGCGGCCTTCGTAGAGATGGAAGCGGCCGCTGAACGCGGCGATACGCCGGCCATGCAGCGTCCCGATGTGCGCCTCGCCCGCGTGGCCGGCGATCGTCGGCTCGGGCATCCCGTCGATCTTCCGGTACGAGATCGTCGTGCCGTCGATGCGGTCGCGCAGCACGCTCCCGAACCCCGAGCCCAGGACGACCGCACAGTCGAGGTCGCCGCCGGCGCGCTCACGCAACAACTCGGCGGCGGCCTCGAGCCGCTTGCGCTTCACGGCGCAACCGCGGTCTGCCGGACGAGCAGGTTCGTCCCCGTCATCGCCTCCGGCGTCGACAGACCAAGCAGCGGGAGCAGCGTCGGCGCGATGTCGCCGAGTTTTCCGCCCTCGCGCAGCGTGCCGACCGGCTTCGAGGAGACGATGACGAACGGTACCGGGTTCGTCGTGTGCGCCGTGAGCGGGTTGCCCTCGGCGTCGATCTTCTCTTCGGCGTTGCCGTGGTCGGCGGTGATCGCCAAGATTCCGTCGGCATCGAGCACGGCTTGCTCGAGCCGCCCGAGTGCGACGTCGAGCGTCTCGAGCGCCGAGATCGTTTGCTCCCACTTTCCGGTGTGGCCGACCATGTCGGCGTTCGCGTAGTTCATGACGATCACGTCGTGGCGGTGCTTCGCGATGTCCTCGATCGCGGCGGCAGTGATATCGGCGGCCGACATCTCGGGGGCCAGGTCGTAGGTCGCGACGCTTCGGTTGGACGGGATCAGAATGCGATCCTCGCCGGGGAACACGTCCTCGCGCCCGCCGTTGAAGAAGTACGTGACGTGCGCGTATTTCTCGGTCTCGGCGAGGCGCAGCTGCGTCATCCCGGCCGCCGCGACGACCTCGCCGAAAACGTCGGCTTGCGGCCGCGGCCCGAACAGGATCGGGTTGGAGAAGTTCTCCTCGTAGCGCGTCATCGTCGCGAAAACGAGATTCTTGAAACGCCGCAACGGGAAATGATCGAAGGCCGGGTCGCTGAACGCAAGCGTGAGTTGGCGCGCGCGGTCGGGACGGAAGTTGAAGAAGATGCAGGCGTCGCCGTCGCGCACGGGGCGCGGCTCGCCGACCAGCGTCGGCGCAACGAACTCGTCCGACTCGTCGCGCGCGTACGCCGCTTGCAGCGCCTCGGTAGCGCTCGCCGCGCGGTGCTCGGCGAGCGCGTTCGCGACCGCATCGTAGGCTCTTTGCGTGCGCTCCCAGCGCTTGTCGCGGTCCATCGCGTGGTAGCGTCCGGCGATCAGCGCGATCGCCCCGCGTTTTCCGCGCGCGGCGAGGTGCTTCTCGAGGCGCTCGAGGTAGACGCCGGCGGAGCGCGGCGCGGTGTCGCGGCCGTCGAGAAATGCTTCGATCGCGAACGGGACGCCAGCGTCGGCGGCGACGTCGACCAGCGCTTCGAGGTGATCGAGCGAGCTGTGTACCTTGCCGTCGGAGACCAGGCCCATCAGGTGCAGCGTTCCGCCGCTCTTCTGCACGTGCTCGATGCACGCGCGCAGCGTCTTGTTGTTGCGGAAGCTGCCGTTCGCGATCTCCTCGTCGATCACGACGACGCCTTGCGGTACGACGCGACCGCTGCCGATGTTGATGTGGCCGACCTCGCTGTTCCCCATGACCCCGGCGGGCAGCCCGACGGCCTCACCGCTCGCGTCGACGAGCGTGTGCGGGTACCGGGCGACGATGCGGTTCCAGTTCGGCAGATCGGCGGCAGCGATCGCGTTGCCGTGCTCGTCGCTCCTGTATCCCCACCCGTCGAGGATCGCGAGGACGAAGGGACGGCGACGGCTCATATGGCGACTCCTCTGCGCGCTTCCTCGAGGAGCGCGATGAACGATGCGGGTTCGAGACTCGCTCCACCGACGAGACCCCCGTCGATGTTCGGCTGCGCGACGAAAGCGGCGACGTTGTCGGGCTTGACGCTGCCGCCGTACAGCAGGCGCACGTCCTCCAGACCGGGGACGATCGTGCGGATCTCGCCCATCAGCGCGTTCGCTTCCGACGGCGTATCCGCGTTCCCGGTCCCGATCGCCCAGATCGGCTCGTAGGCGACGACGCAGCGCGCGACGTCGCCCGCCGGGATTCCGGCGAACGCGGCGCCGACCTGTGCGCGCACGCGCGAGACGGCCGCGCCGCTGCGGTGCTCCTCCTCCGTTTCGCCGACGGCGACGATCGGGGTGATCCCGTGCGCGAGCGCCGCGCGGACCTTCTCGTTGATCCGCTCGTCGAGCTCACCGAAGAGCGCGCGGCGCTCGGAGTGCCCGATCACGACCCAGCGTATGCCCAGCTCGACGAGCATCGGCGGCGAGATCTCGCCGGTGAACGGGCCCTGGTCGGCCCAGTGCATGTTTTGCGCGCCCAGGCCGAGCGGACAGCCGTCGAGCGCCTCGTGCGCGGCGGCAAGCGCGGTGAACGGCGGGCAGATCACCGCGTCGACCTCGTCGTACGGGAGCGTGCGCGCGCGCACGTCGCGCACGAACGCCGCCGTCTGCGCGACCGTCTTGTGCATCTTCCAGTTCCCCACGATCAGCGGGGTACGGGTCGTCGTCATCGTTCCAGCGCGGCGACGCCCGGGAGCGTCTTGCCTTCCAGGAACTCCAGCGTCGCGCCGCCGCCGGTCGAGACGTGGGTCACGGCGTCGGCGAAGCCGAGCGCGTGTGCGGCCGCCGCGGCGTCGCCGCCGCCGACGACGCTCGTCGCGCCGGCTTTCGTCGCTGCCGCGATCGCCTCGCCGATCGCGCGCGTCCCCTGCTGGTACGGCGCCTTCTCGTAGACGCCCATCGGCCCGTTGAAGACGATGGTCTTCGCCTCGCGCAGCACGGCGGCGTAGGCGCGTCCGGTCTCGGGACCGATGTCGAGGATCATCCCCTCGCCGACCTGCGAGAGCGGGACGGTGCGCGCGGTCTGGTCGGCGTCGAACGCGTCGGCGACGACGGCGTCGGTCGGGAGGTGCAGCGCGACGCTTTTCTCCTTCGCCAGCGCGATGATCTTCTTGGCCGGCTCGAGGTCCGGATCGCGCAGCGACTTGCCGACGTCGATCCCTTGCGCGGCGAGGAACGTGTTCGCCATCCCGCCGCCGATCACGAACGCGTTGACCTTCGCGATCAGGTTGGTGAAGACGCCGACCTTGTCGGCGACCTTCGCGCCGCCGATCGCGCAGACGTACGGGTGCGCGGGGTTCACGATCAGGCGCGCCAGCGCCTCGAGTTCTCCCTGCATCAGGAACCCGGCGTAGGCGGGCAGATCCGCGGCGACGCCCGCGGTCGAGGCGTGCGCGCGGTGCGCGGTGCCGAACGCGTCGTTGACGTACAGGTCGCCGCTCTGCGCGAGCGCACGCGCGAACGTGGGGTCGTTCGCCTCTTCCTCGGCGTGGAAGCGCACGTTCTCGAACAGCACGAACCCGCCGTCGGGAAGGCTCTTCGAGGCCGCGACCGCCGCGTCGCCGACGCAGTCGTCGACGAACGTCACCGGCGTGCCGAGCAGCTCCGTCAACCGTGCCGCGACGGGACGCAGCGAGTACTTCGGATTCGGCTTCCCGTCGGGGCGTCCGAGATGCGAGAGAATGACGGTTTTCGCGCCGTGCTCGTGCAGCCAGCGCAGCGTCGGGAGCGCCGCGGTGATCCGCGTTTCGTCGGCGATCGCGCCGTCCTTCATCGGAACGTTGAGGTCCTCGCGTAGCAGCACGCGTTTCCCCCGAACGTCGGCTTCGGAGATCGTTTTGAAGGTCATCGCCCCATTACTTGAAGTGTTGCGCAAGATAGTCGATCCAGTGTCCGTAGACGTCGGCGATGCGGACGGGGTCGTGCGGGAAGTGTCCGTCGACCGGCCAGGCGACGAACGTCGCGTCCTTGCCGTTGTCGCGCAGGGCGCGGTAGTACATCGACGAGGTCGCGAACGGGTCCCGGTTGTCCCCGACGTCGGAGAGAATCAGGACCGGCGTCGTCACGTCCTTGACGTAGCTGATCGCGGAGGCCCTGCGGTACTCCGCGGCGTTGTTCCCCACGAACGGCGAGCCGTGAAACAAGGCGCGGTCGGAGTCCGAGTCGTCGGCGGTCCCGTAGTCGGTCGCCCAGTCGTTCACCGACGCACCGGAGACGGCCGCTCGCCAGAGGTGGTATCTCGAGATCATCCAGGCGGTCATGATCCCGCCGTACGACCAGCCGGAGACGCCGATGCGGTGGTCGTCGACGATCCCGCGCGCGCGCACCGCGTCGACTGCGGCGATCACGTCCTTCCCCGGACCGGCGTCGGGGTCGTAGCGCACGGCGGCCTGATAGGCCAGGCCCAGGTTGTCGCTCCCGCGGTAGTTCGGCTCGAGGACGAGCCAGCCGCGTGCGGCCATCAACTGGCCGAGCGGGTCGAAGCGCAGCGTCGAGGCCGAGGTCGGGCCGCCGTGGATCAGCAGGACCAGCGGATACTTCTTCGCGGCGCTGAAGCCCGGCGGGGTGATCAGCACGGCGTCGCCCTCGCGGCCGAGCGAGGTCGGGAACGTGATCGTCTGCGCGGCTCCCAGGTCGAGCGCGGCGATCGACGCATTGTAGTCGGTGATCGCGACGGGCGTTCCGCCGGCGGGCCGGTAGTAGAGCTCCGGCGGCTTCGTCGGGGTCGTCGCGACGAAGATCATCGCGCCGTCGCGCGCGATCGCGCCGGACAGCGACGAGGAGATCGTGACGTCACCGAGGTCGACGCGCGTCGGCGTTCCGCCGAGCGGCGCGCGGACGAGCGCGACCGAGGTCGCGTCGGCGGTGGTGAAGAGCAGCCCGCTCGAGTCCGGGAGCCACGCGACGTCGTGGACCGCGCGGTCGAACGCGCGTGAGTACGCGGTCCCCTCGCCCTGGCCGGGCGCCGTGACCCAGCCCTCGGTCAGCGTGATCTGGTTGTCGTCGGCGGAGTGCAGGTAGGCGACGTGCTTGCCGTCGGGCGAGAAGCGCGGGTCGCCCTCGTACCCCGCGTGCGCGGTGAGCTGCGTGAGCCGTCCGCTCGCGACGTCGACGAGCTCGACGTGCGCGCGGTCCGCGTCGTTGAGGATCCCGTCCGGGGAGAGCATGAAGGCCAGCGTCTTGCCGTCGGCCGACCACGAGAGCGTCGACTGCGCCTCGCCGCCGGTGACGCTGCGCGTGCCGAACGTCAGCTGTTTGGCGGTCCCGCCTGCGGCGGCGACGACGAACAGATGGAGCGGATGCGGCGGGGTGCGCGTCGTGATCGGCTCGGTGGTGAACGTGAAGGCGTCGTGGTAGCGGTCGGCGCCGTTCTTCTTCGGTTGCGCGTCGGTCGCGGCGTAGGCGATCGCGCCGCCGTCGGGGCGCCACGCGTACTGCGCGACGCCTGCGGGCGCGTTCGTGACGGGGCGTGCGTCGCCGCCGTCCATCGGCATCACGAAGACCTGCGCGTGCGCGTCGCTCCCGCTTCCGTTTTCGGCGAGGAACGAGAGCTTCGTCCCGTCGGGCGACCAGCGCGGCTCGGAGAGCCCTTTGCGGTCGTACGTCAGCGCGCGGCGCGCATGCGTGCGCAGATCGATCAGATCCAGCTCCGGGTCGTACCGGTCGTCGTTCCAGTTGATACGGCTGACGAGGACGACGGCGCGCGTCCCGTCGGGCGAGATCGCGGGCGAGGATAGGCCGACGGCCTTCTGCAGGTCCCCGAGCGCGATCGTCCGTGTCGCAGCCGGGGCGCTGACGCACGTCGCCGCCGCGAGAACCGCGGCGGCGACGGGGACAGCCTTCGTGATACGGCGTCGGTTCACGCGACCGACGAGGGAATCTTTGCGGCGACCATCTTGGTCAGGTCCGCCAGGCGGCACGAGTAACCCCATTCGTTGTCGTACCAAGCGGCGATCTGGATCAGGTCGCCGTTGGCGTTGGTGAGTTTTCCGTCGATGATCGAGCTGTGCTGGTTCTGCTTGAAGTCGCTCGAGACCAGCTCGTCGTCGGTGTACTGCACGTAGCCCTTGAGCGAGCCGTTCTCGGTCGCGCGCCGCAGCAGCGCGTTGAGCTCCTCGCGCGTCGTCTCTTTCTTCGTCTGCACGACGAGGTAGACCATCGAGACCGTCGGCGTCGGGACGCGCAGCGCGAACCCGTCGAACGTCCCCTTGACCTCGGGGATCGTCAGGTAGAGCGCCTTCGCCGCACCCGTGGACGTGGGGATGATGTTCGTCGCGGCGTTGCGCGCGCGGCGCAGATCCTTGTGCGGTCCGTCCAGGATGTTCTGGTCGTTGGTGTACGAGTGGACCGTCGTCATGAAGCCGCGCACCCAGCCCAGGCCGTCGACGATCGGTTTGACCGCCGTCGCCAGGCAGTTCGTCGTGCACGACGCGTTCGAGATGATGTGGTGCTTGGCGGGATCGTACTGGTCGTCGTTGACGCCGAGGACGACCGTGATGTCCTCACCCTTGGCCGGCGCCGAGATGATGACTTTCTTCGCGCCGCCGCCGTCGATGTGCGCGCGCGCCTTCGCGGCGTCGGTGAAGATGCCGGTCGACTCCACGACGACGTCGACGCCGAGATCCTTCCACGGCAGCTTGCCCGGATCGCGCTCGGCGAAGATCTTGATCGTCTTGCCGTCGACGTTGATCGAATCGGCGGCGGCCGTGACCGTTCCTTGATACGCACCGTAGTTCGAGTCGTACTTGAACAGGTGCGCGCATTCAGCGGCGCTCGTCAGATCGTTGACCGCGGCGATCTCGACGTCGGGATACCGTTCGAGAAGTGCCTTCGTGAAATTGCGGCCGATCCGGCCGAACCCGTTGATACCGATGCGCATAGCCCAACCTCGTTAGACGGATGAAACTTCCGGCTCCTCTCGCGGCTCCCGCAAGCGCTTCACCAAGCGTAGCAGCGCCGCGATCCGGCCGTTGATCGTGGCTTTTCCTACCGGGGGCGAGCAGCGACGCCCGAGCTCTGCCAGCGTCTCGTCAGGATGCGACAAACGTAGCTGAGCGGCCTCGCGCAAGACGGGCGAGAGATTCCGTAGCCCATAGGCGTCGGCCAGGTACTGGATCGCCTCCGATTGCGCCGCCGCGGCCGAGGCGGCGCGCACCACGTTGGCGGCCTCGGTATTGACCAGGCGGTGGATGCGATTCTTGGTCTCCTTGACGGCGCGCACGTCCTCGAGGTGAAGGACCGCGCCCGACGCGCCGATCGCGCCGAGGACGGTCACGATCGCGTCGAGGCCCTTGAGGTAGACTACCCGCCGTCCCTTGCGCTCCATCGTGCGCGGCTCCACATCTTCGGAGACGACGAGCGCGGTGATGCGCTCGGCCAGGGCAGCCTCCGAGACGACGAATTCCAGATGGTAGCCGTGCTGCGGCGAGGCCAGCGAGCCGACGCACAGGAAGGCGGCGCGCAGTTCGGCGCGGCGCTCGTCGCGCCGGCGCGGGCGGGGCGGGATGACCGCCGGCCCGGGGCCCAGGTCGATCTCGAACGTCGTCGCCTTGAAGAGCCGCGGGTCGTTCCCGCGCCGCACCGGCGCGGTCGAGCGCTGGTCCTCGAAGAGCGTTCGCGCGAGGCGCGCGACCGCCGGGCGCCGCGTGCGGAAGACCAGTTCGCCGCCGACCACGACCGCGCCGTAACAGACGAGCCCGGCCCGCAACGCCTCCCGCACCGGTCCGGGCGCCGGGACCTCGCGGGCCAGCGCGTCCTTCGCGTCGGACGAGAGCCGCGAGCGGTCCGCCACGGCTCAGCCGAGCCAGTCGACCGGGTCGTCCCGGCGCTCTTCCACCAGCTCGTACATGTCGGCCGGCTTGAGCGATGGGAGGACCCGCTCGGGGACCATCAGGATTCGGACGGTGACGAAGCGCGTGCGGTAGTGGATCACCAGCACGTCGCCGACCTTCACCTCGTAGCCGGGCTTGAGCTGCCGGCCGTCCTTGGTGATTCGGCCGGCCTCGATCCCGTCCTTCGCTTCGGCGCGGCGCTTCGCGAGCCGCGAGACTTTCATGAACTTGTCCAGACGCAAGGCCGGGCTCTTCCGCCTCGCGCCGCCCCGCCCCCGCGCGCCGCCGCTCCCGGGCGCCGGGACGATCGACGCAAGGGCGGCTTGCTTCGCGATGAGGAACGGTCGGCGCGCCCATGCCCTCACGATCCCCGTCGTCCTACCAGCCGTGCGCGGGATCGACGTGAACGGCGCGTTGCGAAGCGCGGAACGCCGGTTCTCGAACGCGGCGTGTCAAGGCGGGCCGGCTGCGCCGCACGAACGGTGTCCCATGCCGTTCAGCACGACCATCGCCGGGAGCTTGCCCAAACCGCCGTGGCTGGCGGAGCCGGAACGGATCTTTCCGAGCTGGCGGCTCGAAGGCGGCGATCTGCGCGAGGCGCAGCGCGACGCGACGCGGATCGCGATCTGCGAGCAGGTCCGCGCCGGGATCGACGCCGTCACCGACGGCGAGCAGTCGCGCAACCACTTCGTGCACGGCTTCGCGGAACGGCTCGCCGGGGTCGATCCGGCGAAGCGCAAGAAGCGCGGGATCCGCGACAACCGCTACGACGCCGTCTGCCCGACGGTCGTCGGCGAGGTGCGCCGCACCGAACCGATCCATCTCGAGGAAGTGCGCTTCGCGCGCACGCTGACCGACGGGCCGCTGAAGATCACGATCCCCGGCCCGATGACGCTCGTCGACACCGTCGTCGACGAAGCCTACGGCAGCCGTGCGGAGCTGGCGCGCGCGTTCGCGCTCGCGATCCGGGAAGAGATCGCCGACCTGATCGCCGCCGGCGTCGACGTCGTGCAGCTCGACGAGCCGGCGTTCAACGTCTACTTCGACGAGGTCGCGGACTGGGGCGTCGAGGCGCTCGACCTCGCCCTCGGCACCGCGACGTGCACGCGCGCCGTGCACGTCTGCTACGGCTACGGGATCCCCGCCAACGCGGCGTGGAAGGCGAATCTCGGCGAGCGGTGGGACCAGTACGCGCACGTGCTGCCGCTCCTCGCGCGCAGCTGCGTCGACCAGATCTCGATCGAGCTGGCCGGCTCGCACGTCCCGCCCGAGGTGCTCGGCCTCGCCGGCGACAAGACGCTCGCGATCGGCGTCATCGACGTCGCGAGCGAGCGCGTCGAAACGCCCGACGACGTGGCCGCCACGATCGAGATCGCGCGCCGCTACCTCCCCGACGAGCGGATCGTCTGCTCGACGAACTGCGGGATGGCGCCGATGCATCGCGAGACCGCCTACGCCAAACTCCGCAGCCTCGCGCAAGGCGCGCTCCTCGCCAGCGTCGGCTTGTAGCCCCGCCTGAGGACAATGGCGAGTTAGTCGCTCGTGCCGAGAAATGCCCTTGCCGCTAGCGTGATGCCGGGGAGCGCACGGAGGGAGAATACGTTCTCCGCGCCGAGGCGCTCGCAGGCACGATAACCGCCGTCGTGCGGATCGCGGTAGTGCAGGAGCACGTCCTCATTCACGTCGACGACGAGGTGGTCGGCGATCCCATGGCGTGCGTAGAGCCGCAGCTTCGGGCCGAGGTCCTTGCGCAGCGACGTGTCCGCGATCTCGATTGCCGCATAGATTTCGGCCGGCGAGGGATACGGGGCCGGCCCTTCATACGTGCGCGGCGCGAGGATCGCAACGTCCGGCTGCGGCTCGTCGCGGGTCCCTAGCGGAAGCGACGATTGGCCGACGACTTCCGCGCTCGCGCCTAGCGTCTGAATAAGATACTTGACGATGCGCGCGTGCCGAGCCCAGTGCGTCTTGCCGATCGGGCTCATCTCGACGATCGCACCGTCGATGAGTTCGACCCGTTCCTCCGGATCAAGGACGCCGGCTTCCGCCATGCGGTGGTACTCGTCGACGGTAAAGGGGCGAAGCTTGTATTCGAGCGCCATCTCACTCATGCGAGCCTACCTCGTTGGTATTGCCGTTTCGTGACCCCTACACCGGCTGCCTCGCCTTAGCGGCGTTGCAACGCCTTCGGCGTGACGCACGTGCCGCGCGCGCGCACGACCAGCACCGGCTCGTCCAACACGTCGGCCGCCGAGGGCGCGAGATCGGGGCGCGCCGCGATCACCTTGTGCGCTTCGAACTCCATCGTGCGCGAGGTCGTGCCGGTCTTGACGATGCGGCCGCGCGCTTCGACGTAGTCGCCGGCGTACACCGGCGCTTTGAACTCGACGAGTTCGTAGGCGACGAAGAGCCCCTCGTCGCCGTCGAGACGGATCAGCAGCTCGGTCGCGACGTCGCCGAAGAGACCTAGGATGCGCGCGCCGTCGACGAGGTTGCCGCCGTAGTGCGCGTCGTGCGCGCTGATCCGCACGCGCACGTACGCCGTCAGGCCGCGAGCTTCGCTTGTTGCCACAGGTCCTCCAGCTCGTCGAGCGACATGTCGTTGAGCTGGCGGCCCTGCGCGATCGCGAAGGCTTCCATGTAGCGGAAGCGGCGGTCGAACTTCTCGTTCGCGTCGCGCATCGCGCCCTCGGCGTCGACGCCGAGCTTGCGCGCGAGGTTGACGACGGTGAAGATCACGTCGCCCAGCTCCTCGCGCACGTGCGGGTCCTCGGCGGGGAGCAGTCCGGCGTTGTAACGCGCGTCGGCGAACTCAGCGAGCTCCTCGGCGAGCTTCTCGGTGATCTCGCGCGCGTTCGTCCAGTCGAAGCCGACGCGCGCGGCTTTCTCCTGCATCTTCTGGCCGCGCTGCAGCGCGCCCAGGTGCTTGGGGATCCCGTCGAGCTTCGAGGTCCGCGACTGCCCGCTCGCCTCTTGCGACTTGAGCTGCTCCCAGTTCGCCCACACGCCCGCGACGTCGGTGACCGCGACGTCGCCGAAGACGTGCGGGTGACGGCGGATCATCTTGTTCGAGAGCCCGTCGATCACGTCGGCGACCGAGAACTTCCCACGATCGGTCCCGAGCTGCGCGTGGAAGACGATCTGGAAGAGCAGGTCCCCGAGCTCCTCGCACAACTCGACGTCGTTGCCGTGCTCGATCGCGTCGACGACCTCGTAGGCCTCCTCGACGAGATAGCGCACGAGTGAGGCGTGGGTCTGTTCGCGATCCCACGGGCAGGAGCGCCGCAGCCGCGCCATGATCTCGACCAGGTCGTCCCAGGTATGGCGGGTCGAGCCCGGCGGGAGCGGGACGAGCGGCATCGCGATCGAGGCGGAGAGCGTCGCGCGCGGCATCCCGGGGACGATCTCCGCCTCGATCCCGCGGCGTTCGAGCGCGCGCAGGAACATCGGAAGCCCGAGGAAGTCCGAGAGCGGGTTGCCGAGGACGCCCAGCGCGAGGTCGCGGGCGTCGAGGCGCGAGACGAAGGCGTCGATCACCTCGGTCGAGCCGCGCAGGAACAGCCCCTGATCGGTGATCAGGTCGCGCTCGATCGCGACCCCGTCGCTCTCGAGGAAGCGGACCAGCTCGGGAGGAGCCAAGACGGTGGCGGCCCGTCCGACCGCGCGCAGCGCTTCACGGCTGCCCAGCGTGAGAAGACCAGGGTCGCCCGGACCCAACCCGACGATGCGGAGCATGCGGGGATGAAGATTCGCGAGGCGGGGTCTGTCCGACTCCCGCCTCGCGTGGTCCTTACTTGCCGCTCGCTGCCGGGGCCGGCGCGGCGCTGGTGGCCGGCGCGGGGACCGGCGGCGGGAACGCGTCCTTGTAGCGGTCGTCGAACACGTCGATCTTCGCCGTCGCGCGGACCTGCTGCAGGAACGCCGGGATCGCCTGGGCTTCCTGCTGCTGGGTCAGCTGCTGCTTGATCTGGTCGTGGACCGACGCGAAGGTCGCCTTCTGGGCCGGCTTCTTGTCGAGCACCTGGATGATGTGGTAGCCGAACGGCGACTTCACCGGTGCGGTGATCGTCCCGACTTTCGCGCTGAACGCCGCGTCCTGGAACTGCGGCACCATCTGGCCGCGGCCGAAGTAGCCGAGGTCGCCGCCCTTGTCCTTGCTGGAGGGGTCGGTCGAGTACTGCTTGGCGAGCGCCTCGAAGTTGCCGCCGGCCTTCAGCTTGGCTTCGACCTGGTTCGCGGTCGCGAGGTCGGCGACCAGGATATGACGGGCGTGGACCTGCTCGGGTTTGTCGAACTGCGCGTGGTTCTTGTCGAAGAAGGCGCGCACGTCGGAGTCGCTGACGTGGATCTGCGGCGCGACGGCTTTCTCGAGCACGAGCTGCTGGCGCAGGATCGTCTGGACATCCTGCTCGGTCAGCCCCTGTTGCTTGAGGATCTGCTCGAACTGACCCGGCGGGTACTTCGACTTGATGTCGTTTTCGCGCTTGTCGATATCGGCTTGGTTGATCTGGACGTTGTTGTTCTTCGCGTACTGGTCGATCAGCGCGGACTGGACGAGCTGCGTGAGGGTCTGACGCGCGGCCGGGCTCGACTCCAGGCGGTGGTCGAAGTCGGCACGCGTGATATTCTGACCGTTGACGGCGGCAATGTTGCCGCCGCCGGACCCGCCGGCGCAAGCGGCGAGCGAGACGCACAGCGCGGCCGTGCCGAAGGCCGCGGCGGCGCGAAGCATACGAGACATCGGTTCTCTTTCGGAGCGGGCTACGAAAAGGAGCGGAGGATCGTAGTCCCTCCGCGCGACCTGCCGGGCTTCGGGGTGGGGCATCCCCCTCCTCCGGGTCTTTCGGTCCGTCGTGAGGAAAGGTTAGGCCCCCGGCGCCTCGTCGGAACCCCCTCGGGCGAGGGTCCGCCGTTCCAGCTCGCTGGCGACCTCGTGCGGATCCGACGGGGTCGTCATCTCCTGTGCGAGGGCGTCGTGTCGGTCGGGGACGGAGGGAAGATCTCGGCGCAGTTCCTCGAGCAGCTGGATGATCTTCGCGGTCTT